>FWPU01002149.1_pt1 | contig 56038 bp, 41 predicted proteins | sample 2228361 | NCBI WGS metagenome assembly FWPU01 (sample SAMEA103939777, study PRJEB20133) | metagenome | reverse complement strand
CTTTGCCAGATCGATTGGCCGTGCCATGTGTGTACTCCCATGCGTGGAACCCTTCAGCAGCCCACGCACGCGAGCCTAACACAGCCGTCAACAATGGTGTGGCTGGACGGTTACGTTTTTTAATGGCGCTGGACCGTATGAACCCAACGATCAGCGGGGGCCGCGTTTCGCGGCCCATGTGTTGCGGGGCACGCAGAACAGAGTGGCAAGCAAGCTGCACACGCCGGCCGCTAGCACTACGGTCCAGCGTCCAGGGGACAACCGGCCCCGACGAGCACTCACGCGCCGCCTGCCACGCCGGGGCGCTATGGCCGCTCGGCTGCGGTAAGCTTCTGAGCGAGATACTCGACGCAGCCTTTGAGGCTGGCGAGCTGCGGGTAGTCACGCTCGGGAATGTCCACCTGCGTTGCCTCGTGCAGCGCGATGATGAAGTTGAGGAAATCCATCGAGTCGAGATCAAGCTGCTCGCGAAAGCCCGCGTCGGGTCGGAGATGGTCTAGGTCGGCCTCCGGCGCGATTTCGCCGAGCACGCGCAAGACGGTCTGGCGCAACTGGTCGGGCGTCATAGGCTCTCGGGTTGCTGCAAGAGGCGTTCGATGGCGGAAAGAAACAGCCCGCCCCGGTGGCCGTCGCTGGCGCGGTGGTCGGCCGCCAGAGTGGCCGTGATCGTGGGACGCACGACCACTTGCCCTCCGACAACGCAGGCACGCTCGACAATCTTGCCAAAGCCTACAATTGCCACCTGAGGCGGGTAAATAACGGGGAATACCATTTCGACCCCCTGCTCCCCCAGGCTGGTGATGGTAATGGTGGGATCAGACAACTCCGAGCCGCGCAGGCTGCCGCTGCGGGCCCGCTGCACGAGGTCGCGCAGACGTTCCATGAGCGTGCCCAGGTCAAGCTGATCTGCATGGTGCAGCGCGGGAGCAATGAGGCCTCCCTGCCGCAATGAGATGGCCACGCCCAGGTGGATCGCATGGCTTTGTTGGTAGGCCCCGTCGTTCCAGAAGCCGTTCAGTTCTGGGAACTCGCGCAGGGCTAGCGCCACGGCCTTGAGCAATAAGGCACCATACAGCAGCCGTTGCTTCAGGGGACGGGCCTCGTTCTCCGCCGCGAGCCACGTCATGGCACGGTGAAGGTCGATGGTGGTACCCAAATAATAGTGAGGTATTTCTCGCTTCGAGCGGCTCATGGCCGCGGCGATTGCCTGCCGCATGCGCACGGTGCGGTCGCTGGCAGGAACCTGTGCGGCCGGCCAGGCTTGCACCGCTGGCGCGGCCAAAGGTGCAGGCGGGGTGTCTGCTGTAGCGGAGGCTTGTGCGGCCGCGCGCTGGATGTCTTCGCGCGTGATGGCGCCGCCCCGTCCGGTACCGCGCACGGCAGCAGGATCCACACCGAGTGCGCGGGCCAGCTCGCGGGCAGAAGGAGAGATGCGCAATCGCGTCAGCTCAGGCACGCGCCCGCCAGGTGCTGCCGCCGATCCGCCAGGCGCTGCAGGCTCTGCGAGCTTGGTCGCAGTTGGCGGCACACCCACCTGCGGAACCGTGGAGGGCGGGGATTCGGATGGCTCTGCCACTGGCATTTGGATTGCCGCTGGCATTTGGATTGCCACGGGCGGCTCGTGAGCGCGCGCCGCGTCGTGTCCAGGTGGTGCCGCACAAGCCGGAGATGCGGCGCCCGTGGGGGACACCGGAGGTGCTTGCTCGACCGGCGGCAGAGACACTTCCTGGATGATGGCGAGCGGCGTGCCCACCGCCACGGTTTGCCCTGGTGACACCAGGATGGTCTGCAACACGCCCGTGGCAAAGACCTCGATGTCGATCACACCCTTGTCGGTATCTACCTGTGCCACGACGTCTCCGCGGCGGACCTGCTCGCCAGGCTGTCTGAGCCAGGCCACGAGCGTGCCGGCCGTCATGTCGGCACCCAATTTGGGCATTACCAGTTCAGCCATGGCCTGTCATCATCTCGTCGACGGCGCGTTCTATGGCGGCTGCTTGCGGGAGTGCGGCGTCTTCCAGGTGTCCGGCATAGGGGATGGGCACCTCGGCGCTGCAAACGCGGATCACGGGGGCGTCCAGGTCGTAAAAGGCTTCTTCCATGATGCGTGCGCTGATCTCGGCTGCCAGGCTGCCGGTGAACCAGGCTTCGTCGATCACCACGGCCCTGTGGGTGCGCCGCACCGAGTCGAGCACGAGGTCCGTATCGAGCGGCCGCAGGCAGCGGAGGTCGATCACCTCGGCCTGGATGCCGCGTGCGGCGAGCCGCTCCGCCGCTTGGAGCGTCTTTGGCAGGGAACCGCCGTAGGTGATGAGAGATACATCGCGCCCGGCGCGGCGGACAGCGGCGCGACGGATGTCGATGTTGTTGGCCTGCTCGTCAACTTCTGCCTTGGTTGGGTAGAGCATAATATGCTCGAAAATCAGGACGGGATCGGGCTCACGCAGCGCGCCGCGGAGCACGGTGCGAGCATCTTGCACGGTGGCGGGCGCTAGCACGGTGAGGCCGGGGACGCGCGCAAACCAGCCCTCGAAGCTGTTGGAGTGCTGCGCCGCCACCCTGCGGCCCGCCCCAGTGGCCATGCGTATCACGAGCGGCACGCTGAATTGGCCGCCGGACATATGCCGCATGATGGCCGCGTGGTTGACGATCTGGTCCAGTGCCAGCAGAGCGAAGTTGCACGTCATGATTTCCACGATCGGCCTCATCCCTCCCAGAGCGGCGCCAATGCCGGCACCCACGAAAGTGGCCTCCGAAAGGGGCGTATCGCGCACGCGCTCAGGCCCGAACTCCTCAAGCAGCCCGCGACTGCACGCAAATGCACCCCCATAGCGGCCCACGTCCTCGCCCATGAGGAACACCCTCTCATCGCCGCGCAGCGCTTCGGCTAGCGCTGCCCGCACTGCCTCCCGGTATGTCATCGTAGCAAGCTCGGTCACGGCAGCCTCGGCGTATGAACGTCCCTCAGCAACTCTGTTACTGGCTCCCAGGGGCCCGCTTCTGCCCAAGCCACGGCCTCCGCAATTTCAGCGGCTACCTGGGCCTCCAGCGTGGCCTGGGTAGCTTCGTCCAGCAGGCCTGCCTCGCGCAGCCGGCAGGCGAGCAGGTCGATGGGATCTCGCTCCTTCCACTTGGCCACTTCTTCGCGGCTGCGATAGAGTTCGGCGTCGTACATCGAGTGGGCGCGAAACCGGTACGTACGCGCCTCCAGCAAGCGGGGCCCCTCGCCGTTGCGCACGGCCTCCACGGCCTGGCGGGCTGCGGCCTCGACGGCCAGCACGTCCATGCCATCGACTGCCTCGCCCGGCAGCCCGTAGGCCTCGGCCTTACGTGCGATATCTGTCTGAGACTGATGCCGGGCCAGGTGCGTTCCCATGGCGTAGAGATTGTTCTCGCACAAGAACAGCACGGGCACCTTCCACAGCCCGGCGAGGTTCAACGACTCGTGAAACACGCCTTCGGCCACTGCCCCGTCTCCGAAAAAGCAACACGTGACGCGCTGTTCGCCGCGCAGCTTGGCGGCCAGAGCTAGCCCCACAGAGATGGGCAGCCCGCCGCCCACAATGGCATGCCCGCCGAAAAACCTCCGCTCGGCGTCGAACAGGTGCATCGAACCACCCCGGCCCCGGCAGCAGCCGTTGGCCTTGCCGAACATCTCCGCCAGCACCGCCCCAGTGCCCATGCCGCGAGCGAGCGCATGGCCGTGCTCGCGATACGTGGAAACCACGTTGTCTTCGGCACGCAGGGCACGCATGGCACCCACGGCCACCGCCTCTTCTCCGATGTAAAGATGCAAGAATCCCTGGATCTTGCCCTGCGTATAAAGCTCGGCGCACTTCTCCTCGAAGCGGCGGATGCGCAACATTTCGCGCAGCCGATCCAGCAGCACGTCGCGCGGCAGGCCGTGCAAGGCTGGCGTGCCTTGATGCGTAGTGCCCGCAGCAGGCATGGTCAGCAGCCCCCTGTTTGCAACGTAGAGGTGTCTCCCTCGGGCAGGCCCAGCTCGCGAGCACGCAGCAAACGCCGCATGATCTTGCCGGCTCTGTTCTTGGGGAGGGAGGTGACGAATTCGATCTCCTTGGGCGCAACGACGGCACCCAGTCTCGAGCGGGCATGCGCCAGGATTTGCCTGCGCAATTGGTCGCTCGGCTCGTAGCCGGCCCGCAGAGAGACGAAGGCCTTCACCACCTCCATGGCAACGGGATCCGGCTTGCCAATAGCGCCTGCCTCGGCCACCGCCGGATGCTCCATGAGCACGCTTTCCACCTCGAACGGCCCGATCAGATGGCCGGAGGTCTTGATGACATCGTCCTTGCGGCCCACAAACCAGTAGTAACCGTCGCGATCGCGGCGGGCGAGGTCGCCGGTGAGGTACCAGCCGCCGGCAAAGCAGGATTGGTACCGCTCAGGTGCGCCCCAATATCCGCGGAACATGCTGGGCCAGCCGGGCCGCAGCGCCAACTCTCCCTGTACGCCGGCATCTGCCACTTCTGTCACGCTGCCGTCCTCCTGCTGCTGTACGATAGCCGCCTCGATGCCCGGAAGCGGCTTACCCATCGAGCCGGGGCGGATCTCCATGGCGGCATAGTTGGCGATCATGATGCCGCCCGTTTCGGTCTGCCACCAATTGTCGTGGAATGGCAGACCGAGCGCGTCGCGGCCCCAGACTACCGCCTCGGGATTGAGGGGTTCTCCAACACTGGCCAGGAAGCGCAAGCTCCGCAGATCGTACTGTCTGGCCAGCTCGGCACCGGCCTTCATGAGCATGCGAATCGCCGTGGGCGCTGTGTACCACACGCTCACCTGCTCGTGTTGCAAAAGGCGGTACCAGCGTTCTGCGTCGAAATCGCCTTCGTCGACAATACTGGTGACGCCGCAGACCAAGGGCGCGATGATGCCGTACGAGGTCCCCGTCACCCAACCGGGATCGGCCGTGCACCAGAAGATGTCTTCGTCGTGCAGATCCAGGGCCAAGCGGCCCGTGGCATGATGCGCCACCACCGCCTCATGCACGTGGATGGCCCCCTTGGGCGTACCCGTGGTACCGCTAGTGAAGTGCAAGAGGGCGAAGTCCTCCGGTGCCGTAGGACCGATCGTGTAGCAGGAGCTTGCCTCGCTCAGCAGCTCGTGCAGAGGGCGTGTCCCCGGCACGCGCGCCGCCTGCGCATCGTCTCCGACAAGCAGCACGTGCTCCAGCGCCGGCAGGCCGCTGCGCAGGGCTGCCACTTTACGCTCGTAGAGCGACTCGGTGGTCACCAGCACCCGGCACTCGCCCATGGCAAGCCGCGTGCGGATCGGCTCGGGCCCAAACGCCGAGAAGAGCGGACTGAACACACAGCGGTGCTTGAGAGATCCCAGCGCAGCCACGAACAGATCCGGCGTTCGGCCCATGAGCGCAAATACCCGCTCTCCCGGAGCCACCCCCAATTGCCGCAGAACGTTCGCAAACCGGCTAGACTGCTCGGCAAGCTGCGCGAAGGTGATGTGCTGGCGCCTGCCGTCCTTGGCGATGTAGCGCAGGGCCACGCGTCCCGCCCGCGAACCCACCGCATGCCGATCTACGGCTTCGTGTGCAATGTTTAAACCCGCTCCGCCGGGCAACCCGTCGAGTGCTGCGCGTGCGTCAGCCCAGGTGAACTGGCGCCTGACCTGCTCGTAATCGCGCAGGTTTGGCGGTACCTTCCAGTCGCGGGCATTTTTGGTGATTGGCTGCCAGGTGCTGGTCATGTCTGGTTGCATGGGTAGCACTGCACAGTGACGGGACAAGCTGTCTTGCACACGCGCTGGGCTGCTGGTCAGGTCGCGGCGGCAGCCGCAAGGCCGTGAGGTGCAGCTTGTAGTTCTGCTTCGATGCGTAGGATTTCGCGGGTAGTTTTGAGCACGACGTCCGGGTTGAGCGAGATGCTGTCGATGCCGCAGCGAACCAAGAAGTGTGCGAACTCGGGGTGGTCGCTGGGTGCCTGGCCGCAGAGTCCCACCTTACGGCCTGCGGCGTGTGCGCGGCGGATAACCTCGGCAATCAACCAGGTGACGGCCGGGTTGCGTTCGTCGAACAGGGGAGCGACGATCTCCGAATCGCGGTCGAGCCCCAGCGCAAGCTGGGTAAGGTCGTTGGAGCCGATGGAGAAGCCGTCGAAGATTTCAGCAAACTCCTCGGCCAGGATCACGTTGGCCGGGATTTCGCACATGACATAGACCTCCAGGCCGCTTTCGCCGCGCTTTAGGCCGGCCTCCTCCATGACGGCTAGCACGCGCCGCCCTTCGGCTACGGTGCGGCAGAAGGGGACCATGAGTTTCACGTTCGTCAGGCCCATCTCTTCGCGCACCTTTTTCATTGCGCGGCATTCCAGCAAGAATCCTTCGCGGTAGCGGGGATCGTAGTAGCGCGAGGCGCCACGGAAGCCGAGCATGGGGTTCTCTTCCTTCGGCTCGAAGGCCTCTCCGCCCAGGAGGCGGGCATACTCGTTCGACTTGAAATCCGAAAGCCGCACGATCACGTCTTTGGGATAGAATGCCGCCGCAATGCGCCCCACACCCTCGGCGAGCCGGTCGACGAAAAAGTCCGGCTTGTTGGCATAGTGCCGCGTGATATGGGCGATCTGTGTACGTGCCGGGCCTTCCGGCAGCTCGTCGAACCGCGTGAGCGCCAGCGGATGCACCTGAATGCCCGCCGAAATGATGAACTCTTCGCGCGCCAGCCCTACGCCATCGTTGGGCAAGAAGGCCAATGCCAGCGCGCGGTCGGGGTCCCCCACGTTTAGCATTACACGCGTGCGCGGGCGGGGCAACGTGCCCAGATCGATGCGCTCGCAGTAGAAGGGAATCCGTCCCGCGTACACCAGCCCCTGCTCGCCTTCTGCGCAAGAAACGGTCACTGGGCTGCCCGTGTGCAGCAGGGCCGTGGCGCGTTCGGTACCTACCACGCAGGGCACGCCCAGCTCGCGGCTGACGATGGCGGCGTGGCACGTGCGGCCGCCCCGATTGGTAACGATCGCCGCAGCCATTTTCATGGTTGGCTCCCAATCGGGGTCGGTCATGTCGGCCACCAAGACCTCGCCGGGCTGAAAGAGAGGCAGCTCGTCCACGTCTCGGATCACCCGCACGGGGCCGCTGCCGATTTTTTGGCCCACGGCACGGCCGCGCAGCAGCACCTCGCCCCGGCTTTCCAGGCGATATTCCTCCAGCAGGTTGACGTGCCGGGCCAGGGCGTGCACCGTCTCGGGCCGCGCTTGCAGCACGAACAGTTCGCCGGTGCGGCCGTCTTTGGCCCACTCCACGTCCATGGGCATCGGGCGGCCTGCACGGGCCGAGTAATGGTCTTCGATCACACAGGCCCAGCGTGCCAGGGTGAGCACTTCTTCGTCGCTGAGGCTGAAGCGCGTGCGATCTTCTTCCGGCACGCGGACTGCGCGCGTGCTGCGGCCGCCGCGGGTTGCATAGACCAGCTTCTCCTCCTTCCGGCCTAGGGATCGCTTGATGATCGGCTTGTAGCCCAGCCTCAAGGTGGGTTTGAACACCAAGAATTCGTCTGGATCGACGCGGCCCTTGACCACGCTTTCGCCCAGGCCATAAGAGCTGTTGATGAGCACCACGTCGAGAAAGCCGCTCTCCGTATCGAGCGTGAACAGCACGCCGGCCGTACCTAGGTCGGATCGCACCATCTTCTGCACGCCGATCGAGAGGGCCACGGCCTCGTGCGCATAGCCGCGATCGACACGATACGAGATGGCCCGGTCTGTAAACAACGAGGCATAACAATGGCGGCAGGCGTCGAGCAAAGAACGCACGCCGCGTATGTTCAAATACGACTCTTGCTGCCCGGCGAAGCTGGCAGTGGGAAGGTCTTCGGCCGTGGCGCTGGAACGCACGGCAACGTCACACTCCGGCCCATACTCGCGACACAACTCGCCGTACGCCAGGGCGATCTGCCGCTCGAGTTCTGCCGGCAGCGGGGTGTCCAGGATCGCCTCGCGGACTTGCCGCCCGCGTTCCGCAAGTTGGGCGAGGTTTCGCGCATCCAGGCCGCACAGCAGTGCGCGAATGCGAGCCTCGAGATCGTTTTCGGCCAGATAGAGCCGATACGCCTCTGCGCCGATGGCAAATCCGTTAGGAACACGGATTCCCTGGGGCGTCAGCTCGCGGTACATCTCTCCCAGCGAGGCATTCTTGCCTCCGACCAACGGCACGTCGGCCATGCCCAGGTCTTTGAACCAGCGAATGAACTGTAAGGCTTCCATAAACTTCATCGCTCCAGCCTGCGGCGGCGGCCGCCCTGCCACACACAAGATTTGCGGAGCCCGCCTGCCCTTCTTGCAATCGCCATGCCAAGACTCTGCACAAGGCACGTGGTGAACCTGAGAGCAGGCTGCGAGTACTGTCCGCAGGCTGCGATTGAGCATCTCGCCCGCACGTGCCGCCAATTAAATGCAGCCCGCGCCGGCGCGCCTCTGACAAAGGCCAATCGATCGACAAGCACGCGCCGCGTGTGCCAATACGCACACGCGAGACACTGCGGCTACACCCTGCTACAATGCTCTATATGGGGCAGAACGTTCGCCAGCCTAGAGCAGCCATGGTATGGCACGACCGCGCGCGGCGCACGTTCGCCGCCCTCACATACTGGCATGCAAATTGCACACGTCATCAACCAGCCAGGGAATCGGCCAAAGAGCACAACGCGCAATGCGCAGGGAGCGTAAGACGTTTCGATACGAAAGGAGTGAACTATGCCGAAACAGTCAGTAACCAAGGCCAGCCCACAAGAGTCTGCCGAAAAGACCGCACCCGCAGTAGTGCGTAGCGAGTTTCCCTTCTTGCTCAGCCGCATGCGCGGCGAGTTCGATCGGCTGATCGATCGCCTGTTCCACGACTGGTCGGGCCTGTGGCAGGGTGCCGGATGGCGCTGGGGCCTGGAGGTGCGCGACGAAGAAGAGGCCGTCGTGGTCGAGGCGGAGGCCCCGGGTTTTGAGCCGGAGGACTTCGACCTGCAAGTGAGCGACAATCGCCTGGTCCTGCGTGCGGCGAAAACCGTGCAGCGCAAGGACGAGAAGGGCCAGGTCCGCGAGTACCGCGAAGAGAAGTGCTACGAGTCGGTCACGCTGCCCGCTGGCATCGACCGCGACAAGGTCGAGGCCCGCTATCACAACGGCATGTTGACCATCACGTTGCCCAAGACCGCGGCCTCGAAGGCCCGGCACATCCCGGTGAAGAGTGCGTAGCCCTGCTGCATGCGCTGAGGTGCGTGTAGAAAAGCCTGCCCGCCGCCCATAGGTGCCGAAAGCCCGACGCCTTTGCCACCGCTGGCCCGGGCGGCGGGCCTTTTCACAAGCGCAAGCGCGACCGCAGCCGCCAATCGCGAGCGCAGCCGCGCCGCCGGCCCAAATCTGCCCGTTGCCCCCATGTTCCGAGACCGTGTGGATGCCGCCCATCAGCTCGCCGACCGCCTGGAAGGGCGGCCCTGGCATCGGCCGCTGGTGCTGGCCATCCCGCGTGGCGGCGTCGTGGTGGGAGCCGTGCTTGCGGCCAGGCTAGGCGCAGAACTCGACGTCGTGCTTTCTCGAAAGCTGCACGCACCTTGGCAACCGGAACTCGCCTTGGGTGCGATCGCCGAGGACGGGTTGGTGTACGTGAATCACTATGCACAGGTGTACGGCCAGGAACTCCAGGAGTATCTGCAAGCAGAGCAGCGCCAACAGCTCGCCGAGATCGCACGCCGGAAGGGGTTGATACGCGCCGTTCGCCCGCCAGCCGAGTGCGAGGGCCGCTCGGTCATCGTCACAGACGACGGCATCGCCACAGGCTCGACCATGATCGCCGCATTGCAGACCGTGCGGGCCCGGCACCCCAAGGAACTGGTGGTGGCTGTGCCTGTGGCTCCGCCCGAACGCCTGCCCGAGGTGCGGCAGTGGTGCGACGAACTCCTATGCCTGTACGCGCCGGCAGACTTCGTCGCCGTGGGGGAGTTCTATCAGGATTTTCCTCAAATCGCTGACGAAGAGTTTCTAGCGCTGCTCCGTACCGCCTGTGAACCCAAGGCGCAGCAGCCCGGCTAACGGTGGCGGCCGCGATAACCACGCGGCCAGGCATGCAATCGCTCGGTGCGCGCTGATTGTCCGCAGGGGCGGTGCAGCGCGCTGGACACCACGCCGGCATGGGGGCCATGGCACAAGCGCGCAGGTTCGATCGCCAAGACTGCTGCGTGAATCGGCCTTGGATCTGCGCAGCGGCTTGGCCTCGAATCTGCGCACAGCATTCACGTTGAAGCCGCGCAGCGGAATGGCGTAGCTGCCGAGGTGTGGACGATCGCTTCGGCCCCGCATGCTGGCCTGGACGCCCCGGCGCGCATTGAACTAGCTTCGGCCGGGGCGTGCCATGGTTTTGGCCGCCGCGCGCCCCTACCATACGTTCCTTGTAAGGGGGGGCATTCCCGCTGGACGAGCGAAGCGTATCCCGCGGCAGCAATACCCCTAGCGAGGCGGGCATTGCGGCTGCCAGACGGCCATGCCTTGCACGGCGGGTACAACAAACGGCCTTGCTGCTCGGACGCCGCACCGCGGCGAGACGTTACTTCATCGCCCGCACCGCTTTTGCTGCCTTCGCGGCATCTTCGGGAGTATCGAAAGCCAGCACGGCCACAAACTTATTGCCCACGGTGGCCGCCTTTACGCCGCGCAGATTTACCCCGGCAGCGGCTACAGCAGCCGCAATGCGCTGCACGATGCCGGGTTTGTTGGCACCATCGATGCGCAGCGCCGTGATCGGATCTCCCTTCGTAAAGCCTGCCTCGACAGCGGCCTTTGTTTGCCGTGCCCCCTTCAGGCCGCCCAAGTACACCACGCCCGTGCCCGGCTTGTCGGCCTGTCGGCGCGCCACAAGGTAGCTCAGGTCTACCCCCGCCGCAGCTAGGGGCTCGAGCTTGCTCGCCAGGCTTCCCGGCTGGTCGGCCAGCTCGCATGTCCAGACATCGATTTTGGTGACCGTGAGCTTCATGGCAACATCTCCTGGTGTACTGGGACAAAAAAACCAAACTGGCGCGGCGGAGAAAGGCTAACCCTGCTCTTCGCCCGACTGTGCTCGATGACCGCGCCTGCGGGACGCGGTCTTCACGCGTTCTGCATGATGGTAAGGCGGGAGCGCCGACCGCTGATGCGGCGGTAACGGCGGCCGATGGTCTTGGACTGTGCGCCCCTCCTGGCCGGACTGTAACGGAGGCCGCGCCGACTGGCCGTTAGCAGGCCGCCGGTGCTCGGCAATCAGTGCCCGAGCGCGCAAGGCGTCTGCCGCCTCTACCAACAGCCGAAGCTCGCCCCGACATTCTGACTGGTGTTGCACCAGCGCCGTCTCCAACGCACAGCGAATACCCTCGACTCGCAATAACGCCGCCATTTGCCGGGCAAAGTTCTTGTTCTTGTGCCGCAAGACTACGATCGGCTGTGACAGCTTCATGACACTGGGTCCTCCCCCGCTTCGGCTGCCCGCATTGGCAGCTCGCCAAAATGGTGTGCGTAGCAGGTGGGGCGCGGTACGGCCACGCCGAGCGCGCCTTTGTGTGAAGAGCCTGAGCACAGACGCCCTCTGACGGGCCGAGTCGTGCCCGTGCAACCGAACGCTGCGGTCGAGCTGTAGGAACCGCACACCATGGCGCGCCCCTAAGGGCAACCACTTGATGTGAGAAGTAATGTGCGAAAGGTAAGATCAATCTAACCACGGCTGGCAGGGCGGGTCAATCATTGGCCGAGATGAGAGAAGAGATTCCACAACCCGAACGCGACCGAGCCCAGATCGAGGCAACCGAGCGGTCGTTTTTTGCCGAGTACTACGCGGGCGGGGCATTTCACCCGCTGGGCATGGAGCTGCGGCTGGGTCGAGAGTTGCGCTGGGTGCGCCGGGTCACGCGCGGCAGGCGTCTGGGCCGGGTACTGAGTGTGGGCTGCGGGGATGGCCGGTTCGAGCGGTTACTGGCCTCGTATGCCGACCACGTGTTGGGCATTGACCTGTCGCCGCAGGCGGTGGCGGCAGCGACGCGCGAGGCGGATCGGGCGGGCTATACCAATCTTGAGTTTCGCTGCCAGTCGCTCTTCGACCTGGAGTGGGACGGCAGCTTCGACGCGGTTTTTTGCTTGGCCCTGCTGCACCATATACCGGCAGGGGACCTACCGGGGTTCTTGCAGCAGGTGCACGCCCATCTGCAACCAGGCGGCTGGTTGTTCACTCACGACCCAAATCGGCGAGGCATCCTCCGTCGCCTTGGCCGATGGATAATGGGATCTGGGTACCACCGCTACCACTCGCCGGATGAGCGTGAGTTGGATCCGGACGATACCGCCACCTTGTTGCGTGAGATCGGCTTTGCAAGTGTGCAAGTGGGGTACCTCGATCATACCCTGATCCCCAGCATGTACCTGCTAGCACGAGGGCCTGCCTGGCCGCTACGGCTGTGCCTGGCGATCGACTGGCTCTGGTGCCGTTCGCCCCTGCGGCGCTGGTCAAGTGCCTTTACCATCGCCGCACGCCGGTGACGGGATTTGCCAGTCCGGCAGGCTCGCCAGGCTGCCCTGCCAGGCAGCGGCGCCCGGCGCCGCGCGCTGCCCTGACGCAGCAGCAATCTCGTTGCGTTCCCAGAATCGTCCCGCTGGCCGCTCTTGCGCGGCACACCAACTGCCATGCTGCTTATGCGTAGAGAGACGTGCTTGCATGCGGGGTGCGCGCGTCAAAAGCGAACTGGGCGGCAGACCGCGCCCAGGCTTGCACGCCACAATGGCATTGACGGGCAGGCCGCGATTGCCTATGGTCCGCCCGCCGTTGGGCCGGCGAGCGAGGGGCTGGCTGGCCTAGTAGCATGCTTTCGAGGGAAGGACCCCAACATGCGCTGGCTGCTGGTGCTAGCCGCGATTGTCTTGTGTGCCTGCCAGGGCTGCTGCGGGTGCCGCCCCGGCTTGTTCGGCCCACGCTACTACTATCCCCCGCCCACATACCAGCAGGTTTATCCTGGGGCGGCGGGCTGCGTCCCTTGCCAATAACGCGACAAGACTGGCCAACTGTCTTGGCCCTGAGTAGAATGTCGCTTTCCTGGAACAGGTGCCCAGCGTGCGGCTTGCCACGCGCTGGGATTGAGGCTGCGCACCACTACTTTGACAACTACGATACATCCGGCGGCCGGCCCGCAAGCGGGTAGGGTCAGCCGCCAAAACGCCTCTCCACATCCTGCCCATCCACCGGTACGCCGCGATCTCCGGGCCATGCTGGCCGACGGAGCCGCCTACAGTCTGATGGTTGGGCTGGGGGAGACCTATCTTCCCGCCTTCGCACTGGCACTTGGCCTTGGCGAAGCTGCCGCCGGGCTGATCGTCACGGTGCCGATGCTGCTCGGAGCCCTGGCCCAGCTCATGGCGCCGGCCTTATCTCGCAGAGTGGGATCGTTGCGGCAGATGACCGTGGCATGTGCCGCGATACAGGCCCTGGCCTTTCTCCCCCTTGTGGCTGGCGCACTCGCCGGACACATGGCCGGCTGGCTGCTATTTGCTGTAGCAAGCTGGTACTGGGCCGCTGGGCTCGCGGCCAACGCCACCTGGAACACATGGGTCGAAGGGCTCGTGCCCGGCGTTGTACGGGCACGCTTCTTCGCTAGCCGCACCCGCATCACCCAGGCCGGTACGCTGTTGGGCTTTGTGGTGGGAGGGCTTGCGCTCCAGGTCGGCAGCGGCAGCAGCTCGGGTTCTTTGGCAACGTTTGCCTGCGTGTTCGCCGCGGCCGGTGCGTCTCGGTTAGTCTCCTCGTGGTGGCTGGCGCGGCAAAGCGAGGCGGCTCCCGCCCGTGCACATCGGCAGGTGGCGTGGACCGAGCTTGTCCGCCGTATCCGCGGGCGGGATGGCTCATTGCTCGTCTATCTGCTGGCAGTGCAGGTGGCAGTACAGATTTCCGGACCATACTTTACGCCATTTCTGTTGAAGCAGATCCGGATTTCCTACGCCACCTTCGTCGTGTTGGTGGGGGCGTCTTTCGTGGGCAAGATTCTCGCATTGCCGTTGTGGGGACATGTCGCCCGGCGTGCTGGTGCCCGCCGCCTGTTGTGGCTGGGCGGACTGGGCATCATGCCCGTAGCGGGGCTTTGGTTGTGCTCCACAGCGTTGCCTTGGCTGCTGCTCGTGCAGCTTATAGCCGGTGTGGTCTGGGCCGCCTATGAGCTGGCCATGTTCTTGATGTTCTTCGAGAACATCCGCTTGGAAGAGCGGACCAGCGTGCTAACCACATACAACTTCGGCAATGCCCTGGCAACTTTTTGCGGCTCGATGCTGGGCGGCGGCCTGCTCCTCGCCCTGGGAGAACATAAATCGACATACCTGGCGCTGTTTGCCATTTCCACGTTTGCCCGCATAGCAACCGTGTCGCTACTGGCACGCGTTTCTTCGCACGAAGATGCCACGGGCCGATTGCATGAGCGGGCAGCGGACCACCGTTCTGGGTTGACCGCTGCAGCCCCCACGACACGTGGCCCGGGCATGCTGACATTTGTGCCACCCGCCGCTGCGCCTGGAGTAGCGACGCCCGCCAGCAGCCCAGGCGAAATGCCCCCTGTTGCAGGCTAAGGCGCGTCTCCAGTGCGGCCCGCGCACACCCGACCAGACGAATCCAGCAAACAGAGCGGGGGAGCATCGTCGGCGTTATCAAAACGTGCTGTCGGGTTGCGTCCCAGGCTTTTGGAACCCCGACAGGAAGCGGACGTCGTGCTGCTAGGAGCCGCCGGCTTAGGCGCACATCGAAGTGTGCATGTGAAGCGCGGTCGTGGGCCCGAAGAAACCGAGCTAACGCCTCCAATTTTCGATTTTCACGGGGAATCATTGCCAACCGCTGCTCGGACTGCCAGCCGCCACCATGCACGCAGCGGCAGGCACGCTGCATCGAGGTTGTGCGCCGAACCCGAACGGCAGCCACAGATGCCAAGGCAGCGCACAGTGACCGGATCGGCGCATGTTCAGTTCGGCAGCGTACCTAAGCGGTGGAGCGCTTGGAGGACGGCTGTCTGTACCTAGCCGCCAAGTCTGCGCAGTGGGTGCTTGTCTCCCTCGAGCAGGGCATCTTGCAGCCGCACGGCCTCCAAAAGAAATGCATTGGCATCGAAACGACCGATGCAGCCGCAGAACGGCACAACTACATGGAACGGCGCTCAATGATATTCGAGATCCAGTGCCTGCCAGTATGCGGTGGCACCGGCGTCGAGCGGTTCTTGCTGTAGCTCGAGTGCCACGCCGAACTTGTCTCCAGCATGTCTCGTAAGATCGATCGCCCGATCGAGCCAACCACTAGGCGCGGTTTGCGGGCCAACGACGCAGTCGAGCAACCCCTGGCCGTTGGCGCACACGATGAGCCTCCAGGCATGCTCGCCATCGTGCCCGACAGCGACACGCAACCGCGCCCTGCGCTTCCAGCGCAGGGCGCAGGTTCCATGCCATCGGCAGGGGAGGGGTTCGGACGTGCAACTCACGCGCAACACGCCAAGTCGGCCGGCATGTTCTGCGAGCAAGGCCAATCCGTCCGGACCCACGCCGGCGAGGCTGAATTGCGGAGCAAAGGCTGCGGCCCAAGCGGCATAGGCATCCGGCTCTCGCGTTTGGCCGGGCAGATACGGCGCAAGCCGTTGCCGCCGGCGCTGTGCGGCGTCTGCCGCCAACAGCGCGTCGATGGCGTCGAAGTCATCAGGCGAGCGGGCCAGGTACACGTGGTCGATCAGCGCTTCTCCGCCTGCCGGGGCCGCCAGGGCCAGCCCGGTGAGCGTGAAACTGCCGAAGTCTGCATACAGGTCGCGCGTCACCAGCCGCCATTCGTCGTTGGGCTCATCGCCGATGCGGGTGGCGGCTCCCACGAGCGGCATACCCGAACCAGCCTGGTAGGCGAATGTCTGACGCATGTCTGTGAGGTCGGGCCCAAATCGCCCGTCGTGCCCAAGCTGCAAGGCGGCGCCCGCTCCCCGCACACGCCACGCGAACCTTAAGTACCGGAACTCTCCCAGCCGCGGCCGGTACCGGATCGGCAGCTCCCAACCGGAAATGGCAGCGGCGCCTCGCCAGCCCCCCGAGATGCGCATGCAGGCCACCCCCGTGAAGCTGTCTTCCTCGGTCCACTCGAGCTGCCCATCGCCTGTAATTAACAGGGCCGTCGCGTCTGGATGGTCTTGCCGCTCGTCCGCCAGCCGCAGCAACCGGGGCGGTTGACCGACCACGCTCAGGGCTCGCCAGCAAGTCCAGGCCGCATCTCCTGCCGCCGTTTGGCTTATCTCTATCTGCACGCGCCGCCCCGAGTAATCTGCCAACGGCACCACGAGCGGATCGGCCATGCCCTGCCCCAGTTCCAGGGCCGGAACGCTCCAACGTGCCACAGCCGTACCGTCAATGCGTACTTCAATCTCCGATGCCTCGCTCTGTGCCCGCGGCCGGTCGGCAGCCACCACCAACACATCCCGGTTAGAGCCGACCTCGACAGTGCGGCGTAGCGTAAACCCGCCGGCCGCTGGAGCCAAGCACCATTGAAACGCAGGCTCGCCCACGTCGCTCACGTGCCAGATATTGGCCGCGCGCGGCGTCTCGCCTGCTACGCCCCATCCCGGCCAGAGTTCCAGCAGCTCCCGCGTGGCATTGCGAACCTGCTCCAGGACCAGGCTTTGGTCCAGCTCGAACTGGGGTTCGAGCCAGTCGAGCATGTCGCGGATGTTCAGCGGATCGGCTCCCGCAGGGCGCCCCTCGTGGAGGGCATCTGCCACGAGCAACAACCGAGCGCTTTGCATTGCCGGCTGCGTCAGATCGAGCCAGCCTGTGTCGAATACCTGCGAGCAGCCGACTAGCGGCGGGCTTTCCACCAGCTTGCTTGGCTGACCCTCGATCGCCACGCAGCCGCGTGCGCAGCCTCCACGGCCGGCAAGCTCGTCTAGTCCGATGTGCGTGCGAAACCGCCGAACCCACGGTCCGAGGGGGTAAACCAGCTCATGTTGGGCGTGGACGCCCATGCCCCAGCCATAGGCTGCCTCGCCGCTGCGGAGCGGTCCGCCTTGAACGTTGCGGTCTGCTTGCCACGCCCGGCCGCTCGCAAGCCGAGCCGGCTCGCGGCCCTGCATTGGTTCCAGCCAAGATAGCGGCACCTCGCTCGGCTCGAAGAACAGGTAGGAGCGCACGAGTTCCGAGCGAACGTATAAGGCATCCAGGCTCCAACTGGGCTGCACCACGTGCAGCCAGCGACGCTGGTCTCCCGGCTGGGCCATACGCACCATGTGCCGCGAGGTCGAGGTCGTCACGCGGGTGCCCTGGCTGGTTTCCAAGCGCAATAACCGGCCAGTACCCTCTGGGCACAGCACAGAGAGGCGTAAGAAGTACTCGCGCCAGGTGTCGAGGCGAGGCATATGCAGCTCTGCCGTCTGCGAGAACGGCACCTCGACCGTCCCTCGCTCGAGCAGCAGATACACACGATCGCTGCCCCAGCGCAGGCTGCGAAACGCCAGCCGGCGGCCATTACGGTAATAAAGCGTCCCCGGCTCGTAGCGTGTAGGGGAGCGGGCAGCCCACACCACGCGGCGTACCGCATGCGCCAGCAGTCGCACGTAACGCCTGGCCGTCTGTCCCGGCAGCTCGACCGCTTCCAATGGCTCCACCAGGAGATGGGCTGGGACGGCACGGACCGGAGATTCTTCGGTCGAGACGTATGCAACCGCGCGCCCCGGCAGTCGATCGCCGCCCACCAGTTCCACAAAAGCGGTGGGCTCGGCACTTAATCCAGAAGCGGCCTGCAAACAGCGTAGCCGCCGAGACGGCTCGAACAACGGCGCGTTATCGAGGCGTACGGAGGCCTCGCCAAGCGTCCAGCCCACAAGCTGCTCGCCTGCCAGACGCGTGCCATCGACGAATCGCCCCAGCCACGGCGCGGCAGACGGGGTACTTTGACCAGTGGCGGCCGGCCCAGCGGCAGTCGCCGCAACAAGTAATCCCAGCAGCCAGCAACACGTCCCACGCATGGAGGTCTATTGTAGATGGGCGCAGGCGCTGTGGGAACGTACAGGCTTACAACTGCCGCCACGTTGGCAGCAACCGCTGCCAACGTCTAGCGACAGCCAAGGAACGGCACGGCGGCGATCGTCTCGTACCGGTACCTGGGCGCAAGCGTGCGGCGGTTGTTTAGCGGTAGTAGAAGAGCGCGCGCCACCAGGCCAAGGGCGAACGCACAAGCCGGGCGATCTGCCACAAGCTGTAGTTCCAAAACCGCTTCACGCTGGGATCAGACAGAAAGTCAGCGTACGCTGCGGCGGCGTCTTGCAGACGTGGCCAAGCCTCTGCATATGCCTGGCGCCTCTCTTGCGGCGCGAGCTTCGCCAGGTCGAGCTGCGTGCGTGCAAGCTGGTAGAGCAGAGACAGGTCTGCGCCGAGCGATTCGGTGGCTGCATCCTCCAACCATCGAGCGGCTTGCTCGGCATTTCGCTGGCGCAGGGCATGGCAGGCCAACCGCACCAGGTGTCGCGAGAGGCTGCTGTCGGGCTCAAGTTCCAGCGCGCGGCGATTGGCTTCGGCCGCCTCCTCGGCACGGTTGTAACGCCAGAACGCCTCGGCGGTATTGGAGAGCATCCAGGCCTCGAGGTTCTGATGTTCTTTCCAGTGCCGTGCCCAAGCCAGGGCGCGGCGCCATGCCTTGACCGACACAAGTGCATAGACGGCCGCGCCCCACACGTGAGTGCTGCGGCGTAGCCAATCTGCGTGCCGCTTTACGAACCTCAAGATGCCACGCCTATCGTCTTGTTCGCCAAGCGCCACGAGCAAACCGTGGGCCGCTTCGTCACCTAAGCGGCCGCGCGCTGCCAGGGCGGCCAGTTTCTCAGAGTCGGGCCGTTGGCCACACTTTACTTCGCACCGGGCCCAGTAGCGGCCTACCATCGGCACTACTTCTTCCTGCTGCACGGCGCCGCGCAGCACCTCCAGCGCGGTCTCGCTCCAGCCGGCGCCCACCATCGCCTCGATTGCGGTGTCGAACGGCCACCATGCGTCCGGTTCTGTGAAGCACAGCCTTTCAAGCTGCTCCTTGGCGAGGGTCTCATCGCCCTTGGCCGCCGCCCATTGAACGACGCGCGCGAGCGTGTAGGGCCCTTCGTCCGCGTCGCGGAGCTTTTCCAGGGCCTGACCGGCCGCCTCCAGATCGCCGTCTTCTAAAGAAGTGTCAAACAGCCAACCCGCCGCAAACGTATAACGCGGCTCGATGTAAAGTGCACGCTGAAAGTTCCGTTTCGCCTCTGCGCGTTCGCCAGATACCAGCAGGGCGTGTGCGTAGTAGCCGAATGCCGTTTCGTTTTGGGGGCCTAGCCGCACCATCTGCTGCGCTGCGTGGAGGTAATCGTCGGTGCGGCGCAGGCTTTCGGCCCAATCGGCAAACATCTGCCACATGCCGAACGAGGCGGGGTCTGCATCGAGCGCCTGGCGCATTTGCTGATAGGCCACGTGACGGTTGCCGCGGGTCCACTCGCACCATGCAATGCGGGCAACCAGAAGGGGCGGCAGCCGTTCGCCCCAAACGTGGGTAGCGCGGGCGGCAGCCAGGGCCTCGTCGTGCCGGCCGGCGAGTGCGAGGAGCCTGGCCTGCTCGTCGTAGGCCTCTGCGCAGCGCGGGTCCAGCTCGGTGGCACGCTTCAATGCGGCGAGGCGTTCGTCGAGTGCGTCCTCGGGCAAAACCTGCGCCAGCACGAGCCAGGAGCGGACGTCGCCTGGCCTCTGCTCGACGAGCTGCCGCGCCGCCTGCTCGGGCCGCTGGGGTGCGCCGAGCTGTTGTGCCCATTCGCACATCCGTTCCCAGGCCCAGGAGTAGGCGGGTTCTAGCTTGGCTGCTTCTTGCAGGTGTTCGAGTGCCTGTTCGCCACGGTCGAGGTGCCAGCATAGATCGGCCAAGAAGCCGTGGTTGAGCGCATCCAGGGGATCGCGACGGATTGCTTGTTCGAGCACGGCGCACGCCTGCTCAGGATCTCCTGCGAGCAGGTGCGCCTCGGCCAGGCGGCGGGCGGCGGGGCTCCAGGAGGGATTGATGTCGTAGGCGGCCTGCGTGGCGGCAAGCTGGCCGGCTAGGTCGCAGCGGGCTTGGTGTACATCGGCCAGGTCGAGCCAAACGCGCGGCAAGAGCGGGAAGCGTTCGGTCGCCTGCTGGGCGAGATTTTCGGCCTCGTCCAGGCGGTTCATGGCTACGAGTTGCTGGACGCAGGCTGACCATGCATGCCACAGGTCGGGCCGGGCGGCCAGGCCTTCTCGCAGCGACTGCAAGAGTTCTTCTGCTTCCAGCACCGTGCGCGCGTGCTGCCGATAGGCGAGCAGCCCCTCGCCATAGACGACTTGCCGCACGAGTTCGTCGCGCACGAATGCCAGCTCCGCACGCCGCTGGGCCGAGGTATCGCAGGCATCTAGCAGGCGGGCGATGGCATAGTCGTTATCGACAGAGATCCGCACTGCCTGGCGATAGGCGGCACGTGCCTGCTCGTGCTCGCCGCGGGCATAAAACACCTCCCCTTGGAGCACGTACGCCGACGAATGCCACGGATCGAGCTGCAACGCCTCGCGAGAAAGCTGTTCGGCTTCGTCCAAGCGGTGATCTTGAACGAGCAGCAGGCCCAGTTCGCGTACAGCCCAGGCGTTGGCCGGGTTGAGCGCGATCAGTCTGCGAATGACCGGCTCGACCACTTCCGGCCGTTCGCCGCGCAGCCACTCGATGAATAGCTCGAGCAGGGGTTGGTAATGGGGGAACTGCTCGCACGCGGCACGCAGATGGTCGAGGGCGGCATGGCGGCCCTGTAGCTCGGCCAAGAGCTGTGCCACAGCTCGATGGCTTGCAAGAGTCTGGGGCTGCAAGTCGAGGGCTTGCTGATAAAGCTCTAGGGCGGTGGACAGCTCGCCTCGGTGGCGTGCCAATTGCGCCGCCACGCTCAACCACAGCGTCTCGGAGACCATGTGGCGGGCCTCGTGGAGCAATTGCTGTGCGGCTACGGCGTGTGCAGCCGAAACTCCTGAGCGGAACTGGGCGGCAAACAGGCGCAGCTCGCCGTCATCGGGCCGCCATTGCAAGGCACGCTCCAAGACTGCCAAGGCATCCTGCGTGCGGTTGAGGGCATCGAGGGCATGGACCAGCGTATACGTGGGGAGGGCCGACTTGCGGCCGAACCGTTCCCATCGGCGCCGCAGCCATTCCAGGGCGGCTTCCGTTTGCCGGCAGTGACGCGCGGCCCGGAAGTAGCTCTCGGCCAGGTCTTCGTCTTTGTCGTTGAAGCAGGTGGCAAACCGGTAGAGTTCCAGCGCCTTGTCGAACTGCTGGCGGTTCCAATACAACTCGGCCAGGGTATGGTACGCGCGCGGATCGGTGGGGCGCTTGCGGAGTGCGGTCTTCAGCAGAGACAGGGCCTGGTCGTGCTGGCGTGCGTCGGCAGCCAGCTCCTGGGCGTAGAGGAGCATGAAGACGGAGTCTGCTTCGGGCTTGTTGCTCAGCGTGGCGAGGGCTTGCAGAAGTTCGTCCCTGCGCGACATGTTCCGCAGCAGACTCAGGCGCTGGAGCTGGAGCACGCCGTCCTCGGGAAAACGGCCCAGCAGCTTCTCCAGGGCTGCGAGCTGAGCGCGCTGGTCGCCGTCATAGCCGGCGAGTTGCACCTGAGCGTGCCAGGTAAGCGTGTGATCGGGAGCGGCGGCCTCCATGCGCGCCAGGATGGCGGCAGCCTCGTCTCGCTGGTGGCGTTCTAGCGCCAGGTTGAACCGGTACCGCTCATCCCACAACGGGGCATCGCCCAGCTCGAGCCGCTCGAGCAAACCCGCCTTTGCCGCCGGTACGAGTGCCATGCCGCGCGGCCCAAAGGCTGCAAAATGCTTGAGGAACTCATCTGCCTGAACCTCGCGGCGGTTCCGGTACGACGGGTCGCGCAACACGAGGGTGCCGCGGCGGCCGTCGTAACCAACCACCGCTTGCAGGTGCCCACTGTTCGGCTGCTTCGTGGTTAGCGTGAAGGGTACGCCGGCGGCAATCGCCGCCTCGGCCGAACTTTCCGTGACGGTGAACTCCCGCACGAACCAGCCGTGCTCCTCCGCCCAGCGACGCTCGGCCAGCTCGCTGGTCCCGTCGTAGCAGATCTTCTCGGCGACCTCCAGGTGATCGGTCGGCATGGACCAATAACGTCCCAATGCGGCCAGCGTGGCCGGGCCGCACGTTACATAGTGCTGCCCCACGAAGCCAACCGGCAGCACCTTGCGCGGCCGCCCCTTGCGCTCCGGGTCCATCAGCCGCTGAACCCACGCCTGGTCCTGCTCGTTCCGCGAACGCCGCGCCCACGCAATCGCCCCCTCCTCGTCCCCAGACAAGTACGCCAAGAACGAACGCAACCCATAAAACGCCTTCCCCGCCGAACGCTCCAACAAGGGCGACATGGCCTCGAACTGATCCAAGCACCATGCAACCCGCTCGTACTCCTCGCGCTCGTAGTAGATCCCCGCAAGTTGCCAGTACAGGGCCGGACACTCAATCTGCCGCGCTGCCTCGACAAGGAACTCGAAGGCCTCGTCGTCGCGATTCAGTACGGTCAGCAAGTGGGCGCGCGACTGAACAGCCGGCCGATACCAGGGGCGGTGGCTCAGCGCCGCCTCGGCCGCTGCCAGCGCCTCCTCGCGCCGATCTTCCAGTTCGAGTACAGACGAACGCGTTACCAGCACCCACGCCGGATGGCCATTCGTCTGCTCTGCGCGCCGCAACCAGACATCGGCTAGCTCGAAGTCTCGCAAGCACCCCAGCACCTGCCCTCCAAACGCGAACCACGACGCCTGCACCTCCGGCGTGGCACCAGGCAGTTCTTCTCCCTGCTCCTGGAAAAACAGCCAAGCTTCGTACGGCCCGCCGTATTCCAATACCGTATAGCCACGAAAACAGCACACGTCCGGTTGCCGCGGCGCCTCCCGCCAAGCACGCAGCCGATGCCAAAGACCCAAGCGGGGCGCGCCAAGCTGGCTCGCCAGCCGCGCCGCCATGATCCGCGCCTCCGCGCCACGCCAGGTGCGCAACGGACCACACGACCGCGACCGCTCATACGCCTGCAAGTACAGCCCCGCTTCGTACAAATTGCGGACCGACTCCAACACCTCGGCCGGCACCTCGCCGACACCACCCACCTCTTCTTCTCTTTCCCCCAAACGCATGCGCTACCCACTCTCTTTCTGCCGCCCCCAATATGTCCCACGCCCTCGTTTCCGCAGCACACCGAACAGCGGCCGCTGATCTCGTTTCCACATGCCCCCTACGAACCCTGTTTCCAATCAAACACACGCTGCCGGCAGCTACTAGCCCGACACGCCCGGCGTGCGACTGGTTCGCTTATCTGCTCGGCACGCCGATTTTAGTCTAACGACGAGACTGAGCAAGCAAGGTCCCATCGGGGCATTGAGCCTCGCAGAAGCAACCGCCATCTCTCTACCGAGGGCCAAAAGAAACATTCCCCCCTGTGCGCCCGCTCTCCATGACGCATTCGCCATAAACATACCCGCCTCTCGCCCGAAAACGAGAACGGTCCCTCTCCCAGCACTCCAATGGGCCAGCGCCCCTGCGTGGCACGCCTACTCGGACAGCCGCAGCCCGCGGGGCAGACTCTCGCCGAAGACCTGCGCCCGTTCTTGTTCTTCCAGCCGGCCGCCCTCCTCCACCAGCGTCAGGTAATGCGGCGGTGCCTCGTGTGCCTGAAGCCAGCCGATCGTTTCTCGCCGCACGGCTGCCGACACGTCCCGATACCGATCCCCCGTGCGGCGCGCAAGCTGCATGCCGGCCAATAGGACCACGGGCGTGACCAGCCGCAGATCGTGGAGCTGGCGCAGCCAATCTTCAGCGGTTTCCACGGGCACGAGCACGTTCAGGGGGCCATACAGCGGCACGCGGGCGCCCAAGCGTGCCAGCGACCAGGCGAGGGCCTCGCGCACCGCGGTGGAGCACTCACCCCGCAGCCGTTGCAGGGCCAGCGAGCCGAGTTCAATGCGCAGCGTGGTGGGCAAGAGTTCCAGCGCGCCCAGCAGACGCCAGACCTCGGACCATTCGTGCGGGTTCGTTTGGGCTGGGCGGCCCTTGCGCTTGGCGGATGTGCCCGCTGCGCGAACGGCCGCGGCCAAGGGCTCGGCGAGTGCACGCTGCTGGCCGGAGGTGAGGCCGCCGGCGATCCGCCGCCAGAGGATCTGCCACTCGACGCGGCAGGTGGGGCCTGGGTGGAGCAGCCGCCGCTCTTGCAACAGGCGCCAGGTCTGAGCCACGCGCCAATCGTCCACAGCCATGCCGAAGCCGGGGCGTAGCGAGAAGCCGAGGAGGTACAGCCAGCGAGCCTCGTGCGCGGCACTGCGGCGGCGGCCTTCTTCGAGGTCGATCAGCTCCTCCCACAGCCGGCGCAGCAGCGAACCGGGCCACTGCGCACGTGGGGTGCCGATGGCGCGTTCCAATGACTTGACGATCCCCTCGGGCGGCTGCACCGGGCCGCGCTGGCCAGTGCCGTCCCCTTGGTGCGGTTGGCCCCCCCACGTGCGCTGCAAGAGGCCTCGGCATGCTTCGAGCACGTCTTCATCTACGATTCCAGCCCTTTCTCCCTCGCCCGTGTGGCCGCCGCGGTCGGTCTGGGTGGCGGCGCGCACGTCGAATACTAGCTTCCACGAACGATTGGCGGCTGGCTCGCTGCACCACAGGTCGAGCGTGCCGATCTCGGTGAGTCGAGCATGCAATCGAACAGAGATGGTCTCAGCGGGCTGGTTTTTCTTGCCTGCCGCCAACACGGTGCGGATGGGGGGCAGGGCGGCGATCTCGGTGGGATCGACTGCCACCAGTTCGCCTGGCCGGTCTGTCAGTCGCGTGCTGGAGACAAACAGAGGGAATTCGACCGGCTCGCGGATTCGCAAGGCGAATGTCCTATCCGGCAGGTCGATCACTTCGCCCGCCTCTGCTGCGGCCGGTAACAGGCAAAGCGCGCGGGTCTGCGTTTCGCCCGTGTCGACGCCGATGTAGTAAGTGCGCGCCAAGCTGGCGGAGATGCGTATGCCCAGGCCGCGGCGGACCAGCCCGTAATATGCCGCACCGCGGGCGACCGCCAGGTCTAGCCGCTCGTTGTGCAGCACGACCGGCTGCCATTCGGGCTCGCGCGGCGTACGAAACCAACTACACAGCACCTCCAGCAGCCTGGTGCGCAAGACGGCTGAGGCGAAGAACCCGCCGTTGAACAGTACGACGTCGGGCCGCGCTGGGTCGATGCCTGGCGGCGGCGGCTCTTCCCGCCCCGCATGGCGGTGCGCGGTGAGGAATGCCGCCAGGTAGCGCGTGATGGCCGGATCGGGCGCATAGGGCAGTCCGAACTCTGCGAAGCCGCTGCGCCGCACCTCCGGGCGGGCATCCAACGGCACGCGCGGCAAGAAGCCTTCGACGAGAATCTCTTCCACCTCCGCTCGGCCCAGCGACACCTGCTGGCTGCCGCCGATCAGCCGCGAACCAGCGGTGTGCAAGTGCAGCACTACGTGCTCTGGCGGCGTGTGCGCAAGGAGCGTCTCCTTGGCGCGGCGGCAGGCTTGCACGAGCACGCTCCATTGGCGCGGTGGCAAGCGGCCTTCGCCCGCGACGCGACTTTCGACATGATGTGCCAGTGCCAGGTCGAGATTGTCACCCCCCAGCATAAGATGTTCGCCCACGGCCACGCGGTGGAAGTTCACTCGGCCCTGTTCCCCCTGCCTGACGCGAATGAGCGTAAAGTCGGTGGTGCCGCCCCCCACATCGCAGACCAGAACGGTCTGGCCGGGGCGTACCTGGCTGGCCCAGGCATCGTGCTGGGCGTCGATCCAGGCGTAGAAGGCTGCCTGCGGCTCTTCGAGGAGCACCAGGCGTGTTAGGCCGGCGCGGGCGGCTGCCTTGACGGTAAGCTCTCGGGCAACTTCGTCGAACGAAGCCGGCACGGTGAGCACTACGTCCTGGTCCTCCAGCGGAGCGTCGGGGTGCTGCCAGTTCCAAGCCTCGCGAATGTGCAGCAAATATCGGGCGCTGGCCTCAACCGGAGAAAGGCGCGTGGCCTCTGGCGCGCCGTGCCAGGGGAGGACCTCTGCCGTACGGTCCACACCGGCATGGCACAGCCAAGACTTGGCCGAGGCGATTAGCCGGCCGGGCACAATCTCGCCCTGGTCTCGCGCGTAGTGGCCCACGATCCATTCTCGGTGTGCCGGTGCAAACGGCAGCGTCAAGCGGCCGTCGGCCAATTCCACCGCCGGCGGCTCATAATGGAACGATGGCAGCGTGTCGCGGCCCTCGACTTGTCCCGGCCCCACCAACTGCGGCACCGCATATACCTGGACGCGCGGCGGCGCTTGCTGGGTGTCTACATATGCCACCGCAGAGTTAGTCGTGCCCAGATCGATGCCCACGATGTACCGCGCCGGTTGTTCCTCCGCCTCGGACCGCGGCAGCCCCAGCACCTTCTGTTCCGCTACCCGGCCCCCCCCGGCCGCGGCACCGCGGCTTGGAGCCAACGTAGGACTCCGCTCACCCATGCCTAGCCCGATTCCTCTTGCTCGCGTACGCTGAACTCGAGCTTCCACCTCTCGTTCGTCCCCGAGCGAACGCACCAAAGCTCGAGCATGCCCAGCTCGGAAATCGCCGCGTGAAACCGGACCGGCACGCAGGTGCCGGGCGGATCGCCGGCAGACAGCGTGGTTTCAAGCGGTGCGGTCTCAACCAACTCGTCGGCGTTCCAGTGCATCAGCAGCTTGCCTGGCAGATCGTCTTTGCGAACGGCCGAGCTGAAAAAGCGGAACTGCACCGGCTCGCCCACCACCAAGCCAATCTCGCCCGAGGGAACATCGAGAGACGTGCCCTCTTCCATGCCAAACGGCACCACGCACAACGCCCGCAGCGGTCGCGGTGCTCCGGGTACTGCCGGGGCCGCTGCTTCGATCCCCACGTAATAGGTGCGAGCGGTCCCGCCGCGAATGCGAATCCCCCGACCCTGCTTGGCCAGCGCGTAGACGGCTGCCCCGCGGGCCACGGCATGGTGCAAGTCGTGCAGGCCTGGCAGCAATACCGGGGCCTGGTCGAACCAGGTTGCAAGCACGTTGAGCAGCCGCTGGCGGAATGGCTTCGCCTGAAAGACCCCGCCACTGAACAGTACGTGTGTGGGACGCATCGCCCCGGCGCTGGCAGCACTCCCGGCGCTTCCAGCACTGGCAGCACTCCCGGCACGGCCGGCACCCGCCTCCTCGCAGCCGTGTGCGGCCAAGAAGGCGGCCAGGTGCCGGGTGATTCCCGTATCGGGCTCGAAGGGCAGACCCAGCTCCAAGAAACCGGAGGCCCTGCGGCGTGCCGGACGGTCGGAGGCATCGCACCGCGGGAAGAAGCCTTCCAGCAGCAGTTCTTGGACCTGAGTTCGTTCCAGCTCGATGGAAATCGTTCCCTTGATCAGGCGGCTGCCCCGGCCCAGCACGGCGATCGGTTGACGCTGCGGTGCATCGTCTCCCAACAAGCTCTCCTTGGCCGCGCGGCAAGAATGCCACAACGCGACAGACTGCCAGGGATCGAGTGTTTGGCCGCGCTCGGCCAGCAGACCCGCCGCCAGGTGCGCCAGGGCCAGGTCCATGTTGTCTCCGCCTACCAGCAGATGGTTGCCGACCGCCACGCGCTCCAAAGCCAGCTCCCCTTGCTGTTCCGCCACGCGTATGAGCGTAAAGTCGGTCGTGCCGCCCCCCACGTCGCACACCAGCAGCACGTCTCCAGGCCGCACGTCTCGCCGCCAACGCTCGCCTCGGTCGGACAGCCAGGCGTATAGGGCCGCCTGCGGCTCTTCTAGAAGCACCAGCGACTCCGGCAACCCGGCCGCCAACGCTGCTTCGCGCGTCAGTTCCCGCGCACTGGCATCGAACGACGCCGGCACCGTAAGCACCACGTGCTGCCGATCGAGCGGTGCCTGGGGGAAGGCACGGTTCCAAGCGTCGACCAAATGCTCCAGGTACCTCTGCGACGCGGTAACGGGAGAAACTCGCGGCACGTCGTCGGGCGCATTCCAGGGCAAGATCGGTTGCTTGCGATCGACCGCGGCGTGGCACAGCCAGCTCTTGGCCGCAACGACCGTGCGCGCAGGAACATCGGCCGCTTGCTTGCGGGCCAGCTCGCCCACGGCAAAATGCCTGCGGCGAGCCCAGGGCAGGTCGAGCGTGCCGGCAGCGTCTTGCTCGGTACCAAGATAAAGAAACGATGGCAATAGCGTGCGCGCCTCCACTGTGGCCGGCGCGACAAGCTGCGGAATCTCCAGTACTTTGGGGCACGCGCTTCCCTGCTCGGGCGTCTCGCCTTCGCCCAGCGCTATGTAGGCTAACGCACAATGCGTGGTGCCCAGGTCGATGCCCACGGCGTACGCAGGGGCCGCCTTACCCGCCCGCGCGCCGGTAGCGGCCGCTTCCGTCCTGCTCTTGGCCATGTGGTTTACAGCTCCACTTCGGCCGGGGCGATGACGTAGGCCGCTTCGGCCGTGCCTGTCCAGGCCGGGAGTTCGCAGCGCGTCGCTCGCCAGCCGTGGTGCTGAAGCGTGCCGCGATAGGGCGGCTCTCCCGACACGCGGCCTGTGAGCCTGTACTCTGCCGTTGCATAGCCCGGCGGCAGCTCAATAGAAGAACCCTCAGGCTGCTCCAGCACAGGCTTGAGCCCGAACCAGCGCTCCAGGGCCGCAGCGGCGTCTCGATGCACATCGCGCACGGCCGCTCCGATCTGGGCATCTGTGTATTCTCCCAGCGGCTCTTTAAGAAAATCGACCAGGCGCGCCTCGCGTTGCAGGGCTGCCAGCAGGACCAATGCCTGGTTGGGGACCGCGGCTGGCGGCTCGGCCGTACGGCCGCGCGGCTGCTGTTCCACTCGAGCCGCGGTGGGCGGCAGGCCTGGCTCCGTTTTTACAGGCTGCGCCAGTACGCGCGATTCGCCCGGCGAAGCCGCCAGGGCCCGCTCCACAATCTGACGGAAGGCCGCATCTCGCAGCGTGCGAAAAAAGGCTCGAAAGGCCAGGCCCAAACGCGCCATGATCTATCTACCTGCTTGGATTCACTTGAAGGGCCGCTCTCTGCCGCTCCGCGTTTCACCGGGCGGCAGCCGCTCAGTGCCTGGCAACTCGTTTACCCTGCCTGCCGCCTGCCAAAGGTTGTTCGCATAGCGGTCTGCCGCCGTAGGGATTCACCTGGATATCGCCACCTGCCATACCTGAGCAGCCGGCCGTTCATACTCCATTGCACACGCTACCCCACAACGCCACGTTTGCACAAGGTGCTCCACCAAGTACCGCCAGTTGGGCAGGCGTCTCGTTTGCCAGTGGCACAGGCATCTCGCACGCGTACGGCACAGGCGTCTCGCCCTCCACCTAAACCAGCCGCCCGCCTGCCCGTTGCAGCCGCGATAACCCGCTGCCTCCCTGCGCGATGCCCGCTTTAGGCCAAGCTGCCAATTCTTGCTAAGACCGGATGGTTGCTCGAACTGCCACTGTTTCCCTTTTTGCCGAAACGCATTTGACTTGCGATTGCCAACCCGCTAGCCTACGGATGGTGGGTCAATGTGCCGCTTGCCCCTGGTGGGATGATAGCCTCAGGAGTCGGTGCTGGCAGCCGAGACCTGCCCGGGGGCGGCCCCATCGTGGTCTGCGGCCCGGTCCTTTGGTCGCCGTGCAGGCCGCGGGGCACACCAATTGCGAGGAGATGAACCTCAAATGAGCCAAGGCTCCAGTGTCGTACATAGCGGTGTACCGTTCGAAGATCGCCCGCCCCAGGCACAGCAGGACGCTGTGGCCGAGAAGTTCGAGTATCCGGGGATACCCACTACGTGCGACGGCGCAGAGGCCGTGGTGCACGTAGAGATCCATATCAGCCAGGCGGCCGGCGCTTATCCCATCACCAGCTCGACCACCATGGGCGGCGGCTTCAACGCTGCGGCTTCGAACGGCTGGAAGAACCTGTGGGGCGACCCGATTGTTTTCTTTGAGCCCGAGAGCGAGCATTCGGCCGCGAGTTTTTGCGAAGGGTTTGCTGCGGCGGGCGGCCGCGTGACCAACTTCACCAGCGGCCAGGGCCTGGTGTTGATGAAAGAGGTGCTCTACACCATCTCTGGCAAGCGGCTGCCGGTAGTGATGAACATCGGCGCCCGCGCGCTCACCAGCCATTCGCTCAACGTGCACGCGGGGCACGATGACATGATGTCGGTAGCCGACTGCGGCTGGGGCATGCTCTTTGGCCGCAATGCCCAAGAGGCTGGCGACCTGTGCCTGATTGCGCGCCGCACCGCTGAGGCCTCTCAGACCCCCTTCTTCAACGTGCAAGACGGTTTTCTCACCACGCACACGGTGGAGAAGGTACGGCTGCCGGAGCCCGAGTTCATGCGCGAATTCGTGGGCCGGCCCGAAGACAAGCTGATCAACCTGGTGGACCCGCGCAACCCGCTGATGTCTGGCGTGGTGCAGAACCAAGACTCGTACATGAAGGGCAAGATCGCCCAGCGCTGGTACTACGACCGCGTGGCACCGGCCCTGGAAGATGCGTTTGAAGAGTTCTACCGCCGCACGGGCCGGCGATACAGTTTTGTCGAGCCGTACCGTTGCGAGGACGCGGAGTTCATCATCGTGGGCATGGGCTGTTACATGGAGACGGCTCAGGCCACGGTGGATTACCTGCGGCGCGAGCGGGGCATTCCCGTGGGCTGCCTGAACATCTGCTGCTTCCGTCCTTTCCCGGCGCGGCAGATTGTAGAGGCGTTGCGGGAGTGCACGGCGTTCAGCGTACTGGAGCGGATGGACGATCCGCTATCCACCACTGGCAATCATTTGACGCGGGAGATCAAGGCTGCATTTTGCGATGCGGTCACTGGTCAGAACGGGCAGGAGAAGATCGATCGTGTGCCGCGTATTTACTCGGGTTCTGCGGGGTTGGGGAGCCGAGACGTGCGGCCGGGCGATCTGATCGCCGTGGTCGAGAACATGATGGAGGACGGGCAGGACTATTTCTGCGTTGGCATCAAGCATGCTTTAGCGCTGCCGGTGCGGGAGGATCCGGATCTGCGGGAGCCGGGGACGTTCTCGATGCGCGGCCACTCGGTGGGCGGTTTCGGCTCGGTGACGACCAACAAGGTGATCGCCACGATTGCGGGAGATGTGTTCGGCAAAGACGTGCAGGCGTATCCGAAGTACGGGTCTGAGAAGAAAGGCCTGCCTACCACGTATTACCTGCAAATCGCCGACCGGCACATCCGGCTGCACAGCGAGTTGGAGCATGTCGACCTGGTGGTGCTGAACGACACCACGGCTCTGTTCAGCGGCAATCCGCTGGTGGGCATGGTGGATGGGGGGGCGATCGTCATGCAGAGTTCGTACAAGGACCCGGCGGATGTGTGGCAGCGGATTCCGGCCCATCACAAGGAGTTCATCCGCCGCAAGCGGATCCGCGTGTATTATGCCGACATGGTGCAGATCGCCCGCGAGGTCGCGAGTGTGGCGGACTTGCAGATGCGCATGCAGGGCATCGTGCTGTTGGGAGCGTTCCTCAAGCTCACGCCCTACGGGCGGATGAGCAACATGACGGAGGAGCAGATCTACGCCGGCGTGGAGAAGGCGCTGCGCAAGTACTTCGGCAAGCGGGGCGAGAAGGTGGTGCAAGACAATCTCACCTGCGTCAAGCGCGGTTACAGCGAGTTGAGCGAAATTCCGCAGGAGCTGATCCAGCAAGAGGCATGTGTCGTATGAAATGCGCCGGCTGGCGGGCGGTCATGACGCCTTCGCATGCCCACGCCGCGCCGGTGCTTGGTCCTGAAGCCTGAGGGATAAGACAAGTGGCCGCCGATATCAATCTTCCCTCGATGAACGAGGGGAGCGAACGGGATCCCTACAACAACAACTCCTACGGTACTCTGGTCGATGCAGACTACCGCCGCGTGGATCTGCGCATCCTGGACGTGGACGATTTCAACAACCGCGTCATCCGCAGCTACGAGGAGGGTACGGCCGAAAAGGAACTGCCGGCCGACCTTGCCGTGGCAAGATCGCTGATCCCGGCTGGCACCGCCACTTTGCGCGACTTCAGCTACATTGCACCAGACATCCCGGAGTATTTGCCCTCCAACTGCACCGGCTGCATGGACTGCGTCACCCTCTGTCCCGATACGGCCATCCTCGGCAAGGTGCTGGGCGAGAGCGAATTCGAAAAGCGGCTGTCGAAGATCTCAGACCCGGCAGACCGCGAGTTGTTCCGCCAACAGTGGTCGAAGACGCGCAAGTATTACGAGGGCCCCGCCAAGAAGCTGGGCGAAGGGGGGCTGTTTAGCATCATCATCGATCCCAGCAAGTGCAAGGGCTGCGCCGAGTGCGTCACGGTCTGCGACGATCATGCGCTGCAGATGATCCCCAAGACCGAAGATACGATGACGCGCATCCGCAAGGTGCACCGCTTCTTTAAAGAAGTCGGACCCTCGGACGAGCGGTATGTGAGCGACAACCTGCTCATCGACATGATGCTCAAGGAGCAGACGCACATCTACGTGGGCGGGGCGGGCAGTTGCGCCGGCTGCGGTGAAGGCACCGCCCTACGCATGCTCTGCGCCGCCACGGGGGCCAAGTATGGGGACGATTGGGCGATCGTCGCCGCCACGGGCTGCAATACCGTCTACACCTCGACCTACCCCTACAACCCATACCTGGTGCCCTGGACCAACTCGCTTTTCGAGAACGCGCCGGCCATGGCCCTGGGCATCCGCTACCGCTGGGACCAGCTTGGATGGCACGACAAGCCTATCTGGTGCATCGGCGGCGACGGTGCCATGTTCGACATCGGCTTCCAGGCGCTCAGCCGCATGCTGGCCTCGGGCGCGAACATCAAAGTGTTCGTTCTCGATACGCAGGTCTACTCCAACACGGGCGGCCAGGCTTCGACCAGCAGCTACACCGGCCAGAACACCAAGATGAGCGTGCATGGCAAGGCCGTGGCTGGCAAGCAGGAACGGCGCAAAGAGATCGCGCAGATCGCCATGATGCACCCGCGCACGTTCGTAGCCCAAACGACATGCGCGCACGTGAACCACTTCTACCGTTGCGTGCTCGACGCCCTGGAGTTCGACGGCCCGGCGCTGGTCTGCTGCTACACCACGTGCCAGCCGGAGCATGGCGTGGCAGATAATATGGCCACCGACCAAGCCCGTCTGGCAGTGGACACGCGGGCCTTCCCCTTGCTGATCTACGACCCCCGTAAGGGGGAGACCATCCGGGAACGGCTGTCCCTTCAGGGCAATCCGGCGGTGAACGAAGACTGGTGGACCAACCCGAAGACGGGCGAAATCGTCGACTTTATCGACTTCTGCCGTAGCGAAGGCCGATTCAGCAAACACTTCGATAAGGACGGCAATCCGAGCGAAACGCTGCTGCGCGCACGCCAGGATCGCCTGGAGAACTGGCGGCTGCTGCAAGAGCTGGCCGGCGTGCTGCGCAAGGACAAGGCTACCCCTGCGAAGACCGCAGCGCCGGCCAAAGCTGCCGATAAGCCGGCCAAGACGCCGGCCAGGCCGACCGCTGCCGAGGTGATCAAGGCCGCAGCCGCAGCCGGCGGCAACGGCAAGAACGGCCAGCAGGCCGGCAGCTTGGAGGGCTTCGCCGCCGGCGTGCGCATCAAGTACCGCGACGGCGGTCAATGGATCAGCGGCGTGCTCGTTTCTCTCGACCCCGTGCTGCTCTCTCTGGACGACGGCACCGAGATCCCCTCCACACGGGATGTGCTTGCCCGGGCCGTCGCCGAGGGCGTGGTCGTCCGGGACTGAGCCGCGCTCGCCAGAGTGCAGGTGCCCGCCCTCGCCCGCGCACCTCCGGCCGGAAGAGTCGGCTCTCTCCTCAGTAGGGGCGTTCCATGCCAAAGTCGAGGGCGAGCCGGAGTTGCGGGTCGCGCTCCGCCTCGGGGACAAGTTCCTTGAACAGCAAGCTTGGTTGAATGTCTCGGTTGTGCTGATACTTGTTGCTCGAGTACGGCACGAACTCCCCCTCGATCTGGTGGTAGAAGATCTGACAGATGGCCACGCCGGCGTAGATGCGCACGGGCTGGACGGCGAACATCTCCAGTGTCCAGTAACCGCAGAAGCCGACGTCGCCAAACCCCGCCGTCACGTGGACGAACAGCCCCAGCCTCCCCACGCTGGAACGGCCCTCGATCATGGGGACCAGGTTGTGCGTCTCCGTGCGTTCGGCCGTCCGGCCCAGATACAACTGGTTGGGAGATAGCACTAGCCCCTCGGGCGGGATGGTGATCCGGCGCACGCGGTTGGGCTTGCGCATGTCTAGCACAACTTCTTCATATGTCAGCAACTCGTCGTGCAGCGTCAGATTGTAGCTATTGGGGTTGAGCCGGGCCTCGTCGAACGGCTCGATGATGATGTTGCGGCCTAGTTGCCGGCGGATCTCGCAGCCAGACAAGATCATGTGCGGACCCCGATCTTCGGGCAAAGATGTGAAAGCGGGCAGACATCGCACTTGGGCTTGCGCGCAGTGCAGATCCTTCTGCCATGTTGGATCATGCGGTGGCTGAAATCGATCCACTCGCGCTTGGGGAGCACGGCCATGAGATCCTGTTCGATGCGCGCCGGCGTTCGCTGGCGTGTTAGCCCCAGGCGCTTGGCCAGCCTGGCCACGTGCGTATCGACCACCACACCCGAGGCGACGCCGAATGCCGTCCCCAACACTACGTTCGCAGTCTTGCGTCCCACGCCCGGCAGCGCGGTCAGCGACTCCAACTCCTGCGGCACTTGCCCGCCGTGCTTTGCGACAATCTCCTGGCAAGCGCGGCGTATGTTCCGGGCCTTGTTGCGGAAGAAGCCCGTGCTCTGGATCGCCCGCGCCAGCTCGGCCTCTGGCGCCTGTGCATAATCGGCCGCCGTGCGATAGGTGCCAAACAACGCGGGCGTAACCTCGTTTACCCGCTTGTCGGTACACTGGGCCGAGAGAATGGTTGCGACGAGCAACTCCAATGGATTGCGATGCTGCAAAGCGCACCGCGCGTCGGGGTAAGCGCGGGCCAGTGCCCGCGCGACTCGCACGGCATGCTGCCTCTCGGAGGCGGCGGTGGTCATGAACAGCCCATCCTTGAGGGTGAGCAATCCAATAGCAGAGAAAGAAGCTAGGGGCATTCTGCTAGCCGCCCGGCGGCCTGTCAAGGTTTGCCGGTTGCAGGCGTCGTGAGCCGGTAAGGCTTGACGGCCTTGCCCGAAAATGTAAGCTAACATGGGTCGGTGTAGTTCGTTCGGGCACTCAAATGGGAGCGCAAAGCATGAGCCTGGCAGACGAGAATCCTTATGCGGTGTTTTCGAGGGTAGCAGCGGAGGCCGGCGTCGACGAGCGGGTCGCTTTCTTGCGGCGCACATACCTGCACTTGGGTGCAGCGGTGTTTGCCTTTGCGGGTTTGTCGGGCGTGTTCTTGAACCTGCCGGGCATTGATGGCTTGATCATGCGTCTGTTTGAGGCCGGAAGGATCGGCTACTTGGCGATCTTCATTGGGTTTGTCGCGGCGGCATGGGTCGCCGACCACTGGGCGCGCTCGGCGACTTCTCCTGGGTTGCAGTACGCGGGTCTCTCTTTGTACGTAGTGGCTGAGGCCGTGCTGTTCGTGCCCTTGTTGTTTATTGCAGATCGGTTCTATGATCAGGCCATTGAAACTGCGGCCCTGATCACGCTGCTGGTGTTTGGCGGCTTGACTACGGTGGTTTTTGTCACGCGCAGCGATTTCTCGTTTCTCCGCAATGTGTTGTTAGTGGGAAGCATTGCGGCGCTGGCCGTGATCGTCGCTTCGCTTTTGTTTGGGTTCAGCCTAGGCCTGCTGTTCGTGGGTGCGATGATCCTGCTGGCGGCGGGCTATATCTTGTACGATACCTCGAACGTTCTGCACCATTACCGCACGGACCAGCATGTCTCTGCGGCGCTGGCGCTGTTTGCCTCGGTGATGTTGATGTTTTGGTACGTGTTGCGGCTGGTCATGTCGCTACAGCGCAGGTAACCGGCCAGGAGGCGGCGGCGCGCTGCGCGTGGAAACAACGGCTTACCATCCGCTGTATCTCAAGGGCATCGAGTACTTTAATGCCTGCGAGTTTTTCGAGAGCCATGAGGCCTGGGAGGAGCTGTGGGCCGACGAGCATGGCCCGGCCCGTAAGTTCTTCCAGGGCCTCATTCAGGCAGCGGTCGCTTTGCACCACTTTGGCAACGGCAACCTTGGCGGCGCAAAGAAGTTGTATTACGGGGCGAAGGGCTACCTAGAGCCCTATCGGCCCCGTTATCTCGGGCTGGACCTAGATACGTTTCTGTCCCAGTTCGATCGCTGCTTTGCAGAGCTGGCGTCTGCTTCCGGTCCGGGCGCCCATGCGGAGCTGGTGCCGGAACTGATTCCGGAGATCCATCTCGACCCCCCGCCGCCGGCCGGTTGATCTCTTGTCACCACGCTCTACCAAACCCCACGGCCAACCGCATGCCAAGCAAGGATCTCGAGTGCGACCTAAGCCGCTTTCCGGCACCGATCGGGCTGTTCCCACTGCCGAACCTGGTGCTGCTGCCCTGCGCACTTCAGACGCTCCACATATTCGAGCCGAGATATCGCCAGCTTGTCGAAGACGCACTTGCCGGCTACAAGCAATTGGCCATAGCCCAATTGGCTCCTGGCTGGGAGCGGGATTACGAGGGGCGGCCGCGAATTCTTCCCGTCGTGTGCGTAGCTCACATTATAGAATCGGCACGATTGGACGACGGCCGCTTTAACCTCATCGTAGTGGGCGTGAGCCGCGCCAAAATCCTGCGCGAACTCCCCCCACGCAGACTGTATCGCGAGGCAGAGGTCGAGCTATTAGAGGATGTTTATCCAGAGTCTGGCAACGTTCGGTATGATGAACTGATGCAGCGCTTGTATTCGGCCGTCCGCGAGGTTCTCGCCGATCCGTACCAAGCGATGTTGATCGATCGCTTGTGCGAAGGTTCGCTGCCCCTGGGCATGTTGACCGACGTTTTGACATGGCTGCTAGAACTCGATCTCGCCTCCCAGACACGGTTGCTGACCGAGGCGAACGTCGAGCGACGTGCAGAGCTGCTGCTGAACCACCTCGCCTCACTAACTGCGACGCAGCGCCCCCATGACAAGCTGAAGCGCCTGGCAATTTTCCCGCCTGAGTTTAGTGCGAATTGACCCATGGCAACGGTTCGCGCCTGCTGCGCAAGGTCAGCGGTACGTCTCGTTCGCCACGTCACGCATGCAGGCCAGCCGCCATTTCGGCGTGCTCAAGCCAGCGAGCGCGGATGAGCTTTAGCTTGCGTTCCACCGTTTTCTCGACCCGGCCCAACCGTGCCGCGATCTCCTTATTCGTCAGACCCTCCAATTTGAGCAGGGCCACCTCGTGCAGGTCGGGCTCGAGCGATCGCAAGAACTCGGCGCAAATGAGGCTGGACAGGGCGGGCGGCTCGACTCTTTTTGCCACATGTTCCAGACCGTGCGCCTGACAATCGGCTCGGTTCTCGAACACCGATTCTCCTCGCACGCGGCCGCCGGCGCGCTTGGCCCGCATTTCTCGCTTGACGAAGTCGGCCACACGGTTGCGGGTTATCTCCGCCAACAGTCGCCAGAGACCGCCGCGGTCGCGCAGCTCAGGAAACCGGCCGCCGTGCGCGGCCCGAAAGAACGCCTCGAATGCCTCTTGCACAACGTCCTCTGCGTCGTAGCTGCGCCGGCGGCTCCCACCTAGCATTTTGCGTGCCAGGCCAACGAGGCGGGCATGATAAGTGTTCCAGAGTGCCGCGGCCGCCTGCTCCCTGCCGGCGTCGCGAAGCTGCCGCAGCCAAACTTTGACGGAGCCTTCGCAGGCTGGTGTCTCGACCGAAAACGTGCAAGCCAACGTAACTGCTTCACTCGACATGGCAGGCCTTCCCATCGCTAAGCCCGCCACCACTACACGCATCAAGGCATCGTGTGACATGCCAAAGAAGAAAATCCGGCTGGCCCAATCCGCTGCTTCCATGCTGTGGATCGCACTGCTTGACGCGAAGCGTCAACCGTGTGCCACTCTCTTGAATGCGGCCGCGCATGAGCTTGTGGGAAGCGAATCGATGCACCACGGCCGCATTCAAGCAGTGCCCTCCGAAGCTGAGAGGTGCTCGGCAGTTCGCACTGCTTGACCTAGGGGTCAAGCAGTGGCACACGGAGGGCTGAGCCGTTTGGCAGTTCGCACTGCTTGACCCGCTGGGTCAAGCAGTGGCACACAGGGTGGGGTAGCCGAGGGCTTTGGTGCGGTTCACTGCTTGACGCGAAGCGTCAAGGGTGTGCCACTCTCTTGAATGCGGCCCCGCATGAGCTTGTGGGAAGCGAATCGATCCACCACGGCCGCATTCAAGCAGTGCCCTCCGAAGCTGAGAGGTGCTCGGCAGTTCGCACTGCTTGACCTAGGGGTCAAGCAGTGGCACACGGGGGGCTGAGCCGTTTGGCAGTTCGCACTGCTTGACCTAGGGGTCAAGCAGTGGCACACGATCGAACTACAGGCGCAAAATGGCGCAGGTTCGGCACGAGGGCCGCCGGCGGCTATTCCGCATCGGGCTCGTCTGCTTCGGCGGCAGGTTCGTCCGACGCAGCCTCGGCCGGGGGCGAAGAGTCCTGAGCGGGTGGGGGCGGTTCACCGGCGGGCGTCTCAGGCGGGGCCGGGTCGGCTGGCGGCTCGGGCTGCGCTGGCGCATCGGAGGGCGAGGCCGGCTCGGCCTCGTCGGGTTGTGGGGCGGCGGTCTCAGTGGGTGCGGTCGCGGCAGCCGGTGCACGTGCGTCGCACGGCGGCGGGCAGGGTTTGGCGCAGCATGCTGGCGCACAACGTGCGCGACGGCAACGTTTGCGGCCGCAACGCCGCGCCTCGGCCGTGTCAGCCAGCACAAATGCGATCAGCCCGAACAGGCACAGGGTCCAAACAAGGCGATTCATGGCGCGGCCTCTCTTGCGTTAAGGCAGTTTGCGGTGCGTGGTGCTATCTCGCGGTTGGTTCAAATCAAGGTATGGAAGCAACGGCACATTGAATATGCACGCCTCAAGCCTGAGACGCAAGGTTTTCCCATTCAGCACGGTCTAGTTATTTTGCCAGCTCGCAAGCCTGGCAGGAGCCGGCGGCTTGGCGGCTGCTTGGGATTCCGTCTTGACGCAAAAGAGGGAGTCGGCTAACGTTCCGCCCTGCAACTACCTTTTCTCCGTGTGGGTGCTACGACAGACCGGCCGAGCGTGTCGGGGTGCGCGGTCGCCGCGCCCTGCGGCGGGCAGCACGTAGCTGGGAGCGATTCGGGCATGAGGCCGCGATACGGGTCTTGCGAGCTGCAACCGCGGATTGATCGAAGAGATTTCCTGGGCCAAGCAGCAGGCGGGCTGCTGTTTGCCGGGTTGAGCAGTTTTTTGGGCTGCCGCGCTCTTTCGGTGCGGCCACAGAGTCCAGACGAAGACGAGCCCGAAGTGGGCCAGACCACGTTGATCGGCGATCTGACGGTGGCCTTTGGCATGCACCCGGTCAAAGTGGAGGCGGTGGCGCTGGTTACGGGTTTGCCCAACACGGGCAGCGACCCTGCCCCCTCTCCGGAGCGGGCGTTGCTCTTGGATGAAATGAAGAAGCGCGGGGTGGCCTTCCCGCATCAGGTACTAGCGTCGCCGACGACGGAGCTGGTGCTGGTACGGGGTTACTTACGGCCGGGCATCCAGACGGGCGACAGCTTCGACGTTGAGGTACGCGTACCCACGCGCAGTGGGGCCACGAGCCTGCGAGGGGGCTGGTTGATGGAGACGCGGCTCAAGGAGCTGGCGATCACGCCGGGCCAGATGGGCAGCAGCCAGATTCGCGAGGGCCGGGTGTTGGCGATGGCCAAAGGGCCGGTCTTGGTCGACCCGCTGGCCTCGGGCGAAGCGAACCGGGTCAAGCTGACGCGCGGCCGCGTGCTAGGCGGGGGAACGTCGCTCACATCGCGGTCCCTGGGGCTGGTGCTGAAGCCCGAGTACCGCAACGTATTGTATAGCGCCGAGGTCGGAAATGCCGTCAATCGCCGTTTTCACACGTTCAGTAATGGCATTCAGAAGGGGGTCGCCAAGCCCAAGGACGACGAGTACATCGAGCTGGCGGTGCATCCGCGTTACAAGTACAACCTCGAGCGGTACATGCAAGTGATCCGGGCGCTTGCCGTGAGGGAGCCGGCGGTGCGGCAGGCGCAGCGGTTAGAGGCGCTATCGCGGCAGTTGCTCGATCCGGTGACGGCCGGGAGGGCGGCATTGCGGCTGGAGGCGATTGGCAAGGACGGCATTCCCGTATTGCGGCGTGGGCTGGAGTCTACGGACCCGGAGGTGCGCTTTCATGCGGCCCAGGCACTGGCTTACTTGGATGTGGCCGAGGCGGTGCCGGCCCTGGTGCAGGCATCGAGAGACGAGCCAGCCTTCCGTGCTTATGCGCTGGCGGCGTTGAGCGCCATGCACGAGTATGCGGCCTATGAGGGTCTAGCATCGCTGTTGGGCGTATCCAGCGCGGAGACGCGTTACGGTGCGTTTCGTTCGTTGTGGTTCATGGATTCGCGGGATCCGCTGGTTCGGGGCGAGATGATGGGGGACCAGTTCCACTATCACGTACTGAATACGGGCGGGCCGCCGCTGATCCACCTGACGCGCTCGTTCCGCCCCGAGGTGGTGTTGTTTGGGCGGCAACAGGCGTTGGTTCCACCGCTTGTTGTGGATGCGGGCGGCAAGATTCTGTTGCATGCTGCACAAGACGGCACCGTCACGGTCAGCCGTTACGTGGCGGGGGAGCCTGACCAGAAGCGGGTGGTATCGACGCAGATCGACGAGATCATTCGGGCGATGGTCGATCTTGGCGCCACGTATCCAGACGTGGTGCAGGTATTGGCGGAGGCGAAGGCCAAAGGGGCGTTGGAGGGCCGGCTTGAGATCGATGCCCTGCCGGAGGGCGGCCGCCGCTACGAGCGCCGGGCGAACGAAGCGGAGGACGCGCCCCCTGAGGATGAGTCGGCGCCGGGTACCGACCTCGTCTGATTCTAGCTAGAATAGCGGCTAAATGGCCGTTCGTGCCTCGTCGGGCGAACGCGCCCGGAGACGTAGCTCGCACCTCGGCGGTGCGGATGCGTACTCCGCCAACGGCCGGCGCGACAGCGCCCACTGCCCCCAGGCCCGAGGGCCATGCTGAAGGCAATCGAACTTGTCGGATTCAAGAGCTTCGCGGAGCGGACCCGCTTCGATCTGCCGCCGGGGATCACCGTGATCGTCGGCCCGAACGGCTCGGGCAAGTCGAACGTCGTCGATGCCGTGAAGTGGGTCCTGGGCGAGCAGAGCGTCAAGAGCCTGCGCGGCAAGGAGATGATCGACTGCATCTTCAACGGCTCGGCGACGCGCCAGCCGCTCAACGCCGCGGAGGCCACGCTGATTTTCGATAACTCGCAGCGGCGTCTGCCGCTGGACTCCCCAGAGGTGCAGATTACCCGCCGCGTCTACCGCTCCGGTGAGGGAGAGTACCTGATCAACCGCCAGCCCTGCCGGCTGCGCGATATTCGCGACCTGTTTGCCGGAACCGGAGTGGCCACGGACGCCTACGCGGTGATCGAGCAGGGCAAGGTGGACGTGTTGTTGCAAGCATCTCCCCGAGATCGCCGCGCGGTCTTCGAAGAGGCTGCCGGCATCAGCCGCTTCAAGGCGAAGAAGCTAGAATGCCTGCGGCGGCTGGAACGGGTAGAGCAGAACCTGCTGCGGCTTTCGGACATCGTCGAGGAGGTAGCAGGCCGCTTGCGCACCGTGCGGATGCAAGCCGCCAAGGCACGCAAGTACCGCGAGCTATCCGATCGGCTACAGTCCCTGCGCACGCAAGTCGGTTTGGTCGAGTGGCGTCGGCTCTCCGACCGCCTGCGCGGAGAACAGGAGTCTCTGGCTGCGCTGGAAGAAGCGTCTGCCCGCGAATCGGACCTCCTTAGCCGGCTGGAAGCCGAGGCCGAGGAGCTGGAGTCGCACCTTGTGCGCTCGCAAGACGCCTTGAGGGCTAGCGAGAGCCAGCATTCGGCCCAGCGCGAGCAGATCGCCACGCTTGAGGCCGCCGTGGCCCACCAGCGCCCACGGCTGCGGGAACGCGAGGAAGAGACCTTGCGCCTGCGCAGACAGCTTGCAGCGCTGCACGTCAAGGCCGATGGAGGAGAGCAGCAGCTCCAACACCTCTCGAAACAACTTGCCGAGGCAGAAGCGATCCACGCCCAGCTCTCCCAGGAACTGCATCAGGCAGCCGAGCACCTCGCCCGGCTTGATCATCTGGCAGCGCAGTATCGTGCTGACGAGCAAGCTGCCCGCCAGCGATATGTCGATTGCCTCAGGCACATTGCCGCCCTGGACCACGAAGCCAGCACTTGCGAGGCCCAGCGCGACGCTGCTACAACCGCCGCGGAGCGGCTCGCCGCGCGACAGGGGGATCTGGACAAGGAACTCGCCGCACTTGCAGCAGAGCTAGGCGCCGCGCAACGCGAGCTGCTGGAAGCGGAGGCAGAAACCGCACGCCTGGCCACTGCCTGGACAGCGGCCCAAGAAGAGCTGGAGCATTGCCGCGGGCAGGTCCAGACCGCGTCGGAGCAGTTACACCGGCTTCGCAGCAGGGCCGCTGCCCTGGAGGAGCGGGCACGAGTGCTTGCCGAACTTGAGTCGCAGCACGCCGGGCTGTCGGCGGGCGTGCGCCAGTTATTGGCAGCATTATCGGACCCAGCGGAGGATAGCCCGACGCGTGTGCCAAGCATCTTGGGGCTGGTGGCCGATCTGCTGCCGGCTCCCATCGAGCATGCCCAGGCGATTGAGCTGGCATTGGGCGAGCGTGCGCAGCACATCGTCGTAGAACCCGATACAGACCTGGCCCGTTTGGCAGCCCTAGGCAGCTCGCTCGAGGGGCGAGTGACTTTTGTGCCGCTGCCCCAGGAGTCGGGGCCAGAGCAGCCGAGCACGATGCAAATCGACTCCGGTGCTGGTCAAGACAATGGGGGGGCTGCCGAGGCGGGTCGCGCGCAACTGCCGAGCTTGCCGCGCGAGCAGATGCATGCCAGTGGCGGCGTTCGAGCAACAGAGCTTGAAGGCCAGCAAGGCGTTGTGGCTCGCGCCGACCGCTTGATCGGGTGCCAGGAGCGGTTTGCTCCGCTGGCTCGTCAATTGCTTGGCAGCACATGGATCGTCCATACGCTGCAAGACGCATTCGCACAGCACGCCGGCCTGCCGAGACAGGCGACGTACGTGACGCAAACGGGCGAAGTGCTGCATGCAGACGGCAGCCTTTCGGTGGGGCCGCCCCATGCCGCCGCAGGTGTGGTCTCGCGCAAGAGCGAACTGCGTGCACTCGAGGCCGAAAGGGCGTCGCTCTGTCAGCTCATCGAGCAGACCGATGCTCAGGTGGCACGCCTGACGCGTGCCGCTGTAAATAAAGAAGAGACGGTCCAGGACCTCTCCGCCCGACAGCTTGCCGCGACGGAACACCTGAGTGCCGCACGCCTGCGGGCCAACTTGCTGGTGCAGCGCAAGGTCCAGGTTGAGGGGCAGCGTGAGGATCTTGGGCTGGAGTTGGCTCGGATGGCGCGCCGCCGGGAGCAAGCTGCCGCGGACCTAGCTGCCGCACGCCAGCGGCTTGCGGCAGCCCAGACCCAACTCTCGGACCATGAGGAGGCGGGAGAGGCTGCCCGCCGCCGGCTTGCCGAGTTGGAACACGAGCGGCAGCAGGCAGAGCGGGCCGCCACCCGTGTGCAGGTCGACTGGGCCAAGAGCGAAGAGCGGTTGGCCTCGCTGCGCGCCCGGCACGAACAGTCTCTGCGCGACCAGCACGAGCAGCGCCGGGCCGTGCAAGAGTGCTACGCTCAGCTTCACCAGGCCATGCGCAGGGCACAGCAGGCAGAGGCGGCGATCTTGGCTAGCACTGCCAGCCTGGCAGAGATGTACTTGGAAAAGGATCGCCTGGCCGGGCTGATCTCAGAGCACGAGGTCCAAGCTCAGAGATGCCAGGTCCGCCGTGCAGGCCTGCACGGGGAGATCCACGCCATACGTCAACGCCTGGGCACACTCGACGCTCAACGCCACGCTCACGCGTTGGCGGCAGAGTCCCTCCGCCTGGAGCGGCAGGGCCTGGCCGCACGCCTGCGCGACGACTACGGCATCGAATTGGCGGAACTGGAGCATGAGCCTTCGGCCGAAGAGGTAGTGCAGCGGGAGGCTGCCGAGCAGGAAATCGCCGACCTGCGCCGCCGCCTGCTCGCCATGGGGAACGTCAATCTAGAGGCGCTGGACGAGCTGGTCGGTCTGGAAGCACGCTATGCGAGCCTGGCGGCGCAGTACGAAGACCTGGAGAAGGCCAAGAACACGCTGGTGCAAATCATCAACCGCATCAACGCCGACAGCCGCAGGCTGTTTGCCGAAACCCTGGAAGCAGTGCGCACCAACTTTCAGGGCCTGTTCCGCAAACTGTTTGGCGGCGGCCAGGCCGACATTGTCCTGGATCCGGAGCAAGACATTCTGGAATGCGGCATCGAAATCGTGGCCCAGCCCCCCGGCAAAGAATTGCGCAGCATTTCGCTGCTGAGCGGAGGCGAGAAAACGCTCACTTGTGTGGCACTGCTGCTGGCTGTGTTCCAGTACCGCCCTAGCCCGTTCTGCGTGCTGGACGAGGTCGATGCGGCGCTCGACGAGGCAAACATCGACCGCTTTGTGGCCGTGCTTAGGGAGTTCCTGGCCTGGACGCAGTTCATCATTGTCACGCACTCCAAATTGACGATGACCTGTGCCCAGACACTGCATGGCGTCACCATGCAAGAGTCGGGCGTGTCCAAGCGCGTAAGCGTGCGCTTTGAAGACATCAGCGACGACGGCCGCCTGCTGCTAAAGCCCGCCAGCGATGCGAGTAACCCGCTAAGTTCGGACAGCCAGGCAAACACTGCCGACGGAGCCGACCAGGCCGCCTGACACATCTCTCCCCAGCAGGCCGTTCGGCAGCTAGCTCGCCTGCTCAGGCAAACCGCCTCTCCCTCGCCGGTCGCGTGTTGCGCGGTTGCAATCGACCCCGCCGCTCGATGCCGCTGGCAAGCGCTACGCTGTATCGCCACAGCCTACGCATCCGGAGTCTGCGGCTCCGGAGATGGCCGCTTCTGAACCAGCCCACATCATTAAGCGTAGTATTCAGTAGAGTAACGAGCGGGGCCCTATGCGTGCGAGTCTCGCCCTCGGCACCTGGCGCCGGTTCCTGTGCTGCCATCCCCTGAGAGCGGGCCGATCTGGCCCCGCACCCACGCTTGCGCGCCGAGCAGGCACGTCCCATAGAGTTTGCCAATTGCTTTAAAGTCCCTCGTTCCTGGTACTCGAATACAACTTGCGGAAGGCTTGCATTGTAGCGGTCGTTCTGTGGAATCGGGCCGCTCGGCAACCATCCGCAGGGGGGAACCTGCCTGTTTTTCACGCCTTTAGGGGTGTGCGGGGCATGACTGCACGCCTGGCCCGTCAGTTCTCCCTCCTGCTGATGGGAACCCCTGCCGGCAATGCAAGGTGTCAGCGATTGTCCCTACTACGCCACGAGGAACGCAGCTTTCCTATTTTACGGATTTTCACTGACCTCTTTCCGCCCTAACGGCCGATGAAGGGTACCAGGCGCTGATCAGAAGGAGCTGAGTAGCCGCCGAATAAAGCGACAGACGAGCCAAGCCCCGACCCAGTGTTTGCGGCCGGCTGCCCGCCCACAGCCGGCACGAAGGAGCGTCCACCAGCCGCCCGGCCGCAGACTAGGGGCTCGCCCGTTCGGCCGCGGAAAGCACGCAACCCGCGCCGAGCGCCATCCCAAACATTGCGCATGTATTTCGGAGAGCCTGCAATGAAGGTCTTTACAACGGGTCAGGTCGCCAAGATCTGTAAGGTGGCCCCGCGCACCGTCAGCAAATGGTTCGACTCTGGCCGCCTCAAGGGATACCGCATCCCCGGGTCGCAGGACCGCCGCATCCCACGGGAGTACCTGATCCGCTTCCTTAAAGAACACGGCATGCCGCTGGGCGACCTGGAAGATGAGGCATACGCCAAGGTGTTGGTCGTCAGCCAAGACCAGGTACTGGTCGAGAACCTCAAGCGGGAATTGCCCCCCGAGCGGTCTTTCAAACTCGCCTTCGCCACCAGCGGATTCGAGGCCGGCATCCAGGCGGAGAGTTTTCACCCAGACGCCATGGTGGTCGACTTTGCCATCGGCCGCACGGAGGCCTTGCAAATCTGCCAGAACCTGCGACGCAACGCCGAGTACGCGGACACGATTCTGATCGCCCTGCTGCCGGACGATGGCAGTTCGATCAGCTTTGACCGCTCGGCCATTAATGAAACGTTCAAGAAACCGTTCGACGCCGCGCTGCTGGCGGAGCGGTTGCGCACTCTAATCGGTGCACGCAAGGAACTGGTTCGCTAAACTGCCCAAGCTGGGCGTCTCTTACAACCCGCCGCAGCGGACCCCTGCGGCGGTTCTTCACGGAGGGGGGGCGGCCGAACGAGTCGGCCGACGGCCTGCCGGGCATCCCGGGCCCGGCAAGCCTTCCCCGTTTTTTGTTTCCACTCTGCTCGGCCAGCCGAACCGAACAGCGGGCTTGTTCCGCGAGGTCTCCGGATCGGTCAAGGGCAAGTGCAACAGCGGTTCGGTTGCCGCCGGCGGTTCGATCACCACGCTACTTCTGCCCACACGCAAAGCGGCACGGCCGTGTCCAGGGGCACATCTGAGATGCCAACCGCAAGGCGGACATGCTGGTTGCGCGGGCAGCCGCAGTTGCTCGGGAACCGCCGTAAATTGTGGCGAATAGCGCCGCACACGGTGCCCCATCTGCCAGCGATCCCTAGCAGGTACAACACAGAAGCGACAGCAGAGTGCGGCTCAGGTTCCTATCGCCTCGCGCAAGTAGCCACTGGGATCCCCAAAGAAAAACCGGTCTGCCTTGGTCTCGCGCTGAGGGGCGATCAGCTCCGCCCCGCGCTCTACAAGGCGGGTCTTGAGTGCAACCAGGTCGTGTTGGGGTTGGAACAGGGCGATGTGCCGCCCATACTCGGGCTCGAAGCGAGGGGCTTCATATTTGGGCAGACACAGCAGGTGCAGCTCCCGCCCTGGCGCGATTTCGGGCCAAGCTGGTTGCAGCTCCGTAGGGACATTGCTGTGGTGCTCCACCGGGCGCCAGCCAAACGTCGCCTGAAAGAAGCGTCTGTTGGCGACCACATCCCGCGCGAGCAAGGTCAAATGGGCAACGGAGATGTTACCTTCTCCCGATCGCCCCAGGGGACGCACGACGGCTGATCGTACCCTGACTGACTTAGTGCCGGCGAGCCGTCGGGCCGTCGGCGTGCTCCAACGAGCGACGGCTGGCGATGGGGGTGACTGCTTGGCCGTGGGCCGCCCTACACAGATCCGCGAGAAATTGCCGCTGAACCGTCGATTGGGGGAGCGAGCCGCCCGGTCTCCCTTGGCCGGGCCTGAGACTGCGTTATGATGGAAGCTGCGGGAGGGCTGCCCCCTTGCGCGAGGGAAACATGAGGAAGTCTGGCTATACGACCAAGGTCTCGGCCGCCTGCGCCATGGCTGTTGCACTGGCCGTTGGTCCGCAGGCAGATCAGGCAGAAGCGGTAGCCGTCAGGCAGATCGAGCGGTACTGCACCGCAAGCTGGCGCAACGCGGGGATTGCCCCGCAAGACTGGTCGGATTGTACAGGGGAGGCATTCGCACGCCTGCTGGCTCGTGTTGGCAGAGAGCGGCTGGGGCGTGCTGTTGCCGAGGCTGCCTCGCAGGAGCGGCGTGAGCTGAACCGCTCGATTTGGAGTACGGTGCAGCGTTGGCGGCGTGCAAGGCCGCACATCTCGCTTTGCCATCAACCACCCGCTCCACAAGCGGCGGCCAGCGAGCTGGATGCAAGGGACGTCGTGTCCGCTGCCCTGCGTACACTGCCCCCACGCCAACGCATGGTGATCGAACTCTGGAGCCGCGGCTGGAGCATCGCCGAAATCGCGCAGCATATGCGGCTGCCCGCCGCCCGCGTCAGCGATCTCAAGTATAAGGCCCTGCGTGGCCTGCGCAGCACCTTGGAGGAAGATCTGGCATGACCCGGCGATCAAAGGCAACTCTCGCGGTAGGTGTATTGGGGCTGGCCGCTGCGTGCTGGTGGCCACACGCGACGTGGGGCAGGGCGGAGAAAGCGATCTGGCTGCCGAGCTTCGAAGAGGGGCAGAAGGCCGCCCGAGCCAGCGGCAAACCCCTATTCGTGGTCTTCCGCTGCGAACGCTGACCGGACTGCAAAGGCTTCGACGAACAGGTCGTTCGTCTCGACCCTCAAATCGCCGAGCTGGCCGAGCGCTTCGTGCTGGTACGCATCACGAATATGCGCGGCGTGGATCTGCGGCTGTTCGACTTCGATTTCGACCTCACCTGGGCCGCCTTCTTTATGAACGCCGAGGGCCATATCCTCGGCCGCTACGGAGGCCGCAACGAACAGGCAGCCGAGGCGCATCTTTCGCTTGCGGGGCTCAAGTATGCCATGCAGCGCGCGCTGCTAGCGCACCGCAAGGCCCCCAAGCGACCAGCCAAGCTGGTGCCGCTTGATGCGAACGAAGCCGCTCGCCCTGAGGAGTTTGCCGGCGCACGGCGATTGAAAGAGGGCGAGTGCATCCACTGCCACCAGGTGTACGACTTCCGGCGCGAGGCATTCGAGGGAGACTGGCGCAAGCAGCGCGTCTGGGTTTACCCCCCGCCGGAGAACCTGGGCCTGATCATGCACGTTGATCAGGGCGACTTGGTTCAGGAGGTTATGCCCGGCTCACCGGCTGCCGGTGCGGGCTTGCAACCCCAGGATCGCCTGCTCTTTGTCGTGCCCGGCAATGCCGGTGACGCGATACCCATTGCCTCCTACGCTGACTTGCAGTACGCCTTGCACCGCACGCCTGCCGACGCGCCCCACATCGCCTTGGCATGGGAACGCAACGGCCGCGAACACGACGGCAAGCTGCTGCTGCCAGAGGGTTGGCGCAAATCAGATATCTCCTGGCGTGCCTCCATGTGGGGCATCACTCCCCGAGCCAGCGTCTGGGGCCAGGATCTAAGCGCCGAGGAGAAAGAGTCTCTCGGCCTGCTGCCCGCTCGTCTCGCTTTCCGGCAGGGAGATTATGTGCCGCCGCAGGCGGCGCGAGCCGGTGTACGCGCGGGAGACATCGTGTTGGGCATCGATGGATTGGAGCTGGAGATGACCATGCTCCAGTTCAATGCCTACGTGCGGCTGAACTATGAGGTGGGCGATACCGTAACGCTCAACCTGATTCGCGATGGCAAACGCCTGGACTTGCCCATGAAGCTCGAAGAGCACGATTGACCCCAAGTTTGCTGAGAACGCGCCGCCAGTATTACGCCGGCCGAATGCGCACTCGACGCGCCGATGGCGTCATGCCGGCGGGACGCGCCAGGCCGGTCGCGCCTTCCGACCCGGCGGGCTGAAACCCGCCGCTCGTAGTTGTGGCGAGCTGCGGCTATGTAGGGCAGGTATTGGCCGAACCGCAGAGCCGCTTGCCACCCTCGTTCCACTCGCCTAGTCTGGCACTTGGCCTCTATTTGTTGCTCGCTTCCCGCGTACTCTCCGCTACGTTCGCCAGCCAACCAACCGGAGCTAAGCTGCATGGGTCTGTCGCCGGCAGATGTGCTCGGCCCTCAGGGGCTGATCGCCCAGCATAACCCGCAATACGAGTTTCGGCCGCAACAGCTTGCCATGGCCGATGCCGTGGCGAAGGCCATTCGCGCGCGGCGGCACCTGGTTGTCGAGGCCGGTACGGGCGTGGGCAAGAGCTATGGCTACCTGGTTCCTGCGATCCTTTCGATCGGCGAGCGTTCGTCTGCCGAAGGCGCAGATCGCTTTCGCATTATCGTTTCTACGCACACGATCAGCCTGCAAGAGCAGCTTGTGCACAAAGATATACCGGCGCTGCAACGGATCGTGCCGGTGAGCTTTCGAGCGGTGCTTGCTAAGGGGCGTGGGAATTATCTTAGCCGCCGCAGGCTGGGCAGCGCCCTGCACCGGGCGAGCAGGCTGCTGGGTGAGCAGGAGATGCAAGAGCTGTCCGCGATTTCGCACTGGGCCGATCGCACCACAGACGGCTCGCTGGCAGACCTGCCGCGCCAGCCTTCCCTGCGCGTGTGGGATGAAGTGAAGAGCGACAGTGGCAATTGCATGGGCCAGAAATGCCCCACGTACGCCAAGTGCTTCTACTATGCTGCCCGCCGGCAGTTCAAAGAGGCCGAGCTGCTGATCGTGAATCACGCGCTGTTTTTCAGCGACCTGGCCTTGCGGCTCCAGACCGAACATGCGTGCATCTTGCCCCGCGCAGACGTGGTGGTGTTCGACGAAGCACATACGCTAGAGAACGTGGCCTGCGAGCATCTGGGGCTGTCGATCTCGTCGGGCCAGGTGGAGTATGCATTGAACCGTCTGTACCAGGAGAATGCTGATCGCGGCCTGCTGGTCGACGTACGCTTTTCGAAGCAGCAGAAGTTGGTCAAGGACTGCCGGCAGCGTGCGCGGCATTTCTTCGAACAGCTTGTGAAGCTAGCCGAGCTAAACGGGCCTGCGCGGCGTGTACGGCTGCCGCTCCAGGTAGACAACTCCCTCAGCCCATCGCTGGCGGCCATTGCCGCGCAGGTCAAGGAAGCGGCCAACAAGTTCCAAGACCCGGTGCAGGCGCAAGACTATCGTGCTGCGGCGGACCGCTGTCACGAGCTGGCTGCCGAGATCGGTGCATGGTTGGAACAGAGGCATAGCGGCTTCGTCTATTGGCTGGAGCAGGAGGGGGGCGGACGGCCGCGGACCACGTTGTGTGCGTCTCCCATCGACGTAGGCGACATCTTGGAAAAGACCTTGTTCGGCACGGTTCCGACGGTGGTGATGACCAGCGCTACGCTGGCAGTGGGGCGCCAAGGGTCCTTCGACTTCTTCCAGTCTCGCCTGGGTTGCAAGGCTGCGGAGACGCTCCAGGTGGGCAGTCCCTTTGATTACAAGCGGCAGGCGCGCCTGGTAGTTGTCGAAGACATGCCAGACCCTACCAACCAGAAGGCAGCGTATGAGGCTCGACTGTGGCCGATGATGAGGAAGTACGTGGCGCTGGCCGACGGTCACGCCTTTGCCCTATTTACCAGTTACGACCTCTTGCGGCGCGCCGCCGCAGTGCTTGCTCCCTGGCTGGAAGACAGGGGCCTCGCCATGTACGTGCAGGGTGCCGGAATGTCTGCGGGCAAGCTGCTGGAGGCGTTCAAAGAGAATCCCCGCGGAGTGCTGCTGGGGACCGACAGCTTTTGGCAAGGCGTGGACGTGCCGGGAGACGCATTGCAGACCATTATCATCACGCGGCTCCCATTTGCCGTGCCTGATCGACCGCTGATCGAGGCCCGCCTGGATGCGATCCGCAAACATGGCGGGGATCCGTTCCGCGGGTACCAGATCCCGGAGGCCGCCATCAAGCTCAAGCAGGGCTTCGGCCGCCTCATCCGCACGCAGCGCGATCGCGGCACGGTGGTCATTCTCGACTCTCGAATCGTAAACCGGCCGTATGGCCGGTTGTTTCTGGAATCTCTGCCGGAATGCGAGTTTGTGCGGGAACGAGCGAACGAGGCGGAGTTGGAATGGTAGCTTCGAAGCTGCCAGGCTCCTCCACGCGGTACAGCGGCGGGAACTTGCCCTACTACGACCGCACTGGCGGCGCTACAATGGAATTGCGAGCGAGCCGGCGCTCCCGGTGGCCTCGCGTGTGTGCCGGTTGACCTCCACCCGGCTCTGCAGCTCCATGGTGTACGCCAGCCTTTCCAGACGGACCTGCGTTCCCCAGGTCCGGCCGTGGTTGCAGAACTTGCCTTTGGCCGGGGAGATTGACGTACGGCCCAGCGCAGTAGGATGAACTCCTGGCAACGAACGATGAACAAAGCGCCCCATGGGACAGCGCCAGCAGCCAATTCACCGCCTGTGAGCGATGGCCCTCTCGACCATGCGGCGCAGTCTGGGTCCGGTGCCCTCGAGCCGTCCGTCGGCCAGGGCGGCCTGAACATCGTGCTCCCGCAGCATCAGCACCATCCGCGCGAGTTCGTGAACAACCGGTTCGTCTATCCGGTGCTCAGCCGGCGTGCGGGCGGGATTTCGGTGGGCATCAATCTCAACCCGGACAAGATTTGCAACTTCGACTGCATCTATTGCCAGGTGAACCGCGTCGAAACCTCCAGCACGCGATTCGTGGACGTGCCCGCCTTGTTGCGAGAACTCGAGGAGACGCTCAACCTCGTTCGCACGGGAGCCATCTACGACACGCCCGAGTTTGCCGAGGTGCCCCTTGCCTGGAGGCGGCTGAGCGATGTGGCGTTCAGCGGAGATGGGGAACCGACCACGTACACGAACTTTGACGAGATCGTGGAGCAGTGCGCCGCGGTCAAGCGGCGATTAGGACTCGATCAGGTGAAGATGGTGTTGATCACCAATGCGAGCATGTTTCATCGGCCGGCGGTGCAGCGCGGACTGGCCATTCTGGACGATAACCAGGGCGAAGTCTGGGCCAAGCTAGAGGCAGGCACAGAGGGGTACTACAAGCTGGTCGAGCGGACCTCGATTCCGTTTGGCCGCATCCTAGAGAACATTGCGGCGGCTGCGCGGGTTCGGCCGTTGGTCATTCAGAGCCTGTTCATGCGGATTCGGGGCGATCTGCCTCCGCCGGCGGAGTTGCAGGCTTTTTGCGAGCGGCTGCGGGAGATCGTCGCCTCGGGCGGCCGCATCAAGTTGGTGCAGATTTATACGGTGGCGCGTCCACCGGCGGAGAGCTTTGTTTCGGCCTTGAGCGATGCGGAGGTTGCGGCGATCGTCGACATTGTCCGCCGTTCGACCGGTCTTGCCGTGCAGGGCTACGGGGGCACGGCCGCGTGAGTGTGACTACCGGCCAGCCAGTTCTATCGCCTGGAGCAGCAGGTCGCGGCGTTCGCCCAAGGTGCGCAGCGCGGATGCCACGCGCGGATGTGCAAACACGCGGACGCGCTTGACGTAGTCGTCAAACTGCTCGCGGGCCAAAGTGCGTACGACGGGAGAGACGTCGCCCAGCGGCCGATAGCGGCCTTCCTTGGCATAGAACACGTCTACCTTGAACTCCACCTCGCGCTCGATGGGGGGGGCGTCGAACAGCACCTCGTGCGGCTCAATCGCGGTGTGCAGCGCACGGCTGGCGAGGCTGGCGAACCGCTCGGCACACGCCGTCAGCCACGGGTAGGGACGGCGGGCGAGCAGGCGGTAGATTTCTGCGTCTTCAAACAGGCTGAACTGGGCCACGCGCTTGTACAGTCGCCGTTGCGGCCCAAACAGCCCGTCGAGCAGCGCGGCCGCAGCGCTGCCGGCGGCCGCGCTTGCGAGCTGCGCCACGAACGGGCCCTCTGCCTGGCGGCACAGGATCTCGAGGTCGAGCTTCGGCAGCAGCATGTACACGGCTCGCTGCAACATGGCGGTGGCGGCGCGGACCGCATGGTGCCAATAGACCTCGCTGAACATTACATACCGGGCGAAGACCATCATCTCTGCCGCCGTCTTGCCTTTCTCTGTAATGGCCAGGCCATCTCCCGCTTCGTTCAGGCACAGGCTGCCGATCAACCGGCTCTGATCGAAATTGCGTCCGTAAGGCACGCCGGCGTGCAGACTGTCTCGCGGCAGATAGTCCATCTTGTCCACGTCGATCGGCCCGCTGAGCATGCTGCCAAGGATCTTTCCCGCTGGCCCCTGCGGCCTGCCCGCCAGCAGGTCGAGCACGTGCTCCGGCTCCAGTCCCCAGTCGCTGCGCAGCACTTGCGATAGCTCATCCCCCAGCACAAACGACGCTGCCAGCACCTCGTGCCGCGGCAGTTCCGGGAGGTGCATGTCTTCCATAGCATGGCAGAAGGGCCAGTGCCCCACATCGTGCAGCAGGGCCGATGCAATAAACAGCTCTGCGTCGGCCGGATCCACCACGGCCGCGAACCGCTCGTCGTGCGCAAGCTGCTTCAGGTACAACAGGGCCGTGCGGTAAACGCCCAGCGAGTGTTCGAACCGCGTGTGATTCGCAGCCGGATAGACCAAACCGACCAATCCGAGTTGGCTAATCGAGGTTAGGCGATGGAACGCCGCCGTATCGATCAGACGCTTCACACGGTCGGTGAGCGGCACATCTAGTTCCGGCGGTATGCGGACCATGTGGCGACGATGGTCCAAACCGGCGACCTCGGGCAGGTTCGAGATACTCATGGAGTGGATGCGGACCTGATCGATCAGCTTTCAGGGCATGCCGTGGTCTGGGGCACCCATTGGGCCGAAGACGCCGATCACCGCCTCAGCCACGCTCGGGTTTGGACGGGCTTGGCCCAGCGCCACAAGACGCCGCCAGAGTTCCTCTCCCTGACGCAGCGGCAGGGCGAGGTGCGGCGGGAGGGGCATTTGCAGCCCCCCATCTCGCCCCGCCAGGGCCGCCTTCAACGCAGGTGCCACTTGCCAGGGCTGCTGCACCACGCGAAAGCCCGTCATGCCCGCCACCAGGGGGTTGTCTCGGCCGTGTATCTTTGACCGGCAATCGTCCTTGTAGATGACCACCGCCTTCCCCCACGACCAGGCCATGGCGGCCTCGGCCACCGCCCCCTCGTCGGGCACACGGCCGTTCAAGTTCAACAACAGCGAACCGCAACCCACCAACACCTGGTACACATCGAGCGCGAACACCGCTGCATGCAGCAGCCGACCCGCGGCCTCCGGATCGTAACCCTGCTCGATCAAATAAGGCCGCACCTGCGCAAACTCCAGCCCATCGGCGTGCGGCACAAAGGTCTCAAAACCGCCCTCACGCAAGGCCGCGGCCAGAACCTCCATTTCTCGCCTTTCGGCCGCATTGAACAGAGGGCCGGCACAGTAGACACGGTGAGGGTGGGCGAGCGGGTTTACGTATTTCATCGCACGTTGTGCCCGGGGCGAAGGGCAAGCAGCTTGCAGCCACGCCTACGCTAGCCCCGCAATCATGGTTTGACAAGTACCAGCGCTTGCACCTGCCGGCGCAATCGTCTGGCCGGCCTCCGCACACGTTTGCAAGAAGCGCACGATCCGAGCCCCAGTATCCTCACAGGTGGATGGCCCGCTGCCAGTCCTCGGCAGCGGCCAAGGGGTGCGGATGGCGTTTGCCGTAACAGCATGAACGCCTGGCCCAGGGGAGGTACCGCCCCTGGGTTCGTGGCGCGTAATACCATGCCCGGAGCACCTGACCCCTTTGGTCGAACAGCCGGAGAGGCCGAGGCAGTTCACCAAGGTCGATGCCCAGAACGGTGCCCCACAGCAGTTCGTGTGCAGAACGTGCCGACTCCAGCGCCGAAAGCGGCTGCTTCTCGCTCCGCACGAGTTCTAGAAAGCGGTTCACGGCGGCCAGCCCCAACTCGCCCAGGTGCTGTTTGCCGTGGAACACGGCGTAGGCCCGCCCTCAGGAGACTTTTTGCGCGTTCACCGGCTCCGAAACCCCGCGTTGGCGAGGGGCCTGCGCAAGCAGCTCCAGCAGGCGCGGCGGCACGGCGCCGAGAGGCGTTCGGCCGGGCAGAAGGCTCGTGCTCATGGCATCCACCGCTGTCAGAGACCTGCGAGCCATCGGGTGGTGTACTTAGAGCCTCAGACAAAACCCCCTAGTTGCATAAAGCAGCCCGTTTTTGGGGCGATCAGGGGCACTTTTCCCGGCGAATAGGGGCTTTTTGGCACCGCGCAGCGCCTGCGCCTAAACCTCACTTTGAGTGACGTTTAGCGGCACACTTGTCCGGCCCAAGTGACGCAGAGACATTTTGGACACCTAACGCCCCACGGCCTGCACCAGCCCTTTGCACTATGCAGGCATTTCAGACGCCAGGGGCACAGCGCCCCCTCTTAGTGTTCGTACCCGGGATGTGCAGGCGATGGAGCCTCCACGCACAGCCGCACGTGCGGGGCCCCTCCGACACGCCGCGCGCCTGGTGTCCC
>FWPU01002148.1_pt1 | contig 56050 bp, 49 predicted proteins | sample 2228361 | NCBI WGS metagenome assembly FWPU01 (sample SAMEA103939777, study PRJEB20133) | metagenome | reverse complement strand
TGAGCGCGCGGGGATGCTGTTCCCAGTTCCCGCACTAGGTCGCGGTAGCCGGGTATGGTCTTGAACAGGGCCACCAGGCCCGACAGGTTCGCCAGCATGATGACTTTCAATCCGTAGCTTCACCCTCGCGAAAGTGTGAAGGTCACCCGGCTGTCCTGCTCGCCTTTGTTAGCAGGGCATTTGCCAAGTCTGGGCGCTCCTACGGAACCTGCGCAAGGGTTTGCTATTTGGTAAACCGGACAGACCGTTAGCATTTAATTTTATCACATAATGGGTATACCGCCAAACTACTTTGAGAAAGACGCCAGGGGGTTTCCGCTGGTGGCCTTGCCGTTTGGGTGCCCTACCGAGCCGCTACAGCCCACACACTGCACCCCCAGCCCATCCCCCTCGGCTTCTCGAGGGACAGGCTCCCCTACTAGGAGGAGGGGGCTGAATGCTCACCACTACACTGCGTGTTGAAGCGGTTCATGGCCGCCTCCAGGCCATCGGTCAGCCAACACTCGATAGCCTGGATGGCGTTCTCGGCCGCGGCGCGGAAGAGGGGGAGTTCGTCAGGGGTGAAATCGCTGAGGACGTAGTCGGCGGGGTCCCAGCCGGCCGGCGGGCGCCCGATGCCGATGCGCAGCCGGGGGAAGTCCTGGGTGTCCAACTGGCTGATGATGGAGCGCATACCCTTGTGACCGCCCGCGCCGCCCCTGGGACGCAGCCGGATGGTGCCCGGCGGCAGGTCCAGATCGTCGTACACGACCATGAGTCGGTCCAGCGGGACCCTGTAGGCGCGCACCAGCGCCTTGACCGCCAGGCCACTGAGGTTCATGTAGGTCAGCGGTTTGGCCAGCACCACACGCTGAGCGGCAATGGTGCCGGTCGCCACCAGCGCCCGGTGCTGGAGCCGATCGAAGGTCAGGTTGTGACGCTGCGCCAGCAGGTCCACGCACCGGAAGCCGGCATTGTGGCGATTGGGGGCGTAGCGCGGGCCGGGATTCCCCAACCCCACGATGAGGAACGCGCTCACAGCAGGCGTCGTATCAGCGCGATGAGTCCGAGTAACACGAACACAGCCGTGGTGCCGCCGGCCCCCACCAGGAAAGCCTCCGCCAGCCGCTGTACGTCGAAGACCTCCAGCAGGTCCTGGGTCTTCGGTAGCGGCGAGGGTGTGCGCGTGGGGATGACGACCGGTGCCGGCGTGGCTACCACCTTCGGCACGGTAGCCGTGGGCGGCTGGATGATGGCGATGGTCGGGGTCGCCGCGTAGGGCGGTCGGGTGGGGGTGGGCAGCTCCTCCCGGGTGGGGGTCTCCGTGGGTTGGGTGTTGGCCACCTGGATCTGCGGCACTTCCACCCGGCAAGGCTCCTGCCCGGCGATGTCCACCACGGTGAGCTTCAGGTTGTAGATCCCGTCGGGCAGCACCGTCGTGTCCCACACGTCCAGCCGGCCGTTGATCACGGGCTGATGGTAGGTGGTGCTGACGGCGTACCAGCGGTCCGGCTCCATGATGGTTGACCACTCGACTTTGTAGAACTGGAAGCGGTCAATGGACGCGCTGCCCAGGATTTCCACCTGCCCCCGGACCACGGCGTTCATCCTCGGTGAGGTCACGCTGACGTTGAGGCACTGCTGCAGGTTGGGGAGGCCGGCAGGCGCTCCCCAGACCTGGGTTTGCGAGGTTAGCAGCAGGATCAATGCCAAGATGGCGACGAGACGCAATGACTTCATCCGCTCTCCCCGTAGGTTTGTCTGATTGGAACTACGGCCTAAGTCTACCACGAAACTGGCTGTGGGACAAATGCCAAAGGCTTTCCAATCTAACGGAGAGACCGGTTGGTCATACTGCCTCTGACGGGCCGCGTCGCCCCGGAAAGGAAACGCCCGTGTTCTTGAGCACCCTCAAGCTACAGCTTTCCAAGCTGTAGGCCTGTTGAAGGTTCAAACATCGGAAAGCCCTGGGCAAATGCCCACTTGGGTTGATTTCTTGCTCTTCCTGTGGTACAATAAAGTTGTGGTTGTGGGTCCCGTTGCTGAGACGGTTAGGGCTCGGGCGCGGGGCCAATTTGTGTGCGTCCAGGTAGATCGAGGATGAGTGGCCTGTTGCACTTCACCAGCACGACATTAACTCTGGCCTACTTCGCCACGTGCTTCCTGGCTGGGCTGGGTGCCCTGCAAATTGTGGCTGCCCGCGAGGGGCTGGCGGGCCTGGCGTGGCCCAGGTCGTCCCGGACGGCCTACGGGCTTGGAACCATTCTGATCGTCTTGTCCATCGGTTGGTTCTTCACCACCCAGCACGAGCTGATCTTCCAGCCCGGCCTGGCCGGCTCGGAGCTGTTCATCGTTTTCGCTCTAGCAGCGGGGATGGCTCTGGTGGTGACCCTGGCCCTCGCCCATCTGCTCCGTGAGCCCGTATCCCGCCGCGCCGTCGCCGAAATGGCAGCGGTCGCGCCCAACCCGGCAGCCGCTACCCCGCAGGTTGACACACTTGGACGCCCCCACGGCTCATGGGGAACCGGCACCCTTACGCCGGGTGGGAGCGTGTCAGTGGAGGCAGTGACTTTCAGCCAGGCGGAGTTCGCCGGACGCCTGTATCGCCCAACGCAGGGAAAGACTCCGCACCCCGTGGCCTGCCTGGTGCCCAGCCCTCTTGACGACCCTCTGGCGCTGGACCCTCTGGCCGAGAGCCTGGCCGCCGCCGGCTGGGCGGCTCTGGTCGTGGACTGGTCCGGAGATCCCGACCTGAGGTACCCGGAAGTACTGGCTATGCTGCCGGCGGCCATCTCCTTCCTGGGCCGCGAGGACGGCGTGGACACGGGCCGGGTGGCCTTCGCGGGCTACGACCTGGGGGCCGACCTGGCTCTGCGGGCGGCCAGCAGCGACCAATCCATCCGGGCGGTGGTGGCCCTGGCTCCGCTCCTGGGTGAGGCCGTGGCCGACTTTGGCCTGGGCGTGCTGTCCGAGTGGTCCTACTGGCAGGCGTGGCGGCGTGCCGGGACCGCGTGCCGGTTGCTGGGGGAGCTTGAGCCGTTGGGGCGCCTGCGGCACCTGGCCCACCGGCCCATGCTGGTCGTGTACGGCGACCGGGACAGGCTGGTGGACGTGGGGAAGGCGCAGGCGGCCCTGCGCCAGGCCGCACTGGGCTGTCGGGTGGACGTGCTACCCGGCGCCGGCCACCGGGTCGTGGGGGAGTCGCGTCAGGTGGTTCGACGGGTGCGTCGCTGGTTGGAGGAGCACGTGTAGCCATGGCACTGGACTACGCGCTGTTTCAGGTGATCAACGGGTTGGCCGGGCGGTGGGTCCTCGTGGACCAGATCATGCGCCTGCTGGTGAACGAGTACCTCGTGCCCACGCTCCTGGCCCTGATGCTGCTGGGGCTCTGGTTCACCGGGCAGCCGGCTGAAGTGCGCCGTCGCAACCAGCGGGCTGTGCTGGTGGCCGCGCTGGCGGTGCTGGCGTCAGCCGTGATCGTCAAGCTGTGCAACCTGGTCTACTTCCGGCCACGCCCCTTCGCCACCCACCCGGTGACCCTGCTCTTCTACCGGCCCACCGACTCATCCTGGCCCAGCAACCCCGCCACTGTCGGCTTCAGCATCGCCACAGCGGTGTGGCTGCACAACCGTCGTGCCGGTCTTGTGGCTCTGATCCTGGCCGCGCTGTTCGCCTTCGCCCGGGTCTTTTGTGGCGTCCACTACCCGCTGGACGTGCTCTCCGGCGCGGCACTGGGGGCCGGGACCGCGTGGGCGGTGAGCCAGAAGTTGCCGGGGGTGGATGGCATGACGAGGCTGATAACCAGGGCGCTGCAACGGATCTACCTGGCTTGAACAAAGACAAGGAGGAAGCAACATGGCGGTTGAAACCAAAGTGGTCACCCGGAAGGTTGTGCGAGAACCGCACGTGCGCGTTACCCCTCCGGGCCCTCTGGCTACCGAGTACATTGCCCGCGATGAAGCGGTGAGTTCTCCTTCGTACACCAAGGTTTACCCCTTCGTCATGGACCGTGGCGAAGGGTGTTTCGTGTGGGACGTAGATGGGAACCGGTACCTTGATTTCAACGCTGGCATCGCCGTGTGCACCACAGGACACTCTCACCCGGACGTGGTGCGCGCCATCCAGGCCCAGGCCGAGCGGTTCATCCACATCTCTTCGGACTTCTATCACCCACTGATGGTGGAGCTGGCCGAGCGCCTGGTGAAGATCACGCCCGGCGACTACGAGAAGCGGGTCTTCTTGTGCAATTCGGGGACGGAAGCGGTGGAGGCGGCCTTCAAGCTGGCCCGCTATATGACCAGGCGCCCCCGGGTGATCGCCTTTCTGGGCAGCTTCCATGGCCGCACCATGGGCTCGCTCTCGCTGACTGGCAGCAAGTCTAGCCACCGTCACGGGTTTGCACCCCTGGTGCCCGGCGTGACCCACGCTCCATACGCCTACTGTTACCGCTGCCCCATCAACCTGACCTACCCTTCGTGCGGCATCGCCTGTGTGGATTTCATCGAGAAGATGCTATTTGCGAAAATTGTGCCATCGGATGAGGTGGCCGCCATCTTCGTCGAGCCCATTCAGGGCGAGGGCGGCTACGTGGTGCCTCCACCTGAGTGGCTGCCCCGGCTGCGAGAACTGTGCGATAGGCATGGCATCCTGCTGGTGGCCGACGAGGTGCAGAGCGGCATCGGGCGCACGGGCAAGTGGTTTGCCGTGGAGCACTGGGGGGTGGTGCCGGACATCGTGTGCGTGGCCAAGGGCATCGCCTCCGGCGTACCGCTGGGTGCCATGGTGGCCCGTAAAGACCTGGTGACCTGGGGGCCGGGCGCCCATGGCAACACCTACGGGGGCAACCCGCTGGCGGCTGTGGCCGCCCTGGAGACCATCCGGCTGGTGAAGGAGGGCCTGATGGAGAACGCCGCCGAGCTGGGCGCCTATGCCCTGGAGCGCCTGCGCCGGATGCAGGGGCGCCACCCATCCATCGGCGACGTGCGTGGCAAGGGCCTGATGATCGGCGTGGAGTTGGTGAAGGGCGATGGCGAGCCCGCCAAGGAACTGCGCGACGACGTGGTCCTGCGCGCCTTCCGCAAGGGTCTGCTCATCCTGGGGGCAGGCCTCAATGTGGTCCGCATCGCGCCCCCGCTCGTGATTGACCGCGAAACCCTCGACCTGGGGCTGGACATCTTTGAGCAGGCCCTGGCCGAAGCCGAGGCGCTGTAGGCCAAGGGTTAGAGGTGACGAAGAGCCTATCCAGAAACCCTCCTACCCGACGGTGTCCTCGGGCGACGGCATTACCGTCGCGCACCCCGGGGCGAGGACGTCCCTCCTGAGCGGTTTCCGGATAGGCACGAAAGCAAAGGGCCGAGGACATGAGCGCCTCGGTCCTTGTTGTCACTAGCGTTGCCCTTTGCGGTTAGAGCCGCTTGGCGCTGGAGTGGCCGGGCATCACGCTGGTGGTGGGGTCAATGCAGTTCTTGGCACAGTTGACAGCCACAGCCGCCTGAGCGAAGGCCGTAGCGATGAGGTTCAGCCGCACGCCGCCCTTGGGCGAGGCGATGTCGCCGGCTGCGTAGACTCCCGGGATGTTGGTGGCCATCATCTGGTCCACAGCGATGTGTCGGCCGTCCAGCTCCAGCCCCCACTCAGCGATGGGTCCCGGGTCGGCCTTGAAGCCAAGGTTCAACAGCACTGCGTCCACCGGTAGGGTGTCTTCTTCACCGGTCTGGTTGTTGAAGATGGTGACGGCTTCCAGTTGACTGTCACCGTGGGCTTCCTTCAGCTCCCACCAGATGCGCTTCTCGATCTCCGGCGTGGCCATGAGTTCGGCTACACTGCGCTCGTGGGCGCGGAAACCCTCTCGCCGATGGACGAGGATCACCTTGTCCGCCCAATCCTTCAGCGTGAGCGCCCAATCCACCGCCGAATCACCCCCGCCGACGATGAGCACGAGCTTGTGCCGAAAGAGGTTCTTGTCTTGCACGAAGTAGTACACGCCTCGACCCTCAAACTCGGCCAGCCCCGGCCGATCCAGTTTGTTGGGGGCGAAGGCGCCCACACCCGCGGCGATGAGCACGGTGCGGGAGCGATAAGTCGCCTTGTCGGTGGCCACGGTGAGGAAGCCCTCTTCGGTCCGCCGCAGGTCAGCCACGCGCTCTTGGAAGTGCACGTCTGGGTTGAATTTGGTAGCCTGCTGCCACAGACGCTTCACCAGGTCCTTGGCCAGGATGTGCGGGTAGCCGGGCACATCGTAGATGAACTTCTCGGGGTACAGCACCGTGAGCTGTCCGCCCGGCTGGGGCAGCGCCTCGATGACCAGGGTCTTCATCTCGCGCAGGCCGGCGTAGAAGGCGCCGAAGAGGCCGGCCGGGCCAGCTCCAATGATGACGATGTCGTAGACCTCGCCGCTCGGCGTTTGAGCCGGGATGTTGGTAGTCATGAACAGGCTCCATTTCTCAGCCACTATCGGTGACCGGTTTTTTGAATTATACTCGTGCAGCACTGCCTCGTCAAAGGACCATCGGGCCTTTCAGCCCACGCTGAACGGCAGGTAGCCCGCTCCCCGTGCGACGTGACCCCGACGTCTGCCGGCCAAAGCCGACCTCATAAGGTGTTCACCTTCTCGCCCGCGGGCAAGCTGACCCTCACCAGGGCTTTACGATTCTAACAGACAGACCGTTCGGGCATGCTGCCTGTGGCGAGCCACGACCACCTAGATAAGGAAACGCCCGTGTTCTTGAGCAATCAAAGCCCTCAAGCTGCAGCTTTCCAGGCTGTGGTGCTGCAAACCAGATCTGAAGGTCAAAACATGGGAAAGCCCTCGCCTGCATCTCCGAGGTTGCAATTTGGCCTGCAAGCGTGTAAAATAGTGATGCGACGATCCGGCGAGTGCGTACTCTTTGGAGTGAGAACATGTCTGTCATGAGAACTGCGGGGTCCTCCAACCCACCGTTGGCCGACACAGCCAGGGCCCTTTCGCAGATCGCCAAACAGCTGAGCGAGATCAGTAGGGTGCTGTCCACCCGGGTGGAAGACGGCAGCCCGGAGGCAGAGGTGCTGAACAAATCGGGGGAGAAGCTGGCGCACATCTCCCGGGACCTAGAGGACCTCCAGGCCCAGAACGCTGGAGGCGTGACGGAAGTTGACGAGCCCGTCCAGCTGCGGAAGCAGATTCTGGATAACCTCCTGCGCAAGGGTCCGGCCCTGCCCATCGAGCTGGCCGCTGCTACCCTCTCCTTGCCCGAGGAGATCCGGCCTGTCCTGGACAGGATGGAGCAAGAGGGCCTGATTGACGTTCAGGACATCGGCGGCGGGCGTCTGGTCAGCATCACGGCCAAGGGCCGGGCAGAGGCGCGGCGATAGCCTGCTCACAAGGACACCTTCGTCATGACCGTAGCACAGTTGTGGCCCGTCGTCGGCCCATACCTGCTGGTGGTCGGGTTGGCCGCTGCCTGGGCCCTCGCGGAGATCCTGCAGACCTTCAGCGGGGATGTGCCCCGGGCGGTGCGCACCTGGTGGAGCGCGCTCCTCGTTGGCGTGAACATGGCCTTTGCCCTCCCGGTGTACGCTTTCGCCCGGCTGCTGGTGCCGGCTGAGGGCACTTCCTGGCCCCTGGCGCTGGCGGTGGGCGTCGGCTGGCAGGCTCTGCTACGCACCCGCATCAACCTCTTGCAGCCCCTGAACCCGGAGACCGGCGAGGCGGTGGCCGTGTCCCTGGCCAGCCTGTACAGCCGCTTCCAGCAATTCTGCCGTGGCCAGATTGACCGCACCCTGGCGGGCGAGCGCATGAACCTCCTGGAGCGGGCCTTGCGGTTGCCGCCCGAGAAGCTGGAGCGGGAGGTGCGCATCTACGCCTACGCCTCCGCGATTCATAGCCACGAGGAAGTGGAACGGTTTATCGCCAAGCTTCAGGACCACGACCGGGAACGCCAGGCCCTGCTGCTGGCTTCCTACCTGCTGCGCGAAGGCGGGTACGCCCTGCTCAAAGGCCGGCTGCGGGAGTTGGAGCAGGCCGCGGGCGCCGTGGAAAGGTGAGATAGCCCTGCGTGCCACAGTTTCGGATCAACTGGGCTCTGCAGGTGAGGCCTCCTGAAGGATGACGCGCGATGAGTACCCAAACAAAGTCTCACATCCTGTTCCTGGTCAGCAGCCCGCTGGCTGCCGACCCGGTGGCCATGGACACGGCTCTGACACGCTTGACCGACGCTTTGCGCACGGTGCAGGCCCCTGCCACCTTCGTCACGCGCGTGGCCGAGGTAAACGCGGTGAGCGCGCTCCTTGCCCGCCGGGACCGTCCCCGCTTCGCTGTCCTCCATTACCTGGGCCATGGCTACAAGCCGGAAGACGTGTCTCAGGGCTACCTCATCTTCGAGGATCAGAGCGGCGGGGTGCGCCCCCCTGGACCCGCAACAGGTGTACACCGTCCTCAATCCGACACACGCGCGGGAACCGGAATTTCAGGTGGCCGTGGTCATGGCCTGCCATTCTGAGAGCGTGGCCGCGGCCCTGCACGCCCTGCGCGTGCCCCACATCGTGGTTGTGGAAGCCGACGAGACCGTCCTGCAGTTCGCCGCTATGGTCTTCTTCCCCCGCTTCTACCAGGTGTTGCTCACCGGCGGCACGGTGCGTGAGGCCTTCACCGCCGGGCAGAGCGCAGTGGCCCTGGACGAGGACCTGGCGCGTCGTCTGGGTACCTCGGCGGCCATGGCCGAAGCCCATAAGTTCAAGCTGCTGCCTGAGGACGGCGACCACGACCGCTCCCTGCCCGAGCTGACCGCCGGCCCCGGCACCGTGGAGGTGCGTCCCCTGCCAGCTCTCACCACCCACCCTTTTGACCGGCGCCCGGCCTACTTCGTCGGCCGCGAGGAGGAGATGCAGGAGGTGCTGAGCCGGCTGCGGCAGCAGAGAGCCGTGCTGATCCAGGGGGTGAGTGGGGTGGGCAAGACGGAGCTGGCCAAGGAGGTGGCCCGGTGGTTGGTGGCCCGGGAGCGCTTTGCGCCCGAGGAGGTAGTCTTTGTCCCCCTGGGCGAAGTGCGAAGCGCCGCCCAGGCGCGGAGCGCGGTTGCCACCGCCGTAGGCCTGGACGCCAGCGTTCTCCCGGTCCAAGACGGGCCGGGAAACGCGGCGCTGGCCGCCAGCCTGCCCCCACGCCGCCTGTTCTTGCTGGACGAGGCGGAAAATGCGATCCACGGTGGAGGTAAGGCCTTCCGCGGCCTGCTGGAAGCCCTGGCTCAGTCTGCGGCCCGGCCCTGGCTCCTGATCACCGCCCAGTCAGACGTGGGCAGCGCCCATGTGCCACGCTACGACCTGCGACGCCTGAGCCCTCAGGCGGCGATGGCTCTGTTCCTGTTGGAAGCCGCGCTCGCTGCTGATCAATGGGCCCACCTGGACCAGGCCCAACTCCACGAAGCGCTGGAGTGCGTAGACCGCCTCCCCCGCGCCGTACAGTTGGTGGCCCGGCAGTGGCGCCACCTGCGCAGCCTGCCGGCCCTGCTGGCGGAACTGCGGCAGAAGCGGGACCAGATCATGGCCGACCCGCAGTATCCGGAGGAGGTGAAGAGCGTCACCGTAGGCATCCAACTGGCCTACGACCGCTTGCGGCAGGTGGATCCTGAGGCAGCGGCACTCTACCCCTACCTGGCCCTCTTCCCCGGCGGCCTGCCCGAGGCCGGGGTGGAACCGATGTTCGGCTCAGGGGCCCGCCGCCGGGTGGCGGCCATAGAGAACGAGAGCCTGCTGGAGCGCCCCTGGCCGGACTTGCTGTACCTGCCCGTGCCCTTCCGCTTCTTCGCCGAACGCTACCTGCCGGAGCCCCAACCGGAGGCCCGCGCCCGCTACGGCGAAGCGGTATTGCGCTTCTACTGTGATTTTCCCGAAGAGCCGCACGTAGGCTGGGTGAGCCAGCTGGACATGGCACTAAGCCAGGGTGGGGAGGCCGTGCCCCTGGCGCGGGCGCGCTACGAGCAGGAGTTGCCCTCGATTGAGGCCTGGCTGGACTGGGCTTACGAGTACGAGCCGTGTCGGGAGGGACGAGCGCGCGCCGCGCATCTCACGGCGTTGCTGGGTAACCTCTACACGGTAATGGGCGTGCTGCACCGCCCGGAGACGCAGGCGCGCTACCAGAGGGCCCTGGCGCTGGCGCGACGCTGCCAGGATAAGGGCGGCGAGGCCAACACGCTAAAGGCCATCGGCGAGGTGCAACGCTTCCGGAAGGAGCTGGACCAGGCGCTGGAGACCTACGGGCAGGCCCTGGCGCTGTTCCGCGCCGTGGGCGCCCGGCTGGGGGAGGCCAACACCTTGGCCTCCATGAGCCGGCTGGCGTTGCAGCAGGGGCGGGACGAGGAAGCCAAACGACTGCTGCGACGGGCTGTGGAGCAGCACGCGGCATTGGACAGCAAGTACGGTGTTGCCGCAGACCTAGGCAACTTCGGCCTGGTGCTGCGCTCCATGGGGCGCCTGGAGGAAGCCCGCCCCTACCTCCTCCAGGCCGCCGAGATTTTCGACCGCATTGGCCTGCCCCAACTGGCAGCGCAGACGAGGCGGGCCGCAAGCGAGACCCCACAAACCAGATTGTACCCCTCCGTAGCGCGCATGGCCCCGCTGCTGCTGGGCGTGGTCGCGGTGACACGGGGGGAGGCGGACAAAGAGCTCGAGACGTGGGTGCGGGAGGCGCTGCAGGGCCTGGGGCGGCACGCGGACTGGGCCGCGCTGGCCCACGCCTTGCAGCGCGTGTTGGATGGCGAGCGCGACCCTCAGACCCTGAACCGCGACCTGGACGAGATCGACCAACAGGCACTGGGCCTGGTGCTGGCCGCATTGGAGGACGAGGAGGCACGGGCGTCCCTGGAAGCCCTGGCCGCGGGTGCGACCCTCAAGCTGGCTGCGGAGGCGATGATGCCGGAGCAACAGCAGGCCCTGGCTGCCGCCGTCGCCGGCCGGGTGATGGACCTGGCGGTGGAGCCTGTGGTGCGCCTGGCGCGGGAGGCGCAGCAGCAGGGGCGTGGCGCCGAATTGGCCACACAACTGGAGGCTCAGGCAGTAGCGCTGGCGGAGGGGGAGGACGGGGAGAGCCCGGCGGCGCAACTGGCCCAATTCTTGTGCGCCGTCGTCGCCATCCTGCGAGGCCAGGAGCCGCCTCCCGTTCCTGCACCCTTTGCGGAATACCTGGCCCGGCTGCAAGAACCTCCCGAACCACGGGATGAAAGCTGATGCCATGAACTTCAACTGGCCGGAACGCCTCACGCTTATTGTCACTCTCGGGGCGACGGCCGCCGGCTTCGTCGCCTGGCTGGCCGCCCTGTTTTTCCTCTGGCTGGCCCTGCGTGTCACCGGCCTCTCGGCCGACTTCTGGGCCATGACCGAGGCGCTGTCCACGGCGGTGGCGGCCGCGGCCCTCCTGGGTGCTGGCTTGGTCGCCTACCGCCAGCTATCCGAGCTGGCCGGCAGCCGACACATGGAGGTCGCCGACCGGCTGTTCGACGAGCTGAACTCGCCGGAGAACATCGAAGCCCGCCGCTGGGTCTTCCAGAACCTGCCGGATGACCCCGAAGAGGGGATTCGCTCCCTCACCCCCGAGGGGCGCGCCGCGGTCAAGCGGGTTCTCAACTCCCTGGACCGCATAGCCTTTCTCACCCAGGCCGGATGGATCCCCGAGGAGATGATCATGCCGTGGATGAACCCCATGATCGTCAAGGCCTGGGCCAAGCTGGAGCCGTACGTGGACTACGAGAGCCGGCGCCGCCACGAGCCGGACTACTACCTGCACGCCCGGAGGCTGGCGGAGCGCTGCCGGGCCTGGCGGGCCCAGCATCTGCCGGATGCCAGGATCACCTGGTTGGATGATGCGCTGTAGACCCCGGCTGCGGGAGACCAGCCGCAGACGTCCTCGCCCTTCAACCCCGCCGGTCACCTCGCCGCGGCCCGGCGACCGCGCTCATACGTCTCGCTAACACAAATCCAATCCGCTTCTTACACTCCTGCGCTATGATCACTGCGAGATCGAGCACTCATGCGTAGGAGGAGTTGTTTATGCGGTTTGATCGCTTTACCCACAAAGCACAAGAGGCCGTTCTGGAAGCCCAGAACCTGGCCCAGGAATATAACCATCCGGCCATCCAGCCGGAGCACCTGCTCAAGGCCCTGGTGGAGCAGGAGGGCGGCGTGGTGCCCTCGGTGCTCAGCAAGATCGGGGTGGACCAAAACTTGCTGCGGCAGAGCATCGAGCAGGCGCTGGCCGCCAAGCCCCGGGCCACGGGCGCCGGCGTCCAGGTGGGCATGAGCCGGGAGCTGGCCAACATCCTCGAAGAGGCGGAGGACATCGCCGCCAACATGCGCGACGAGTACACCTCCACCGAGCACCTGCTCATGGCCATGGCCCAGCCCAAGGCCGGGCGCATCCGCGATCTGCTGGCCCGGCACGGCGTGGACTACAGCACCATCATGCAGGCCCTGGCCAGCGTGCGCGGCTCTCAGCGGGTCACCAGTCCTGACCCCGAAGCTCAGTACGAGGCCCTGGCCAAGTACGGCCGTGACCTGACCGAGGAAGCCCGGCGAGGCAAGCTGGACCCGGTCATCGGGCGCGACGAGGAGATCCGCCGGGTCATCCAGATCCTCAGCCGGCGCACCAAGAACAACCCAGTGCTCATCGGTGACCCGGGCGTGGGCAAGACCGCCATCGTCGAGGGCCTGGCCCAGCGCATCGTGCGCGGCGACGTCCCCCAGGGGCTCAAGGACAAGCGCATCGTGCAGCTCGACTTGGGGGCGCTCATTGCCGGCACCAAGTACCGGGGTGAGTTCGAGGAGCGCCTCAAGGCCGTGCTCAAGGAGATCGAGCGGGCCGAGGGCCAGATCATCCTGTTCATTGACGAGATGCACACCCTGGTGGGTGCCGGGGCCGCCGAGGGGGCCATGGACGCCAGCAACATGCTCAAGCCCATGCTGGCCCGGGGCGAGCTCCATGCCATCGGTGCCACTACCCTAGACGAGTACCGCAAGCACATCGAGAAGGACGCTGCCCTGGAGCGGCGCTTCCAGCCCGTCTTCGTGGACGAGCCCTGCGTCGAAGAGACCATCAGCATCCTGCGTGGCCTGAAAGAGCGCTACGAGGTCCACCACGGCGTGCACATCACCGACAGCGCGGTGATCGCCGCCGCCACCCTCAGCGATCGCTACATCAGCGACCGCTTCCTGCCGGATAAAGCCATTGACCTGATTGACGAGGCGGCCAGCCGGCTGCGCATGGAGATTGACAGCAAGCCGGCCGAACTGGACGAGGTGGACCGCGAGATCATGCAACTGGAGATCGAGCGGGAGGCTCTCAAGAAGGAGAAGGACCCGGCCAGCAAGGAGCGCCTGAAGAAGATCGAGGAGGAGCTGGCCAACCTGAAAGAGGACAGCGCCCGGCTCACCACCCGCTGGGAGGCCGAGAAAGAGGCCATCCAGAAGGTGCGGCAGATCAAGGAAGAGATGGATCAGGTCCGGGTGCAGATCGAGCAGGCCGAGCGCGCCTATGACCTGCAGAAGGTGGCGGAGCTGCGTTACGGCCGGCTGCGCCAGCTGGAGCAGGACCTGACCGCAGCTGAGCAGCGCCTGCGGGAGATGCAGCGAGATGGCGCCCTGCTGAAAGAGGAGGTGGACGCTGAGGACATTGCCACCATCGTCAGCAAGTGGACCGGCATACCGGTCAGCAAGCTGATGGAGGGCGAGATCGAGAAGCTGATCCACATGGAGGAGCGCCTGCATCGCCGCGTGGTGGGCCAGGACGAAGCCATCCAGGCGGTGGCCAACGCGGTGCGCCGCAACCGGGCCGGGCTCCAGGACCCCAACCGGCCCATCGGCTCGTTCATTTTCCTGGGTCCGACCGGCGTGGGCAAGACCGAGCTGGCCCGCGCCCTGGCCGAGTTCCTCTTCGACGACGAGCGCAACATGGTGCGCATTGACATGAGCGAGTACCAGGAGCGGCACACCGTGGCCCGGCTCATCGGTGCGCCGCCGGGCTACGTGGGCTACGAGGAGGGCGGCCAGCTCACCGAGGCGGTGCGCCGCCGGCCCTACAGCGTGGTCCTCTTCGACGAGATCGAGAAGGCCCATCACGAGGTTTTCAACGTCCTGCTCCAGGTGCTGGACGAGGGCCGGCTGACCGACGGCCACGGGCGCACGGTGGACTTCAAGAACACCGTGATCATCATGACCAGCAACATTGGCAGCCACTACATGGCACTCCGTGGCGGAGCCACGGGCATGGATGTGGAGGACGAGGAGGTGATGCGGGCGCGGGTGATGGAGGCGCTGCGTGCCCACTTCCGGCCCGAGTTCCTGAACCGGGTGGACGAGATCGTCATCTTCCATCGGCTGGAGCGTCACCATCTGGAGCAGATCGTGGAGATCCAGCTTGACCGGCTGCGCGCGCTGTTGGCCGACCGGAAGATCACCATCGCGCTGACCGACGCCGCCCGGGACCTGCTCATCAACGAGGGCTACGATCCGGTCTACGGCGCCCGGCCGCTCAAGCGCGTGCTCCAGCGCCGGGTGCACGACCCCCTGGCCCTCAAGATCCTCCAGGGCGAGGTGCGCGAAGGCGACCACGTGCTGGTGGATGCGATAGGAGATAAGGTGACCTTCACGGTGGTTGGGCCGGCTTTGGAGGTAGAACCCGAGCCGGTCTACGCATAACGGGGTACGCAGTACGCTTCTACTTCGTATTGCGTACTCTGTCTAGGGTGAGGAGGACTTCCAAGAAAGCTTGATGTGTAAGGAGGTGTGAACCATGTTAACTCGTTGGGATCCGTTTCGTGAGATGATGACGCTGCGCAACGCCATGGACCGCTTGCTAGAGGAGGCCTTCGTGCTGCCCAGCCGGCTGCGCCCTCTGGGTGAGGGGCTGGGCGTGGTCCTGGACGTGGCGGAGACGGAGGAAGAGTTCCTAGTGAGGGCGTCCCTGCCGGGCATCAACCCGGACGACCTGGACATCAGCCTGGCGGAGAACGTGCTCACCATCAAGGGCGAGGTCAAGGCGGACGAGGACATCAAGGAGGAGCAGTATCACATCCGCGAGCGCCGCTACGGCAGCTTCGCCCGCTCCGTGAGCCTGCCGGCCCCGGTGGACGCAGACGCGGTGGAGGCCACCTACGAGAACGGCATCCTGACCCTGCGCCTGCCAAAGGCAGCCGAGGCCCGACCCAGGAAGATCCCGGTCCGCGCCACCAAGATGATCGAGGGGAAGAAGAAGTAGCCTCGCTCGACCCCCTCCATCCCCCTACCTCTTCCCCCCACACGGGGAGAAGGGGGCGTGAAGGCTGTGTGGCGGGCGGCTTCGCCGCCCGCCACACCAAGTGCCCATCCGGAAACCGCTCAGGAGGAGCGCCCGCGTCCCTGCGACCCCCTGTGCCAGGGGCTGGCGCGCACAGGCTCACCCCGGGGTGCGCGCCGGCATTGCCGTCGCCCGAGGACGCCGTCGGATAGCGGGGTTTCCGGATAGGCTCTAACTGGGCGAAGCTCACGCTTTGTGGTATAATTAAACAGCACTTGAGGGTGCTCAAGTGCCTATCCGGAAACCGCTCAGGAGGGGCGTCCTCGCCGTCGGATAGCGGGGTTTCCGGGTAGGTTCCAAGAACACGGGCGTTTCTTTACAGGTCGACGTGGCTCGCCACACGCAGCATGACCGAACGCTCTCTCCGTTAGAAAATCGAAAAGCCCTGCTCGGTCACAGGTGGAAGCACATGACGCGCGCGGCCAAGTTTGTCATCGTTCACTACGGAGAGTTGGCCCTCAAGGGGAAGAACCGTCCCAGGTTCGTCCGGACGCTGGCGCGGAACCTGCGGCGCCGGCTATCGGGCCTGGACGTCCATCCGGGTCCCAAACAGCCCGGCCGCCTGATCCTGCGCCTGGGCCCACGCACCCGGTGGGACGAGGTGGCCTGGCGGCTGCGCACCGTCTTCGGCGTCGCCTACTTCGCTCCCGCCTGGCAGACGCCCCTGGACCTGGCGGCTCTGGAGCAGGCGATCTTGGAGCGCCTGCCCCGGCGAGAGGGCATCAGCTTTGCCGTGCGCGCCCGCCGGGCGTACAAGGTCCTGCCCCAGTCTTCACAGGAAATCAATATCCGGCTGGGCGCAGCCATCCAGGGGGCGACGGGCTGGGCGGTGAACCTGGACGAGCCGGACCTGACGGTGAACGTGGAAGTGCTCCCGGACTCGATTTTCTTCTCCTTCGAGCGGGTTTTCGGGCCGGGCGGTCTGCCGGTTGGCGTCAGCGGCAAGGTCGTGAGTCTCCTGTCCGGCGGCATTGACTCGCCGGTCGCCGCCTGGTACATGCTGAAGCGCGGCTGCCGGGTGGTCAACATCCACTTCCACGCCCAGCCCCTGGTGACCAAGGCTTCGGAGGCCAAAGCCATCGAGCTGGCGCGCATCCTCACGGAGTGGGGCGGTTCGCCGTGGCTGTATCTCGTTCCCATCGGCCGCATCCAGGCCGAGATCATGCAGACCTCGCCGGAGGAATATCGCGTGGTGCTGTATCGCCGGCTGATGTTCAGGGTGGCTCAAGAGATCGCGGAGCGCGAGGGAGCGTGGGCGTTGGTGACCGGCGAGAGCCTGGGCCAGGTGGCCTCCCAGACCCCCCACAACATCCGGGTGATCAACGAGGTCGCCCGGTTGCCGGTCCTGCGGCCGCTGATAGGCATGGACAAGCAGGACATTGTGGCCCAGGCGCAGGCTATTGAAACCCTGGCCGTGTCCAACCTGCCCGGGGAGGATTGCTGCACCCTGTTCACGCCCGAGCATCCGGTCATCGCCGCCCGGCTGGACGAGGTACATGCCATCGAGGCACGGCAGCCGTGGGAGGAGTGGGTGCAGACAGCGGTAGCAGGGACAACGCGCTTGGACGTGCGTGAGTCGTCCGTGGACGTGCTGCAACTGTGGCCGGATAGGGTGGAGAGACTGCTGGTGTGCTAGTCGGCCAGCTGTAGTGACGACTTCCGTGGTTCAAGCCATCTACGAGTGACTGACGCCGCTACGAGCAACTACGGCTACAGCAGATTTTCACTCAGCAACAACTGTTCAGTCCACACCCGTCAATGCGGTCAACTCATCTCACCCCGGGCGCTCGGAGGGCATGCGCGGTGGGGGTGCCATTTTGATGTTGACCTTGACGTTGCGCAGCGCCAGCCCCATGCGCTCCTCCACCACCTCCCGGGTCACCTGTACCACCTCTTCGGTCTTGGCGGGGACATCCACGTCGGCTGTGGTCTCCAGGTCAAGCACCACGTCCACAGCCTTCCCCTTGCCCACTACCTTGGGCACCACCTTGATCACGTCCGGCAACTGGTCCACGTTGTACGCCAGGCGCTGCTCGATGGAGTTGAGGGTCAGCACCGCTTCGCCGCTCTCCACCTTGCTGAGCTTGACCACCCTCGGTCCCGGCCGCCTGAGCTCCAGCCACAGCAGCACCAAACACAGCAGGATGAGCAGCGCGCTCACCGCGACGACGATGGCCTTCCCGGTCAAGGAGAGCGTCTCCAGGACAGCTAGCTGAGCTTGCACCGCGGCGATGGCGGGGCCGGGGAAAGCCACGGCGAACATAACCAGGACCAGAACCGGGATGGCCAGGATCAACAGCAATATCATCACGATGCGATTGAAGGTGTTCATGATGGTCTTCCTTCCGTTGGCTTCGATTCGGACTTTGGACAGAGAAGAATCCCTCAAACCGGATGATCCGGGCTGCAGGATACCGACGCAGGCGGCCTCACCCATGTTAGATTATACACTGATTTGGTCTTGACGTCCAGAGCACCCCGGCCGCCGGCGCTGGAGCACAGGCCCCAGCACCAGCACCAGGCCCACGGCGAAGACGGCCGCCAGGCTCACCCGCGCTCCCAGAGCCAGCGAGCGGGGAGCGTAGCGCATCTCGATGGTGTGATGTCCGGGCGTGACCGGCACGGCGCGGAAGAGGACGTTAGCCCGCCGGATGGGCGCCGGCTGGCCGTCCACCCATGCCAGCCAGCCCGGGTAGTAGCTGTCCAGGAGCACCACGTAGCCCGGCGCGACAGCATCAACCTCGATGACCACCCGCTCCGGCTCCAGCTCGGTGATGTGCGCGGGACCGCCGGTCTCCGGCCCGAAGATCGGCGCTCCCGAGGCCAGCAGCACCTCGTTCCAGGGGTCGAAGGCCGGGTCATCCAGCAGCGCCAGCGCCGCCTCGTCATCCGGCACCAGCCGCGAGCGGTAGACCACGAAAGCCCTGGGCAGGGCATCCGGATTCTCGTAGACCACCGCATCCTGGCTGCGATAGACCAGCGCGTGCTCGCCCTCGTCCAGGAGTCTCCGCAGTGACCAACGCTCCCCACCCGGCCCAATCAAGATGACCCCCTCGACGCGCACGTAGGCTAGTGGCCGGTGCGGTCGCACCTCCACCCCCACCACTTTCAGGGGCTGCGCCAGCTCGAAGCGTGCCAGGTAGCTGTGGCCAGGGTGCTCCCGAGGCGGGAAGCCCGAGGAAGCCGGCCAGGTGGAGGCGACGGGAGGCCGGGCGTGGGCCACCTTCCCCCGCACGTCGTCCCGATCGTAGGCCCACTCGGCCGTCTCCATCCCAGCTCGCAGCGTGAAGGTAACCTGCGTGCCGTCGGCGCCGGTGAGCACCAGGTCGGCCACCGGCGTCCCCTGGGGCCAGTCGGCTGAGTGGCTGGTGTACGAACTCACCTCCAAGGCCACGGTCTCGGTGGGCGGCACGCTCACCGCCCGCTCCACCAGCGTGGGGGCGAAGGGGTTCTCCACGTCGTAGAACTCGGACTCCTCGTCCACCGGCAGCAACTGCGGGATGATGACATAACGTACATTCAGGAGGTTGAGGCGACGAGGCGTGAGCTCCTCCAGATAAGCCACGTGCCGGCGAGGTCGCAGGGGGAAGTAGCCGCCCACCCCCGGCACCCCGTACAGCATGCCGATGTTTGGGTAGAAGGACTCGCGCTGCACCGAGAGGGCTGGCACGATAGCCTCGTGGGTGTAGACCCGGTAGGGTAGGGCCTCCGCCGGCAGGAGGTCCAGGGTGCGGGGCCGGGCGTAGAAGGTCGACAGGTCCATGACGGCGTTGTAGGTGCGCCCGTAGACCGCGCTGTAGGCGTACAGGTCGGCCAGGAGCAGCCCCACGGACAGCCAGGCAAAATCCGGGGCGGACATGCGGCCGCGCCACGCCAGACCGACGAGGGCCAGGCTCCCCCCAATCCACAGGAGGGGCAGAAGGCGCCAGGCCGAGACCAGGGCGTCGGCGCTGGGCATGAGGTTGGCGAAAATCAGGGAGAGCAAGGCCATGAGAACAGAGAACAGAGAGCAGAGGACCGTTCGGTGGCTGGCGGTCAGCGGTCTGCGGGCGTTCAATCGCTCAAGCCGGGCCAGCAACCCGTCGGCGCCCACGCCGGCCAGCACGGCCACTGCCATGGTGATCACGTACCAGAAGCGGGCCGGGACGCGGAAGTAGTTGAGCACCGGCACCCGGGCCAGCCAGGGGTAAAGCGGATTCCACTCGCCGAAGGACAGGAGCAGCCCGATCAGGCCCGCTCCGGCGAAGAACAGGGTCACCCGGTCGCGTCTCATGAGCAACGTCGCAGCCGCCAGCAGCCAAGGCAGGATTCCCAGGTACGCCGCTAGCTCTACAGACACCGTGGGGTAGGGATTCCCCAGGAGGAAAGGCCACACCAGGGTGGCCAGGAGAGCCGGATGCCACGAGAAAGAGGTGAAGAAGGAGCCTGTCAGGCCGCCAGCCCGCTCGGAGAGCCGGGTCAGCTCGTAGGTGGAGAGCAATTGGGGCGCCGCCAGCATGGTGCCCAGGATCAGGCCCGCCAGAGTGGGCAGGAAATTCAGCAGCCCGACCCTGAAGGCTGGGCCGGAGAGGGTTCGTAGTGGCGACTTTATTCGTCCAATGGGCAGTTTATGGAGCCAAGGACGACCAAAGTCGTTACCACGAACGGCCAGGAGTTCGCTTTCGAGCCGGGAACGCAGGGGCCAGAGGCGAACGGCGGCATAAGCTAACGACACTAGAACCATCATCAGGGCGATCTGGGGGTGGCCGGCCAGAAACTGCAGAGCGAAGATCATCCCCGTGAGGATCACCTGTGCCCATGGGGCAATGCGGGTCCTAGATGGGGCAGCCTGCCACTCGATGAAGGCCAGGATTGCCGGCAGCCAGGGGAAGGCCGCGATGATGCTCAGGTGGTTCACGTGGCCGACGGCGAAGCCACTCCAGGTGAAGACCAGTGCTCCCAGGAGGCTGGCGGCCGGGCGCAGGCGCAGTGCCCGACCGAAGGCGTAGGTCGCCAGCCCGGCTAGGGCGAAGTGCAGGATGACGGAGTAGTCCAGGGCCAGGTCGAGGGGCAGGAGGAGGTACAAGAGCACGTTGAGCGGGTACAGGGCGCCCATCTCGCCTTCAGCGAAGATGGGGTAGCCGGCGAGCACATCGGGGCTCCACAGGGGCAATCGTCCGGCCCGAAGGGCGGAGGCCAGCACCGCGCGCTGCGGGAGGTAGAGGCGAAAGACGTCGCCCACAAAGAAGGCTCCCTGGCGAATGGCGGCCGGCCAGAAGAAGATGAAAGGCAGAACAAGGAGCAGCAGCACGCAGAACAGATCGGTCCGGCGTGAGCTTTGAGTTCGAGTGGGCCGGGGAGCCATGGTGAAATCAGTCAACGAAGCGATACTTCAGGAGGGTCCACAAGGCGCTGAAGCCATCCCGCCAGGTGATCTTCTTGCCCTCGTGGTACTCGCGGCCCGTGTAGGAGATGGGCACCTCGTAGATGCGGTAGCCGCGCTTCAGCACCTTGGCGGTGATCTCTGGCTCGAACTCGAAGCGCCGGGCGCGCAAGGGGATGTCCTTGATGACCTCGGCGCGAAAGACCTTGTAGCCCGTCTCCATGTCGCTGAGGATGCTGTCGTACAGGATGTTGGTGACCAGGGTGAGGAACTTGTTGCCCAACATGTGCCAGAAGAACATGGCTTTACGCGGGCCGAGGAACCGGGAGCCATAGACCACGGCGGCCCGGCGCTCCAGGATGGGCTGGATGAGCGCCGGGTAATCCCGAGGGTCATACTCTAGGTCAGCGTCTTGGATCAGGATGATGTCGCCGGTGGCGTGGGAGAGGCCCGTGCGGATGGCGGCTCCCTTGCCCCGGTTCTGGGCGTGGTAAAAGACCTGGATGCGCTCATTCGGATCGAGGGCGCGCAGAATGTCCCGTGTGCTGTCGGTGGACCCGTCGTCCACGATGATGATCTCCTTGGTGAGCCCCAGGGCCGGGGCCTCAAGGACGCGGCGGAGGATTTCCAGGACGGTGTCGCGCTCGTTGTAGACCGGGATAATGATGGAGAGTTTCACATCACCTCTCAGGGTGTCAGGATGGTTCACTATCGGCTTGCCATCTCGGGGCGTATTATAGCCGATGGTTGCTTCGATAGCAAACGGCCAACCGCTGTGATGAGCGAAAGCTCCTGGTCTAAGCAGGTAACCATAAATTCTTTGAACTTCTCCACTGCTACAAAGGGGCGTCCCCGCCCCGTTTTTCAGGGTCAAACAGCCGCTGGACGGGGCGAGCCTGTGCGCGCCAGTCCCCTCTGTGCCAGGAACTGGCGTGGCACAGGGGTCGCAGGGACCCGGACGCCCCTTGATAGCCGTTTTGGTGCGAGGAGAAAGTGCAAAGAACTTTTGGCAAGTGGCTTAGCCCTCCTGCGCCTCGGTCAGGAGACCATTGGCCATCAGTAGACAGTCACCTAGCCATCCGACACTTTTGTCCAGCAGTCCTTTTTCGCTACAAAGGAGCGTCCTCGCCCCGTCTAATCCGGCGCGAAACGGGGCGTGGATGCCCCTCTGTAGCAATTGAAAGGGACTTTTACCCTGCCTTTGGTAAAAGAAAGCGTCAGGTAGCTAGGACAGTCACCTGGCTCAATGGAGGGTCGCTGTTGCCCTTCGAGGGCACTTGGTGTATAATGGTCTGTAAGCGGGCTACCAAGGTGAGCAAACGGCACTGCGCTGCATGCATGATTGCGAACGGAAGTACGGTCGGTTTGTCCCGCCGCCAGAAGAGGGAGTCATTATGAAGCAGCGATTCATTGCTCTGCGCATCATCGCGGTCGTCTTCAAGGTCCTGGCCTGGATCACGTTGATCCTGGGCCTTCTGGGAGCCATCGGCCTGTTCGCATGGGGGCTGCGACTGGCGTCCTTTGCCGGTGCACCCCTGCCCAGGATGATGAACGCCGGGCTCGTCGGCGCCCTCAGCGTGGCCTTTATGGCGGTGGTCTACTTCCTGCTGCTGTACGCCGCCGGCGACAGCATTCACCTGTTCCTGGCCATAGAGGAGAACACCCGAGCCACGGCTCAGTACCTGGGGCAGGGTCGCGGCCCGACCCCTCCGGCCGGGTGAGGTTGCGCGGGGGCGAGGCAAGCCGGCTGCTCCCCAAGCGGGCATGAACCGGGATGACCTCAATCCCCTTGCCTCGCCCCCATCCGCGCGTGGTCACAACACTTCCAGGTAGCGCTCGATTTCCCACTCGGTCACCTGGATGCGGTAAGCGTTCCACTCCTCCCAACGTGCCCGGGTGAACGCCTCGTAGGCGTGCTCACCCAGGACACCACGCACCACCGCATCCTTCGCCAGCTCGTTCAGGGCTTCCTCCAGAGTGCCCGGCAGGACGCAGATGTTCAGCTCTTTCATGCGCTCCTCGGTCAGCTCATAGGCGCTCTCCTCCACAGGCGCCGGAGGCTCCAGCTCCCGGTCCACGCCGTCCAACCCTGCTCTCAGCATGGCGGCAAAGGCCAGGTAGGGATTGCAGGAGGGGTCGGGGCAGCGCAACTCCAGCCGGGTTGACGATTCGCGTCCCGGGCTGTAGCGCGGGATGCGGATGAGGGCGGAGCGGTTGATCTGCCCCCAGCAGATATAGACCGGGGCCTCGTAGCCGGGTACCAGGCGCTTGTAGGAGTTGACCGTAGGAGCCACGATCGCCGCCAGAGCCCGGGCGTGGGCCAGCTGCCCGGCCATGAAGTGGTAGGCCAGGGGTGAGAGGCAGTAGTGGTCGTTTGGGTCGTAGAAGAGGTTGTTACCGGCCGTGTCAAAGATGCTCTGGTGGGTGTGCATTCCCGAGCCATTAACGCCGAAGATGGGCTTAGGCATGAAGGTGGCGTACAGCCCGTGCTGTTGAGCGATGGCTTTGACCGTGTACTTGAACGTCATGCAGTTGTCGGCGCTGGTGAGGGCGTCGGCGTAGCGGAAGTCAATCTCGTGCTGCCCGGTGGCCACCTCATGATGCGCCATCTCCACCTCGATGCCCAGAGCCGCCAGGGCCTGGGTGATGTCCTGCCGCACAGTGTCCGCCAGATCGCGAGGCGAGAAGTCGAAGTAACCGCCCACATCGTGAGGCACGGGCCGGAGCTGAGGTTCGCCGTCCCGCTTGAACAGGAAGAACTCCAGCTCGGGACCGATGTTATACACGTACCCCCGGCGCTCAGCTTCAGCGACGGCCTTTTTCAGGATTTGTCGGGGATCACCCTGGAAGGGCTCCCCATTGGGTGTGTACACGTCACAGATGATGCGCGCCGTGCGTCGTGCCTCGGAGCGCCAGGGCAGCACCCGGTAGGTGGACACGTCGGGCATGAGGAACATGTCGCTCTCGTAGATGCGGGCGAAACCCTCGATGGAGGACCCGTCAAACCACACCCCGCGCTCCAGTGCCTCGGGCAGACGCTCCACCGGGATGGTGGCGTTCTTGATGGACCCGACGACGTCCGTGAATTGCAGGCTGACGAACTTGACCCCGTCAGCAGCGGCGCGTTCCACTACCTCGCGTTGAGCTGGATTGAGAGCCATGGTGAACAACCTCCTGTCTGTGGGATTGGCAAGCCGGCATGCCTGGGCCAAAAACGAGAGAAGCCCTTGCATACCCCATCCGGGGCACACAAAGGCTTCGTGGCCTTTCAGTATTGACCTTTAGTTCTCGGCTGTAGCAGCCGGTCTTGACGTTCTAAGTATACCACGGTCCGCCCACCCTGTCAAACACAAATCCCCGCCATAGCCCTGCGGTGTCATCTGGCTTGGGCCAAAACTCGGAAGACCTTTCCAATCGAACCACGCCCTCGATTTTTACTTCGAAATCCCAGGGCTATACGTGCTTGCCAGGGACCCAATGAAGGGTGTATAATTCCGCCCTGGAGGCAGGCCATGGGAATGGGTCATTGATGCCGGCCGGCACGTCATCGTCAGGAAGGGGCTGGGGGGTGCCAGAGGAGTGCGAGGAGATTGCCAGGATTCCCCGTGACCAAGGGATTGGAGACAGGCCCCTGGGTGAGCGACTCATGGCCATGGCCGGTATGGGCAACATCCTGGCGCGTATGTGCCGGGGCATTGACGATCGAAAGCTGTACGAGGTTGTGACCGCTCAGTTGTCAGATTTCGATGAGTACGCCCGAGCTTTGCTCGACTACGTGGCCGAGGATTTGCGAGAAGAGGGTTCCGAAGTCAGATGAAGCAAAAGAAGCCCCCAGTGGTGATCGGCGTTGCCGGAGGGACTGGCTCCGGCAAGACCACTGTCGCCGGGGTCATCCTGGACCGGGTGGGCGCGCACCGCATCACCTTGCTGCCCCAGGATGCCTACTATAGGGACCTGAGCCACCTGCCGCCGGCGGAGCGGGCGCAGATGAACTTCGACCATCCGGATGCCCTGGAGATGGACCTGATGGTGGAGCATCTGCAGATGCTGCGGGGGTGGAAGCCCATCGAGATGCCGGTGTACGATTTCACCACCCACACCCGGCGGCCGGAGACCAAGCACGTGGAGCCTAACCCGGTCATCCTGGTGGAAGGCATCCTGGTGCTGGCGGACGCCAGGCTGCGGGAGCTGATGGACGTCAAGCTGTACGTGGACACCGATGCCGACGTGCGCTTCATCCGCCGGCTCAAGCGTGACATCGAAGAACGCGGACGGACGATGGAGTCGGTGATCCATCAGTACCTGACCACGGTGCGGCCCATGCACCTGGAGTTCGTGGAGCCGACCAAGCGCTACGCCGACGTCATCATCCCTGAGGGCGGCTTTAACCAAGTGGCCATGGACATGGTGGTGGCCCGGCTGGGGGAACTACTGCAGGGAGAAAGCGAAGGGTGAAGGGCATTGGCTTTGAGACCGAGCGCCTATCCGGAAACCGCTCAGGAGGGTAGTCCGCGTCTGTGCGGCCGCTGTGCCAGGGACTGACGCGCACAGGCTCGCCCCGGGGTGCGCGGCGGCATTGCCGTCGCCCGAGGACGCCGTCGGATGGCGGGGTTTTCGGATAGGTTCTTATCAGGATTTCCTCGAATGCTTCGTGCGTCAGCTACTCCAGGCGGCCGGTCATCTCCTGGAAAGGGACATGGGGGCAGCCTTGAGGTATGCTGATTACAACTTAGTGGTCCGTAGAGCTCAAGAGGTGCAGGAGGGGTAGAGGTGGTCACCAGGACGGCAACGACCCAGGCCAAGTTGGAGGCCTTGGAACAGTTCACTCAAAAGCTCCTGGCAAGCCCGGCCGGACGCGATGTGGCCAAGATCATCCTCTTTGGCAGCCTGGCCAAAGGTGAAGCCCAATCCGACAGCGACATCGACGTGCTTGTCTTTGCCTTTAGTGGTTCTGATGCGCTGCGGGATGCATGTGCGGAAGTCGCTTTTGAAACGGCGATGGAGACGGGGGAGGGGATCGAGCCTTTAGTCTACCCGATGATTCGATACTACACCCCTGACAGATATTTCCTTTACCGCGCCTCTCGATACGGCAAGGAGGTTTTCTCGGTGGACGAACGAGAGCTAAAACAACGGGAGGTCAGGGCCCAACGAAGGCTGGCCGAGGAATACCTGGCCGGAGCGGGGAGAGCCCTGGCAGCAGGGGACCTGCGCATAGCGGTAGCGGTAGACGCAGCGTACAACGCAGCTGAGTTGTGCGTGAAAGGACTGCTACTGCGGAAGCGGTGGAACTGGGACGCGAGATGCTTGCTCAGTTGAAACGGATGATGGACCAAGAGGGGATGGGAGAGCAATGAAAGCCAGGGGACCGGAGCGAGAAGATCATCCGGAGGGTAAAGCTCATCGCGGCCCTGCGGCCTTACTTCGCCAGCCAGACGTGGTAGCTGCATATCTCTTCGGCTCCCGGGCCACGGGCAGGGCGCGCCCGGGGAGCGATGTGGACACCGCCATGCTCCTTTCAGAGGAGGACGACCTGGCCCGCTTCCACCGCCGATTGCGGCTGATGGATGGAGTAAGTGAAGTTTGCGGGCGAGAGGCGGACGTGATTGTGCTGAACGATGGCTTGCCACTGCTGCAGCACCAGGTGCTCAAGCACGGGCAGTTGGCTCTTTGAGAGCGATCGGGCTGCACAGGTGGAGTTTGAAGTACGAGCGGGCAAGATCTACGCCGACCTGAAGCCGATGCGTCGGTGTTTCCAGCAAGCCAATGTTCCGAGAAATCCAGGAGGTAGGACTGGGTAGTCGCCGATGAAGTCATCCTGGAGCGATTAGAGTTTCTGCGCAATGAGGTGGCGTACCTCAAACGCGAACGCGACAAGGTACGCTCATTCAAGGAATATGTAGATGATGTCCGTCTGCGAAGGGCCATAGAAGGCAGCTTGCAGATCGGCGCTGAGGTTTGCCTGGAGCCCGGTGGTCCGGATAACGGGTGAGTTGAAACTGTGCCATCAGACAGCAGCGAGATCGCCGGCCAGGCGGTCCGAGGATCCTTGTACAGCGTGGCCGCCTCCGGCGTCACCATCTCCCTTGGATTCCTGCGCTCCATCCTCTTAGCTCGACTGCTCCTGCCGGAGCACTTCGGCGTCGTCACCCTGGCATTGTTCTACATCGCCCTGGCAGCCCAACTGCGCATGCTAGGCTTTGACCCCGCTCTGATCCACCGCAAGGACATCAATGAAACCGTCCTGGGCACCTATTTTACCCTGCGGGTTACCACGTTGGTCCTCTCCGTAGCGCTCATCGCCGGCGTCAGCCCCCTTCTGAGCCGCCTGTACCCCACCATGCCGCTGCTGGGATGGATCCTCATCGCCCTGGCCGGCATCGAGATCCCCAAAGGGCTCAGCACGATCCAGGAGACCTGGCTAAGCAGGAACCTGGCCTTTCGCCCCCTGGCCATCACCGATGTGGTGGCCTCTGTGACCATGACCGTGGTCGCTCCCCTGCTGGCCTGGCAGGGGTGGGGGGCCTGGGCCCTGGTGGGAGAGCAGGCCAGCGGCATCTTGGCCCGCTTCGGGATGACCTGGCTGGTGTTCCGGCGCTGGGGGCCACGTCCGGGATGGGACCGGAGCATAGCCCGGTGGTTCTGGAATTATGGCCGGGCAGCTTGGAGAGCTGCCAACCTGGCCTTCCTGCTGGACCGGTTCGACGACTTCTGGATTGGCACTTCGTTGGGGAAGACCCCGCTGGGTTACTACTCACGGGCCTACGAGTTTGCCCGCTACCCCCGCCGGGTGCTGGCCAACCCGCTGGTGAGCGTACTGGGGCCGGTCTTCGCCCGCCTCCAGGGCGATCGCCTGCACCTGTCCCAGGCGTACTTCCGGTTGATGAGCCTGCTGGTGCGCAGCGGATTCCTGGTGGGCGGTCTGGCCGTCCTGCTCATCCCCGAGTTCGTCTTCTACGTGCTGGGCGCCAAGTGGTTGCCCATGGTGCGCACTTTCCAGTTAATGATCATCTACGTGCTGCTGGATCCGCTGCTCATGGCGACGAACAACCTGCTCATGGCCGTGGGCATGCCCCAGGCCGTGGCCCGGGTGCGAGTGGCGCAGTTGATCTTCTTCGTGCCGGCGGTCGTGGTGGCTGCCAGATGGGCAGGCATCGAGGGTGTGGCCCTGGCGGCAGATGGGATGCTGATGGTGGGTTTCGCGCTCCTGCACCACGCCGCGCGGCAGCACGTGGACTACTCGTTGGTGCGGCTGTTCGGGTGGCCAACCATGGGAGCCGGTTTGGGAGCCCTGTTGGCCCTGGCCCTGGTCGGCAGCGCAGGCGTGTTGCACCCCCAGCCACTGGCGACGGCCGGCCTGAAGGCCGGAGCCTATGCCGGAAGCCTCGGGCTCGTGCTCCTGGCCGCCGAGCGCCGCGAGCTGGTTGCCATGAGCCGGGCTTTTTGGGCCTCCGCACGGGGTCGGCCCATCTCGACCTGATGAGCATTCCTTTGCCCGGCGCCAACTCACCAGGCAGAAAGGTCCGAGCCCATTGAGTCAGGCATGCCGCTTGTTCGAGCCCAAGTTAGCGGATATAATTTGGCGGAGGCTCAGTTGATGACGATGGATAGCCACAAGGCGCACGATCAACCGACCATTCGCCTTGGCGTGAGCGCTTGCCTGTTGGGGGAGCAGGTGCGCTACGACGGTGGGCACAAGCAGGACCTGTTCCTGGTGCGCACGCTTGGGCGCTACGTAGAGTGGGTGCCGGTCTGCCCGGAGGTGGAACTCGGGTTAGGCACACCACGCGAGAGGCTGCGGTTGGAAGGCTCGCCGGACGCCCCCCGGCTGGTGGCCACAGCGTCACGCACCGACCACACCGAGGCGATGCGGGCGTGGGCAGGCCGGCGCCTCGAACAGCTGGCAGCCTTGAAACTCCATGGGTTCGTGCTGAAGAAGGACTCGCCGAGCTGTGGGCTGTTCCGGGTGAAGGTGTTCGATAGAGGAGATGTCCCGGTGCGCAAAGGCCGGGGTCTCTTTGCGCGAGAACTGGTGATCCGTCTGCCCTTGTTGCCGGTGGAAGAGGAAGGCCGCCTGCACGACATGCGCCTGCGGGAGAACTTCATCGAGCGGGTGTTCGTGTACCAGCGTTGGACCGAGATGCTGGAGCGGGACCCGACGCCGGCCGGGCTGGTACGCTTCCACACCGCCCACAAGCTGACCCTGATGGCCCACAGCCCGGAGGCTCAGCGCCAGCTGGGGCAGTTGGTAGCCCAGGCGGGCGCGGCGGATTGGGACGAGCTGACGGAGCAGTACGGTCAGTTGCTGATGGAGGCACTGAAGCGCCTGAGCACGCCGGGCAAGAACGCGAACGTGCTGTTGCACCTGATGGGCTACTTCAAGGACCGCCTGACGGTGGACGAGAAGCAGGAGTTGGTGGAGAGCATAGAAGACTACCGGCAGGGGCTGGTGCCCCTCATCGTCCCGCTGACCCTGATCAGGCACTACGTGCGCCGGCTGCCGGTGCCGGATTGGGTGCGCCGGCAGGTGTACCTGAATCCCTACCCGAAAGAGCTGATGCTGCGAAATCATGTGTGATCTCATGCCGAGCGATTTCCGCGGCGAACTCTGACACCTGGGAGAGGAGCACGGTTGAGCGGAAAAGCTCTTGTCATTGGATGGGACGGGGCGACGTGGGCTTACATTGACCCGCTGTTGGCGGATGGGGCATTGGCCAACCTGGCCGCCCTGCTGGCGCGGGGCGTCCGCGCCACGCTGCGCTCGACCATACCGCCGTACACCAACATCGCCTGGCCCTCGCTGGTGACCGGCCTGGGACCGGCCAAGACGGGGGTCTTCGACGGGGCACGGGCTCGCCCTGGAAGCTACGAGGCTGTCCCGACGAACCTGACTGGCTACCGTGGCATCCCCATCTGGCGTTGGGCGAACCGCTTCGGCCTGCGGGCCGGCGTGCTCAACGTGCCCATGACCTACCCCGCCGCGCCGCTGGACGGCTACCTGGTGACCGGCTTCGACAGCCCACGGGGCTCAGCAGAGGTTGCCTATCCCCGCGATCTGCTCCGTCGGTGGGCGGAACAGGGGCATCCCTACGGCGTCCTGCACGAGGAGATCGCGCTGATGGACCGGCAGAACCCTCACCAGCCTCGGGGCGAGCTGGAGGATTTTGTCGCTCGCTGGGTGGTGCTGACGCGGGGGCAGGGGGAGTTGGTGGCCTGGCTGTGGCGCGCCTGGCCGGTGGACCTGATGTTGGTGGTTTTCTCAGGGACAGACTCGATCAACCACCGCACGCGAAACTACGAGCAGATCGCTCGGGTGTACCGGGCCGCCGACGAGGCTCTGGGCCGCATCCTGGACGCGGTCGACGACCGGACGCTGGTCTGCCTGCTCTCCGACCACGGCTCCACGCCCGCCCACCGCTACATCGCCCTCTACCGGGCGCTGCACGACGGCGGCTGGCTGCGCTTTCGGCCCCAGGTGGCGGAGCGCTTCTGGTGCCGCCTGCCCGGGCCGCTGGGGCGTGGAATGCCGCGCCTCTGGCGCCGGCTTCCGGACCGGGCACGGTGTGCCCTCTCCTGGCCACTCCTTCGCCGGGACCCGCGCCTGGCCGCCGCCTACGACAATGTGGATTGGGAGCACACGCAGGTGTACGTCCGCTCCGGCATGGGACCGCTGTACGTGAACCTGCAGGGCCGACAGCCCCAAGGGACCGTCCCTTCGACAGGGTACGCGTCCCTCTGCGACGAGGTGGCCCAGGCCCTGCTGACACTGCGTGACCCGGAAGGACGGCCTCTCTTTGGACGCGTCTGGCGGCGGGATGAGCTTTACCCGGGGGCCGACCCCGATGACGATCCCCCCGACCTCGTGGTTGAGCCCGCCCGCTGGAGCGATCACGTGATCACCGGCTACCCCTCAGACCCGCTAGTGCGTCCCATCCCCGGGGCGCGGGAGTACGGCACTCACACGCCGGACGGGGTCCTCGTCCTGGCCGGGCCGGGAATTCGCGCGGGAGCGAAACTGGCCCCAGCCCAAATCGTGGACGTGGTACCGACATTGCTGGCCCTGATGGGGCTGCCCATTCCGGAGGGGGTGGACGGGCGGGTGCTGGGTGAGGCGCTGGCGGGGGTGCCGGAAGTACGCTACGTAGAGGGTGCGACTACCGAGGAATCTGGCACTTCTGTGGAGTACACTGATGAGGAGGCCGCCGACGTCTTGCAACGGTTGCGGGATCTGGGGTATCTGTGAACGATGCGTGTAGTCTACTCCATTGGCGCCAAGTTCGCTGGGGCTGGTATTGGCTCCACTGCCTCTCAGTTCGTGCGGGCCATCCACCGCGTCGGCTACCTGGAACGGGCCATCGTCGGCTACGCGGCGGACCACGACCTCCCGCCTGAGAAGGTGATCGCCTTTCCCTGGATGCGAGCAGTGGCCTGGCTGGCTCGCGATTACTCTCTCATCCGGGACGTCGTGTTCGATCATGTGGCTGCACACTCCATCGCGGCATGCGACATCTTTCACGGATGGTCTCATCAATGCCTACACTCCTTAAGGCGGGCCAAGGCCCTGGGCGCGGTTACGCTCGTGGAGCGGCCGAATTCCCACGATTTGTATCAGGACCGTCTGCTACGGGAGGAGTACGAACGTTGGGGATATCGTCCTCCTACCTGCCTGCGTTCTTGGGGCATTCAACGGGGATTAGCAGAGCAAGCGCTGGCGGATTACATCACCGTGCCCTCACGCTTTGCATTTGAAAGCATGGTGGCTGAGGGAATTCCCGCCGAGAAGTTGTTCCTTGTGCCTTACGGAGTGGATATTCAGAGGTTCCTGCCCGACGAGCCACCCACGGAGATATTCCGCCTGTTATTCGTGGGTCAGGTCTCTCTGCGCAAGGGCGTACCCTACCTGCTCCAGGCCTGGGAGCGACTGCGCCTGCCCCGGGCCGAGCTCTGGCTGGCGGGCCGCGTCACCCCCGATGCGCAAGGGGTTGTGGCCCCCTACCGCGACCACCCCACCATCCGCTTCCTGGGCCACGTCCGTGACGTTCCCGCCGTCTACCGCCAGGCCTCTGCCTTCGTCCTCCCCAGCATCGAAGAGGGGAGCGCCCTGGTCACCTACGAGGCGATGGCCGCCGGGCTACCGCTCATCTTCACCTACAACAGCGGCGCGGTGGCCCGGGATGGTGTGGAAGGCATCCAGGTCCCCATCCGGGACGTAGACGCCCTGGCCGCGGCCATCGAGCGCCTCTACCGGGGCCCGGACCTGCGGCGGGAGATGGGGCGTGCCGGGCGGAGGCGGGCGGAGGAGTACACCTGGGAGGCAGCGAGGGAGCGGCTGCTGGCCGCCTACCGGGAAGCCTTGCAGCGGAAGGGGAAAGCATGAACCGGATCCTCATCATCGGTCTGGACGGTGCCTCACCCCATCTCATCAAACGCTGGCAGGACGACCTGCCCAGTCTGCGTCGCCTGATAGCGGAGGGGACCTCCGGCACACTTTGGAGTGTCATTCCTCCCCGCTCTGTCCCTGCCTGGTACTGCTTCGCCACTGGGATGAACCGGGCCAAGATCGGCATCTTCGGCTTCAGCCAGCGCCGTCCCGGCACCTGCGACTACACCTTCGCCAACCTCACCTTCTGCCGCGCGCCGACCTTCTGGCAGTGGCTGAACCAATATGGCGTGTGCACGGCCGTCATCCACATGCCAGGAACGTTCCCTCCCCACCCGGTGGACGGCGCGATGGTCTCCGGCTGGCCCGCGCCCCTCAACCGAGGCAACCTGATCTACACCTACCCGCCCGAGCTCAGCCGCGAGGTGGATCGCTTCCTGGGCCAGCCCTTCGAGTTCATCAGCCCCAAGGGCATCGAGCGGGCCAACGAGGCAGAGATGCTGCCTGAGCGCCTGCGCATCGTGCAATGCACAGCGACGTGGCCGAGCACCTCTTGCGCACCCGCCCCTGGCAGGTGGCGCTGGTCGTCCTGGCCCCGCTGGACCGGGCCAGCCACCAGTTCTGGAAGCATATGGACCCGACGCACCCTCAACACGACCCCAACCGGGCGCGAGCGTTCAGCGACACGCTGAAGCGGGTGTACCAGGCCGGCGATGAGCAGGTGGGGCGGCTGGTGGAGATATTGGAGAGTGAGGAGTGGGTATTTGTGGTGTCGGACCATGGGTTTGGGCCAGCGAGCCGGATCGCGGGATTTGGGGTATCTAGGGTGAGGACATCATGACCGAGCGAGTCCTGGTGATCGGGCTGGACGGCGCCAGCCCGGTGCTGATCGAGCGGTGGCGGGAGGATTTGCCCAACCTGAGCCGGTTGATGGGAAACGGCGCCTGGGGCACACTGTGCAGCACGATCCCCCATTCTACGCTGCCAGCCTGGCCGAGCATGTTCACCGGCGTGAACCCCGGCAAGCTGGGCATCTTCGGCTTCCGCAAACGGCTGCCGGGGAGCTATCGCTTTGGCTTCAGCACGCTGGCCGACAGTCCCGCGCCCACCGTCTGGGACGTGCTGGCCCAGGTAGGGCGCGCCAGCGGAGTGATCGGCGTGCCGGGCACGTTCCCACCTCACCCGCTCCACGGCTTCCTGGTCGCCGGCTTCCCCGCACCGGCCAACGACGGTCGCCTGACCTTCACCTACCCCGCATCCTTGAGCCGCCGACTGGACGAGCGATTTGGGCTGTACGAGCTGGAGGTGTACGAGACATATCGGCCGGGCGAAGGGCAGGCGTTTGCGGATGCCTGCGCGCGCGTGGCCGACCTCCAGTGGGAAGCAGCCATCTGGTTGGCAGAGTCCCAGCCGTGGGACTTCCTAGTTGTCGTCTCCCTGACGGTTGACCGTCTCAGCCACTACTTTTGGCACTTTATGGACGAGAACCACCCGGACCACACGCCCGAGAGTGCACGGCGCTGGGGCCACATTCTGCGCGAGTTCTATCGCCGGGAGGACGCGTACGTGGGCCGCCTGCTGGACCGAACCCCCGAGAACACGCTGGTGGTCGTGGCCTCCGACCACGGCTTTTGTGGCCGCCACCGGGTGTTCTACATCAACGAGTGGCTGCGGCGTAAGGGGTATCTGCACCTTAAGGCACCGGTTAAGAAGGATGGATGGCTGGGGCGCGTGGTGGACCTGGTGGTGGCGGCGTACCAGCGCTACGCTTGGGTGCGCGCCTTGCTCGCTCCACTGCGCCACTCGGCCGCGCGCGACCGGGCCCTGGCGGCGCACCACGCCTTCCGCCACGGGGTGATCCGCCTTGAGAGCGCGCCGGTGGACTGGGCGCGCACTACCGCCTACGCCCTGGACCAGCACCGGATCTACCTGGACGTGCAGGGCCGCGACCCGCTGGGAGTGGTGCCCCCAGAAGCCTATGAGGAAGTGCTCTCCCGGCTCGAGTCAGACCTGAAAGCGTTGAGAGACGCTCAGGGACACCCTCTGGCGGTGGAAGTACACCGAGGTCGGGACGTGTACGAAGGACCGTTCAAGGACCAGGCCCCAGACCTCACCCTGTTCCTGGATGATTACCGCTGTGACTTGGCCAATGGCCTGGGCCAGGAGCAGCTTTGGGGTCCCGCGGGCCGGCTGACCGGCGTCCACCACCCGGATGGGGTGGTTATCCTCCACGGGCCGGGGTGCAGCCAGGCCGGCGCCTGCAGGGTGAGATCGTGGACATCGCGCCCACGGTGCTGCGCGCGCTGGACGCGCCGATTCCCGAAGATCGCGACGGGCGGCCGCTGGAGGAAGCCTTCGACGAGCAATCCGACTTTCGACGGCGCCCTCCGCGGCATGAACGTTTGTCCAAGGAAGAGAGCGCCGAGCATGTCTGGACGGATGAGGAAGAAGCCCAGGTCGTGAAACGGTTGCAGGATCTGGGCTACATGTGAGGCACGGAATGGACGATGCCTGGCAGCCATGGTGGGACCGTCGCCCACGTGAAAGATCGCTTCCTGCCCAGATCGGAGACGTTCATCTTCAACTTGGTCCGGGCGCTGCGCCGATATCGCCCCATCATTCTCGATCGCCACAAACGGCAGCACGCTGAGGCGTTCCCCGTGGAGTTTCACTACTCCCCTGTCGAACGGTTCGGCGCCTGGGCGGGGTTGCTGGAGCGCGCGAGCCTCCGGTTGTTGGGTTACAGCCCTTACCTGGAGTATATCCTGCGAAGAGAAGGCGCCCGTTTGATCCACGCTCATTTTGGGCAATTAGGTGCCTTGTTCATACCGGTGGCTCGTCGCCATGGACTACCCCTGGCCACGTCGTTCTACGGTACGGACGTGGCCGTCTTCGCCCGTCATCCGACTTGGAGACACCGCTTCGATGCCCTATGGCAGTACGGAGCTCGCTTTCTGGCAGTAGGACCAGCGATGGCCGAACGGCTGGTGAACTTGGGATGTCCCGCCGACAGGTTGGAGATCCTCCCGCTGAGTATTGACCTGCAGAAATTCGCCTTTTTCGAACACCGGCCACCTCGGGATCATGAACCGGTCCGCATCCTGACGGTGGGCCGGCTGATCCCTGTGAAGGGGGTAGACCTTCTGCTGCGAGCCATCGCGGCTTTGAAATCCCGCCGCCCGCTGCAACTCTGGGTTGCGGGCGACGGCCCCCAACGCCCGATGCTGGAACGCTTGGCCGATGAACTGAGCCTTTGGGAGAGGGTCACCTTTCTGGGATGGGTAGAGCATTTGCGGATGGCGGAGCTGATGGCCCAGGCGCATCTCTTCGTCCTGGCCAGCCGCACTGATCCACAAACGGAGCAAACCGAAGGCTCTCCGACCGTTTTACTGGAGGCCCAGGCCATGGGGTTGCCGGTCGTCTCGACCCTTCACGGCGACATCCCGTTCATCGTCCGTCACGGCGAGACGGGGCTCCTGGTGCCGGAGGGGGACGCGGAAGCCCTGGCGGCAGCCCTGGATGAGCTCTTGCAGCACCCTGAACGATGGGGTGAAATGGGGCGCGCGGGGCGTGCGCTGGTGGAATCTCAACACGAGATGCGGTGCGTCGGCGCGCGGCTGGAGGAGATGTACGACCGGTGCCTTTCTACCGAGAGTGGGGCGTGACAAGTCAGCCGGCAGGTGCTGCGGCCGGCGCTTGCACATCACATGGCCCAGGCCCGTTGGGCAGGCAGACGCGACTATGCGCGTGAACTGTAGGCCTTGTTGCACCTGGCTGCGTCGTGGCGTGCCTACGAGGACCGAGATTCCTCCCTTGTGCGTCCTCTCTTTCCAGAAGATCGGACTGGCGCTTAGCCTCTGGTTTTTTTTACCATGGCTAGGGAGAGCTGTCAACCGCTATCTCGACACGTGCCGTACCCCGGCTTCAAATTGCCACACCCATGGAGTTATGCTAAACTTCGTTCGGAGTATGCGGCCAACCCATGCTGACGCCTGACGCTAGCTCACTTGAACGGGCACCATCTTTCCTCCAGGAGCGAGTGAGTAGCCTGAATGATGCCTTCCCAATTGAGCTTCCCTGGCCGCTCCTCTTCCTCGACCACGCTCCGGCCCTCGGGGGCGCTGAGCGGAGCCTCTTGCTTCTGCTGAAGCATTTGGACCGCGACCGTTGGCAGCCCCACCTGGCTTGCCCGGGAGGTCCCCTGGCGGAAGAGGCCGCAGCCCTTGGGCTGGACGTCTACCCTGTGCCAATGCCACGCCTGCGAGGTTCAGCTCGCGCGGCGGAGAAGCTGGCAAGCACGGCCCGGTCCCTCGCCCGCCTGGCCCGACAGATCGGCGCAGCAGCTCTGATCGCCAACACCGTCCGCGCTGCCTTCTACGTCGCGCCGGCCGCCCGGCTGGCCCGCGTCCCCTTCGTCTGGCACATGCGCGACTTCTGGCTCTCGGAAGGGCGTCCGCGTTGGCTTTGGGCAGACCGGTGGGGCAAAGGCCTGCTGTGCAGGGTCGCAGCTCGGGTTATCGCCAACTCCCACGCCGTCGCCGTCCATCTGCCGTGCTGCGACAAAGTGACCGTCGTCCACAACGGCATCGAGGTGGAGCAGTATGATCCGGGGATGGACGGCGGCCCCTTTCGCCGGCAATATGGCATTCCCCTGGACGCCCCCCTCGTCGGCACGGTGGGACGCCTGCGTCCCTGGAAGGGACAGGACCGCTTCCTGCGGGTGCTGGCCCGGCTGCGGGAGGCGATACCCCAGGCGTGGGGTGTGGTGGTGGGCGGCACGCCGTTCGGCGTCGAGGATGATTACCCCCAGCAACTCCGTCGCCTGGGCAACGAGCTAGGGCTGACGGGCCGCGTAGTCTTCACCGGCCATCTGGATGACGTTCGCCCCGCACTGGCAGCGATGGACCTCTTTGTGCACGCGGGGGACCCCGAACCCTTCGGCCTGGTGAACCTGGAGGCCATGGCCATGGGCAAGGCGGTGGTCGCCTTCGCCCACGGGGCACTGCCGGAAATCGTGGCCAACGGAGAGACGGGCCTGCTGGTGCCGCCAGCGGAGGAGGCTGCGCTGGCAGAGGCGGTGGTGACACTGCTGAGAGATCCTGCCCGGCGGACTGCGCTGGGCCGGGCCGGACGGCAGCGGGTGCAAACCCGCTTCACCGCTCGGCGGATGGCCGATCAGGTCATGGCGGTCTATGAGCAAGGGTTGGACGAACGGGCGTAGGATGGCAACTCACAGCACACTCACCGGAGATGGGATGGATGAACCATCCACACAGTAGCGCGATCCACGTGTGTCTTGACCTGTCGCCGACGGTCCACCGCCGGGCCGGATGGGGCACCTATGCCCGTGAGCTGGCCCGGGCCCTGGCCCGCCTCGAAGACGCGCCTGCCCTCACCCTCTTTTACAGTCACCCGGCCCGTGCCCATCCGCTGCCACCCGACCTGAGCACCCTCCCAACCAACACCCTCTCCCTGTCTACCAGGCCATGGCGCCTCTTGGCCGCTCTATCGCAGCACCTCAATCTGGGGCTCGACCGCTGGCTGCCGCGCTGCGAGGTCTTTCACGCCACCGAGCACCTGCTGCCCCGGCTGAAGGACGCCCGCACCGTCCTCACCGTCCACGACCTCATCTACCGGCTGTTTCCCGACTATCACCTGCCCCTCAACAAGTGGTTCCTCAACCTCTTCATGCCCCTCTTCGTGCGCCGAGCCGATGCCATCATCGCCGTCTCGCAGTGCACCAAGAACGACCTGATGCGTCACTACGATGTGGCGCCCGAGAAGATCACCGTGATCTACGAGGGCGTGGATGCCCGGTTTCGGCCGATCACCGATCGGGATGCCCTGGCAGCCGTGCGCGCTCGCTACAGCCTACCTCAGCGCTACATCCTCTACGTCGGCACCCTAGAGCCCCGCAAGAATCTCCCGACCCTGCTGGAGGCCTACGCCACTTTGCAAGCCCAATCTCCAATCCCTGATCTCCAATTGGTGATCGTGGGCCGAAGAGGATGGCTGTACGAGAGCTTTTTCCAAAGGCTGCGCGAACTGAACCTGGAGGATCAAGTCATCCTGCTCGGCTTCATCCCGGACGAGGACCTGCCCGCCGTCTACAGCGGTGCTGACTTGTTCGTCTTCCCCTCGTTGTACGAAGGCTTTGGTCTGCCACCTCTGGAGGCCATGGCATGTGGCACGCCGGTGGTCAGCTCGGACACCTCATCGCTGCCGGAGGTCGTGGGCGAGGCCGGCCTCATGGTTGACCCCCATGACGTGCGCGCTCTAACAGAGGCCATCGAGCGTGCCCTCACAGATCGGCATCTGCGGGCGGAACTCCGGGCCAGGGGCCTGGAGCAGGCCAGCCGATTCACCTGGGAGAAAACGGCGCGGCAAACCTTAAAGGTGTATCGAAATGTCGTGGCGCTTGGCGCACATTCGGTTGACAGAGCCGAGTTACTGTAGTAAGATAAAAATTGGACTTTGGACAAAATCTGAGAAAAACCGGGTTTCTGATCACCGAACGTCAAAGCCACTGTCAGCCTTTTCCGGTTGCTCATCGTGCACAGCCAAAAGGAGTATGAACCGTCGCCGGAACACGTTCTGAGGAGAATGTTGCTACCACTCTGTCGCCATGTCGCGTGGATCCGAGAAAGGCCCGAAGAACGATGCCTGGGATGCTCCAGGGCTTTCCAAACGAGTGGCGAAACCTGCTGAGGTGAGCGGGGGCCTGTCATGCGCTTCGCCGAACGGGTATGGCGTTGGCTAGGGTCCATCCGGGTGGCGGTGGTGCTGCTCATCGCGGTGGCCGTCGCCGCGCTCATTGGCACCCTCTTCCCTCAACTGCCCCGGGACGCGGCTACCGATTCCGCTGCGCTGGCCCAATGGATGACCCTGGCCCATGACCGATACGGTGCGCTGACAGGGCTCTATCAGGCCCTGGGCCTCTTCGACGTCTATCATTCTGCCTGGTTCCCCCTGCTCCTGGCCCTGCTGACCCTCAACACGGCCGTCTGCACCTGGAACCGGATACAGTCCATCTGGCGCACCCTGACCCATCCCACCATCCGCATGCCGGATGCTTTCTTCCAGCGGGCGGGCCAGCGGCTGGCGATCACCGGGCTGCCGCGAAAGACTGCGGAGACCGTGGATGCCTGCCTGCGCCGGCGAGGCTACCGCATCTTCCGGCAGGACGTCGGCCTGACGACCTACTTCTACGCCGACCGGAACTGGATCGGCCGCGTCGGTACTCTCATCACCCACGTGGCCCTGGTCGTGCTGGTGCTGGCGGCTGCGTGGGGCCGAGCGGTGGGCTGGCGCGAGAACCAGTTGATCCTGTCGCCGGGCGAGCCCTATCCTGTGGGTCACGGCCTGCCGGTCGCTCTGCGCTCCGACGGCTTTCAGATCATGCGCTACCCCAGCGGGATGCCTCGCGACTATCGGGCGCCGGTCACCGTGCTCGAGGGCGAGCAGGAGGTGCTGCGGCAAACCATTCGCATCAACGCTCCTTTCACCTACCGGGGGGTCACCTTCTACCTGGCGTCTTACATCCCGGTGCCGGGCCAGCCGGACAATCCTCACGTGGTCCTGATGGCGGTCCACGATCCGGGCTACGTCCCGGTCATCGCGTCCGGCGTGGCAATGCTGGTGGGGCTGGCGCTCTCGTTCTACCTGCCACACCGACGACTGTGGGTCAAGGTGGCCCAGGATGGGCAGACGTGGATGGCCGGCAAGACCGAGTGGGAGAAGGAAAGCCCGATGGCGTGGCTCAACCAAGAGGCCGAGGTCCTGAAGGCCGAATTGGGAGAATGGGGACGATGGAAGTCTGGGAGCTAAGGCTAACCTGGTTGGGGGCTGGGCTGCTCCTGGCTGCATGGGTGCTGTACCTTGTGAGCCTGCGCAGAGCCGGGACCGCCAAGGGTGGCGAGGAGACGGTGGCGAGCAGTGGCCATCGCCTTGGGGAGTTGGCGACCCGGCTCACGTTGGCAGCCTTCGCAGCCCTGGCTGCAGTCTTGGTCATCCGCGGGCTGAGAGCAGGGCACTGGCCCATGGCCACGGCGTACGAGTTCACCGTGTGCTTCGCCACAGCCGTGACCCTCGCCTGGCTGGGCTTGCAGGTGTGGGCCGGGGAGGGTGAAGGAGGGGCTTTCACCGTCCCCATCGCTCTAGGGCTTCTGCTCTACGGTCTGTCCATGCCACCGCCGGCCCGCCAGGTGCGGCTCATGGTGCCGGCCCTGAACAGCATCTGGTTCCAGGTCCATGTGACCATCTTGGCTCTGGCCTACGGGGCCTTCGCGGTGGCAGCCGGCGGCGGCGTGATGTACCTTCTGCGCTCGCAGGTGCCCGAGGAGAGTCCCGCTGTGGAGCGGGAGCCTCCCGTGGCCGGCGAACCGAGCGGTGAGCTCTGGCATCCCAAGCCGAGCAACCCGGGACCGCACACCCATCGGGGGCGTAGGGCTGAGCTCTTGATGTGGCGGGGCGTTGCTGTCGGCTTCCCGCTGATGACCGCCGGCATGCTCACGGGCGCCATCTGGGCGCAGCTAGCCTGGGGGCGCTACTGGGGCTGGGACCTGAAGGAGATTTGGGCGCTGCTCATCTGGCTGGTTTACCTGGTCTTCCTGCACGCCCGGGCTGTGCGTGGCTGGCACGGGCGGCCCCTGGCCCTGCTGACGCTGCTGGGCTTCGCGGTGGTGCTGTTCACCTTCCTGGGGACCGGGTGGCTGGCCCGGAAGGTGGGATTGGAGAGCTTACACGCCTTCTGAGCGCGATGGAGCGCGGGGTGCTTCGAAGCCGCATCGAAAGACTGGCCGAGGTTGAGGACGGCGTGCGCCTCATCCGGCTGCAGCAGGTCCACGACCTGGCGCGAGAGCTGGGGTGTCCCGTGCGACAGGTCGAGCTGGCCGCTCTGGAGGCTGGCGTCTTGCCTCGCCGCTACCTCCGCAGCCTGGGCACCGTGGGGCTGGAAGGACAGGCGCGGTTGCTGCGCTCCACCGTGGCCGTGGTGGGGCTGGGCGGATTGGGTGGCAGCGTGGTTGAGGCGCTGGCGCGTATGGGCGTGGGCCGGCTTATCGTGGTTGACAGCGATGCCTTTGAGGACCACAACCTGAACCGCCAACTCCTGGGCACTGAAGCGGACCTGGGCCTATCCAAGGTGGAGGCGGCCCGGAGGCGCGTGGCCCAGATCAACAACGCCGTTGAGGTGATCGGGCATGCGGTCCGGTTCAGCCAAGAGAACGCAGTGGAGCTGCTGGCGGGTGCCCGGGTCATAGTGGACGCGCTGGACCGGCTGTCAACGCGGCTGACGCTGCAGGAGGCCGCGCAAGCCCTCGGTGTGCCGATGGTACACGGGAGCATAGCCGGCTACCTGGGCCAGGTGACGACCATCTTCCCCGGCGATCCGGGCCTCAGGGCCCTGTATCCCGGAGACCAGGTGCCCGATCAGGGGGCTGAGATCCAGTTAGGCTGCCCGGCGGCGACGCCCATGATGGTAGCCGGGTGGCAGGTGCAGGAAGTGCTGAAGATCCTGTTAGGTCGTGGCGAACCGCTCCGCAATCGGCTGTTGATCATGGATGCCGAATCGGGTTCCGTCTTGGTCACCAAGCTGGTTTAGCGAAGGAGGGCGAAAATGCCGGAGAAAGAGTTGCGCGAAGGGGTCAAAGTCAAGATTCGGCCTGGCCGGCCTTTTGGGAACCGGGAAGGCATCGTGAAAGATGTAGGCCCGACACGGGTCACGGTGGAGCTACAGCCTGACGGATTCGAGTTTAGCTTCTTGCTTCACGACGTGGAGGTGGTGGAAGAAAAGTAGGAGGGTGGTGATGTCGGGGTGTACAGGTTAACCCGTCGTGAGTTCATGAGGGGGATCGCCGGCCTGGGCCTTTGTGCCCTGGCCGGCGGCGGAGCGGCCTGCGGGGGCTGGCTGCAAGCGCCGGCGGAGCCCACGGCCACGCCGGCTCCATCGTCGCCCCCATCACCCCACAGCCGCGAGGCCCTGTACTACACCTCCATGGTGGAGGAGAGCCTGCGCTGCGATGCCTGCCACGACACAGGCCGGGCGGCCTCCAAAGTGCTCTACTGCCACCGCACCGACGCCCATAGTGGCACCCAGGTCAAGTGCCAGCTCTGTCCCAAGGGATGCGTGATTTCTGAGGGGCACCGGGGCGACTGCCGGGTGCGGGAGAACCGGGGCGGCAAGCTTTACACCATGGTCTACGGCAACCCCTGCGCCGTGCACGTGGACCCCATCGAGAAGAAGCCCTTTTACCACTTCTACCCCACGGCTGCCGCCTTCTCCATCGCCACAGCCGGATGTAACTTGCATTGCCTTTATTGTCAAAACTGGACCATCTCCCAGGTGCCGCCGGAGGAGACGGAGAACGTTGACCTGCCACCGGAGATGGTTGTCGCCCTGGCGAAGAGGACCTGGTCACCCGTAATTGCCTACACCTACGCTGAGCCGACAGTGTTCTATGAGTACATGCTGGACACCGCCAGGCTGGGTCGCGAGGCGGGGGTCAAGAGCGTGGTGGTCAGCGCCGGTTACTACAACCCCGAGCCCATCAAACGCCTCTGCGAGGTGGTGGATGCCATCAAGATTGACCTCAAAGGCTTCAACCGCGAGTTCTACCGCAAGGTCTGCTTCGCGACCCTTGAGCCGGTGCTGGAGACCATCAAGACCATTCACGAGTCCGGCATCCACCTGGAGATTGTCAACCTGGTGGTGCCGACCCTCAACGACGACGAGGACGAGCTGGGGGAGCTGGCGCGCTGGATCGTGGACAACGTCGGGCCAGACGTGCCGGTCCACTACTCGCGCTTCTTCCCACAGTACAAGCTGACCCATCTGCCCCCCACGCCGGTGGAGAAGCTGGAGCGGGCGCGCCAAATCGCCCTGGACGCCGGCATCCGCTACGCCTACGTTGGCAACGTGCCCGGCCACCCGGGTGACCAGACCTACTGCCACCACTGCGGCGAGATGATCATCCAGCGGCAGGGCTTCGCGGTCGTGGCGTACCACATCAAGGACGGCAAGTGCGGGTACTGCGGGACGGCCATACCGGGCGTGTGGTGGCGCAGCACTGAGGCCATGAACCTGGGGCAATTCCGAGGGTTCGGAGGCCGAGCGGAGTACTGAGCTGCCCCTGAGTGCTTGTCTTGTGGGATCAGATTTCTGGAGGATACCAGCCTACGCTGACCCAACGGCGACGGGCGTCAACAATGACCTCGTTGTTCATTGTTAAGCGCTATGATTTAGCGCGTCCAAATCTCGGTGCTCGGGCCTCTAGAGCCTGTCGCTGACGTGGAAGACATGCGGGTGGGAGTTCACGGGCTGCTCATCGTGAAAGGGGACCATCAGGGTGTGCTCCTGCCCCAGGTGCCGGTGGAGGAGGGCTGGGGTCGGGAGGAGTTCCTGGAAGGGCTGTGTCCCAAAGCCGGACTGCCATCCGGCTGCTGGCGCGAGGGTGCCGAACTCTACTCATACCGCCGAAGTCTTCAGCGAGCACTGACCTGGCGGCTGAAGGCCGCAGGTTTGGGCTTGAGACGCTCAGCGCTCCAGGATGATGGTCACCGGGCCGTCGTTGAAGATCCTGACCAGCATCAGCGCCCCAAAGACCCCTGTCTCCACGTGCAGCCCGGCCTGACGCAGGTACTCGACGAACTTGTCACATAAGGGTTCGGCGACCTCGGGGCGCGCCGCCTGGGTGAAATCCGGCCGCCGGCCACGCCGCGCGTCGCCGTACAACGTGAACTGCGAGATCACCAGGGCCTCGCCCCCCACGTCCAGCGCGGACGAGTTGAACTTGCCCTCATCGTCCGGGAAGATCCGCAGGTTGGCGATCTTGTTGGCCAGCCATTGAGCTTCGGCCTCGGTATCACCCTGGCGCACGCCCAGGAACACCACCAGCCCCCGGCCGATCTGGCCGACCACCTCACCGTTCACCGTCACCGATGCTTCTGACACCCGTTGAACGACCGCACGCATGGCTGAAGGTCCTTGGTCCTGAGTCTTGAGCCCTGAATCTTTGGCCCTGGGTTGGGAGACCCTTGACCACTAGCTCGTGGACGACAGGGATTCTATCATGCAATCGGTCCCTTGTCAAAAGACTGAGCGTGTGCTAAACTTCATAATGGGTGTTGCCCCATCCGGGGAGCAGGCGTGGTCCGCGTATCTTGTTTCTTGCATCCTGCTTCCTGTGAACCTGCCACCTGAGACCAGGGACTTGTGATCTGAGCAGAAATGTCGAAGAGCGACTCCGCTCAGGCGGGTCCGTGACCCGCCGGCTGATCTCGGGTCTTGGGTCCCCAGACCCTGGGAATGTGCTGGCATGAATGATCTGTCCGATCTGCGGATGCCAACTGACGATGCCCCTTTCGTCTCTGTCATCCTGCCCATCCGCAACGAGGAGCGCCACATCCGCACCTGCCTCCGCGCCGTGCTAGCCCAGGACTACCCTGCCGACCGGATGGAGATCCTGGTTGTGGATGGGCTGTCTACCGACGGCACGCGCGAAATCGTGACAGCGGTCGCCGAGGAAGATCCCCGGGTCCGGCTGCTGGACAACCCGCGTCGAATCGTCTCCACGGCGCTGAACATCGGGCTGCGCCACGCGCGCGGCGATGTCATCATCCGGGTGGACGGTCACACCGTCCTGGAGCCTGATTACGTCTCCCAGTGCGTGCGCCACCTGGCGGAGACCGGCGCTGACAACGTGGGCGGCCCCATGCGGTCTGTGGGCACTACTTACGTGGGCCGGGCGATCGCCATGGCCACATCTCACCCCTTCGGCGTGGGCGACTCCCGGTTCCACTACAGCCAGGTGCCCCAGTACGTGGACACGGTGTACCTGGGCGCCTACCGACGTGAGGTCTTCGACCGGGTGGGCGGCTTCAACGAGGACCTGGTCCGCAACCAGGACTACGAGTTCAACTACCGCCTGCGCCAGGCCGGCGGGCGCATCTTCTTCACCCCGGCCATCCGCTCCCGGTACTACGGGCGGCAGACCCTGCGCGCTCTGGCCGGCCAGTACTTCCAGTACGGCGGCTGGAAGGCGCAGGTGGTGCGCCGGGATCCGGCCTCCACCCGGCCCCGTCACCTGGTGGCGCCAGCCTTCGTCCTGACCCTGGTTGCCGGCATCGCCTTGGCTGTGGCGGGATGGGGGCGCTGGCTTTTCAGCCTGCCGTTAGCTGCTTTGCTCCTCGCGTACGGCTCGGCCTCCCTGGTCTCGTCCCTCAGCGTGGCCCAGCGCCACGGCTGGCACCACCTCCCGGTTCTACCTCTGGTGTTCGCCACGCTCCACGTGAGTTGGGGGTTGGGGTTCTGGTGGGGATTGCTGGTCTCTTGGCTGCCCCGGCTGCGCCTCAGCGTTGCCGGGCGCCAGCGAGCCCTGCTGCTCGGCGATCTGGTGGCCGTGAACCTGGCCGGGCTGACGGCCCTGTGGCACTGGACCACCCGCAGCCATCAATACGATTTCGACCGGGCGTTCCTGGGCAGCGTTGGGGTGTGGTGGTTGGGGTTCTTCACCCTGCTGTGGCTGATCCTGGCCAGCGTCAATCGCTTCTACAGCCTGCCGGAGACCGCCCGGCCACGGGAGACTATCCAGCGGCTGGGCCGCATCACCGCACAGGCCCTGGTGGTCTACTTCTTCATTTACTTCTTTTCACCGCGTGACTCGCTGCCACGCCTGATGGTGCTGGACTACGGGGTGCTGTCTGTCCTCTTCGTGGCCGGGTGGCGTGGCGTACGCCCCTTCCTCCTGATCTGGCCCAAGTTCCGCCAGCGGGTGGTCATCGTGGGCGCCGGACGGCGAGGTCAGGCCATCGCGGAGCTCATCACCTCTCACCTGGGCGCTGAGTACGACGTGGTGGGCTACCTGGACGATGACCCGGCGCGCCAGGGACAGGTCCTGGCCGGCGCCCAGGTCATCGGCACCACCGAGGCGCTCCTCACCGACGAGAAGCTGCTAGCGGACGTGTCCGAGGTGGTGCTGGCCTGCGATGAGCCGCCCGGCGCGGAGCTTTCGGCCCGGCTCATGGCCTGCTACACCCGGGGCTTGCCGGTCATCCCCGCCTGGCAGCTCTACGAGACCATCACCGAGCGCCTGAACCCCGACTTGGTGGATGACTGGTCCGACGTGCTGCCGGCAGCATCGGCAGGTGGCTTCCACCTGTCCGACGCCTTCATCCGGCTGGCCGACGTGGCGTTGGCAGCCGTGGGGCTGATCCCCCTGGCCTTGGCGTACCCTGTGTCGACCTTGCTCAGCCGGGGAAAGCCGCTCTGGGCTGGGGAGGAGCGCGTGGGGAAGGGCGGGCGGACTTTCCGCCGGCTACGCCTCCATGACGGCCTCGGCCCGCGAGGCTGGCCGGCGCTGATCAACGTGCTGCGCGGGGAGATGAGCCTGGTGGGGCCACGGCCTATGAGCGTCATCGCGGCTGAAGCGCTGGCTCGCCAGTTGCCATGGGTGAAGCTGCGTCACGCCCTGCGGCCCGGCCTGACCGGGTGGGCGCAGGTGCACGGCGCGGCAGCGAGGGCAACCGACGAGGAGGGTGCTGACTTCGCGAGACAAGTGTTGGAAGCAGCGCGGCTAGAGCTGGCCTACGACCTGTACTACCTGCGTCACCGGTCGCTGACCCTGTACGTGGTGACCTTACTCAGGGCGCTAGCACGTACCAAAGAGGCTACACCGCCTGCTGCAAACGGCGGTAGTGAGCCACCATCTGGGTCAAGCCCTCGTCCAGGGAGACCTGGGGGACGTAGCCCAGCTTCTCGCGGGCCAGGGTGATGTCCGCGACGGAGCGTGAGACCCCGCCGCTCTGAGCCGTGCTGTACAGAGGGCGCACCCCTCGCCCGGTGGCCTGGGCTACCCGCCGCACCAGCTCGTTGATCGAGGTCTCCTGACCACTCCCCACGTTGATGATCATCCCGTCTACGTCGCGAACCACCCCGGCGGCTGCCATCGCTCTCACCACATCGTCCACGTAGACGAAATCGCGCGTCTGCTCCCCCGTTCCGAACACCACCACCGACCCGCCCCGCAAGGCCTGCCTGACGAACTGGGGGATGACCGGCGCGTGGTTGGGCGGGGCCGCCTGCCGTGGACCGTAAGCGTTGAACACCCGCAAGATGACGGTCTCGATCCCCACCCGCCTCCCGATAGCCAGAACGTAGTACTCAGAGGCCAGCTTGCTGACAGCGTAGGGATTGTCGGGGTGCGGCGTGGCCGTCTCAGGGATGGGCTGCTGCCCCTGCTCGCCGTAGACGGTGCCGGATGAGACCAGGACCACCCGCTGGACCCGGGCATCTCTGGCCGCCGTCATCAGGCTGACGGTGCCGCCCACGTTCACCGCGTTGTACTCCACAGGGTACAGGACCGATTCGGGTACCGACACCCGGGCCGCCAGATGGAACACGCAGTCCACATCACGCAGCAGGGTCCAAAGCTTGGGGATGTCACGCACATCGCCACGAGTGAACACCACCCCTGGATCAAGATAGCTGGGGTCGCCGGCGCTGAGGTCGTCCAGCACTCGCACGTGGTGGCCTTCACGGGCCAGGTGGTTGGCAAGGGCGGAGCCCAGGAAGCCGGCCCCACCCGTCACGAGGATGCGCATATCATCCCCCCTCCCACGGGGTTTTGATGTGTGTACGATCGCTGCATCTGAGCAAACCTACCCAATGTTAGCCCATCGGGCCGAAAAAGGCAAATTCGCCCTCGGCCCTTTGAGACACGTTTTTGCCCCCTGTGCTTTCGCCAGTACAATTTGTTCATCTACCCGCTAGGAGGAGGCGAAATGCGAGCTGCAGTAAGATTGGGGTTGAGCCTGGGCTTGGTTGCGGCCATCAGCCTGCTGGCCTACCTCGGACTGTGCCTACCGCCCGCCCAAGCATCCGCCCAGGGAGGGGCTGAGTGGCCACAGATCTACCTGATCCAGCCCATGGATGGACTGGACCGGCCTGTGCACATCGGACACGCAAACGATGGAGGTGCGCGCCTGTTCGTGGTGGAGCAGAGCGGCAGGATTCGCATCATCAAAGATGGCGTCCTGCTGAGCACGCCCTTCCTGGACATCTCCGGCCGGGTTAGTTGCTGTGGCGAACGGGGGTTGCTCAGCGTGGCCTTCCCACCCGGCTACGCGAGCAAGGGCTATTTCTATGTGGACTACACGGACACCGCCGGCGACACCGTCGTGGCTCGCTATCACCTCACCGCCAATCCGGATGTGGCCGACCCGAGCAGCGAGGAGATCGTGCTCACCATTGATCAGCCCTACAGCAACCACAACGGCGGGCAACTGGCTTTTGGCCCCGATGGTTACCTGTACATCGGCATGGGCGACGGTGGCTCGGGTGGCGATCCACACAATCATGCCCAGAACCCCAACTCGCTCCTGGGAAAGCTGTTGCGCATTGATGTGGAAACCGGCAACCCCCTCACCTACACCATCCCGGCCACGAATCCCTACACTCAGACCGCCGGCTACCGAAGGGAGATCTGGGCCCTGGGGTTGCGCAACCCGTGGCGCTTCTCCTTCGACCGGCAGACCGGCGACCTGTACATCGCCGATGTGGGCCAGAGCCGGCGCGAGGAGGTTGACTTCCAGCCGGCAGCCGGCGCCGGCGGCGAGAACTACGGGTGGCGCATTCTGGAAGGTTCTCTGTGCTACAACCCTTCGTCTGGATGCGTGCCACCCGTCGGGTACTCGGCGCCCGTGGCCGAGTACGATCACTCCCAGGGCTGCTCCATCACCGGCGGGATGGTCTACCGTGGCTCCCTTGACCAGGGGATGCAAGGCATCTACTTCTACGGCGACTACTGCAGCGGACGCATCTGGGGCCTGAAGCACGACGGCACCGCCTGGCAAACCGCCCTCCTGTTGGACACCGACCTGGCTATCACCACCTTTGGCGAGGACGAGTCGGGCAACCTGTACGTGGCAGACTACTGGAACGGTCGCCTCTACATGCTGGCCGAGACGCCGCCCTGCCCCGACTTTCAGAGTCCCCCGGATGTGGGCATTGAGGACATCCAGGCCATTGCCGGCCATTGGGGCCTGCAAACCGGCGATCAGGGATGGGATGCACGCTTCGACCGCGATCGGGACGGTGACGTGGACGTGGTTGATGTGGCGCGGGTGGCTGCAGCCTGGGGGGCTGGCTGTAACTGAGCGGCCTACCGGATTGACAAACAGGCCAATATTGCATAACATATGGGCCGCAAATTGGGCGACCGCTCATGGGGCAGTCGGCTGCGCCAAAGGCAACCGGCTCCACCTGATGTCGGAGGTGGGGACCGCGCCGGCTGCAAGGTGACAGGAGGATGTATCGGGGAACGGAATATCGCGTTCAAGACCTAACAGCGTTTCACGCAGATGACCCACATGAGAAGTCCACTTCACTAGAATCAGGAGGCATGAGGAGATGCGCGAGTGGGAATGCCCACGCTGTGGCTACGTCCGCGAAGGCAAGCGCCCTCCGAAACGCTGCCCGGAGTGCGGTCTCAGCGGCGAGCTATTCGAGGATTACGAAGTGGATGAGGTCTTCGAGGACGAGGATTGGGAGTGGGAGGACGAGGACCGCTAAGGGCCTAGCCCCCGATCTTCGCAAGTCCTCTTGCAGTTCACCGGTTACGCCTATCCGGAAAACCAGCACGAGGCTCCCTCGTCTGGGAAGAAGCCCCGGGGGCTGATGCTGCCGTTTTCCGGATAGGCGCTTCAAGGGGAGTGCCACCATGAAGCTGGTCACAGCCGAAGAGATGCGGCACATAGAGCGCGAGTCTGACGCGCGGGGGGTCACGTATGCTGTCATGATGGAGAACGCCGGTCGCAGCGTCGCCGATGCCATCCGGCAGCGGATGGACGTGGCCGGCAGGCAAATCGTCATCCTGGTAGGACCCGGCAACAACGGCGGCGACGGACTGGTGGCCGCCCGCCACCTCCATGACGCCGGCGCCCAGGTCACCTGCTACCTCTGGAAGCGCCAGGTCGAGGAGGACGAGAACTACCGGCTGGTGCAGGAGCGCCACATCCCCTGCCCGCGCGCCGAAGATGACCCCGAACTCGAAGGGCTGCGCCAGCTTCTGACCCAGGCTGATGTGGTCATTGACGCGCTGCTGGGGACCGGCATCGCCCGGCCCATCAAAGGTCACCTGAAGTCGGTCCTCGGTGTCCTGCGCCAGGTGCGCAACTCCCGAGAGAGCGGCCCGGCCGGCCATCCTCGCCCCTACCTGGTGGCGGTTGACGTTCCCACAGGGCTTAACGTGGACACCGGCGCCCTGGACCCAGCCACCGTCCCCTGCGACCTCACGGTGACCTTCGCCAACCCCAAGCGCGGGCAGTACCTGTTCCCCGGCGCCGGCGCCGTGGGTGAGTTGGTCGTGGCCGACATCGGCACCCCGCCGGAGCTAGACGAGGATGTGAAGACCGAAGTGGCGACGCCGAAGATGATCCGCGCGCTGCTGCCGGAGCGGCCGCCGGATGCCCACAAGGGCACGTTTGGCCGGGCGCTGGTGGTGGCCGGATCGGTGAACTACACCGGTGCGGCGTACCTGGCCGGCGCCGCCGCCACCCGGGTGGGCGCCGGGTTGGTCACCATGGCCATCGTCGAGCCCCTGCACCCTATCATCGCCTCCCGGCTCACCGAGGCCACCTACTTGCTCCTCCCTCATGACATGGGCGTGATCACCCCCGACGCCATCCGCGTCCTGGCGGATGACCTCCCCACCCGGCGGGCGCTGCTCATCGGTTGCGGATTCGGACGCGAGGAGCCGACCGTTGAGTTCGTCCATGGGCTCCTGGGGGTGCGTTCCAAGGCCGTCAAGCCACGCATTGGCTTTCACCCTGGGGAAGAGGCGGAAGAGGCCCAGCGGCTGGAGCTGCCGCCCCTGGTGATTGACGCCGACGGGCTCAACGCCCTGGCTCAGGCAGGGGAGTGGTGGACCCGATTCCAGGGCTCGGCCATTCTCACGCCGCATCCAGGTGAGATGGCCCGGCTCACCGGGCTGACCACGGCCGAGGTGCAGGCAGACCGCATGGGTGTGGCTCAACGTGCTGCGCAGCAATGGGGGCAGGTGGTGGTGCTGAAGGGGGCGTACTCCATCATCGCCGGGCCGGATGGCAGAGTGGTGGTGAATCCCTTCGCCAACCCCGGGCTGGCCTCGGCGGGGACTGGCGACGTTCTCGCGGGCGCCATCGTGGGGATGCTGGCGCAGGGGCTGTCGCCCTTCGATGCCGCCGTCGTCGGTTGCTACCTGCACGGCCTGGCGGGGGAACTGGCACGCCAGGAGTTGGGGGACGCGGGAATGGTGGCCGGCGACCTGATCCCTCGGCTGCCACTGGCTCTGAAGGCGCTAAGAGAGGGGCGCGAGAAGTGAAAGAGGCTCCAAATGGAGCCTCTTGTAAGCAACTTACCAAAAGTTCTTTGCACTTTCTGCCGGCACGAAAAGGGCTATCAAGGGGTGTCCGCGTCTGTGCGATCCCTGTGCCAGGGACTGGTGCCCACAGGCCGTCCCGTCCCGCCGCTGTTTGACCCCGAAAAACGGGGTGGAGACGCCCCTTTGTAGCGGTGGAAAAGCTCAAAGAACTCTATGTAGCTGTTTGGGTTACCCGGCCTGTTCCTCGCCTTTGGCCTGTCCTTCCAACTCCTCGCGCTTCTTCTTGGCGGCTTCCCTCCCCTCGGCCAGAGCTTCCTCCAACCGCGTGCGCTGCTCTTCGAGGGTGATCCGGCTCTGCTCCTGCAGGGTCTCCGCCAGCTTGCGCGCCTCAGCAGCCAGTTCCATCAGCCGGGCCCGCAACTCCTCAGCACGCTTGCTGGCTTCTTCTGAGGTCACCTCCACACGCTTCTTGAGCTCGATGCCGCGCTCACGCAGGCGTGAGCGCACCTCGGTGCCCTCCTCCGGCATCAGCAGCCAGGCAATAAAAGCACCTGTGCACGCTCCTAGCAGGAATCCCCACCAAAAGGCTCCACCTTGATTTCTCCTCTGCTCAGCCATCTTCGCTACCTCCAGCACTCAAAGGTATGCTGACGATCACGCTAACCCGTTGCAGCTGCGGCAGGCTCTAAGGCCTTGTCCTAGCCACGTGGTTGACTGCGCTGCCGGAAGGTCCGCACCGCCCGATTCACGCCGGCGGCGACGCTGGCTGCACGGATCAAAGGGCCGGCCACGTTGTCGCTCAGGAAAGCCGTGGTCCCCTTCACCGTGCGAGCGGTTTCGTTGACCGAGTGCAGGATCGGCTTGACCTCGGTTTGCAGCAACTTCGCCAGGCTGCGCACCTGCCAGATGAGCACGATGAGCAGCAATCCGATGATGATGGATTCCACCGCCAGGATGATAATGGCCACATCTCGCACGATGACGATGCCTGACATGGGACACCTCCTCTCGCGGTCAACCTTCCGGGGTGATTATATCACAGGCGCTGCCACTTGGCAACAACTAGCGCCGCCCACGCCCCGACGGTCCCCTCCACCACGTGAACATCTCCGACCATAGCAAACCCCCAGCCCATGCCCATGGCCACCACCTGACCCATGCCGAACCCGATGATGGCAACCAGCCACAGGCGCACCAGTTGCCGCATCGTGTCCCCCCACACCAGGTGGAACAGCAGGGCGTAGATGGTCGCCAGCAGGCCGGACATCAGGAGAGCAGGAGTGAGCATGGACAAAGCGTCTTCTAGGGTTGGTCTCCCAGATGAGGCTCGTGAGCCGCCGCGATGATCCCCCCGCCTAGGCAAACGTCACCCTGGTAGAGCACCACGGCCTGGCCGGGCGTGATTGCCTGCTGGGGCTGGTCGAAGGTCACCTGCACTCGGTCGTCGTCCAGGGGCGTGGCGGTGGCCGGCTGGTCCGGCGCCCGGTAGCGAATCTTGGCGGTGACGCGGACGGGCCCAGCCGGTGGGTGCCCGGCGATCCAGTTCACCCCGTGCGCCACCAGGCCCCGGCTCAGCAACCCTTCGACCGGGCCAACGATGAGCGCGTTGCGAGTCGTATCCATGGCTACCACGTACCTGGGCTCGCCCACGGCAATCCCCAACCCCTTGCGCTGCCCAATGGTGTACAGTGGCAGACCCTGATGCCGGCCAAGCTCGCGCCCATCCGCGTCCAGGATCGGCCCAGGGACCAGGGCCTGGGGGGCGTGACGGGCCAGAAAGCCCCGGTAGCTCCCGTCGCTCAGGAAGCATAGTTCCTGGCTTTCGGGCCTGTCGGCCACCGGTAGACCCCGCTCATGGGCCAGCCGGCGCACCTCCGCCTTGGTCAGCTCCCCCAGCGGGAACAGCACCCGCGCCAACTGCTCCTGGGTCAGCATCGCCAGAGCGTAGGACTGGTCCTTGTGGGGGTCAACGCCCTTGAGCAGTTCGAACAGGCCATCGCGCCGGCGGACCCGGGCGTAATGCCCGGTGGCCAGATAGTTGGCGCCCAGGGCAAGGGCACGCTCCAGCAGGAAGCCGAAGCGGATGTGCCGGTTGCAGCGCAGGCACGGGTTGGGTGTGCGCCCGGCGGCGTACTCGGCGGTGAAGTAATCCACAACAACGGACTTGAAGGGCGCTTCTGCATTGATCAGGTAGAAGGGGATGCCCAGATGCGCCGCCACCCGGCGGGCGTTGTCCATGGCTTCCAGCGAGCAGCAGCGGTTCTCGACCGGCTCGCCGGCCGAATGGTCTGCCCACAGGCGCAGCATGATGCCGATAACCGCGTAGCCCTGCTGGAGCAGCAGGGCCGCCGCCATGCTCGAATCCACACCGCCGGACATGGCCACCACCACCCGGCGCCCTTCACCAGGTCCACCCGTCCGCACCGTCAATTCACCCACCTTACCATCCGCCGAAGATGCACTCCCTTCACCAATGATACTATACGAAAGCAGCGGAGTCAATTTGCCGCGGTTAGCTTGGCATTTTGGCCCATCGACCCCCTCCTGCCCCAAATCTGCGTGCCCTCAGCCCTTTCTACTCCGAAATCCCGCCCTTCGCCGTGGGCAGCACGTTGTGCACCTCACCGCGTAACGCCTTGTGCAGGGCCTCGTAGTCGCTCCACGGGTACTCGGTGGTGCCGAAGCACATGGAGCGTTCGTGGCCTTTGCCGCACACCAGCACCAGGTCGCCCGGCTGCGCCAGCTCCACGGCGAAGCGGATGGCCTCGCCCCGGTCAGGGAGGCGGAAGTAGTCGCGCCCCTCCCGCCCACCGGCCTGCGCGACCCCGGCCGCAATCTGCGCCATGATCTCGTCCAGGTCCTCGGTGCGGGGGTCCTCGGCGGTGATCACCGTCAAGTCGGCCAGTCGGCCGGCGATCTCCCCCATGCGTGGCCGCTTCTCCCGGTCGCGCAGCCCGGCGCAGCCGAACACCACGATCACCCGCCCCCGGGTCAGCTCTCGCGCCGTCTCCAGCGCCCGCTCCAGCGCGCCTGGCGTGTGGGCAAAGTCCACTATGGCCAGGAAGTCCTGCCCCTCGTCCACAGGGTCCATCCGCCCCACAATGCCCCTCACCGAGGCGACGCCTGCCTGGATGGCCGACGGCGGCACCCCCTGTGACACGCCAACCGCCACGGCCGCCAGGATGTTGGCGGCGTTATAGGTGCCAATGAGGGGCGAGGTGATGGCGAGTACTCCAGCTGGGGTCTCGACCGTGAGAGAGAGCCCCGCCGGGGTGTGTTGCACCTCGCGACTGGCAACACGCGTCACCTGATTCGCGCCACCCGCCTCTTCCTCCCTGCTCCTTGCTCCTTGCTCCTTGTCCCTTGCCCCTTGCTCTTTGCTTCTTGCGGACCTGGGGTCTGAAATCGTGTAGGCAAGGCGTTCGTCTGCCGGGATTCGGGCCAGGTAGGAGAAGCTCTCGTCGTCGGCGTTGAGCACGGCTACCTTGGGGACGCCTGGCTTGCGCCATGCCTGGCGCAGCTTGCGGAACAACTCTGCCTTGGCGTCCCGGTAGGCCTCGAAGGAGCCGTGGAAGTCCAGGTGCTCGTGGGTGATGTTGGTGACCACGGCCACGTCGAAGTCCACCGCGTCCACCCGGCCCTGGGCCAGGCCGTGGGAGGTGGCTTCGAGCACGGCGTAGTCACAGCCGGCTTCCACCATCATCGCCAGGTAGCGCTGCACGTCCGGCGCCTCCGGCGTGGTCACGTGGAAGCCTGTGTCCAGCTCCTGGTCGCCGATGTAGGCGGCGACGGTGCTGATCATCCCCACCCGGTGCCCGGCGACCTCCAGCACCGCCCGGATGAGGGTGCAGGTGGTGGTCTTGCCGTCGGTGCCGGTCACGCCGATGACCTTCAACCGGCGAGAGGGGAAGTCGTGGAAGGCGGCTGAGAGGATGGCCAGGGCCGCGCGGGAGTTGGGGACCACAACAATGGGCACTGTGGAGAACTCGGGGGAACTCGGGGGAACTCGGGGGGATTCCTCTATGACAACCGCCACTGCTCCCCGTTTGACGGCCTCGGGGATGTAGTCATGGCCGTCTACGGTCAGCCCCTTGATGGCTACGAAGAGGTCGCCGGGTTGGACCTGGCGGGAGTCAGCGACGACCCGGCGGACTTCTATGCTCAAACTGTCGTTGGCGTTGTAAACTGGGAGGGCTGCAAGAAGCTGTGTGAGGAGCTTTTTTGCCATATCGGCTTTGTTTGTGGAAACTGAAATAGAGTCGAGAATACTATGGGGACAATGACTCGCGGTCATTGACCTTCATGTGCTTTATAGCTTCCCCTGATTTGCCATGCCGACAAAGGTTTCAAGCGATACAATGCTGACAAGGTCACTATGGCGCAAATGGTTACGTAAGCCCCCGCCTATAAAGAAGTCACGAAGTCTCCATCCGGGACCACCTAGCACCAGGTACGCTTTGTGATACCTTCCCTGGGAGGACATCACGGCTTCAGCCAGACACATTGCCTCAAATGGTACCTTCTGTTCGGCAGTACCGGACACTTGTTGCCACTTGAGCGAGATTAAAAATCTCTTCCCCCTTGAATCCTCTGCCAGTACTGGTCTGTCAATCCTGAATCTTTGGATACAGGCGCTTTAACTTGGTGCGCGCATCAGCAGTGGTAAAGTGCCAGTCCAC
>FWPU01002146.1_pt1 | contig 56086 bp, 52 predicted proteins | sample 2228361 | NCBI WGS metagenome assembly FWPU01 (sample SAMEA103939777, study PRJEB20133) | metagenome | reverse complement strand
AAGCAAGGTTCCCCGCCAACGGGGGGAACCGAGACATAGGGGGAAGGTTGCCCCGTCAACGGGGGGAACCGAGAAGAAAGCAAGGTTCCCCCGTCAACGGGGGGAACCGAACAAATTGAATGGTTCCCCCCGCTTGCGGGGGGAACCTACAGGAGGGGGGATGAAACTCTTGTGCGAAAGCGTTATTCACTTCCGAAAGTGAACCTATTTGCGTACCCTTATCAGCCTCTTCTGAACAGAAGACTACTCAGGCTGAGGTGCAGGCACAGGCGGGGTTTGAGCCACCTCACTCGCTTTCAGGCGCGACTCGATAGCGTCTATAAGATTCCAGTCGGCTCTGAGCCAGTAGCCGTTCTCATACGGAATCGAGGCAACTGGAAGCCAACGCGGGGCATTTGGGGATGGCTCCGATTCCTGTGGGTTAGGAGAGGAGTTGCTGGACGAGGGGGAAGCAGAGGTCAACAGTTCCCCTTCCGATGGAGGCGTCCCTTCTAAAAGCACTTGGTGGAATGGGTAGGCACGCAGGCGACGCTTAGTGAGGTCAAGCACCAGAAAAGGACGCTCAGGGCTGGGTTCATACCCTTGTTCGATATGCACAAGCCCCTCAGAGAGCCACTGCTTGAGCGCATAGCGAGCAATAAGAGTCAGAAGCCATGTCTCTATGAAGTGGGAAGCGGAAAGAAGCGATAACTCAGAACTGTTCACACGGGCACTCATGGGAACAAACACCACGCGTAAGGGGTGCGCACCGAGGCGTCGGCGCGGAATCCGCAACTCGCGTGGGTCGTCAAACAACACATGGGCGAGTGCATGCAGAATGCCTCCTGTCAGCAAGGCAAGCAGGTTCATCAGGCATCCGAACGAGACCGCTCGCTTGGAGGGTAGAGGTAAGCCCACCTCGTGCCAGCCGACATGGAGAATGCGCCTCGAATCGCCTGTTCGCATCACCCGCGTGAGACCCGCACTTCCCCGCACCAGCAAACACATCCGGGTCGCCCGCCATAGACTCACCAGCTGGAGTACGATTGCGACCGCGAGCCCAACGAACAGAATCTTGATAAGGAGCTCCACAAACGGTGAGAAACGGCTCAGAGCCTGACCCAGCCCCCAACCATCGCTGTGGAAGACAAACCTCACTATACCCCCCAGCAACAGGCTGGCAACCCCAACGCTGAGCCAGAACCGTCCTTTGCTAAGCGGTCCGACACGAAACACAACATCGGCAAAGGGTTCTGCGCCACAGGAGGGGCACTTAGGGCTAAGGGGGTCGCATGCCGAGCCACATGCCACGCATCCTATCTGGGCGACGGTATACCCTTCCTCCAGCATCCTACGCTAATTGTACCAATTTATCGCTGGTTCAGCTCGTCCATAATGCGGTCGGCTAATGCCTGTAGTCGCTGTTTAATGGAGACCCCTTCTACTGGGATGACCATCTGTACCCCCCATCGCTCTATCTCATCAGGAAACTGAGCGACTTGTTGACAGGCAACTGCAAACCAATACAGGTGATCATAATATCCTGCTCGAGTTAGGTAGCGTTTCCAGAGCTGATAGATAGGCTCAGGAAGTTGGAGTTCGTCGATGCATTCGGCAAGCTCGGTCTTGTCCAGTTGGCGTACATCTGCCTCGCGTCCGTGCAGAAGCACTTGACGCAAGTACCAGCGATACTGAAACGGGTCGCTTAGGTCTACTTCGTCAACACTCCAGACGATGTAGCGTGGTGGTCGTATGCGCATGCCCCAACCGTCCTTCCAAATAAGAAAGTATACCTACAAGGGGCAAAGAGTTTATAGGAACCTCTTATTGTATCAAGTTCATCCGTTCGCGTCGCTTGCGGTGCTGTTGATACATCTCGCGGAACAGCTCGAACTTCGCTTGATGATAGCGGGCACTGGCAGGATTAGGTTCGATGACCTGAGCAGGTTGGCTCATGGCGCGCATCGCAGTAGGAATATCGGGGTACGCACCGCCCGCCACAGCGCCCAAAATCGCACTACCCAACAGCACCGCCTCTGGCTCGCGGTTAATCACCACCTTACAGCCCGTGATGTCGGCATGCTCTTGGAGCCAGTAGCGGTTCTTGACGCTTCCGCCCGTGACGAAAATCGTGTCGATCGTGTAGCCTGACTCGCTGAGGGCGCGCAACACATCCCGAATGTTGTAGGCTAAGCCCTGCAGGGTAGCGTAGTAGAGTAGGGCGAGTGCCTCTTGGCTCTTATTGAGGGTCAGCCCGTCCACTACGCCCCGCGAATAGGGGTCAGCATAAGGCGCGCGGTTGCCATAATGGTCGGGATAGACATGCAGGTGGCGTGTGAGCAACGCAGGATAGGGGAGCCCCGCGCTCAGGCGGTCGACGATGCGATTTGCCACCTCATAAATCGTAATCCCCTCCGCCTCTGCCTGAGCTACGAGATTCGGATACTGAATATGGTGCTCCAGCGTGTAGTCGATCAGTGCGCCCGCAGCCGACTGACCCCCTTCGTTCATCCACATGTCGGGCAAAACGGCTCCATAATAGGGTCCCCAGACGCCGGGCGTGAAGCGCGGTTCGCGTGAGAGCGCCATGAGGCACGAGGAGGTGCCCCCGATCAGCGCAAGCGAGTGTTCGATGGCACTGAGGTCAATAGGGTCTTGCTCATTCCACACAGCCCCCAGTAGCCCGACTGTGCCTGCGTGGGCATCCACGATCCCGATTGCCACTTGGGTGTTGGGGGTAAGCCCCAGATGGTGTGCCGATTCAGGCGTCAGCGAGCCTGCTGACTCGCCCAAAGGGCGAATGTCCTCTCCTGCTCTGCCTCGCTCCAGTATCGACTCGATGCCGATGCTCTGCAAGAATCGCCTATCCCACCGCCTCTCTGCAGGGAGGTAGGTCCATTTACAGCCCATCGTGCATTCACTGCGGAGGTTGTTGCCCGTGCTCTGGTAGACCAGATAGTCCGCTAAATCAAGGAACTTGCCAGCGCGTTCGAACACTTCAGGCATATGGCGTTTGAGCCATAACAGTTTCGGAGGCTCCATTTCGGGCGAGAGGGCACCGCCAGAGTAGCGCAACACCTCATAATCGCCTGCATTAATCTCTTCCGCTTCCGCAATCGCACGGTGGTCCATCCACATGATAATGTTCCACTGCGGGTCGCCTGTGGGTGAGATGCTGAGAGGTTGGTCGTTCGGGTCTAACACCACGAGCGAGCATGTGGCGTCATAGCCGATGCCCAGCACCTCTTCTGGTTTGACCTTCGACTCGCGCACCACACGGCGCACTACCTCGCCCACTGCGTGCCAAATATCTTCGGAACTCTGCTCGGCATATTCGTGTTGGGGGCGGTGGATTTGAATCGGTTCGGTAGCGATAGCCAGTCGGTTGCCGTGCAGGTCGAACAATCCTGCGCGTGCGCTTGCAGTGCCCACATCGACACCTATCACATAGCCCCTCATCGGTATCCCTCCATGCGATGAGGTTCGGGAAAGGCTGGGGAAGTTCCTGCTGGCTCTTAGGGTCGTTGGGTAAAGCTCCCAAGAAGTGGGCAGGTAAACTCAGCAGTGGATGGGTAAAATCTATCTGGTATGGTTCGCATTTTGCACGGGGATTGCATAGCACGGCTGGTCGAGTTAGAGAGCGAGGGTATTTCCTTTAGCCTGACCTTCCTCGATCCTCCCTTCAATCAGGGTAAAGAGTACGCCTATTTCGATGATGCGATGCCGTCCGATGCTTACTGGGAATGGATGCGTAAAGTTTGTGCTCAAGTCTATCGCCTCACGATGCAGGGTGGGTCAATCTACTTTATGCAGAGGGAAAAGAACACCGAGTTTGTTCTACGCGTCCTTCGCGAAACGGGATGGACTTTACAGAACCTGATTATCTGGATGAAAAAAACCTCTGCCGTGCCTAATCAGAAGCGGTTTGGGAAGCAGTATCAGATTATTGCCTTCGCCACGAAAGGGTCAACACCTCGTGTTTTTCATCGGCTTCGGATTGATTTACCTCCTGCGCCCTACCATAAACTTCCCCGTGAAAACGGCGTCTATCTCACCGATTGTTGGGACGATATACGAGAGTTGACCTCAGGCTATTTCGCTGGGGACGAGGCGCTGAGGACACCTCTGGGAGAACGAGTACACAAACAGCAATCGCCTGTTGCCCTCCTTCTGCGCATCCTGCTCTCGTCCACAAATCCAGGTGATTGGGTGTTAGACCCCTTTGGGGGCACGGGCACAACAGCAGTCGTGGCACAGCAGTTGGGGCGTCCATGTGTCGCAATCGAGATAGACCCAACGTATGTTGCCCTAATCCATCATCGCCTACAGGCTCGTCGCCCTGCCGACTCGGTTCTCAAGTGGTATCCCTATTACCGCCACACTCCAGACTTGGAATCGATATGGTGCTTAAAAGCGACTACAGAGTGGCTAAATCACGAGCAGATGGCACTCTTTGAACAAGCAGAGCAATATGGCGATTTTTCGGATGTTCGCTGACATTGTAAGTGCTTTGACCATAGAGAAGCTTGTGCACGCAAGCTTAGACAAAATAGCCTGTGCGCATACGGGCTACGCATACTATGGGAGTAGACGCACTTTGGAGCAAGAAGTACGAGAGCGGGCTTCTGACATTCGCATGAGAAGTAGGAATTGCCCTTCTGCTGGGGTACCAGATGATGACGAAGAGCTTATCCGAAAATGGTTCCAACGAAAAGACTGGAAGAAAGAATCGGGCAGCTTTCCCGATTTTGTACTGGAATATACGCAAAATGGTCTCATAGGCGATGGTGCTCTCGTAGAATTGAAGGACACGAAGGATGCTTCAATCGCCTCATTCAACTCAACTATCCCAGAAAGAGTCAAAAGTCTTTCTTCGCTACCGCGTGGAGTCCTCGAGTCGGTCAAATGGTATCAGAAGGCGATATGCAAGCCGATAAATGAAGCAGATTCTCGAGATTGCTTCTACCTAATACGCACGCATAAAGGCGAGAAAAACAAGGTGCGTCTATCGATCGTTCATGGCGCATTTTTTGAGACAGTAAGCGTCAGAGAGCTAATCCGACAAATTTGGCGAGATTTATTCCAACAGGCAGGTATCAGTCCAGAGTCGTACAGGGAGATAGTAGACCACCTGTCAGAACTTGCCCGTGACCAGATTGCCATCACACGCCGATTTGATGGTGCGTCCATAAAGCCAAGACTGCGGATTATGGCAGAGGTAGAAGAAGAAGGGAATCCTCACACCTATCCAGAGGTTCCTGAGCTTACCGTTAACCTGATTCTGCAGACAGACCCCATCCCCGAGAGCAGTGGTGTCGTTAGGCTCTTTTCCGAAGATGGGGTTCAAGGTGCCTCGGTCATAAGTGGCGATACCCTATCTCTCCACGGAAGGCTCTGTACTGTGAAACAGATTCAGCACAAGCGGAATGGTGCGTTCCTACTTATTCAATATTCGTTAGTCGATAGGGTATAGTACCCCAGCGAGTTGCAAGTAAGGTATACTCATGCTCGCAATGAGTACTGTAGTCAAACTGGGTTTGCCCAAAGGTAGCCTGCAGGAAGCCACTTTCACGCTGTTTCGCAAAGCTGGCTGGAACTTTCATATCCCTTCGGGGCGCTCCTATGAGCCAGTGGTCGATGACCCTGAAATTCAGGCGGTGCTCCTGCGCCCTCAAGAGATACCGCTTTATGTGCAGGACGGCATCTTGGATGCTGGAATTACAGGCTACGACTGGATTCAGGACCGTGGCGCTGATGTGCATGAGGTGCTGGAGCTTCAATATTCCAAAAACACGCGCAATCCCATTCGGGTGGTGTTAGCCGTGCATAACGACTCGCCTATCCAGACCCTACATGACTTGGAGGGCAAGCGCATCGCCACCGAGTATGTGCGCTTGACGGAGCGCTATCTGAAAGAGCGTGGGGTTTCGGCACATGTGGAGTTCTCGTGGGGAGCGTGTGAAGTCAAAGTGCCCACACTCGTCGATGCGATTGTGGTCAACACCGAGACGGGTAGCTCTTTGCGCGCCCACAGCCTGCGCATCTTAGAGGTATTGCTCTACTCGACCACGCGCCTGATCGCTAATCACTCGGCATGGGCAGACCCCCACAAGCGCGAGAAGATAGAGAGCATCGCCCTGATGTTGGAAGGTGCGCTGAATGCGGGTGCGCTGGTGGGGCTAAAGATGAATGTGCATGAGAACCATCTCGATGCGGTTCTTAGTGTTCTACCTGCCCTGCGCAAGCCGACCCTTTCGCCCCTCAGCGACAAGGGCTGGTATGCAGTGGAGACGATTATTGAGGAGCGGATTGCACGCGACCTTATCCCGCGCTTACGCAAGGCAGGAGCCGAAGGCTTGGTAGAGTACCCCCTGAATAAAGTCATTCCGTAGTCGGCTCCCATGGCGCTATAGACATCGGGGAGGCAATAACGCTCCAACGGCACAGGACAAGACTTGGCACAGGCGGTCGTCCAACATCCACCGCTTGCTCACCTCGTCCCAGCGGTGCATGTGAATCATTCGGGGATAGCGCTTTAGGGGGTCTTTGCTCCCGATGTCGATGCCTGCAAAATCGCCTGGGTAAGTGCCTGCCTCGCGCAGGCGCATGTAGTGGTCGATGTAGGACTCCACCTCTTCTCGGCTAAATAGCCTGCGTACAATCAGATAGCCCTCGCGTTCGTAGAACGCCTTCTGTTCTGCGCTCAGCATAGTACCATGATTATAACCCAGCGTTATGGGCGAGACGCCCCAGCCACAGGGAAAGATAAGGCTAAAGCAGGGGAACTACAACAGGAATCCAGCCCTTCAGAGCGTATTAAGGTGCTATGAGAACCACACGGCGTGAGTTTCTAAGGCAATCGATATTCGCAGGTGCAGGGCTTCTATTTCTCAAAACGGGCTGGACGAAGGGCACTTCGGTCAACGATAAGTTAGATATAGCCGTTATTGGCACAGGTGGGCGCGGATGGGATAACCTCCAAGCAGTAGCCAGCGAAAACATCGTCGCCCTGTGCGATGTGGACCTCGAACGGCTTGGAAAAGCTGCGATAGCATTTCCTCGCGCGATGCTTTTCCCCGACTACCGTCAGCTGTTCGATCGGTTCCACCACCGATTTGACGCGGTAGTGATTAGCTCTCCCGACCACCACCATGCCTTAGCGATTATGCGCGCCCTTCAGCTTGGCAAGCATGTCTATTGTGAGAAACCGCTGGTGCACATGGCGTGGGAGGCGCGCGCCGTGCGTGAGCAAGCACGGAAGGTGAAGGTCGCTACCCAGATGGGCAATCAAGCGCACTCCAGCGACAACCTGCGTCGGGCAGTGGAGATTATCCGCTCGGGTGTGATTGGTCCCATCACCGAGGTGCACGCTTGGAGCGACCGCCCCATCTGGCCTCAAGGGATTGAACGCCCCCCAGGCGAAAAGCCCATCCCCAGCACCCTGTTTTGGGATGTGTGGATAGGACCTGCCCCCTATCGCCCCTATAACGATGGCTATCATCCCTTTGCATGGCGTGGCTGGTGGGATTTCGGCACGGGTGCGCTGGGCGATATGGGATGCCACATCATCGACACTGCGTATTGGGCGTTGGATCTGGGTCTCCCAGCCAGTGTTGAGGCGGATGGTGCTCCACGCATGCCCGAAAGCGGTCCCAAGGCGAGCAAGGTGGTCTACGAGTTCCCTGCTCGCAAGGGGATGCCCCCTGTCAAACTCACATGGCACGATGGTGGGCTGAAGCCTCCTCTGGAGCTGGTGGAGGGCGGTCCACTTGCGCCCAACGGGGTCATCTGCGTAGGCGAGAAGGGAGTCATCTACTTCCCGCACGCTACCGAAGTGCAACTGTTCCCGAAGGAGCGGTTCGCGGATTTCCAACCGCCTGCGCCTACGCTTCCACGCTCACCCGGGCACCACGAAGAGTGGCTTCAAGCGTGCAAGACAGGAAGCCCAACCTACAGCAACTTTGAGTATGCCACTATGCTCACTGAGGCGGTGCTGTTGGGGAATGCGGCGTTCCGCGCAGGGGAAAAGCTCTACTACGACGGTGAGACGGGACGCGTTACCAACACGCGCTCTGCAGACCCCTACATCCGACGCAAATATCGCAAAGGCTGGGAATGGTGGTAGCCAGTTCAACAAAAGCACAGGGGACAGACACAGTCGCCTGTCCCCCGTGCAGAGTGGTAGTGGGCACCACTACAAGCAGATGGCATATCTCGAATGCTATCGAATGGTGGAAATGTGCCCAGCACTTGGCGTTATGGAGAGGCGAATCGTGTAGTGCTTGGGTAAGGATTAGACTTGGAAATGTTTGCAGTGCCGATCACCGCTTAGAACACAACTGCCTACTCATGTACAATCACTAATGTTCTTGAAAGCTCAATAAATGTATGGTGTTCCAAGTGCCTGATAATTATGTCAAGGTGTTGCTTGAATAGATGAAGGAGTTGTTCATTGCTAATGTTGCCCGTTGTGACAAGTAGCAAACGATAAATATTTCCGTGCAGAAGCAGGTTGTCCACGAAATCCGTGTCTTTGGTGATTATTGTCCTTTGCTCGCGCGTTGAAATTTGCTTGAGCCTGAGGTCAGTGGTACGGTTCGCCTCTGGGAGTTCAAGGGTATGAAGGGCCTCATGCCCTTGCTGTTGTAGCCAGCGCACAAGGCGATAGGGCAACTGTGCATCTACCAGGAATCGCATCGCTACATCGCCTCGACGGTCTTGAGTTGAGTGAGGCGAGCCGCATACTCCAGACATGCCAGAATATCGTCGCGCTCAAGGTCAGGATAGTCCTGAAGAATCTCGTCGATGCTCATGCCTGATGCCAGCAACTCCAGAATCGTCTGCACAGGGTAGCGTAGCCCGCGAATAACGGGTTTGCCGTGGCAGATGTTCGGATCGCGCACGATGCGCTCACTCAAACGGCGGTACGAGGCGCTCATAGGAAAATTATACCTGTTGTGCTTGAGCAGACCCCTACATCCGACGCGAATATCGCAAAGGCTGGGAATGATAGTCACCTTACAGTGCCCCATAGTCACCTTTAACAAAGGCAGGGGGCAGGCTACTGGACCTGCCCCCTGTCAGGGCTATGCTACGGAGGTCTTTACGGGAAGCATCGCTGCCAGATCAATGCCTGGTCCAGCCAGAGACCATTCGTGCACAGATAGCTCAGCCATATCTGGACGCAGTACCCTCGCGGGTCGTTAGGGTTCGGGCTGATTTTGATGGCGATGTCGTTGCGTGTTCCCGGAATGGGAACCCGAATGACACGCTGAGCGACCGCCGGCAGATTGCTTGCGATAACCTCTCCCGTGCGGGCGTCCAGCAGGTCGACATGCCAGTGTTCCATATCGGGTGAGTGCATGCGCACCAGATGGAAGCCCTCTGGGATAGATGCCCCGTTGGGTGCGAGCCCCTCCGGCAGGTAGACTGCACCTACGATGAGCCCTTCCGCAACCTGCTCCGCGCCGAACTGATGGAAGTCCGCTCGTGTGTCCCATGCGACGAATATATCGAAGAACGAGTCGATGGTGAATGGGCGGGTACTGGCGAACGCAGCACTGTTCGGATTAAAAGGCACATCGGGTGCTGCTGGGAACCTGCGTGGGAATGCCGTCGGCAAACGCATTCTCAGCGCGTTGTTCAATGCTGGAATAGTTGGGCGTGTCTGGGTGCCGAAGCAAAACAGCACTTGCAACAGGTCGGCATCATCCACCACGCCATCGCCGTTCACATCGGCGTTGAAGCACGACTCTTGAGCCGATACGGGGCTGAGCACGGCGGTAAAACACAGGGTGAGAGCCAAAACCATCCCCAGTAAGTGATGGCTCTTGTTGCGCATCGGACCTTTGTTGTCCGAAGAAACTGCGTTTTGGCGTCGATTCGTCTCGGAATCGATACGGCTCGTCCACTGTGCCTCGCGGGGCACAGGATTCGTTAGGCACTTCACGAGGTTTTTCATCGTGCCCTCTAACCTATATTATACCACAAAAAGAGGGCATGTTTCCGGCAATCTGCGAAATCTTCGGAAAAAACTCGTGGAAAGTGGCTCTTTACCCTACTATAGGGATAGAAGCAAAGCCCTTACCCAACACTGGCTCGGGGTCGGTGCCGAGCCACTCCAGCATGATGGCGTACACCCGTCGGAAGTCGAGTTGCATGCGCAGGTCGTTGTTGCTATCGAGGTGGCGCAGGTCAGGTGGGTCGCCATACAGTCCGCCCTTGAGCCGTTTGCCAACAAGGAACATCGGGGCAGCAGCACCGTGGTCGGTGCCCATGCTCCCGTTCTCGTGGACGCGCCTGCCGAACTCGGAGAACACCATCAGCATCACCTTGTCCGCCTTGCCTTGCTCTTCGAGGTCGGCATAGAAGGCGCGCACGGCGTTGGCGAACTGACTGAGCAGACGTTCGTGGGTGCGTGCTTGGCTGGCATGCGTATCAAACCCGTTCACCGAGACATAGAGGATACGCGTTTGAGGCGAAGTGGCGATTATCTGCGCAGCCTGCTGAAGTCCGCGCGCAAAGGGGTCATTAGCATACGAGACGGACGAGCGGTAGTTCTTTACCGTTTCGCGGAGGCGTTCCACTGCTTCTAAGGCGGTGCGTGTCGACTGGCGTATCACCACCGTGGGGCTGTCCATCTTCGCCCCATCCATCGAGGCAAGGGAGCGGAGCGTGTCCTCCAGCGCGGGGTCGTTGGTCATCACCTGCAAATCGCTGAGGCTGGCGAAGCATGGGACATCCGCGTTGCGTGCGTGGAGCGCTACAGGAAGCTCTTTGGTGAGGCTCACTGCCATCACAGGGTTGCGCGCCGAATCGGGCAGGGTGTCCAGATAACGACCAAGCCACCCATAACGCCCATGCCCATCGGGGTCGGCTGTCTGCCAAATCTCCATCGAGCGGAAGTGGGAGCGGTTCGGGTTCGGATACCCCACATTCTCCAGCACTGCCACGACCCGCTTCTCGTAGAGTTCCTTGAGGGGTGCCAGCGCAGGGTGGAAGCCAAGGCGGTCGTCAATCGGTATCACCTGGCTCTCAGGGATGGCGAGGGTCGGACGGGCGCGATAGTAGAGCTCCTCGCGGTACGGAATAACCGTGTTCAGCCCGTCGTTGCCCCCTGTGAGTTGGAGTACCACCAGAATATGGTCGTTCGGCAGTTTCTCCCCGCGTGCGATGCGCTTCGCATCGGCGTGGGCAATCTGCGCCAGCCATGGAGGCGTCGCCAGCCCTACCGCTACCAGCGTTAGCCCCGCCCGCAGGAACTGCCGTCGGGACATCTCTACCGCCCAAAACTCGCTGTTGGGGCGCTCGCATAACTTTGGATGCTCCTCCGCCTCGATTCTGCGCTCGTCCATCGTTCCACTCCTATTATAGCCTACACTGGTCAGCAACTGGAGGTTTCATCCTTATAGACGCTTGTGCAGGCAAACTGTTCAGGAGCAAACCACGAGATTTCCCCCTATGTCCCTTATCACGGTTCAAATCTCGATTGCAAATTGCGCACCAAGTGCGTGATTCGCAGGCATTTGAGAGTCTCATCTGGCGAGTGAACCGCTTGGTGGGTACAATTTTGTATTATGCTTCGTAGCGTTGGTATCGGCGTTGGAACTGCACTCACAGTGCTAGTGATTTATGGATGTTTCACCGCTCAGCGTAATCCTGCCCCGCAGAATGCTTCCAAATCCACTCCAACTTCCGCAAGCACGCCTTCTGCAGGTGTGCGGGGTCCGGGTGTGCCGAACTTCTGGGTGCGACCGGGCTATCGAGTTGACCTCGTAGCAGACAATATTGAAAACCCACGCTTTATGGAGTTCGATGACAAGGGCAATCTGTACCTGAGCCGTCCCCAGAAGGGCGACATCCTCACCCTGCGCAAGCGGGGCAACCGCTACGAGGTAGTCAACACCTTCGTGAGTGGCTACCCTACCGTTCACGGGATGCACTTTGCCGATGGGTGGCTCTGGTTCGCTCAGTCGGGAGCCATTCACAAGGCGCGCGATGCGAACGGCGACGGCAAAGCAGACGAGGTAGTCACCGTTATTCCCGAAGGCAAACTGCCCAAAGGGGGCGGGCACTGGTGGCGACCCATTTTAGTGACCGACCGCTACCTCTACACAGGGATTGGCGACTCAGGCAACATCAACGACGAGACCGAGACCGAACGGCAGAAAATCTGGCGGTTCAATAAAGACGGCACGGGCAAAACACTCTTCTGCTCTGGCATCCGCAACACCGAGAAACTGCGCCTTCGCCCCGGTACCGACGAAATCTGGGGGATTGACCACGGAAGCGACTGGTTCGGGCGAACGCTGGGCGAGCGCGCAGGCTTCCAACCGATAACCGATTATAACCCCCCCGATGAACTGAACCACTATCAACAGGGTAAGTTCTATGGGCATCCTTTCATCACGGGCAATAAACTGCCCCGCGTTGAGTATCAGAAGCGCCCCGATATCGTAGATCTTGCCGATAAGACCGAACTGCCTGCTTGGTCGTTCGGGGCGCACTGGGCTGCGAACAGTTTTACCTTCCTGACCAAAGACCACTTTCCAGGACACAAAGGCGATATGTTCGTAGCGTGTCGTGGCTCTTGGAACCGCACGATTCCCGATGGCTACCGTATCGAACGGGTATTATTTGATGACACTACGGGCAGACCGTTCGGCAGTCTCACGATAGTGAAGACGCTCACACCCGATTATCGGGTGTTGGCGCGCCCTGTGGATTGCGTCGAGGCACCCGATGGCTCTGTGCTTTTTACCTGTGATACAACAGGGCGCATCTACCGAATCTCATGGGTTGGAGGTACAGCGAATGCGAAAGGCGATTAGCTTGGGAACGCTTACAGCGGGATTTCTTGCGATAGCGATTGCCTTCTCTGGGGCGCGCCCCGCTTCGCTGGCGGTGGTCTCGGTGTTCGAAAATCGCTGTAGCAGTTGCCACGGCTCGGAGGGCAATCTGCTGGATAAGGATTTTGAGCAGAAATATAAAACCGAGCAGGAGCTTCGCGAAATGGTTGCCTCGATGCCTGGTGCCACCACCCTGACCGAGGCAGAACTGAAGGTTCTGGTCGCCTACTCACGCGCCATTAGCCGCCGAGAACCCTTCGTGATTTGGACACGCCAGAATAACCGCACCTTAGAAGGGGAGTTCGCACCTGCGGGTGCTACCCTTTCTGCCCAAGCCAAGCGAACTCAGCTCAAGGTGGAGCGACCTACCTCGCGTCGCTGGCGCATCCAACTGCCCGAAAATGTCAAACCGCAGGATGTGGAGATTACGATTCGGTATTCGGGCAAGCGGGTGGCGCTGAAACTCAAAGACTCGCCCCATACGCACTCGCGCTGAGCGCATAGGTAGGAATGCCCGTGCTTTTGTGGCTTGGGCGTCTCGCCCAAGTAGCATAAATATTCTCGGTAGAAGCCACTTTTGAGCAGGGAAATCGCTTTGAAGGGGGAATCTTCCCCTCTGATGACACAGCAACTCCATCTGATTGACCTCCAGTTTATGGGGTATCCGCTGGCGATAGCGGGGTACCTCCTGTTTAATGGCGAGGAAGCGGGGATTGTAGAAGTGGGACCCGCCAGCACTGTGGCGACCCTGATGCGGGCAGTGGAATCGTACGGGGTTTCGCCTGAACAGATACGCCACTTGGTGGTGACCCACATCCACTTAGACCATGCGGGCGCGCTGGGTACCCTGGTGCAACGGCTTCCGAACGCCCTCTGTTATGTCCACCCCATCGGTGCACCTCACTTGGTAGACCCGTCGCGCTTGCTTGCCAGTGCCTCCCGCCTCTACGGCGAGATGATGGAGACGCTGTGGGGTGAGGTGCTCCCCGTGCCTCAGGAGCGCGTGCATGTGCTCAATGATGGCGATACCCTGAAAGTAGCAGGATACACCCTGAGAGCCATCGACACGCCTGGACATGCACGCCACCACCACGCCTATCTGATTGAAGAGACGGGGCTTCTGATTGCAGGCGATATAGCAGGGGTACGCATGCCTGGCACGACCTATGTACGCCCTCCCACCCCGCCCCCAGAGTTGGATATTGAGGCGTGGCAGGCGAGCCTTACAAAACTGCGCGCCCTGCCCATTTGCCACCTCGCGCTCACTCACTTTGGAATCTTCGACGATGTCGCCCGCCACCTCGATGAGCTGGAGGCACGCCTGTTAGATTGGGCACAGTTCACCCGCCAACTCATCGAACAGGGCACATCGGACGCTGAACTGATGCAAGCCCTGCGCACCTACGGCAACGAGGAGATGAAGCAGTTAGGGGTAGAACCTTCCAGCTACGACCTTGGGGCAGGCTATGAACTGATTGCGCTTGGCTTCAGCCGATATTGGCGCAAAAAACTGGAGCGAGGCTAACCATGCAAGCAGAAAGCGTGCGATTCGAAAAGGTCACTAAGCGGTTCGGGCAGGTGGTAGCGGTCAATCAGTTGACCCTCCATATCCAGCCCGGCGAGTTCATGGTCATCGTGGGACCATCGGGCTGTGGCAAAACGACCGCCTTGCGCCTTTTGGCAGGCATCGAGGAGGTCACCGAAGGAGACCTCTACATCGGCGATCGTCGGGTCAACGATGTGTCGCCTCGCGACCGTGATATTGCGATGGTGTTCCAAAACTATGCGCTCTACCCTCATATGAAAGTGTACGATAATATCGCCTTCGGGCTACGGTTGCGTGAACTGCGAGGCTGGTGGTGGCAACTCACCCACTATAGCGAGGCGCGCCAGATACGCCAGCGCATCGACGAGCGCGTGCGCCAAGTGGCGCAGATGCTTGGCATCGAGGCACTCATGAACCGCCTACCGAAGGAACTATCGGGCGGACAGCGCCAGCGCGTGGCGCTCGCCCGCGCCATCGTGCGCCAGCCAAAGGTGTTCCTGATGGACGAGCCGCTGTCGAACCTCGATGCGAAACTGCGCGACCAAACCCGTGCCGAACTCAAAAAACTGCAAGAGCGGTTGGGGGTCACCACCGTCTATGTGACGCACGACCAGAAGGAAGCGATGACGCTCGGCACGCGCATCGCGGTCATGAAAGATGGCGTACTCCAGCAGGTTGGCACGCCTGAAGAGGTGTATTATGCCCCTAAGAACACCTTCGTCGCAACCTTTATCGGAACGCCCCAGATGAATCTGTTGGAACTGCCAGTAGTGGAACACGAGGGCAAGCCCGCCCTCCAACTGGGGGATACGCTTCTGCACCTCTTAGAGAAACAGATTGCCCTGTTGCGCCCTCGAATCGGGCAGAAGGTGCTGATGGGCATCCGTCCCCAGGATATGTACCCTACCTATGGTGCGCCTCCTGATGCAAGCCTCTCGGAACCCATCCCAGCGATTGTGGATGTGGTGGAACCGCAAGGCGACCGCAACGACCTGCACCTCATAGCGAACGGACATGCGCTGATCGCCCAGGTAAGTGCCCGCGTCAAAGCGCAGGAGGGCGAGCGCATCCCGATTCACCTCCACTTAGAGCATCTCCATCTGTTTGACCCTGCCACAGGGGAGACGCTTTCGGAAACCCTACCTGATACCCCTTGACTTCCCTGCAAGAGTGGGTACAATATAGTCAGATGGATTGCATGGCAGGCACACGACATTCACCTGACCGGAGTCAGCGATGGACAAGGTAGGTGTGGGGATTATTGGCGCAGGAGGAATCGCTTCCGCGCATGCGAAGGCGTACTCTCTGCTGAAATCGAAGGTCGCTCTTGTAGGCGTTGCCGATATCGATGAAGAGCGCGCCCAGAACTTTGCCTCGCGCTTCCATATCCCCATTTGGACGGCGGAGCCTGAAGATTTGCTTGCGCGCGACGACATCCAGATTATCAGCATGTGCACTCCCCACTACCTGCATGCACCGCTCACCATTCAAGCTCTGAAAGCAGGCAAGCATGTGTTGGTGGAAAAACCCATCGCCACCAGCCTTGAAGAGGCAGACCAGATGATTCGCACCGCCGAGAAAGCGAACCGTAATCTGGGGGTCGTGTTCCAGCTGCGCTTCGAGGCGGATGTGGCACGCGCCAAGCAAGTTTTGGATGCATCTGCCATAGGACAGCCCTTCTATACCGAGGTGAGCTGTCTGTGGTGGCGTCGCCCCGTCTACTACGAAGTTAGCTGGCGCGGAAAGTGGGCAACCGAGGGTGGGGGCGCTGTCATCAATCAAGCTTCGCACCATGTAGACCTGCTCCTGCACCTGATGGACATGCCCTCCGAGGTCACTGCCACTATCAATACCGTAGCACACGAGATTGAGGTAGAGGACTGGTGTCTTGCGACGATGAAGTGGGAGAATGGAATGCACGGCTCCTTCTGTGCTTCTACCGCAGCAGAGTTAGAGAGCGATTTCAGCCGACTCATGGTGTTAGGCTCCTATGGAACAATACAGATGTTTCCCTTCCGTCCCTATTCGCGTGAGGAGACACGGCTCCTGCAGATTGCCGAAATCTGTCGGCAGGTGCCCGACCAAGAACTAAGCGGGCATACTCAGCTCATCCACGATTTCGTGCATTCGGTGCTGGAGCGCAGACCTCCCCGCGTGTCAGGAACGGAAGGTCGGCAGGCACTGGAACTTATCACTGCCATCTACCAGTCCGCTTTCACGGGGGAACCTGTCTCGCTCCCCTTACCGCCAAACAGCCCCTGCTACACCACAGCAGGCAAACTGGAGATGGCGCGCCACTATGTTGCCAAACGAGTGAAGCGAACTTAGTGAGAGACGGAGGATATGCGGTATGGAATCGACGAACCAACGAGTCCGTGTGATGATTGCTGAGGATGAGGAGCTAACTCGCTTGATGGTGCGCACCCAGCTGGAACAGCTGGGGTATGAGGTTGTGGGTGAAGCCGAAACAGGGGAGGATGCGGTTCGAATTGCGCTCCAAACCCAGCCCGATGTGGCAATCTTGGATATTCGAATGCCCTCTATGGACGGAATCGAGGCGGCACGGCAGATAGTGCAACAACACCCTTGTGCTATTGTCTTCCTCACGGCTTATGCGGAGGAGGAGTTAGTGCAAAAGGCAACGACGGTTGGAGCGTACGCGTACCTGCTGAAGCCGTTCCGTAAGCAGGAACTCTCCCCTGCGATTAGCGTGGCGCTCACACGCTTCCGCGAAATGCAAGCCCGCGACCAAGAGGTGCGCGAACTCAAAGAAGCCCTGGAGACGCGCAAACTCATCGAGCGGGCGAAGGGTATCCTGATGGACCGTCTGGGGCTGAGCGAAGCGGAGGCGTTCCGACGCATCCACTTTATGGCGCGGAACCAGAACAAAACCATGAAGGAGATTGCGCAGAGCGTCATCACTGCAGCCGAGATATTGTGACGCCTTCACCTTAGACCGAGAGAAAAAAATCGCCATGCTTCCATGGGTCCTGGCCTCGGCATCGCCCCGACGGCAGGCACTCTTGCGCCTCTTTGGGCAGGAGTTCCATATTCACCCTCCAGAGATAGAGGAACCCCTGCCCTTGACTCACAGTCGTCCCGCTCAGTTAGCCAAACACCTTGCGCGCGCCAAAGCCGAGACGGTGGCTCCTCATTACCCCGACGCGCTCATTATCTCGGCAGACACTATCGTGATACTCGGCAAGCAGATATTGGGTAAGCCAAACGATGAGGAGGATGCGTTCCGCATGCTTCGCTTGCTGTCGGGGCGCACCCACACGGTGATTACCGCCCTCTGCTTGCTGGTGCGCCAAGCGGGCAATACAGTTCAGATGACCCTTGACGCCCCGCGCACTCGCGTCACCTTCCGCCCTCTTAGCGACGAGTGGATACGCTGGTATGTGCGAACAGGGGAGCCGATGGACAAGGCGGGTGCCTACGGCATTCAAGAGTATGGCGCGCTTTTGGTGGGGAAGGTGCAGGGATGCTACTTCAATGTGGTGGGGCTACCACTGGCGACCCTGTCGGCGCGGTTGGAGTCTCTGTTGGGAATGCCTCCAGTGAGAGTGTGCCCTTAAACACTTCTACCGCAGGACCTGTGAGCCACAATACGCCCTGCTCATCCCACTCTACCTCCAGCTCCCCTCCGGGCATCAGCACCTGCGCCCTGCGCGCCACCCGCCCTGTGAGATGCCCTACCACAACAACCGCACATGCGCCTGTTCCGCAAGCGAGTGTTGCGCCCACCCCGCGCTCCCAAGAGCGCACCTGTATCCTGTGAGCATCGAGCCGATAGGCTACTTGCACATTTGTCCGCTGGGGGAACAGAGGATGCGTTTCGATGGCACGCCCGATTGCTTCCAGCGGGAATGTTTCCAAAGGCTTATCCACGAATAGCACAGCGTGAGGCGTTCCCGTGTTGACCGCCGAGAGGGTAAGCGACGGATACCCTTCTACGGGAAAAGGAATATCGAGGACAGGCTCGTCGGCGGGTTCTCCAGCCATCGGTACTTCTTGGCGTGTGAGGCGGGGCGTGCCCATCTCCACCCTAATCTGGGTCGCTTCGGGGTTGAGGCGGGAGACTCGACGCATTCCAGCACCCGTCTCTATCGTGAGTGTGGACTGAGAGGGGCAGTGCCGAGTGAAGAGGTAGTGGGCGAAACAACGGATACCATTCCCACACATCTCGGCTTCTGAACCATCCGCATTAATAATCCGCATTCGATAATCTGCCATCGAGGAGGGATAGAGCAGTAGCAGTCCGTCTGCACCGACTCCGCCCCGACGGTCGCACCAGAAGGGTGCAAGGCGCACCCAATCCACCTGAAGCAGGTCTTGCGAGAGCGCGTCGATTAGAATAAAATCGTTGCCTGTACCCTGCAGTTTAGAGAAAGCAATCAATCCTGCTTTGCTCGGAAAGGGAATCGCTCTATTCTTCAAACTCGCTCTCGCCTCCGGGACGAGAAGGTCCGTAGCCCGGCACTGGTCGCGAGGGCACGATAGAGGTGATGGCGTGCTTGTAGACCAGTTGTACCGGTTTGCCCGGACTCTCCAACAGGATGGTGAACGCATCAAAGCCCCGCACAATCCCGCGTATCTGTAGTCCACCGCTGAGGTAGACCGTGACGCCAATGCCTTCCTTGCGCACCTGATTCAAAAACATATCCTGCAAATTAATCGCTTTTGGCATCGTTGTTAGCCTCCCATATCCTTAATCAGCCCAATCAACTGATGAGCAGTTGCATCCGCACCTTTAGAGCTATCGAGCCAGTGGATGCCAGGTTCTTTGCGGAACCATGTCAACTGGCGTTTGGCGAAACGACGGGTATCGCGCTTCCACAAGCGCACAGCCTCCTCCAGCGAATAGCGTCCCTCCAGATACCCAATCATTTGGCGATACCCCAGCCCTTTCAGTGCGGGCAGGTCTTTATTGTACCCGCTCTTCACTAATTTTTGTACCTCTTCGAGAAACCCTTGCGCCAGCATGAGGTCGATGCGTTCCGAAATCCGTTGGTAGAGGAGGGGGCGTGGGAGAGTAAGCCCGAATTTGAGAGCGGGCAGTTCCTGCTCTGCACGGGTTTGCCACGCGCTAATCGGTGCCCCCGTCATCTCGTACACCTCCAACGCGCGAACAATACGCACTGCATCATTTGGGTGAACCCTCTGGGCAGTAGGAGGGTCTACCTGTTTCAGACGCTCGTAGAGTGTCTCTGTACCGAGTTGTTCGCACTCGGCTTGCAAACGCGCCCGAATCTCGGAGTCATGAGGGGGGGGCGCAAGGCTGAATCCCTGCAGGAGCACCCGAATATAGAGTCCTGTACCTCCTACCACCAGCACGCGCTTGCCACGACTTTGGATATCGGCAATCGCAGACAGCGCCAGCTCTCGGAAGCGCGCGGCAGTGAACACCTCGTCGGGGTTCACCACATCGATTAGGTGGAAGCGCACCAGCGCTTGCTCTTCTGAAGTGGGTTTGGCAGTGCCAATATCGAGCCCTCGATAAACCGCTCCTGAGTCTGCTGAGATAATCTCACCGTCTAACGCCTGCGCCACCCGAATCCCGACGGCGGTCTTACCCGTCGCAGTGGGACCCAAAATCACAATCAGGGGTTGCATAGTGCTTCGAGGAGCCTCTCAAATCCAGGGTTCAGCGTTTCAAATGGCTCAGCGGAACCGAAGTAGTGTTCGGTGGCGCGCCGTTCTGCCTCTTTGAGCGCAAGGAGGGTTGTGTGTGCGAAAGCATAGAACTGCTCCTTCTCTACCTGTTCTAAAGCGCGTGCCCATTCCGATGCACGAGGGTCTTCGCCCAGTAGGGGGGTCAGCAGTTGATGGGCGACGATGAGGGTGCGCAAGCGTCCCCAGCGCGTCTGGAGGGGCTGATGGGCGTCGTCCACCCCACTCACCTGCGCCCGAACGATTTGCTCCCACTGCTTGCGAACATACTCCTCACAGGGTGGTTCATCTCCAAACGACTCCTGCCACCGCTGGGAAAGTCCGCGCATCTCGTTGAGAGCATGGCTATTGAGAAGGGCAGAGAATGCTGATTGAACCTTACGGACAAGGTGGTCGCTCTGCTGGCGTAGGCGCAGACAGACGCGCTCCACGCCAGGGGTAGCGGACTCGTCTCCTATCGGCAGATTCTGCACCCATTCCAGCAGTTGCTGGTGCCTCTGCAAGGCATAAATCGCCCTCAGAAACCGTCGAAGCCGACGATGCCAGAGCGCCACCCGTCTGGGCGGATAGCACTCTCGGAATGCCAGCAGGCACACTTGCAGGCGAAAGGCGGTCTCAGCATAGGTGTCGGGCTGACGAGCGACCGTTTCGGGAGGTGCATCCCGCAACGGCGCTGCTAACTGTTGCACAAGGTTCGCTCCATAAGCACAGTAGCCCTCTTTGCGCATCGTGGTGGTCGCTTTTTTTGCCTTGTTCATGGGAACTCCTGCTTTTTTGATAGACCCCCTGCCCCAGAACGACCGAGAGCAGAATAGGAGGTGTGGTATGGGAACTTCCAGCCGAATGTGGAATACTCATGATTAAGGAGCACTGCTAAGCGATGGAGTGGGTGGAACGATGATGGCACGTGAGTCGCTGGAACAACTCTTTCGGAGCTTGGTGGAGCGCGCCTTCGTGCTGTCCTTGCGGTGGGATGACCCGCAAGTGGTGCAGTATCTCACGCAACTACTGACCAACTTTGTGCATATGCGCAACCTCTACCGCCTCACTGACCTCAACGGGCGACCGTTGGAAGAGGTGGCGGATATGCTCTACTATGCCGATGTACGGCTGGGAGCGCAGTCGTTCTATCAGGAGCGGGAAGTGCATAAGCATATTGGCGACTTCACCCTTTTCTGGACAGGGGTCTATCCAGAGGCTCTACCCCGCTTGCGCGCCAGCCTGCGTAAAGACCACCTCATCGATTATGTGAAGCAGGGAAAGCAATCGTATTATATCGTGTCGCTGTTCGATATCGGGGAGTGGCGCGAGGAGGCACCGCTCTTTCGGAAACTCTCGGAGCATTTTGAGGTGTGCATGCAAGGGCTCTATAATGTGCGTCGCCAGTGGGAGGAGATGGAGCGCGAGAGTTTCCTTCGGTTCCAGCGTCGCCTGTTGGAGTGAGTCTCCTTCCCTATTCTTCATGAAAGACGCTAAGTGCCCATGCCCCACAGACTACACTGGGCAATTGGGGCAAAGGTGCGGCGATGCTGGGGCGACGCGCCATGCTGGCGAAGGTTTTGCAGGTGCAGGGGTGTGGCGTACCCTTTGTGCTGAGCGAAGCCGTATTGGGGGTAGAGTCTGTCCAGCTCGTTCATCAGGCGGTCGCGCACCACCTTTGCCACGATAGAGGCAGAGCTGATGGCAGGGTGAAGAGCATCTCCATCTACAACGGCTCGCTGGGGCAGGGGGAGTTCGGGAATGCAGAATCGCCCGTCCACCAACACGAGGTGCGGGGTGAAGGGAAGTTGCTCGAGGGCGCGTCGCATCGCCAACAGGCTCGCTTGCAGGATGTTTTTCTGCTCGATCTCGCGCGGGGTTGCCCAGCCGACCGCCCAAGCAACCGCTTCCTGCCGAATCTGCTCGAACAATCGCTCGCGTGCCGATTCCGAAAGCTGTTTGCTGTCGCGAAGTCCGGGCAGGTTGAACCCTTCGGGCACAAGCACCGCCCCCGCCACCACGGGACCTGCAAGCGGACCGCGCCCCACCTCATCTACGCCCGCAACCAGCACAACTCCCATCGGTATCAAGATACGCCCTCAGCAATGATTTCCCTTTCTGGTAAGCAACTACCGCCCCGCCTTCCACACAATCGCTATCCCAATCCCCGATATTCCCAAAAATATAGCTCCAAAACCAGCAGGAAGCGGTTCCGAATGAGGTATCTCTTAATAGGCGGAGGTAATCCAAATGAGGAGAACGCCTTATCGTATTGTCGGAACGATTAGTCTTCTTGGGATGGCAGGTGCTGTGATAGCGGGTGGATACTTTTTCGCCCGTTCCGAGAAGATTAACCGTAACGCACCGATTCAGCCCGTATCGTCCGAAAAGATGCTGAAGGTAGACTGGGCTAAGGGCATCCTTTCGGGAAATCTGTTCCGCCTGCCCCTTGACCCTCAAGAAAGCCTGCTCATCACCTTCACTGTTTTTGGGGAGAAGGCTACGACCGTAAGGAGTGCTACTTCGGTGTTGGGGATTGGGCTAAGTATATTGAGAAGTGGCAACAAAAAGAGTTCTTTCCCGACAGCTCCCACGCAAAGGTCATCACTTGGACTGGTGCTTTCAAAGGCGACGAGAAGAGCGAGCCGAGTATACCCATTCAGCTCACCGATGGGCAGTTTCGCTTCCACTCAAAAGCATTTCTCTCGGACAACAGAAAACCCTCGGAGATGCTGGTGCGCGTGATGCGCGTGCGCTCAGAATATCAAGACGGTCTCGCTGCTGGAAAGGTGACCGCTATTGAGTCTGCATATGCGGATGGTGAGAGAGTTGGGGGAGCCTACTTCACTCGTGAATCCGAGACGCAAACCTGCCGACTGGTGCTGACAGCAGACATGAAACCTGCTTCGGTCAATCGGTGGCTGGTGGTCGATAATGGACCAAACTGCCTCGTTATCGGGGTCTTGGCAGGGGAATATAGAACTGAGGATGGGTCTATGGTTCTCCGAGCGGGAGAAGCAGGCTGTTTTCGTTGGGTCGGCGAGAAACTTGACGAGCGCAAACTGGAATATTTCCAACCAGCTGAGTTGAGTTATCGGGATGGTTTCTATCAAGTGCGCTGGTCGGAATCCGATTACGGTCCCTTTTATGTCCAAATTCTCGATGTACCCAAGCTCAAGCAAATGGACAGGGGCGCAATTTATAAGACCAGCAAGGTTATCTTAAACATCCCCTTAGACCCTCACGAACTCTACCCTCATCAGAAGGCAGGCTATTATGGTATATTCCATCCCTCGTGCTACTTCCAAGAGTGAAGGGATTGCCTGTGAGTCGATGAGTTTCAGGGCTTATCCCGCTCTCAAAATGGTGGGGCAGGGGGATTGCCGATGAGCCGTACTTCTATCTCCTGTGTGGCGTTGTTGCCAGCCCTATCGACGGCTTGGAGGCGTATCCGCAGTCTGCCCGCTGTGCCGTTCCACTGTGCGGTGAAGTTCGCACGGTAGGTGTTGCCTGTGGTGCGCGTGAGGTTCGCACCTCTTGTAGAGTTGTCGGGATAGGTGAGCGTGGCTTGTACCGCTTCGACTCCTGAGTCGAGGTCGGTTGCGGTTGCGGTGATTTGGGCGTCTGTGCCCACCGCCAGCGGTTCAGGCGACACACTTAGGCTTCCAATCGTGGGAGGGATGGTATCTTGAGTGATTCCTCCACCACTGCCTCCCCCCCCTCCACCTCCACAGGCGAGGGTCACGAGGATAGCGATTCCCATAAGGAACTGTGCGAACCGTTTCATAGCTCACCTCACACTCAATAAGGGCACTGCGACGCGTGCCGATTGTCCATCTTCTGTTTGGGCGGTTATCTCCACGAGGTATTGTCCTGGTGGAAGGGCTATCCCGCGCTCATCACGCCCATCCCAGACCAGTTGATGATAGCCAGCCGAGCGGGTGCTTCCAAGTGAGAGGGTGCGCACCACTCGCCCAGCCGAGCGAATCTGAATCTGTACCTGCGCTTCGGTGGTGAGGGTGAAGCCAATCTGATGGCTCTCTCCGCGTGCTCGTGCAAGTCTCACGGTGGGGTTTAGCACACGCAGGAGAGCCGAGCTGGATATGCGCTCGATGGAGAAGCGGAACACACCACCACTGGCGGGTGCAGTAAAGGTGTAGTGGGCGCGCGTGCGGAGCGGGATGCGCTTGCCACTCTGCTCGTCAATCAGCACCAACTGCACTTGGCGTGGGAGCTGAAGAGCGTTGGGTACATGAAGGGTGATGGCTTGAGGCGAGTCAGCAGGGGGCACGCGAACCTCGAACTGCCAACGGGCAGAGCGCGAGAACTCGGAGCGGAACTCAACCGCGAAGGAGCCCTCTGCACGGCGCGCCAGGATTTGGGGTGCGCGCTCAGAACCGTAGGCAGAAGGAGGCGGACTCGCTAACAAGTCACGCCCGACTCCAATCACCACTTCAGAACCTCCCTCTGCATTCCACGCTTGGATGCGCAGGCTCCACTGGTTTGACATAGGCAATTGCGGGCTATGGCGCGTGCGTGTGGCGGGATTCAGCAGAAGAGTGCAGGGTTCATAAGCGAGTATCCAGTAGGCGCGCCACGGCTGTAGTGCCCCTTCCGAACCCGGCAACAGGCTGGGGTCGTAGACCAGCTGATAGGCACCTTGCGAAGGGTTCTGTGGGTTCTGTTGCCAGCCCCAGAGATAGTCTTCTACCCAGCCTGCCTGTTGTGCCTCTCGGAGCGTACGGGTTTCGTTTCCGCGCCGTACTCGGATTGTGTCAAGACCCCAAACCAGCGGGTTCAGATAAGGGCTGGAGATAAGGTTCCACCTTGGGGTGAGCGGGATTGCCACCTCGCCCGTGATGGGCTGTCCACTCACATCGAGTCGCGTGGGTGCGGAGAGGTGCACGAAGTAGCCCTCGCCCACTTGAAGGCGGTCTACTGGCTCATAAGCGTTGGTGTTGGGGTTCCATCGCACAATCTGAGCGCCTGTCAAGCCGAGCGCGCTGATGCTGGCATCGGCTACCTGCAGGCTGAGGGAGAAACTGGTGATACCGATGAGAGTGGGTTTCACCTCTTCAGCGGTGCGGAAGGTGCGTGTTTGGCTCCATGCGCTGAGATTGCCCTGAGCATCGCGTGCGCGCGCCCGCCAACTGAGTGTGCCGACAGGCAGAGGTTGGGCTTCGGGCACAGGGAAGGTCAGAATCGCTCCACTGGGCACTTGGTCAGTGGTAAAAGTGCGCCTCGTGGAATCTTGCGTGATTTCGATTTCGAAGGAGATGAGGTCGCTTTCGGGGTCGGTCGCACGCAGGCGCAGAATGGGCGTGCGCGAGGTAGTGGCTCCCTCCTCTGGGCTAAGCAGTTCAGGTGCGTTAGGTGGGTTGTTGGGTTCGGGGATGGTGAATCGGCGAGGTGGGCTCCAATCACCTTGCGCACCTTGTGAATCGATGGCGCGTGCTTGCCAAGTGTAGTTGCCTGGGGCTAACGCTTGGGCTGTGGATACGCTCACACTCGCCTCAGCACCGCTTGCCACCTGAGCGGTCGTGAGTTCCAGAACGCTCCCATCGGGGCGGTTCACTTGGATGCGTGCCGAGACGCGGTCGCCATCGGGGTCTGAGAGGCGCACGCGGAAGGTAGGCGTGGGCGTTACCGGGGCGTTGTCCTCTGGCTCTATCAGGTCGGGCATATTGGGCGCTCGGTTGCCAGTGGAAACCGTAAACGTCCACTGGTCGGTCCATTCGCTGTAGTCGCCTATGCTATCGCGTGCGCGCGCCCGCCAGCGATAGGTGCCAGCGCTCAGTGCCTGAGCGTTATTGAGAGTAAGAGTTGCTTCGCTCCCGCTGGAAACGAACCCCGTCTCGAACTGGAGCGTGTTGCCCGTGGAGGTGGCAATCTCAATCTCTGCCTTCACTTGATTGCCGTCGGGGTCCGAGAGGCGTACGCGGAAGGTAGGAGTGGGCGACACGGTGGCTCCGTTCGAAGGGCTAATCAGTTCAGGTATGGCAGGCACCTGATTGGCAGAGGGTACAGTAAACTGGCGCGGGTCTGTCCATCCACTCTCAGCACCGTAGGCATCGATTGCTTTCGCTCGCCACTGGTAGGTGCCCGGTGCAAGGGCTTGGTCAGCAGGCACAGTAAAACTTACTTCGGAACCGCTCGGTACAAGCGAGGTTTCGAAGGTCACGGGCGGAACGCCCGTGCGACTAACCTCGATACGCACCTGCACTTGGTCGCCTTCTGGGTCGCTTAGGTGGAAGCGGAAGGTGGGGGTGGCTCCGACGGTTGCATTGTTCGGGGGCTCCAGAATTACTGGCTTGCCCGGAGGGGTGTTGGCAACGGTGAAGGTTCGGCTTTCGCTCCAAGCGCTGAATGCTCCTCGCTCATCCTCTGCGCGTGCCTGCCAACGGTAAGTGCCCGGCGCAAGTGGTTGTTCTGGGGCAATCGTGAGATAGACACTCCCTCCGCTCACCCAGTTGCTTTGATAGGTGCGTACTTGATTGTTGGCATCGGTAATTTCGAAGTGGGCGCGCACTTGGTCTCCATCGGGGTCGCTGAGCTGTACCTCGAACGAAGGGGTGCGCCCCACGGTTGCCCCCGATGTAGGCTGGATGAGCACAGGGATATTCGGAGGCTGGTTTGGAGGTCCTGAAGTCCACACAAGCGCAATCCCGTCCTCGCCTCCACTTGCGACAACCGTGTTGTCGGGTGAAAGTGCAAGCGCAAAAAGAATCCCCTGATGGGCATTCACTTGGCGGATGAGGTTGCCTGTGGTAGCATCCCAAAACCGAATCGAACCGTCGCTCCCTGCAGACACAAGCGCAGAGCTGTCCGAAAGATAGAGAATTCGGTTCACCCCGCTTTCATGGGCAGGAATTTGGCGATAAAGCCCACTTGTGGCAAGGTCCCAAATGCGAATCGTGCCGTCGGTACTGCAGGAGGCAAGGTGTTGGTTATTCGGGCGGAAGGTCAGCCCTGTAATCGTTTCAGAATGTCCCGATAGCGTGGCAATCAGGTTTCCGTTTGCGATGTTCCATAGGCGAATGGTACCGACCGCGTCGCCTGTGGCGAGCGTCGTGCCATCGGGCGAGAAGGCAACTGCATTCACCGTGCCCGTGTGCTCGGTGAAAGTGCGCACAAGAGTCCCTGACGGCAGATTCCACACCTTCGCAGTGCCATCAAAGCTCGCAGTCGCTAAGCGTGTTCCGTCAGGCGAAAAGGCGACCGCCAGCACTTCCTCATTATGCGCCTGCCAACTGGCAAGCGAAGTCCCTGTCGGCAGGCTTCTCAGGAGCACGCTTCCTGTCATCGTGCCGATTGCTATCCGAGTACCGTCGGGTGAGACCTCCCCACAGGCGACATAAGACTCAAGGTCGGTCATGCTCTGGAACACACCTGAAGACGCACTCCAGCGATAGAGTTTGCCACTCAACTCCACCGAAACGACCTCTCCCCCGCTTGCGAGACCTATCCCTCTCACGGGGGTAGCATGCTCTCGGATGGTTCCTTGGGGGCTTCCATCCGAGGCGTTCCAAAGCCGAACCGTATGGTCGTTGCCTGCGGAGATAAGCTGACTTCCAATCAGTGCCAAACCGTTCACGCCCCATTCGTGGGCATCGATAGACCACCCTTCTTGTCCTGTAGAGGGGTTCCACTCCTTGATAGTGCCATCGAACCCTGCCGAGTAGAGCGCATCCCCAGTAGCGTTGAAGAGGAGAGCCGAAATACCACCGAAGTGTCCCGTCAAGACGCGCTCTTGCTCCCAGCCAGTTCCTGAATTAAGCCACAGACGCACCTGAGCGTCAAAACCGCCTGTGGCGAGGCGCGTGCCATCGGGTGAGAAGACGAGTGCGCTCACCGAGTCGGGATGTGCGGTGAAAGTATGCTGGAGTGTGCCGTTGCTCACCCGCCATATGCACACAGTGCCCCCCATATCCCCTGTCGCCAACGACTGCCCATCAGGCGCAAAGGCGAGGCTCGCTACTCCGCTTGTGTGCCCCGTGAGAGCGCGAGTCAGGGTGCCATTCGTCGTGTTATAGAGCCTGACTGCGTCACCGCTACTGCCTACCGCAATCAGCGCACCATCTGGTGAATAAGTGACTGCCGTGCCCGACCCGCCCACATTTGCCGTCCAGAGGGTGTTGCCCGTGCTTGCCTGCCACACAATAAGCGTCCCCCCAGCGTCTAACGAAGCGAGCTGTTGGCTGTTGGGCGAGAACGCCAGTGCGCTCACAGGAAACAGATGCCCTCGGAGTAGCCTTACCAGTTGAAGGTCGTTCCGACGATAAATCGCTACAGAGTTGCCCTCACAGGCGACCGTTATGTATTGTCCATCAGGGGAGACCGCCAGCGCTTCTGCAGTCAAAATCGGGCGACGCCATACTATATCGCTCTGCTGGGCAAAACCAGCACCGACCACCAGCCACAAACCCAGTAGCAATCCAACAGCGCCACGCATATCACAGGGGATTATTGGCATCGCCCCCTGTATTTTTCAGGTATGCTCTTGCTATGCAGGCGATTCTCTACACCGATGGTGCTTCGATAGGTAATCCCGGACCTGCAGGGATTGGCGTGGTGCTGAAACGAGCGAATGGGGAAGTGATTGCAGAAATAGGCGAGCCGATTGGTAGCGCCACGAATAATGAGGCAGAGTACCGCGCGCTCATTCGAGGCTTAGAGGAAGCGATTAAATCGGGGGTTCAATCGCTTACTTGGGTCTCGGATAGTGAACTGCTGGTACGCCAAATGAAGGGCGAGTATCAAGTGCGCCAGCCGAACCTCATCCCCTTGTGGCAACGGGCGCGCGAGTTGGCAAAGCAGATTCCCCATCTGGAAGCGCGCTATAGCCCGCGCGAAGGGAATGCGCTTGCCGACCGTTTAGCGAGACAGTCGGCACGGGTTGCGTTCGGTTCCGCTCCGCAGGGTGCGATGCGATTGTACTATATCACCTTTACCCATGCCCACGAGGCGGAGGCGGTCGGGCGTGCGCTGTTAGAGCGACAGTTGGCGGTGTGCGTCAACTGGTTCCCGATTACATGCGCCTATCGGTGGAAGGGCGAAATCGTGCAAGAGCCGGAAACGGTGCTCTTCGTCAAGACACGGGAGGGCAACTTCGAGGCGATCGAGCAGGTGGTGCGCGAGCATGTGGACTACACGAACTTCATAGCGGAACTCGCCCCGATGCAGGTGAATCGCGCCTTTCTGGAGTGGCTCGATGCGGAAGTTCCTTCTCGGACTTAGGGCTTCACAGCCCGCGCAGAATCATCTCCACCGCCTCTTTGTGGCGCGTTTCATCGGAGATAAGTTCTTCCAAGTCGTTCACCAAGCCGTAGTCGCCAAACGCCTCCGCTTGGTCGCGTCGCTGTTTGTAGCGGGCAATCGTCTCCTCTTCAGCACGCAGGATGTTGGTGAGCATCTCCTGGAGCGAGCTGGCGGGAGGCACAGGCACAGGCGTGGTGGTCGGCTGTCCGCCCAGCGCTGCAATCTTGTTCGCCAGCAGCTCCGCATGGCGCAGTTCGTCGGGCACCTCGCGCATAAAGAACTCCTTCATCTCCTCGCGATAGATGCCCGTCACGGTCGCTGCGTAGGTGATGTAGGTGATGATTGCCTGATACTCGTTCGCCAAGTCGATGTTCAGCCCTTCAATCAGTTGCTCTTTCATGTTCCAACCTCCGTATAGAGTGTACCCTGTTCATAAGCCCTCCAAAAGCCATTCACGGCTGAAAAGTGCCCACTTAATAGAAGAGCGTTTCGGGCGTCCCCGCTCGTCGCGAGGCAGGTCGTCGCGTTCCAAGGTGTAGCTGTAGGTCACATGAATCGTGCCATCGCGCGCTTGGATTACGGAGGGGTAGGCATATCGCCCCGCGTTCGGTTCGTCCTTTTCCAGATAGCGTGCGGTGCGCCATGTGCGCCCTTCATCCAGCGAGACCAGCAAAGCCAGCTGGTGGCGCCCCCGCTCGGTATCGTTTGCCACCATCAGCCATTCGCCCGTCTTGAGCGCAATCACCTGCAGGCTGGAGCCAGGGTTTGGCACCTGTGTCTTTTCCGCCTCGCTCCAACTGTAACCGCCATCGCTGGAGTAGGCGACCCACACGCGGTTCGGTGGAGGTCCGTTATCCCGCATGTAGGCGACCAGCGTGCCGTCCCGACGGGGAACCAGCGAGGGCTGAACCGCCCCAGCACCGAGAATCGGCAGGCTTGGCTTCCATGTGGCACCATTATCCTCGCTGATGGCTATGAGCGAAAAACTGAAGCCGTCTGAGTAGAGCGGAAGCAAGATACGCTTACCCAGTATGAGCGGGTGGATGCGGGTCATCCAGCCCAATCGGCGGGAGAGTTCGTCGCCCGTGCGCTGGCGTATGGTGTTGAGATAGGCGTCCAGCCGAATACGCAGTTCCGCTGGGAGATGCGACGCCTGCGATTCTAACTTTCGGCACCATGCCTCCACCTGTTCAACAAACCGCTCATCGGGCGAGATGTGCAGAACATCCCCTACGCCCCAGCGAGGCGCAGGCGCACGCTGATAGTCGGTGGAGATACGGTACTTCAGCAGGGAGCCTTCCCAGCGGTGATTGAGCACGGTAATCCAGACGAGCCAGAGCCGTTGCTGGGCGTCGAGGAACAGACAGGGGTTGCAGTCGGGATAGTTAGGTGTATCTGCCATCTGAAACGGTTCGCTCCAGCGCTTGGCGCCTCGGCGTCGGCGCGCGCCCAAGATTTGCACATCGTCTGCTGTGCGCTCGCCCGAACCACTGAACCAGCAGACGAGCAGGTCGCCATTCGGGCACTCCACGAGACTGGAGGCATGATTATGCCACCCATTCAGGGGGAAGATAAGTTCGCTGTGGTACATAGCTGGATAAGGCTCTGCTCATAGGGCGGTCGAGCGACCCCGCCCTCGGTGATGATAGCGGTGATGAGTTCGGCAGGGGTGATATCGAAGGCGGGGTTCAGCACTGGCGTGCCTTCTGGCGCAACTCGTATCGAGCCGATGTGGGTCACCTCAGTCGGGTCGCGCTGTTCCACAGGGATTTCGGCACCCGTGTGCGTGTAGAGATCAATCGTAGACAGAGGTGCTGCTACATAGAACGGCACTTGGTGATAGTGCGCCAATACTGCGAGGGTGTAGGTGCCAATCTTGTTGGCGGTGTCGCCGTTGCGTGCAATTCGGTCTGCGCCCACAATTACGGCGTCGACCTGGCGTTGCGCCATGAGTGCGCCTGCGACGCTATCGGCAATCGCATAGAAGGAGATGCCCTCTTGCAACAGTTCCCAAGCGGTCAGGCGTAGCCCTTGCAGGCGCGGGCGGGTCTCGCATGCGTAGACGAGCTGGAGTTTACCCTGCTCGTGTGCCACGCGGAGGATGCCTAAGGCGGTGCCAATCCCGCCTGTTGCAAGCGCGCCCGTGTTGCACAGGGTCAAGACGCGCGCCCTTTTGGGCAGAAGGGCTACCCCAAACTCTGCCATTCGGCGGTCGGCGTCGTGGTCTTCTTGCAGGATGGCGTGCGCCTCCTGCAGGAGCCGTTGCCGAGCCTCCTGCGTATCGGTTGCCTGGTTGACCACTGCCTGAAGTCGCTCGATTGCCCAGAAGAGGTTCACGGCGGTGGGGCGCGTTTGGGCGAAGGCTTGGCAGACCTCTCCGAACACCTTGCGGAACTCCGCTATTTCATCGGGTAGGTTTTGGCTTGCCAATACCAGCCCGTAGGCGCAGGCAATCCCGATGGCAGGCGCGCCTCGCACCTTCATCATACGAATGGCGTCGGCTACCCCACGCCAATCGTCGAACTCTTCATACACCACTTGGTCGGGCAGGCGAGTCTGGTCTAAAATGCGCACCACTCCATCCCGCCACGCTACAGGCTCCACCTTCATACGCGGTAGGATACCCGATTCGCTGAGGGGATGAAGTTAGTAGGAAGCATCTCCACTCCCGTTCTCCTCGTGATGGGGTATAATATGCCCCGATTAGGAGGTGTTGGTTGGAACCCCATCTGTTTGAGGTCTCAGCACATTGGGAGGGCGATAGCAACAGCACAGGCTCCTTGCAATCGCCCGGCGGTCTCCACTGTCACTTCGCAGTGCCCACCGAGTTCGGAGGTCCGGGTGGATGTCCCAGCCCTGAGGAGATGTTGCTGGCTGCGCTCGCCTCGTGTTATGTGATTACGATTGCCTACATGGCGGAGCTGAAGAAACTGCCCTTGCACAAGCAAGCGATTACCGTGCGTGGCGTTGTGGAACGCGACCCCCAAACCCGCCGACTGCGCTTCACCCGTATGCAGATTGCGCTCACCTTTTTCGTCGCCCCGGACGCGTCCGACACCCAAGTTTCGGCAATCCAGAGACTGGCAACCGATGCCAAAAGCTACTGTCTCGTCTCCAACTCGCTCAGCAACGAGATAACCTTTGAAGTAGAAACCCAAATAGTAAGAATCTAAGGGCATAAAGCATCTCTTGCACAACGCATCAACCGAAATTTTTTTCTCTTGGTTTGTGCGAGACTACCGGCCCGAGAGACAGAGAAAAGATTTCGGTAAGGGAGTTGAAATGATGGCTACCGTACGCGCGTTCCGTGCGACCCGTTTCGCACGCTTAATACCAGAGGTGGTGGCACCACCTTATGATGTGATTACGCCTGATCAGCGAACCGAGCTGGCGACCCGTTCCCCGTACAATATGGTACACCTCACTCTCCCCGAAAATGGGGAGAACCGCTACCGACACGCGCAACAACTTCTGAACCACTGGCTCAGCGAAGGTGTCCTTCGCACCGACCCTACGCCCGCCTTCTATCGCTACACCCAGCAGTTTGTCAATCCGCTCGCCCAGTCCCTTCAAACTCGCACAGGCTACTTTGTGCTTCTGCATACGGAGCCTTACGAGAAGGGCACGGTGCTTCCCCATGAGCACACCTTCCCCGTGTTTAAAGAAGACCGCTTCCGCCTGCTGGAGCACACCCGCACGCACTTAGAAAGCATCTTCGGGCTGTTCGAAATGACCTCTGAACTGCGCCAAGCCCTCAGTGAACCTCTCTGGGAGCCGATTGCGCACTTAGAAGGAGCCGACCTACCTGAAGGGCAAGCCCATCATCTGGAGCGCGTTGTGGACCCTGTGCAAGTGGCACGCCTCGAGCACGCTTTCGAATCGGCTCGTATCTGGATTGCGGACGGACACCACCGCTACGAGACCGCTCTGCAGTTCGGTCTCCAGTATGGGAGGGGCGAGGGAGCACCAGAGCGGTTCCTGCCTATCCTGCTGGTTCCGTTCGATGACCCCGGATTGGTGATTTTGCCCACCCATCGCCTGTTGAGCGCCCTTCCACCTGGTAGCCCTACCGATTGGCAGAACCGCCTCCGTGAGGAGTTCGAAGTGCGTCCTCTCCCGTTTGAGAGCGTTCGCACTTTAGAATTGAATGCGTCCGAGTCGTGGGTGGCGTGGGTCTGGCAGGAGGGAGCATGGCTGATACGCCCCAAAGCGTTCTCGGAGGTACCTGCTCAGCCCGATGCGCTCACACGCTTCGATGCATGGTGGCTTCATAACCGCCTGATGTTAGCAATCGGCTACTCCTCTACTCCCCCAATTCAGTATGCTCGCTCGCGCGAAGAGGCGCTCTCTGCTCTTGAACAGGGCACAGCGCAAGGGGTGTTCCTGCTCAGCCCACCGACGCTTACAACCTTGCGAGAGGTTGCCGAAGCGGGCGCCAAAATGCCCCAAAAGTCCACCTACTTCTATCCGAAGGTGCTCTCGGGGCTTATTCTGTGGAGGATTGGCACATGACGAAAGTCATCGGGGTAATCCCAGCGCGCATGGCTTCGACCCGCTTGCCAGGCAAACCGCTCCTGCCGATAGCGGGCAAGCCGATGATTCAGTGGGTTTGGGAGCGTGTTAGTCAAGCGCGCTCCCTGCATGAACTCTATATCGCCACTCCCGACCCTGAGATTGTGCAATCGGCAGAATCGTTCGGGGCACGCGTCCTGCTGACCAGCCACGCGCACCGATCGGGTACAGACCGAACGGCAGAGGTCGCCCGCCTCACGGATGGCGACATCTATGTGAACATTCAGGGTGATGAGCCTCTGCTTCAGCCTTCCGCAATCGACCGAGCCGTTCAGCCCCTTTTAGATGACCCCACCGTGTTCATGAGTAGCCTCTACTGCTATGCCCAACCCGACGAGTACGAAAAACCCACAATCGTCAAAGTGGTCATCGACCAAAAGGGCGACGCGCTCTACTTCTCCCGCTCCCGTATTCCCTATCCGCGTATGACCACCGACTATCCCGTGCTCAAGCATATCGGTCTCTATGTGTACCGTCGTCCCCTGCTGTTGCAGTTTGCCCAGTGGGAGCCTACCCCGTTAGAGCTTACCGAGTCGCTGGAGCAGTTGCGTGTGCTCGAGCATGGCTATCGCATCCGCATGGTCTATTTCGAGCATGCGGGGATAGCAGTCGACACCGAAGCCGACTTAGCCAAAGTGCGTGCCCTTCTGGAACCCCGCTAACCTCCGTCAAAAGTGCCTGCCTCGCTTTTTGCTCGCCCGCAAGCAGGAAAGCGACTAAAAGTGGGGGCTATGGGACATTGCAGGAGTTTCGCTTTAGAAGGCGTATCCCACAGGTACTATGCGAAGGATGTGGGGTTTGCTAACAGGGTTTCTGATCGCGTTGAGCGCTTTCGCGCAGGATACGCCCTATCGCTTACCAGAAGTGTATGCGATTCGGGGAGTGCGCCTTGTGCCAATTGCCCAACCGCCTATAGAGAAGGGCACGATTGTGGTGCGCAACGGTGTCATCGTGGCAATCGGGGCACAAGAGAGCATTCCCATCCCTGCAGACGCTGAGGTGATAGAGGGGGATGGGCTAACCGTCTACCCGGGATTCATCGATGCGTTTTCCAGCCTCGGCATGCCTGCCCAAGCGAACGACCCCGCCTACACCACCTACGAACGGGGCAATACCTACAGCAATCCTCAAGTGCGCCCAGAGCGTCAGGCGATGGTGCTGTTCCAGTCCGACCCAGCGCAACTCGCACGCTGGCGACGGGCGGGCTTCGTTGCGGCGCATACGGCACCACCGCATGGAATCTTCTCAGGTCAATCGGCACTGATAAGCCTCAACGATGGCTCGACACCCCAGATGGTGATGAAGCCCACCGTGGGGATTTTGATGAACCTGCGTGGACGTGGTGCTTTTGACCCTGCTTCGGCTCCAAGCGGATATCCCAGCTCGCTGATGGGCGCAATTGCCCTCGTGCGCCAAGCCCTCTACGATGCTCAGCACCAAGCCGAGGTATGGCGAATCTACTCGGCTAACCCGCAGGGCAAGCCACGCCCCAGCTTGAACCGCTCGCTCTCTGCCTTGCAAAGCCTGCTGAATCGTGAGATACCTCTATTGGCGCTGGCGAACTCTGCCCCTGATATTCAACGCGTGCTTGCGATTGCCGACGAGTTCAACCTGCGGGTCTGGATAGTGGGAGGGCAAGAGTCGGCGCGCGTGGCAGACGAACTCTCACGACGCCAAATCCCCGTCCTTTTGAGCCTTGAGATGCCCGAACCTCTGCGCACCTATGACCCTCTCAATCCACCCACGCTAACCAGCCTGCGCAATCGTGCCCTTGCGTACCAGAACCCTGCCCTCCTCGCAGAGAAGGGTGTCACCTTTGCCTTCACTACTGAGGGGCTAAACGACCCAGAACGGCTCCTGCGCAACATTCGGATTGCGATTGCCAACGGCTTGCCGAAAGAGAAGGCTCTGGAGGCACTCACTCTCGTTCCTGCACGCCTGTTGGGGGTGGACGACCGATTGGGCACGCTGGAACAGGGCAAGTTGGCAAGTTTCGTCGTGACTCAGGGCGAACTGTTCGAACCGCGCACCCGCCTCCGCTACCTCTTCATCGAAGGCAAGCAGTACAAAATAGACGACACCACTCAGACTGTCTCTGCCCCACCAACCCCGCGCTTCCGCCGACCGCGCGATTGGGATGCCGAGAACTCCACCAGCCTGCAGGAAGCCTCCTGCTGTTATCACCACGCGGAAACAGGGGTGCTTGTGCATATGCTCAGCCATGACCACCTCGCAGGTGCGTGCGATACCGATTGCACCGAACATCTGACTGCAGGAGTGCCTCCACGCGCTACCCCTCTGCACCCCGCAAGGAGTTTCCTGCAAGATGTGCCCACCCCTGAACCTCAGCCCCAAGAGTCAGGCGAGCGTGCCCCTACGCAAGGCGCACCCAGTGGAGACGACCTGCCTGTGCTCCCACGCGTCAAACTCACCCCGATTATGCCCACCCCAGCCGATGAGCATAACACTTGGCTCATCCGCAACGCCACCGTCTGGACGCTCACCCACGACAAACCCCTGCCCAACACCGATGTGCTCGTCGTGGACGGTATCATTCGGGCGGTGGGTAAGAACCTTCAGGCACCCCCGAACGCACAGGTCATCGACGCAACGGGTAAGCACCTCACACCAGGCATTATCGACTGCCATTCGCACACCGCTATCAATGGTGGGGTGAACGAGGGCACAAATGTCTGCACCGCAGAGGTGCGCATAGAGGATGTGCTCAATCCCGACGATGTGAACATCTATCGCCAACTGGCAGGAGGCGTGACGAGCGCGCTGGTACTCCACGGTTCTGCGAATGTGATCGGAGGGCAGAGCGCAACTGTCAAATGGCGATGGGGTGAATCGGCGCGCGAGATGCTCTTTGCCGAGGCACCGTCGGGCATCAAGTTTGCCCTGGGCGAGAACGTCAAGCGCTCCAACTTCCGCACCACAGGACCGACACGCTACCCCGCTTCCCGCATGGGCGTGGAACAGGTGATACGCGACACCTTTCTCCAAGCGCTGGACTACAAGCGCCACTGGGAAGAGTATCGGGCAGGCAAACGCCCCTATCCTCCCGCTCGCAACTTGCAACTGGACGCAATCGTGGAAATTCTGGAGGGCAAACGGCTCATCCACTGTCACAGCTACCGCCAAGACGAGATTCTGATGCTGTTGCGCGTGTGCGAAGAGTTTGGGGTACGCGTGGGCACGCTCCAACATGTGTTGGAAGGCTACAAGGTAGCGAATGAGATTGCCCAGCATGGAGCAGGCGCATCTTCCTTTTCCGACTGGTGGGCGTACAAGATTGAGGTTTACGATGCCATCCCCTACAACGGCGCGCTGATGTGGGAGCGCGGAGTGGTCGTCTCCTTCAACTCCGATAGCAACGAGCTGGCGCGACGGCTCAACACCGAAGCCAGCAAGGCGGTCAAGTATGGCGGTGTGCCTGAGGTGGAGGCGCTCAAGTTCGTCACCCTCAATCCCGCCAAACAGTTAGGCATCGACCGCTATGTGGGCACCATCGAGCCCGGCAAGCATGCCGATTTAGCCCTCTGGAGCGACCATCCCCTCAGTGGCTATGCCCGCTGTGAGAAGACCTTCGTCGACGGCATCCTCTACTTCGACATCGAGCGCGACCGTGCTTGGCGCAAGGAACTGGAGCAGGAGCGTCAGGAGTACCTGAAAGGACTGCGCGCCGTCTCCCTGTTCGACCGCCCAGAGCAACAGGACCGCCCCGAATCGGAACGCCCACGCACGCCCGACCAAGTGTCGGTAGAGGGCACTTGGCGGGGAACCATCACAGGTCCTGACCCTCTGCCACCCGATGGGGTCGCCTTCACGCTCATCCTACGCCAAGAGGGCAACACCCTCAGCGGAACCCTTGAAACCCTGCTGGGCGCACAGAGCTTCTCAGGCGTGCCCTTCGACCCCAGCACCAACACTATCCAGATTACGCTGGAAGTGCAGGGGATGAGCTTCACCGTGAACGCCACCATCGAGGGCGACCGCATGACAGGCACCATCACCGCGATGGGCATGAGCTTCAACCTACAAGCACAGCGAGTGCCCTAAGGGGCAGTGGGCAGTCGGCGGTCGTAGCACGGTCGTCTCGCCCGTGTGCTATATGGGCAAGATGCCCAAGCCACTTTTGTTAGACGCTCTTAGTGTCCGTGCGAGGTGTTAGACTCAAAATACCACGCCAACGCCTGCACCGCCAGCAGATAACTGTGGATGCCGAACCCGCAGATGTGCCCGATACACACGGGCGCAATCGCCGACTGGTGGCGGAACGGCTCGCGGGCATAGATATTGGTCAGATGCACCTCCACCACAGGCAGACCCACCCCCACAATCGCATCCCGCAGGGCGATGCTGGTGTGCGTGTAGGCGCCTGCATTCAGGATAACGCCATCTGCCCACTGGCGCGCCTCGTGCAAAGCACTGATTAACTCGCCCTCATGGTTGGACTGCAGGTGGCGCACTTCGATGCCCAGCGTCTGCGCGAAGGCGGAAACCTGCTGGACAAGCTGGTCTAAGGTGGTCGTGCCGTACAGATGAGGTTCCCGCATGCCCAGCAGGTTCAGGTTCGGACCGTTCAGAAGCAGGATGCGCTTGTTCACTCTTCGTGCCCTTCGTACTTCTCCTTCAGCGCCTGAATAACGCCGGGGTCGGCAAGGGTCGTGACATCGCCTAAGGCGCGTCCTTCTGCAATATCGCGCAACAGCCGACGCATAATCTTGCCACTGCGCGTTTTGGGCAGTTCCGGCGTGAAGATAATGTCGTCGGGTCGGGCGATTGCGCCAATCTTCTGAGCGACGAACTGTTTCAGCTCGTTGCTGAGTTGCTCGTCCGCTTGGTAGCCCTCTTTGACAATCACGAACGCGGCGACGGCTTGCCCTTTGATTTCATGGCTCTTGCCAATCACTGCCGCTTCGGCAACCGCTGGGTGTTCCACAAGCGCGCTCTCCACTTCCATCGTGCTGAGGCGGTGCCCTGAGACATTCAGCACATCATCGACGCGCCCCAAGAGCCAGAAATAGCCCTCCTCATCGCGCCGTGCGCCATCGCCCGTGAAGTAGAGCCCCGGATATTTGCTCCAGTAGGTCTGGACGAACCGCTCTGGGTCGCCCCACAGCCCGCGTGTCATAGAGGGCCACGGCTTTGTGAGCACCAGATAGCCACCGCGTCCTGGTGGCACAGAGTTGCCCGCATCGTCCAGCACATCAGCAAAGATACCAGGGAACGGGAAGGTCGCAGAGCCGGGCTTGGTAGTCACGATACCAGGTAAGGGCGTAATAAGGATTGCGCCCGTCTCGGTCTGCCACCAAGTGTCGACAATCGGACAGCGCCCCCCACCGATATACTCGTGATACCACATCCACGCTTCGGGGTTGATAGGCTCACCCACTGTTCCTAAGAGGCGTAGACTGCTGAGGTCGTGTCGGGCGGGATAGTGTTCGCCCCACTTCATGAAGGCACGGATGGCGGTGGGGGCGGTGTAGAGGATGGTGACCCGATATTTCTCGACAATCGCCCAGAAGCGGTCGCGGTCGGGATAGTCAGGCGCTCCCTCGTAGATGACGCAGGTCGCACCGTTCGAGAGCGGTCCGTACACGATATAACTGTGCCCCGTTACCCAGCCCACATCGGCGGTGCACCAGTAGACATCCTCATCCTTGAGGTCGAACACCCAGTTGGTGGTGATGGTGACTTGGGTCATGTAGCCCCCTGTGGTGTGCATAATCCCCTTCGGCTTGCCTGTGGAGCCAGAGGTGTAGAGCAGGTAGAGCAGGTCTTCGCTGTCCATCGGCTCGGCAGGGCAGGTGAGGGGAGCGTTTGCCATGAGTTCGTGCCACCAGAGGTCGCGCCCTGCTTGCATGGGCACGGTGTAGTTGCCCCCGATTCGGCGTAGCACGATGACCTTCTCAATAGAGGGCGTGCTTTGTAAGGCGGTATCGGCATTCTGCTTGAGGGGCACGATGCTCCCGCGTCGGTAGCCACCATCGGCAGTGATGAGCAGTTTCGCCTGCGCATCGTTGATTCGGTCGGCAAGCGAATCGGCACTGAAGCCCCCAAACACCACCGAGTGGGGCGCACCGATTCGGGCGCATGCCAGCATGGCGATGACGACTTCGGGCACCATCGGCATATAGATGCAGACGCGGTCGCCTTTCTGCACGCCCAGCGACTTGAGCACATTGGCGAACTTTTGAACCTCACGATGGAGGTCGCCATAAGTCAGCACGCGCTCCTCGCCCGGCTCGCCTTCCCAGATGAGCGCGGCTTTGTTGCGTCGCCAACTCTTCAGATGGCGGTCGACGCAGTTATAACAGGCGTTGAGCTTGCCCCCGATGAACCACTTCGCGTAGGGGGGATTCCACTCCAACACTGTATGCCACTTTTGGAACCATTCGAGTCGCTCGGCACATCGTGCCCAGAACGCCTCGAAATCTTTGTTCGCCTGCTCGTAGATGGCAGGGTCGTTCACATTCGCTTGTCGCCTAAACTCCTCTGTTGGCGGAAACCGCCGAGCCTCGTGCAACAGCGCATCGATTGCGGATGTCTCCATAGTTGCCACCTCAAGAGGTCGATTCGCCTCCACGCGTGGCATTCCTGCTAAGAGGGGAAACACTCCTATCCGCACCCTCTCGTACGAATTACGAGAGGTACCTTCGGAAGGGGGTAAGATAAACCTACCTTGCTTGAGGCAGGCACACAAAGAAGGTTGTGCCTTTGCCGAGGGTCGACTCGACTTCGATGATGCCTCCCAGTTGTTGCACGATACCCTCCACCGCAGACAGCCCCAGTCCTGTGCCTTGCCCCAGCGGTTTGGTGGTGAAGAACGGCTCGAAGATGTGGGGTAAATCCTCAGGGCGGATGCCTACTCCCGTATCGGAAACGCTCAGGCATATAAAAGTGCATCCCTCTTTTTGCTTCTCACTGAGGCGTATGGTAATGGTTCCGCCGTTGGGCATCGCATCGCGCGCGTTCACCACCAGATTCAGAAGCGCTTGCAAGAGTTGGTTCGGGTCACCCCTCACATGCCATTCGCCTGGCTCGATCTCCAGCACAATCCGAATGTTTTCGGGCAACACGCGCTGGAGAAGCTCTTCATTCTCGGTAAGCCATTCGGTGAGGTTAATCCTTCTCGGTTGGAGAGCCTGGCGCCGGGCATACGCAAGCAGTTGACGGGTCAGGTTGCTGGCGCGATCGCATGCCTTCTGAATACCTTCAAGATACCGGTGGAGGGTTTCGTCTTCAATACGCTGAAGGGCAAGTTCAGCGTAGCCCAATATGGCGGTTAACAAATTGTTGAAATCGTGGGCGATTCCACCTGCGATGCGCCCAATCGTCTCTAAGCGTCGGGCATGCTCCAGCGCCTCCTGAAGCTTGCGCTGTTCGGTGATGTCGGTCTGAACACCCCACGCACGCACCAGTTTTCCTTCTTCTATCACACCGACCAGACTATTCAGGATGATTCGCTCACCGCCGTAACGGTCACGCTCTACCGATTCACCTCCCGTAAGACGGTAACCGTTCTCTATAAAGGCTCTGAGATAAGCGATGTTCTCTGGACGGTCTGGTATCAGGAGCTGGCTCAAAGAAGAGCCTATGAGTTCTTCAGGCTCATATCCGTACATATGAGCAAAGGCGGGATTGCACTCTGCCAAATAAGACCGCTCGAAAATGAGCCGTATCTGCTCCTCCACAGGCAAATCGGTAGGGATAGGCTCGGTGGTTTCATATCGCCAGATGCCCTCGTTTGCCAGTTGAACGAAGGTATGGTAGCGCTCATAGCTCTGCTCGAGCTCGCGCTGAGCGAGCACTTTTTCCGTAATATCGTTCAGAAACACTTGGATAACAGGGCGTCCTCTGAGGCTCACAAGGCTATAGTGGGCTTCTACTTCTCGAATCGATTTATTTCTTGTGTGGTAGGTGGCAGGTTCCACTCCGTAGCGATTCTGACGGATGCGTGCCACCAGCTCAGGCGTCCAGCACTCGGACTTCACACTGTATTCCGCAAGTGGTTTGCCAACTAACTCTTCAAGGGGCACCCCGAAAAACTCGACGCTTGCACGGTTCGCCATTAGGATTTCGCCCGTGTCGAGGTCAAGCAAGAGCTGGGGGATGGTGCTTTCGTGGAAGAGTTGTCCGCCCCACTCGTGAATTTCGAGCATGTGTTCCAGCTCGGCAACCCGCGCCCGCAGTCGCTCTATCTCTTCGCGCTCCGCTCGATGTTGAGCATCCATCTTAATTTTTTTATTTTCGGAATCACGACGGCTTTTCCTGCTACTTTCCTCTTACAAAAGCCTCCTTGAAATCGTATTCTAAAAGCGGTTTTCATCCTATTCGGTTGCGCAGGACACCAATTCCCTCTGCTTCCAGCTCGACCACATCACCTGCTTGAAGCCAGCGATGGGTTCCTTCTGGCAACTCAAGCAGGCATCCCCCTCCGAGTGTACCAGAGCCGATAACATCCCCGACATGGAGGCGCGTGTTGCGCGAGGCGTGCGCAATTAGCTCGGCAAAAGTCCAGTACATCGTGTCGGCGTAGCCGTCCGAGAGGGTGTTGCCGTTGACTCTGGCTTGCATGCGTAGATGCCATCGGCTTCCACGCTGGGGGTCTGGAATGCGCCACGGTTCCAGCTCGTCGGGCGTTACCACCCACGGACCGAGCGAGGTGGCGAAATCTTTGCCCTTTGCGGGTCCCAAGCCGATACGCATCTCCTTCGTCTGGATATCGCGTGCGCTCCAGTCGTTCATCAGGGTGAATCCTGCAATCGCCTGCTCAGCTTCTTGGAGGTTCCAGTCGCCTCCCTCTTTCCCGATAATGACCGCCAGTTCCAGCTCATAGTCCAACATCTGGGTTTCATGGGGTTTGCGCACCATTTCTTCGTGTCCAACCAGGCAGGCGGGGTTCGAGAAGTAGAAGGCGGGGATTTCGTACCATTCGGGGGGCACTTCCAGCCCGCGTTTTTGGCGCGCATTGCGGACATGGGTTTCGAAAGCGTAGAAGTCGCGTACGCTTGGAGGCACCAGCACAGGCGGGCAGAAGCGTTCGGGCGTAATAGGGGTCGCCTGAGCGAGTCGCTCTTCCCTGCTCGTTGCGTCCAACCTGAGCCAATCCTGAAAATCCCGACATCGTGGAACCCGCACCCACGACTCATCGCGCCAGAGGGCAAGGCAGGGGGCAGTTTCACCGCAAGGGATACAGGTGAGAAAGCGCATCCTATTTGGAAATATCGAGGATTTTGTAGCGAACCGCGCCTTTGGGCAAGATCACTTCCACAACATCCCCCACTTTGTAGCCGATGAGGGCGCTGGCGAGAGGTGCTTTGTAGGAAAGTCGTCCATGCTCTGGGTCTGCCTCCATCGCGCCGACAATCCGAAACTGTTTCTTTTCGTGGCTTTCGGTGTCTTCCACCGTCACCAGTGAGCCGATGCCCACATAGTCGGTGGGGATATCTTGCTCGCGGATAATCGTTGCGCTTTGCAGGATGCCCCGTATCTCTTGGATGCGCGATTCGAGGTACAGTTGCTCGTTTTTCAGGGTTTCCAACTCCACATCTTCAGGGCTAAACTCGCCGTGTTCCTTGTGAGCACGGAACTCCTCGGCGATTCGTGCCCGCTCCACCGTCTGGAGCCGTCGGAGTTCCGCCTCCAGATGGCGAAAGCCTTCTTCAGTCAGATAGATGCGATCGGCTTCAAACATCGTTCTCCTCCACACATTGAGTGGCACGGGCATCCTGCCCATCAGCCATACCGTAGCACGGGCGTCCCCGCCCGTGTGCTTGTTTGAGCAAGATGCTCAAGCCACCTTGTAGCACGGGTATTTGTCCCGTGAGGGCTAACTCGGTTATTCCACACATCCTCTCTGTTCAGAGAGGGGTAGGGTTTTGTCTCTCCCCAGAGGGATACCGATTATACCCCTTTTAAGTTCCTGTAGGTCAACCGTACAGGGGTCCGTACGCTTGGCAAGCGCGGAAATCGGCTCCTTCGGGGTCGGCTGTGCCGAACATGCCCCACTGGTGCGGACGGAACACCCGCTCTGGCTCGACATTATGCATCGCCACGGGGATTCGCACCATCGAGCAGAGCGTGATGAGCTCGTGTCCGATGTGCCCGGAGCTCAGCACACAGTGATTCGCCCCCCAGTGCGCCATCACGGTGTAGACATCTCGGAACGCCCCCTTCCCCGTCGTGCGCGGGACAAACCAGGTGGTGGGCCAAGTGGGGTTAGTCCGCTCGTCAAGGGTCTGGTGAACCTCCTCATGCAGATCGACCGTATAACCTTCAGCAATCTGCATCACGGGACCAACACCCTCTACGATGTTTAGACGAAACATCGTGGCAGGCATTCCGCCTCGTGTGCGAAAGCGCGTGCTCCAGCCACCGCCACGGAAATATTCCAGCATCGCGCAGTGCCAACTGGTGGCGTTCAGACAGCGGTCTACCTCCTCGGAAGTGAGAGCCCACCACGGCTTCATCGCAGGGCTACCGTCAATTTCTTGCTGTCCCGTGCCATCCAACGCGGCAGGACCGCTGTTGATGAGGTGCAAAAAGCCGTCTTCCAACATACCCGTTAGCACATGCCCCGTGACCCGCATCACTGCGGAAGGCGACCAGTAGGTGCGCACATCGGCAAAGACCTGCGCGCTCCCCGTCAGCAAGTGCCCAAATAGCATGCAGATGCCGTTCAGATAGTCGTTCTCGGTAGCGAGGATGTAGGGCTGGCGAATGCCGTTCCAGTCGAAACCGGAACAGAGAATGGCTTCCATGAAGTCCCCGTTGGGCAGGTGGTCGGTCCACTGGCGTTGCCCTTGAAACCCGCCTGCAATCCCGTTGAAGCCGAGCGCCTCCTCTTCATAGCCCATCTCGGCGAGTTTCGGATTGCCCACCATCAGGTCGCGAGCAATCAGTGCCATCTTCACGCTTATCTCCCATGTGCGCTCTTTCTGTTCACGGGTCAGTTGCTTTTCAGGTGGGTTGTAGTCTTTGCCCTCTTTGCAATACTCGCGCACCCACGCCATGGCGCGCTGGAACTCGTCTTGGTCGTAGATTTCGCGCTCCATTCGGCGGACGAACTCCACCATATCCACCGTCATGGTGCGCATACCGAAGTATTTCTGCAGAAAGTCTTGGTCTACTAAGGAGCCGACGATGCCCATCGACACATTCCCCATCGACACATAGCTCTTTTCGCGCAGAGTGGCGACCGCAATGCCCGCTTTGACGAACTGCAAGATACGCTGAGCGACATCGTTGGGGATGGAGAGGTCGTGGGCATCTTGCACATCGCGCCCATAGATGCTGAAGGCTGGCAGTCCTTTATTGGCGTGGCTTGCCATCACCGCCGCCAGATAGACGGCTCCGGGGCGTTCGGTGCCGTTGAATCCCCACACAGCTTTGGGGCGCGTTGGATGGATGTCCATCGTCTCGTAGCCATAGCACCAACTGCGCGATACAGTGAGGCTCACCCCCACCCCCTCACGCTCGAACTTCTCCTCGCAGGCTACCGCTTCGGCAATCCCTCCGATACATGTGTCCGCCACGACGCATTCCACAGGCAGACCGCAGGCGTGACGCAGATTCTCGCTGATGAGCTTGGCAACCGCATGCGCCATCGCCATCGTGGCGCCTTCCAAACTCTCGCGTACGCCCTGACGACGCCCATCAATCGTGGGGCGAATACCTACTTTCGGTAAAGTGCCACGCAAACGGTTCACAGGCGGATTCATCGGATGCATTCTTCTTCCCTCCGTCGTACTAAACCTATATGAGGAGGGCAGAGAAATTCCTGCAAAAGGTAGCCCCAAAGTTAGGAATGTTGGATTATCGTAATCCGATACAACAAGGTGTTGCCCAGCCTAAACTCCAAGTAGCGCAAAGCGGTGTAAACCTCGCCTTTCCATAGAACCGTGTCGCCCGGCAACAGCAAGGTGTCGGGCAGATGTGCCAACATCCACAAGGGGCGTGGCAGAGTACTGAGTTCCTCTGCACTAAACAGCCAGCGCAAGAGGTCGCCCGGAGGCTGGGTGAAGATTCCGCAACGAGTCTGCCCATTTGCCCAGAACGGCTCGCCATACCGACGAAACCAATAGCGTAAGCAGAGCGAAAGCACCATCGGCAATCACCTCTCCTCTTCGGTTTTGGGGCGTGCGATGAACAGAAGGCGTGCGTTGCGCTTGAGGTAGGGTGAGAGGCGCCAATAGCCCTGCGCTTTTAGCCCGGAGGGGTCGTTCGGGTTCGGCAGGGGAGGCGCGGGCGGATTCACCTGGAGCCAGCCTATCCGAAAGCCCACCCACACGCCGATTTCCCGCCAAAGTGTGGCAACCATCTCGCCTGCCACCATCTCCAGCGCGCCCAGATTAAGCGTGCTCAGCAAATCGGGGTCTGGCTCCTCCAGATAGAGAGGGTCAATCGCATACCGTATGGCGGGCACCATCTCGGCAATCAGGGCGTCGATTTCCGCGTCATACTCCGTTCCTGTAAGTCGAAGTTGGCGTTTGACATCCTCTCGGTTCACTGTAATCACCCGCTTCACCTCCCGTCCCTATGCGCGCCATGCCACTCATAGAGTGCCTGACGCAGGCTCCTCAGCACCTCCTGAACCTCCTCAAGCGCACACTCCAGATTCTTGTAAGTCTCCTCCGTGCGTCGAAGGCTCTCTCGCAAGAAATCGAGAAACTCATCGGTAATCGCTTGCTCCTGCTGGCGTGCCGTCTCTACGAGGTGGTCCATGCGCTGAACGATTTGGCGTGTCAGCACCAGAGTCCAACCCACTAATGCGCTCACGATAGCCACAAACTGTGCCCAGTCCATACCTGTTCACCTCGTCTTGCGCAGGAGGGCTTGCAGAACCTGTTCGCGCAGGGCATGTTCAATCTGCTCCACTGCGCTCACGGGGATGCCGAGCCGTTCGGCAAGCGCAACCCGTCGGCTCTGAGGAAACCTGAGCTCACGCTCTTCTAACCAGCGCACAATCAGGGGACGCACCACTCGCACCACCCAAAAGACTATCTGCTCCCGCATCCTTAATCGAACCTCCACTCAAAGGGACATAGGTGAAAGGGGGGCGTCAACTGACCGCATCGCTTCCTCTGCTGACTCCGTGCTGAACCAACTTCGGAAGCCGCTTTTGGTATAATAGCCCCCGATGGAACCGGTCTCGTCCAAGGAGCAGGCAACCCTACTGCTGGAGATTGGCTGCGAAGAGATGCCAGCAGGCTTTATGGCGGACACCCTCCGCCAACTCGCAGAGCGTATCCATGAGACTCTTGCCGAATCACGCCTGAGCCATGGCACTATCCGAACCCTTGGCACCCCACGACGACTGATAGCCCTTGTCGAATCGACCGCCTTGCATCAGACACCCGAAGAGCGCACCGTGCGCGGTCCTGCCAAGCGCGCTTGCTTCGATGCGGAGGGTAAACCAACCCAAGCCCTTCTCGGCTTCGCCCGCTCGCGCGGAGTGGAACCCGAACAAGTGCAATTTCTCCAAACCCCGCAGGGCGAATATGCGTTCGTCCAAGAGTATGACCCCGGTCAGCCTGCAGTTCAGGTACTGAGCCAAGCCCTGCCTGCGCTGATTCGCTCGATGACCTTCCCCAAAACGCTTCGCTGGGGCGCACGCCACCTCCGATTCGGACGCCCTATCCGCTGGATTGTCGCCATGCTCGGCGGGGAGTTTATCCCGTTCGAAATCGAGGGAATCCACTCCGACCGATACAGCCGAGGACACCGATTCCTCGCTCCTGAGCCGTTCGAAGTGCGCTCCCCAGCAGAGTTCCTGAAACAGTTAGAGCGCGCCCATGTGATGGCAGACCCAGACGCGCGCAAAACTTTCATTCGAGAACACGCCATGCGCCTCGCCAGCGAAATCGGAGCGCAAGCCGTTATCGAGGATGACCTGCTGGAAGAGAACGCCTTCCTTGTCGAGAAGCCCCACCTGCTACGGGGTTCCTTCCCCGAGACTTTCCTGCGCCTGCCCGCACCCGTGCTGATCTCCGCTATGAAAAAACACGAAAAATTCTTCCCTATGGTCGATGCGGAGGGGAAGCTGGTGCCCGGCTTCATCTCGGTCTACAACAACGGCAATCCCGACTTTGTGCGGGAAGGCAACGAGTGGGTGCTCGTCGCTCGCTTCAACGATGCCAGCTTCTTCTATGAGGAAGACCTCAAGAGACCGTTGGAGGCGTTTGTGCCTGCACTTGGGCGCATGCTGTTCCAACAGAAGCTGGGAACCTTGCTGGACAAGACCCAGCGTCTCCAACGGCTCAGCGAGCAGTTAGCCCGCGCGCTCGATTGGGAGGACGACCAGCGCACCCTGCTCCAGCGATCTGCCTACCTCTGCAAAGCAGACCTCGCCACCCAAATGGTGATGGAGTTCCCAGACCTGCAGGGGGTCATCGGCAAGGAGTATGCCCTGCGTTCGGGCGAGCCAGAATCGGTGGCGGTGGCTATTGAGGAACATTATATGCCCCGCTCGGCAGGAGGTGCGCTTCCCTCCAGCCCTGCAGGGCGCGCACTTGCGGTGTTAGACCGTATCGACACGCTTGTGGGCTATGTGGGGCTGGGCTACCTGCCCAAAGGCTCGTCCGACCCGTTCGGACTTCGGCGCGCCAGCAGTGCCGTTGTCGAAATCCTCGCTGAAGAACCCGACTATCCCACACTTGCTGAACTGGTTCAGCAGGCACACGATGCCTACCGCGAGCAGAAGGCTCCACTCAAGCCCCTCGTGGCGCTTCAGCCCGACCTGAGAGCGCTGTTCTTCTCTCGTATCTCTGCCTACCTCGAAGAGCAAGGCATCCGCTACGACCTTGTGCGGGCAATATTAGGCGGGGGCTGGGACGACTCGGTCTACGGATTCGTCCAGCGAGCGCACCTGCTCCAGCGCCATTCCCACGACCCTGACTTCCTCCCCCGCACCTACACCGCCACACGCCCCGCCAACATCCTCTCCGCAGCGGAAAAGAAGGGCATTCAATCGGTCGCCAATATGGAAGTGGTAGACCCAACCCTGTTTGAGCATGAGGTCGAGCAAAACCTCTATACCAGTGTCCAACGGCTTACACCCCAGTTCGAGGCACTCTATACCGCTCACCAGTACGAGAGCCTCTATCAGCTCCTTACGGAACTGAACGAGCCTGTCAACCGCCTGTTCGACCATGTGATGGTGATGACTGAAGATGCCCGCTTGCGCCAGAACCGCCTGAACCTCTTAGCGTGCGCCAACCGCCTTTACCTTGCTCTCGCAGATTGGACTCAGATTGTGCAAGAGTCCGAAACGGAATCCCCCTAATCCATAAGGAACATTCCCGAGTGAATCCCAGTCAAAATGCTGGGCACCAAGCTACGGTGCTCTATTACGCACGGAAGGAGGATTAGGGATGGTTAGGTACAGAACCTTATCATGGTGCACTCGTCGTATTGGCGTTGTTCTGTTGACCACGCTTTTCGGAATTGCCATCTCGTGGTCTCAACGACTCTACTGGCTCGGCACGCTTAGTGAAGGAACCCTCTCAGAAGCCTTCGGTGTCTCAGCAGATGGTCGGCTTGTGGTGGGCTTTTCCACAACTCAGGACACAGCTAGTCCCCGTGCTTTTGCATGGACTCAATCTACAGGAATGGTTCAGCTGGAGCTTCTATCGGGCGACCTTGAGAGTACTGCCTATGGCGTCTCGGCGAATGGCGAGGTCATCGTGGGCTATCGAATGAACCCCCAGAGGCGCTTTGTGCCAACACGCTGGGTCAACGGAGCGCTCCAAGATGTCCCTCTGCCCTCGCAAGGGATTTGGGGCTATGCAAATAAGGTCTCGGGTGATGGCACTACCGTTGTAGGGCGGTATTCACGCGGAGCGGGGCGACTCCGAGCCTTCCTCTACAACCCAAGCGAAGGCGCTCTGGACTTGGGTGCGCTGAGCGATACTGCCATCAGTGAAGCGCTGGGCGTTTCCTACGATGGCTCCGTTATCGTAGGCTACTCTGAAACCCTCTCAGAGGGACCGCGTGCTGTCATCTGGACTCGCTCAGGAGGCATTCAGGACATCTCGCAGGGACTTCCAAGCCGAGCGTTTTCCGTTACGCCCGACGGACAAGTGGTGGTTGGCTCCTATGGGGTCGGCACCCAGGCAATTGCTTTCCGCTGGACGGCAAGTGGTGGGCTGGAGACGCTGGGCACCTTCGAAGGCACGAACTGGACTCGACCATTGGCTGTCTCGGCAGAGGGCACAATTTTGGTGGGAGAAGCGATTGTCGACCCCAACGACTCAATTGCCGTCCGCTGGATTGAAGGGGTTGGCTGGCAAGACCTTAACCTCGTTTACGAGAGCCTCTTAGCCCCAGAATCGGTGCTGTTGCGGGCAACCGCCATTAGCCCCGACGGACGCTACATCGTAGGGTTCGGCTACAACTCCCTCACCGACCGAGGCGAGGCATGGCTCTTGGACACCGTTCCCGAACCTGCCTCGTGGGCATTCCTCGCCCTTGCGCTCACGCCCCTTCTCAAGCGACGCCGATCGCCCGCAAGCACAGCGTAGCACAAGCTTTCCGCCTGCGTCAATCCTCCTTAACGCCCTCCTTTCTCAGGGGGGCAAACCTACTGCACGACCCTTTTTTGAGGGAGAAAAAGAAAAGGCTCATCGGTACGGGGTCTCTTCCCCTCTCTCCCATGCTACTGATAGCGCGGTGCCAGTAGGTAGAACCTGCGTCCCAACACCTCTGCTGAGCCTACAGGCACCAAGGTGGCGTTGTCCAGGAGCGCAGAATCGGTGGTGAGGCAGTAGGCACCTGTCTCCTGCATCTGGGCTTGGATGGCGTTCCAGTCGCTCTGGGCATCGTACTGCCCACGCCGATAGAATAACAGACTGGGGTAGCCCGGATTCACGCGGTAAAGAATCAACACACGATAGGGTGGGGTGGAGAGCGCCAGTTCGCGCACAGGGCTTAGTATGAGGCGGTCATACCCCATCAGCGCGCCTGTCATCCCGACTCCAATAGCGAGCACACCTCCCGCCCAGAGCCAACTACTGGGCAGACTTTTCAGCATAGCAACCCCCAGCAATCCCATCCCTACAGGTAGCAGAACCGCCCACAACACACCCCCTTGCCAACCCACCCATCCGCTTGCCGTACCCCACACAAGAATCACCAATACAAAGAGCAGGAGACATACAGGGGAGTAAGCCCTCATTCCCAGCCCATCTTCCATAGAGAGAGGAGGGTCAGCAGTTCTTGCCTCCTTCCCCTGATGAGAGGAGGACAGAAACTGTTTCTGACTCATCCGCCACGCCACCAGCAACGCCAAAGCGGGAAACATCGGGAAGATATAAGCGGGCAACTTTGTGAAACTCAGCGTGAACAGCCCAAACACCAGCCAAGACCAGCGCGCCAAGTAGCGTAAGAGCGCATCCGAGCTTCCAAAAAGACGCCATAGCCCATCCCCACCCAGCACCATCGGAAAGGCTCCCAGCACCAACACCGCCCCATAGAAGAGCAGATAGACCAGCACCCCTGCCACAATCCCACTGAATGTGCCCCTTTGGAGAAGGGGTAGCACGGAGTGCGCCGTGTCGCCCCCTGCAAAACGCAAAAGGTTTTGACGAAGCACGAACTCACTGAAAAACTCCTCCCCATGCTGGAAGTAGACCCCTGCATACCACGGCACACAGGTCGCAACGGTTAGCAGAAGTGCCACGAGTACCCATCGGAACTTCAGTCCTCTCTGGTGAAGCAGGCACGCGTTCCACAGATAGAGTAGCCCCATTAGCAGAAACCCGACAGGACCCTTTGTGAGCACCGCCAGCCCCAGCGCAATCCCCCCAAGAGGCGCCCACAGCCAAGGGCATGTAGGCAATTCCCATAAGGCGATGAGTGTCAGCAATAACCAGAAGCAGAGCGCCATGTCGGTGATTGCCAAGCGTGCCAGCAGAAGGCTCAGCGGGGCGACCGCAAACAGAAGCGCGCCCAGAGTGCCCACCCCCCTATCCAGCCGCCGATTACCCCATAACCCCAGCACCACGAGGATAAGCCCATACATCACCACCGAAGGCAGGCGCAACGCAAAGGGGTTCTCACCGAAGAGGCGCATGCTCGCCATCATCAGCCAATAGAGCAACGGGGGCTTCTCGAACCACGGCTTGCCTTGAAAGGTGGGAGTAAGCCAATCCCCGCGCTGGTGCATCTCCCACGCAACCGACGCATAAAATCCCTCATCCAAATCGGTCAATCCGAACACAACACTGCCAAGAAGCGCAAACAGCACCAACAGCCAGATTAACCCACGCACACCCAAAGTGTACCTCTGATAGAGGTTGCTCGGAAAAGGTGGCTTGGGCATCTTGCCCACTTCGCACACGGGCGAGGACGCCCCTACCGCTCACTCACATAGGTACGCGCCTTCTTGGTGATGGGCTTGCCGATGTCGCTCTCGTTCAAATGCCATACGGGAGAGCCTTTGTGGAGTTCGAAGCATGGGTAGGCACTCAGCACGGAGGCTGTCAAATCCCGACGGGTGCGACGGATGATGTTCAGCTCGTTGTGCAGAGTGAGGAAGTCTGCACCGCGCGGATGGTCGCGCATCAGCTCCACTAACAGGTGGTAGGTCGAGAGGTCATCGGCGCGTTCCTGGAGGGCGAGCAGACGCTCGTAGCGCAAGGGCGAGATGGCTAACAGCGGGTCTATCTCCCCAGTGTAGCGCAGAGAGTAGGTATCGGGCTGGTCGGTCTGTTCCAACTCGAGGACTGCTCCCGACAGTGGCTCCAAGTTAGCAAACTTATCGAACAGCCCATAGATGAGGCGCGTCTGGTGGTTCAACCATACCTCGTAGGTCTGCCCCTTCTCGTCGATGAAAGTGAGTTGCTGAACCGTCGGCTCATCAGGGAAAAAGCCTAACGGGATTTGGCACATGGGGATAGTGCCGAGGTCTTTGTGCGGAGGGCGCAGAACAATCCGAACCTTATTGGGAACGGAGGGAGGAGTGCCTGGTGTCTCCTCATCCAGCACATCTTGGGCACGAGGGTCTTTCACCTCATCCCGCAAAGGGCGCGGATAGCCCTCGGGGTCGATCAGCACATCGCCAATATCGGTTTCGGGGTTCGCTACTAGGCGGGGTTCAGGAAACTCGAACACAGAGGGCACGCTGTACACATATTCGGGCACATCCTGCTCACGCCCGAACCGATCATAGCCAAACCATGTGACGCGCCCATCGCTCCACAGGGCGTTAATCAGGGTGTCCAAGTCCTCGCGGAAGGTTCGGCTCTTAGGTGAGACTTCGAACATCTCTTCCAGAAGCACAGAGGCGCGCGAGATGCTCGGTTGGCTCAGCACATACTGCACAATCTGTTCCACCTCGTCGGGGCGCAGTTCCAGCGGTTGCGTCTCTTCTGCAGGGAGCGACTCCCGCCACTGTTGGAGAATCGCCTTTGCCTGCTCCATCCACTTCGCGGTGACCTCTGCAGGGTACCAGCGTCCATCGGAACCCCACACGAACTCATCCGAATTCAGCAGGGCCTCGAAGAAGGCTATGGGGTCGTAGGGGAACACCCAGCGTGGGTCAGGGTCTAAGGTGAAGTACCAGGCGAAGAAACCAACGATGCGGTTCGGTATCGGCTCCCCAACCTGCTGGAGCAGTTTGACCGCCGATTCGGGTTTCGTCCAGTCCAGTTTGCGTGCGTGCTTGAGGTAGGGTTTCACATCGTTCCAGCTGAGTTCGTTATAGAAGAGGGCGTCGTTAACGGCGCGCTCCCGCTCCGACTCCTGCTCCCACTCATAGGGGATGGGTTCAATCCATTCAGGTCGGAACTGCCACTCTCGCAGTCCAATAAAGTGGCTGGGGGTGATGAAGAGCCGTTCCGCATTTTGGCACAGCCGAGGTAGAATGGTCTCGAAATACTCGTCGCTACGACGATACCGCGCGGACAGCTCCACTGCCACATGCCTGCGAGGGACGGGCGCACCCACTACTCGCACTATCTCCTCGATATAAGCGAGGGTCGGCAGGCGTAGGGGCGATTTTCGATACGCAGGGAGCCATCGTCGCTCCTCTTGCACAAACTTGTTGGGCAGATTGAGCATAAATGCCCGAATCTCGCCCGAAGTTAGCTCCGTCGACGCCAAATAGTCGCGTACTTCGTTGGCGCGCAAGGGCATTACCCTATCCTTTACGAATGCCTCAAGCACCTGACGCGCCAGATAATCGATTGCCAACTGCTCTTGTGGCGAAAGAACAACGGTCTCTATCATTTTTTCATCCTCTACGGTTCTACGATTGTCTCTTGGGGCATGGGCATTTCACCCATGCCTAAGCGCACAGCGTCCTATAATTATGACACATCCTGCTTCGGTTTCGAACGCGAAAGCACGCCCAGCACCAGCCCCAAGGCAAAGAGCGCATAACTATATCCCAAATACACATCGATGGAGTGCAAGGGCAGTCTGTTGTCCAAAAGATGGAACAGGGGATAGAGGGGCGACACGGGGAGGAAGCGGGTTTCGGTAATCTCCCACGGTAGAGAAGTGAAAATGAGCTCAAGCAGAAAGGGAACGACGAGCAGAAAGACAAACACCCCGAATGTCAGGAAGCGGGCGTTCACCAAGTCTCTGCCCTTGAGAATCCCAGAACAGGTGCGCGCCACCCCCCATAAAAACACCCACAGACAGGTGAGATACCCCACCAAAATCCAAATGTCCCACCAATCGTTGGGGTTGATGACCCCTCGCCAGTTCCATGCGACGGCTAAGGCGCCTGCCACCCCCATCGCCCACACCAGCAGGATGTAGGGGAGTGCGCCCGCAGGGCTGGAGCGGAACATTCTCAAAGGGCGAAACAGTCCATCATCGGGGCATAAGCGGTCGCCTTGATGCCCGTAAGGTGCAATAAAAATGATGAGCACCGTCATCAGGAGTAACAGCACAATCGCCATCACCACTATGACCCAGACTACTGCAATTCCAACAAAGGTAAGCGTGAAGCCCCCTAAGTAGGACATCAAGAGGGTCATAACGGCTATCTGGCGTCTCAGTGAGGGCAACAGGTCGCGGTCGTATAGCCCTACCTTGATGGCCGCGCCCGTGAGGAGCAGGCGGGTAGTCGCCAAGCACAGCACCAAACTTACCAGCCACGCAGGGATTGACCATCCGAACGCCCTCAGTACCGTGCCCGACGCAAACGGAGCCGTGAAGGGGCTTAGTAGCCCAATAGGGGCAACCAGTTCATCGCCTGCGAAGCCCATCCCACCGCCTACGGCAACCGCGCGCCACGCGCCTTGAAAGCTTGTCTCTGTACTCAACACCAACAGGAATGCCCCAATCCTCAAGTAGCTCCAAAAGATGGCGAGGGTGGAGTTCTTCGCATAGGCGGAGGTGAACAACGCTATCGCCGAGAGCACCATCGCGCTCAGCACCACCATCGCATAGGTCTCGATGAGCTCGGCAAAGGTCGTGCCTCCCAGCAGGATGCTCACCGCGCTAATCGGTAGGGTCAGCGCTAACAGCAACACCACTAACGCCACCGAGCCGACCAACTTGCCCGTGAGCAGTTCTCGCGCCGTGAGAGGAGTGGCTAACAGCAAGTCCATCGTGCGTCGTTCCCGCTCCAGGGTAATTGCGTTCGCAGAGAGGCTGGGCACAATCAGCACGACTAAAGTAATAAGGGTGGTGGTCACAGTCCAGTAGAAGCCTTGCAGGGCTTGCTGGGCAGAGAAGGGATTGCGCTTGAAATCTTCCGCCACAATCGAGTCGTAGGCAAGCAAGGTGATGAGGGTAAGGAAGGCGAGGTAGACCGCCTGAAGCAGATAACTGCGCCCAAGCCGAACCCGCACCCGCAACTCCCGCCCCACCACTGGGTTGCCGATTACCTGCGTGAAGAACCCCTTGATTGCCCTACCCAGAGCAAGCACAGGATTTCGTCGTGGCGCCATCGTCTGTGCCATGCGCTAAACACCACTTTTTATGATTCATTCCCCCATCTATGTTTCCTGCTACTGTTGAAGCCCCTTCCCATGCTCTTGTTCTCCCACAAGAAGAGGGAAGGAGCCCCTCCTGATAAGGGTACATAGCCTTGGTTCCACTTCAAAAGCCCTCGTGCATGGTTCAGAGCGAAAACCCTTATCCCTCCGCCTTGATAAGCCCTCACCCACCCCGACCCTCCTGACAGGGGTACACAAGGTGGGTTCATTTTCGGAAGCGAAGGCATACTTTTCCACAAGAGTTTCATCCCCCCTCCTGTAGGTTCCCCCCG
>FWPU01002145.1_pt1 | contig 56134 bp, 54 predicted proteins | sample 2228361 | NCBI WGS metagenome assembly FWPU01 (sample SAMEA103939777, study PRJEB20133) | metagenome | reverse complement strand
AAAGAACGAGAAAAAGGGCATAATCTCAAATGAATTAGGCCAAAACTATGCCTATATTTAAAAAATGTCTTATTTCAGAACAACTCTAATCTCAATCCTGGTGGGGACAAGATCCCAATTGGCCGCGCACGAACAACGATCAACTCGCTGACATCAGCGGGATGTTGTCGAAGACGATGATACGTTCTTCAGACGTAGTAGCGGTTCAGGGCTACTGGCAATCAAGTCAAAACGTTGAAATCTGCACCGTCTGCCGGTTGCGCCCACAAGGTCCGGGTCATAAAGCCAGAGATCGCAAAGTATGTAACGTGTGCGAACGGCGCCGCGCTGGTCGGGCTGAAGATTGGACAAAGAACCTACGCACAACCATCTGGACAGACGAAGTGGCTGATGTCAATGGCCGCTTGGCACTGATTGTGGGCCGCTTTGGGCTGGAACGCTGGCTGGATGGCACCATGGTGAAAACCCTGGTGGTCAACGAGCCACAAAACGGTCAGGCCGTCACCAAAAATCCCTCCTTCGCCCGCCTGCGCCGCATCTGGGAGACCACCCGCAAGTTCTGGAGCGAAATTCAGGCTGAAGCGACGAAACTGCTCACGGATGACCGCCGTCGGCTGCAATTAGAGATTGAGTGTCCACCCGACTTACACGTTAATCATCTCTATGAACTCGAATTGGGCAGGACTAGTCTCAACGTGATGTGGGTGAATGAAGGAAACAGATCTTTTTTACTGAGTACAGATAATTTGGGATACATTGCGAAACAACTTGGTGCTGATGAGGACATCTATTCTCATTCCGCTGCAGCAGCTATCTTTGTAGAGGATTACATTAAGTGCCAATTCGTGGAAAAAGGGAAAGCTCCAAATCTCTGGAACCCAGAACAACTAGCTAGAAGAAACTTACTACAAAACAAAAGGATTTCAAAAACTACACATGAGGATACAGCCTACTCTATGACCATCCCCCTTCTGGCTGAGCCACGCACTTTCATGGCCCTCGTCCCGGCAGATCAGGCGCTGAAGGTCATCGGAGCCATCCGGTGCAAGTACGAAGCCGAGATGGGCAAGGTGCGCAACCGCCTACCTATTACGCTGGGGGCGGTCTTTTTTCCGCGCAAGACGCCCTTAGCCGCCGCCATCGAGAGCGGCCGGCGCATGCTGGCACTCCAGCCTCAGAGCCAGGTGTGGAAGGTACAGTCGGTGGCACACAAGACCAATCACGCTGCCGGAGATAACCATTGCAAACAAACCGTCGAACTGACCCTCGAGCGCAAAGAGCGGGAAGAAGGGCGGGAAGTGACGCTCTCCGTGCCGGTCACGATGGGCGATGGCGCCACTCTCGACGTCTGGTACCCCTACTGGCGCGTGGAGGGCAAACCCACCGACCGGACACGCTGGTTTGTCGGTCCCGATGGTGAACACTGGGTGCACGTCTGCGACCTGCGCCAGGGCGATTGCGTCCAGTTCATCCCTTCCACCTTCGATTTCGAGCACCTCGATACCACCGCCCGCCGCTTCGAGATCACCTATCAAAGCTGCCAGCGCCGTGACTCGGCGAAGCGCCAGCGCCCCTACCTGCTGGAAGAACTCGACGGCCTGAAAGAGACCTGGAAAGCAGTGCGCCGTCTGAGCAAATCGCAAATCTACGCCCTGGATGCACTGATCGAGACCAAACGCCAGGCATGGAACAAGCCAATTGGCCTGGAAGCCCTGCGCCTGCCCGCGGACGATGCCTTTCGCCAATTAGTGCGCGACGCACTCTACGAAACTGGCGTGCACTCCCCTGCGCTCGAGTCCGCTGCCCTGCGCGGCATGTTGCGCGATACTCTTGAGCTACACTTGGAAATTTTGAAAGAACAGTTTAACGCTAAAACAACAAATACTTCCCATGAGCAACCATTACACACTTGAACGATTTTTATTGCTTACGCTCGACCCCGTTCACGTCGGCACCGGAGGGTATCGCCTTGGCCGGGTGGATCTGAGCATCGTCCGCGAGCCGGGCACCAACCTGCCCAAAATTCCAGGCACCAGTTTGCACGGCGCCGCCCGCGCATATGCCGCTATGCACCACCAGAGGCCTAAATGCGCCGGGCAGAAAGATCACTGCGGCGAAGACTCCTGCCCTGTCTGCTACACTTTCGGCACTGTAAACGGCGACAATAAAAACAGTAAAGGGAATGCCGGCACAGTGAACATCTCCGATGCCCGTATCCTGCTCTTCCCCGTTCACTCCATGGCCGGCCCGGTCTGGGTTACTAGCCCGATGACCCTGCGCGACGTCGGCGTGGATGGGCAAGCCGTGAGCGAACACAAAGCCCGCTGGCCAAATACAAATACATTGAGCAAGAAAGAACTCAACTTCGGCTGGCTGATGCTGGAGCGCGAGCCGGGAGACTGGCAACTCCCGAACGAAGCGCTGAAAGATATTCCTGCGGATATCCGCTCGCGTGTCGTCTTGGTCTCCGACAAACTCTTCGGCCAGATCGTCAACTCTAACCTGGAAGTGCGCACTTCGGTCAGCATTGACCCTGCCACCGGCGCTGCCGAAGAGGGCGCCCTCTTCACCTACGAAGCCCTGCCGCGCGCCACCGTTCTTTGGTGTGACGTAGTGGAAGATGATTATCGGAAGAAATTCTCGGGAAACGGCGAGAAGGCTCAAGAGTGCAGGCCACTCGACGTAGTGCGCGCTGGATTTAAACTGGCCGAACACCTTGGCGTAGGTGGCATGGGTACGCGCGGCTTCGGGCGAGTTAAACTCCTCAACCAAAGACGATAAAAAAAATCCACACACTTAACTCATTTGAAGAGGAGCCATGCACAATTTGGACCAACTTGCCGCACAGACGGCTCAGTCAATCGTCGCCAAGAATAAAAACGGTTCCGCAAAAGAACTGGACGTCTTAGCCACTAAGACCCTAGGCGTACTGCAAGAAAATGGCGTGTACGCTGCTGCGCTTTTTCTCGAGTCTCGCTCACGCAAAGGAGAAAAGGAGATGGCAGATTGCATCAAGAAAGCTCTGTTCGAGTTATCCGGAAATGCAGAGCCCGACGTGAAGAAGGTATCCTCCACAGCCGATATTGCCAACAACCTCGCCCGCGACCTGGACCGTCTCCTACTGGTCAAGCAACTATGGGAGCAGGCACTCATCTATGTGCGCTATGGCGCCAAAGCCAAAGTGCAAGAAGAGAAAGCCAAGGGTACACAGACATCACCTGAGCCTAAACAGGACGAAGCATGAGCTGGACTATTTATCGAGTGGCCTTTCGCCTGCTATCGCCTTTGCACATTGGCTATCTCAAGCAAGGCAACGTGCAGCGCACCCGGCCATACGTCATCGGGCGAGCATTGTGGGGGGCGCTTACAGCCCGCCTTACCCGCGACTACACCAACAGAGAGGAGGGTGAAAAGGCCTACGAAAAAGTGGGCAAAGAAGTAAATAACCATTTGGCATTTACCTACCTCTTTCCCTCTACAGACTCGAAAAAGGTGAGCAGCTTTTCGTGGGAGAGCGAAGACTTTTCCTGGGACTACTTAGGTACGTATCCCTCAACTGCTTTGGAGTATGAGCAAAACACGGCTTTAGAGGGCAGCCTCCATGAAACAGAGTACATTGCGCCTTATACCCAAAGCGGCCAACCCGTCTATCTGCTGGGCTATATTTTTGAGAAAGACGGTTGCCCTCTTCGGTGGAAAGAGGCTTTAGAGCGGCTTCAGTTCGGCGGCGAGCGCTGCTATGGATGGGGAAGAGTAGCACTCTGCGAATGCGAAAGGGCTGACCCTAAATCACTATTCGGCAGGCAGATTGAGTTTAGGAATAATGGCGACTATCCCGTTATTACCGTTTTGAAAGACGGGCCTCTGTTGGCCCACACTTGTGCTCAAAATCTGGAGGCTAAGGGAGAAATAGAGCCCCTGGTTGGGCGAGAATGGCGCTCAGGTTATCGCGTGGGCGGATATGTTGCTTACAACGGTGTGTGTTTCGCGCCCGGCAGCATTATTTCTGAAAAAACTGACTTTTGTGTGAAGAAGTACGGTATTTGGGAGAGATTGAATGGATATAGCAAGGGTCAGGAGGCTTGAGTAGTGATTAGCGCCATTCTTCTAACCCCCCAGTTTTCCTGTAGAAATTTTATAGAAAAAAGCGGCCAAAGCTACTCTTGCACTAGCCGCTTTTTTCTGCAGAGAGGCTATCCTATCGCTTTCCGAAGAGGCCACCTAAAAGTTGGCCCAGCAGGCCGCCGCCCTGGGGCTGCTGTCCTTGCTGACCGCTGAGGGCGCCGCTGAGCAAGGAGCCCACTAAGTCGCCGAAACCTCCTGATTGAGCACTCTGAGCCGAGCCTAGCAGCGTTTGCAGTAGGGCGCCCATATCGAGGTTGCCCGACTGGCGCGCGCGCCCTAATACGCCCATGACGACGGGGGCCAACAAGGCCATAAGGCGCATGACTTGTTGGGTGGATAGCCCTGCATTTTGGCTCACCTGTTTGGCCACTGTTTCTTGTTGGTCGCCCAGGATGTGCTTCAAGATGCCGTTGCCATTGAGCGCAGGTGTGTCTTGCGGGTTGCCGGCCGACATAGAAGCAAAGATCTGCCCTAAGTCATCCAAGATACTGCCATCGTGGTCGCGGTCGAGGGCTGCCACCAACGACTGGAGGCCATTTTGGGAAGATACCGCATTGCCGGCCAAACCGCCCAACAGTGCGGCAAAGACGCCATTGGCCGCAGAGGCGGTCTGTTCTGGCGGCGCGCCCACTTGCTGGCTGAGTTGTTGCAGTACGTCGTCCGACAACTGGCTTTGGAGCATTGTCATGAAATCCATGTGTGTAGTGCTTTTATAGTGAAAGTACTCAGGAGGCTACAAAGGTGGGCCTCTTTTGCAAAAAGCGCAGACAGTTTTGAGCTGTTTTTCAAAAAAGCCTGACTTTTACGCTGTCCAATAAGCCAACAATAGGGCTATGCTGGACGTTGAAAACACGCCATTGCAAACACGGGTGTTGCTTTTCTGTAATGAATTATCGCGCCGCCGAAGAATATATCCTGCATCGCTTGCGCACGGAGTTATCAGACCGATTGCTCTACCATGGGCTGGAGCACACCTTAGATGTATTGCAGGCAGCTGAGGCCTTGTGCATCAGCGAAGGCGTAGGAGGCAGAGAACTGGTGCTGGTCAAGACGGCGGCGCTCTTTCACGACGCGGGTTTTGTCCGCGACTGCCACGCCGGCCATGAGCGGGAAGGGTGCCTCATTGTCCAGGAAGCCCTGCCGCATTTTGGCTATACCTCTGCTGATATCGAGGCTATTTGCGGCATGATCATGGCGACGCGTATCCCACAATCACCCACCAACTTGTTGGAAGAGATCCTGTGCGATGCTGACTTGGACTACTTAGGCCGCAACGACTTCTATCGCATCGGGCGCAACCTCTACGAAGAACTCACAGCCTATGGCCTTCTGCACGGCGAAGAGGCCTGGAATCGCCTGCAGGTCAACTTTCTGAGTGCCCACCACTACCACACGCGCACCAACATCGCCCTGCGTGAACCTGTCAAACAGCGCCACTTGGAGGAGCTGCGCCAGTTGGTAGCCACCTACGACGTGTAGAACACATCTGAAGCCGCCGCGGGCACCGCAAGGGTGCCTTCTGCCTCGCGCTGACGCCACCACTCCAAGAACACCTGCTCTACTTCGGGGCCGTCCCACTTTTGCTCGATGTCGGGCAAGGCCAAGATGCGCTCGAAGAGCTCGTTCTGCCGGTCATCTTCGCGCAGGGCGATGTGGTAGGGTATATTGCTGAACGACACCATGGAATAGACCGGAAGAAACTCTGGGTAGCGTTCGTGCAGGCGAGCGGCTATTTTTTTGCGGAGCAAAAACCTGGGGTCGGCTACCAAGTCGCGCATTTCAATAAAGTTGCGCAGCGCCAGCTCCAGTATGGCATCGCCGTCCTTTTTGCGCTGGGCCGAGAAGTCGGAGATGATACGCGACCAGTCGCCGCTGTAGGCGTCGTACATGCGGTCGAGGATGGTGCAATCTTCAAAGCCGGCGTTCATACCCTGCCCATAGAAGGGCACGATGGCGTGCGCGGCGTCGCCGATGAGGAGGATGCGGCCTTGCCAATGCCAAGGGTAACAGCGCGTGGTAACGAGCGAAGAGGTAGGATTGTGCCTGAAGTCGTCGAGCAAAGTAGGCATGAGCGGCACGGCATCGGGAAAGAAGCGCTGGAAGAAGCCCATGACTGCCTCATCTGTAGTGAGGTGTTCAAAGGCCGTTTCGCCCTCAAAGGGCAAAAAGAGGGTGCAGGTGAAGCTGCCGTCGGCATTGGGCAGGGCGATGAGCATGAACTGCTTGCGCGGCCAAATGTGCAAGGCGTGGGGTTCCAGGCGATGGCGTCCTTGGGGGTCGGGTGGTATGGTCAGTTCTTTGTAGCCGTGTTCGATGTAGTGCTGGGCGTAGTTGAAGCGGTCGGTGCGTTGCAGGGCGTAGCGAACGGCGGAAAAGGCCCCGTCAGCGCCGAAGATGAGCGGCGCCTCTACGGTCTTCATTTGCCCGAAGCGCAAGTCCTCAAAGGTGATGAGGGGGTGCTCCAAGTCTACATCCACACAGCGATGCTCAAAGTGGAAGTGGACGTTGTCATAGGCGGCGGCGATATTGAGCAGTTCGAGGTTCAGCCCTCCGCGCGAGACTGAGTAGATGGCCTCGCCTTCTTTGCCATAGGGCTGAAAGGTCAGGCGTCCGTCTAAGTCGTGCATCATCCGGCCGGGCATGGGTATGGCTACGCGCTCGATGCGTTCGCGGATGCCGGCTTTCTCGACGGCGGCCCAGCCACGCGCGCTCATGGCCAAGTTGATAGAGCGCCCGCCCGAGTAGCCCGCGCGCCGCATATCAGGTCGCCGCTCGTACACGTCCACCCGATAGCCTCGACGCGCCAAGAAAACCGTCCAAAGGGCGCCGACCAAACCTGCGCCTACCACCACTGCGTGTTTTGAAGAAGCCATACGCCTTGCCTGTTTTGTGTAAAAGAATGCGCTGTTTGCTGCGCATTGCGCCCTCTAAACAACCCTACGCCCAAGTCGTTTGCCGATTGGAAAGCAGAGGGGGGGCGCAGCGCACAACGGCGAGGCGAAGGTAAACCAAGAGGCGGAGCATTTCATGCTCTGTTCGTAAGGCGGTACTTTTGCCAAAGGCTAAAGCTCTCTTGACCGTATGCACTACTTCGTTGCCCTGCTGCTTTTAGCAGCCCTCCTTCCTCTGGCAAACGCTCAGTCGGCCGCCGATACCGTACCGCCCCCTCCTCGAGTGCGCGTGTGGCCCCAAAAGGAAATAGCCGCCTGCCGTCAAAAAATCATAGAGGGTTTCTTGGCCGAAGATCGAGCCGAGGTGCAGTTTTGGATAGACTCACTGCAACGCTTAGAGAGCGACTACTTCTTCGGCCTCTATTGGGACGAACGCTGGCTGTTATATTTATGGCTGGAAAATTACGCCCCTGTTTTTGAGGAAGTAGTCCTACACAACAAGATAGCTCAGCTTGAGCAAACGAGGATACCGCCACCTAAGGACAGCCTTTTCCAGGTCATTGACCAAGGCCTTTTTGAGGATCGCTTTGCCCTTTTCGACCGGCTCAACCGGGCGTGGCTCAGCGCCGAGGACAGGGCTTTTGGTAGCCTGCTCATTGCCCATCTGCTACGGCTTGACATTACGGAGGAGGAGCAAGCCGCCTTTGATGAGCGTTTGGATGCCTTTTTAAGCAGGTTCCCCCAGAGCCGCTTCAAGCCCTTTATTCTGGAGCGCATGTATTACACTCCAAAACCCGACAACTGGGGGCTGGGCTTTGACTTGAGCCTGCATTACGCAGAGTGGTCAGGGCCGTTAGGGCGTTCGCTGAATGCGCCTTTTGGCGGAGAGTTAAGCCTTTTTATGGTTAAGAAACGCTGGATAGGCGGTGTGCGCGCTGGGCTGGGCGGCATGCGCCTGAGGCGCACCATAGTGTACCGCGGTTTTGAGTGGTACAAAGACGACCCTGCCAACTTTGTCTTTGGCGAATTGGAAGCCGGCTATCTCTTTTATCAGAAGGGCAAGGCTCAGATAGGCCCGCTGGTGGCGGCCGGGCTTAGCTCTGTGAGGCCCTCTTTAGGGCGCGAAGAGGACTACCCTTTCTACTATGAGGAAGTCTTCCGCTTTAACGGCTGGCACCTGGCGGCTGGCCTGCAGGCTGACTGGGTCTTTACCAAGCCACCTGATGTCGTCAGGAGTTCCTTCAGCGGGCTTCGCCTGCGCTTTGGGTACCGATGGCTGCACCTGTCGAAGGGCAGCCCTGATTTTCGGGGCGATCAACTCTTCTTCTCTGTCGGATGGGTCATCTTTGGCCGCCAAACTCTTTCTGGCTATTCTAATTATTGAGGCAATTCGTGAGCGAACACTTAGGCGAATACACTAGCTTCGACTGGCTGACTGACCTGGAGCCTATTGAGGCAGCGCAGGCAGCATGGCACGACGGCACCTACGACCAGCCCTTGTGGTATCAGTTGGTTTACAGGCCGCGTGGCCCTTTTGCGCTCAGTTGCGGCGCTGGCTTGCTGGCCGATCTGGCGCGGCGTTTCCAATTCACGCCAACCCTCATCCAGCGGCTGGGCAGCCTGACAGACGAGCGCGGTCGTGCGCGCTTCACCGAGAGCTTTCTCAATTACTTGCAGCGTTTGCGCATACGCGCCGATGTATGGGCTGCCCCCGAGGGCATGCTCTTGTTGCCCGATGAACCCATAGCTATAGTGCGCGGCCCTAAAGCGCATGTACTCTTACTCACCTCTCCGATGTTGCGCCTGTTGTGGGCCTCGACGCACTGGGCCTCTGCAACCGCTCAAGTGCGCTGGCAAAGCGGGCACCTTACAGAAGAGGACACCCCACCGGCACCCACCACTGGGGCACAGCCTCGAAGCTGGGCCGCGCGCGCGTGCTACATCGGCGGTACATTGTCTCCAGAAATGCCGATGTCAGAAGGTCTGTCTTCGCCTTTGGTGGAAGAGGGCTTTCTGCCCGCACCCCTCACTTTTGTCGGGGCCGATGGGCTGCCCAGGCCGCTGGTGCAGATTAGACGTACTTACCGCGGAAGCAACCCGCAAGGCGATATTTGGCTTACCCGCCCCTTGGAGGAAATCGCCAGTGTCAGCCGGACTTCTGCCCAAATCCTCGATGTGCGCACCCATCGCCACCGAACGCTGCGGTTCTCGCGCTTTCAAAACTTGTATCAGCCCGTGCTGCTGCGCGGCTATCCCGTTTGGGCGGAGGCTAAACCGCCCTATCTTCGGCAGCGGACACTCAAGCAATTGCAGGCATTTGCGCCTGAAAAACTCAGGGATTACCCACACGGCTGGCTCTTTTTGCCCGGGCCGGCCTGACCCACATGGCCCTCTTGCCTTAACGAGAAAAAATGCTGATGCGCTACCTTTCCATTTCGCCCGAAGTACAGGCCGCCCTAGCCGAAGGCCGGCCGGTAGTAGCCTTGGAGAGTACCATCATCTCGCACGGCATGCCCTACCCGCAAAATGCAGAGACCGCCCTGCGCGTAGAGCAAACCGTGCGGCAGGCCGGCGCCGTACCCGCTACCTGTGCCGTCCTGGGCGGTCAGTTGCGCGCGGGCCTTACGGCCGATGATATCGAGTACTTGGGCAAAAAAGGGCCTGCCGTTACCAAGGCCAGCCGACGCGACCTGGGCTACCTCCTCAGCTCGGGGCAAGACGGCGCTACCACTGTGGCAGGCACCATGATTATCGCCCATCGGGCCGGCATACGCTGCTTCGCCACTGGTGGCATCGGCGGCGTGCACCGCGACGCACCGATGACGTTCGACATCTCTGCCGACTTGCAAGAACTGGCCCACACCCCGGTGGCAGTGGTGTGTGCAGGCGCCAAGAGTATCCTCGACCTGGGCCTCACGCTGGAGTATCTGGAGACTTTCGGCGTGCCTGTACTAGGCTATCAAACCGACGAACTACCCGCTTTCTACACGCGCACCAGCGGCTTTGGGGTAGACTACCGAATGGACAGCCCAGAGGCCGTAGCCCAACTGCTGCGCGCTCATTGGGGTATCGGCTTAGAGAGCGGCGTGGTGGTGGCCAACCCTATTCCTGACGCCTACGCCGCCGACGCTACTCAGATGGAGCAAATCATTCGAACGGCGCTCCGCGAGGCCGAGCAGGCAAACCTTCGGGGAAAGGCGCTGACGCCCTTCCTATTGAGGCGCATCGAGCAGCTCAGTGGCGGCGACAGCCTCCGCGCTAACGTCGAGCTGGTGTGCCACAACGCGCACATAGCCGCCCTCATCGCCTGCGCCTATGCCCGCTTGGCCTCGGAGGAATAGGGGCCATTACTTGGCCGCGTCAGCCTCGTTGCCAAAGGAGAAGGTGGGGTTCTTCGGTGGAATGGGCCGCACTACTCCTCAGCCATTGCTGCAGCCTTTGCCCAAACCCACGTAGTCGGGCAAGAAGACGTTGGAGGTAAACTCCAAGGAAAAGGCCAACACACGCACGCCCTTGTACGAGACCCAGCGCTCGTCTTTCTTGTTGAGCAGCTTGACCTCTACTGGGCGCTCTGGAGAGTAACCCACCTCCTGCAGGAAGGCGACGATTTGGTTCTGCAGGATCTTTTCCAGCAGGAAGAGCCGCTCCACCATGCCCGGCAGGCGCGTATAGGTGGCGTAGTTGTCTTCGTTGAGGGCTATCCAATTGCGAATGTGGTAATAGCGCATGTGTTCCTCGACAGCCAAGTCGTACTGCCGAACGTCGAGGCGCGCAATCCGGATGGGCAAGTCTCGACCGTTGAGGATGACGTTCCAATCGGGCTGCGAGAAAAAGTGATACGCCTCCTCAATGCCCTCGTTGAGGCACATCAGCATCGGGCGGCCTTTGTCGTGTTTGTACTGGATGAGCGGCAGCCGATAGTGAAATCCGCCGGTTTCATTGTTGTGGTTGTGGAACATCTCGTGTTCCCAGCCTGCCTTGTGGGCAACGGCCGCGCGCAAATAGCGCAATTCCCAAGGCTCTATCTGAACATCGAAAGTAACGGAGAGAACGCGTAATTTTTCCGACATGGGAATGGGAAGTCGTCTTTGGAGTGGTTAAGCAGACTTCCACAGCCAAAGCGACCAGATTTTATCTGCGGAAGTCTGAGAAGGCAAAGAAACCAATTTCGAAACAAAACCAAGGCTCCAAAAAACAAGAACCAGACCAGTCAAAGGAGCAATGTCGCGACGACGCCAAAGCACCGCCACGCCATTAGCCGAAGCCCAACGCGAGACGAGCACCAGCGGCCAAAGTCAGGGTCAGGCCGCAGCACCCGACCAACAGCACCCACAAAGACTTGGCAGCCGTTTTTTTCATCATCATGCGGTCGTGTAAAAAGTCCGGCAGTCAGTCTTTGCGAGCACTGCCCTCCTTTTTCCGCCCCGTTTTTTTGGGGAAAAAACGGCTCCCAGCTTTAGCGCAGTTGCTGTGGGTTTTGCTGGAGCGCACGTCTTCTGTGTGGCCCCGAGCGTGTTTTCGTCCCGCTTTTGGCCCTAATAATGGCGCGACGGCAGCCTTCTCGCTCCGCGCCCACCCTTGGCGGAGACGCCAACGCATCGCTACGTCATTAGCCGAAGCCAAAAGCGGGACGGGCACAAAAGGCCCCAGCAAAGGCTCTGAGGATGCATGCGCGCGCAAAAGACCAAACGAAAGACCCAGGGCTACTTTTTTCCCAAAAAACCACCCCAAAACGGCGGTGAGAAAGGCCGGAGCCATTCCCCCTCCGGGTTTCTCGCAGGTGTGTGTGTCTTTCGGTTGTTGAACTCAATTGTCCTGCAGCGCGCGCACTTCCTCTTCGGTCAGCCCGGTAATGCGAGCAATCTCTTCCACGGGCAGGCCGAGCTTCAGCATGGTGCGCGCCGAGGCTTCCTGCACACGACGGGCTGCCGTGCGGGCTTCCAGTTCTCGCTGGCGCGCTTCCAACTCCCGCTGGCGAGCCTCCTGCTCCCGCTGGTAGGCATCCTCCCGTTCTTTTCTGGCTACTTCAATTTCTCGCTCGTACGTGCCTATCTCGAGCTCGAGCAGCAGCTCCGCCTCCAAGACATTCCTGTCCGCCTCCCGCATCGCCGCCAACATCAGGTATTCTGCCAAGTCCTCAAAACCCTCCGGGGCGTAGGGCAACTCCAAAAGATAGCCATACCCTGACACGCGCAGCCGCTGGTCGAAAAACATCAGCAGCCGCTCCAAAGGTGTCTTCGGCTCCTTGGGCTGGCGCCCTACTTGAATGATATAGGTAGTGTGTGTCAGCAAGCCCAGAAAGTCGCTGCCGACGTCTGAAACCTCCTGCCCTGTATTCAAGTCCACAATCCGGTGATTGGCGCGAATGGCTTGGTAGGGTATGTCCGACACCCCATAGCCCAACAGGTAAATGGTGATGATGGGCAACATGCCGTACTCCGCCTCTGGTTCTTTGACGGTGAATACCGGCTCTTTGACCTCCAGCGAGGGCGTTTCGGCGTACAGTCGGCTCAGGTAGTGTCGAAAACGCAGGATGTTGGTGGCCAAGCGCGACTTCTGCACTTCGATGTGTACGCTTTCTGCTTGTCCCTGGTCATCCTGAATGACGGCCCGGTAGTCCATGCGGTAGATGGAGAAGAGGCCTTTTTCCCGAGGCGCCACCAGTTCTTGCGGCGTTGGCCGAACGGCCACCACGTTCTTGCCCAGGAAGATGGAAAGCACCTTGCACGCCAACTTTTCATTGGACATCAGGTGCTTGAATACGGCGTCGTACAGTGGGTTGGCGATGATGCGCATAGCGCACAAAGTTAACAGAAATTGCCTACCCGGCAAGTGAAGGGACGTAGAAGGTGCGGTTGCTCAAGCACTGAAGCCCGAGCAAGTCTTCACGGACAGAAGAAGTACCGCAAAGACATCTGGGCATCTGTGTTGCGGGTGTGCTGGTCAGCGCTGACGAGGTTGCCGTAAACCAGCGGCGTAAGGCCGTAATTGAAGCGCGTATCGAATGCCCAGTGAGGCGACATGCGCCACTCCCACCCCATGGCAAGGCCGACATCGAAGGGTTTGAGGGCACGGCGTATGGATGCCTCCGGCATAGGGTCGGGCGCGCCGAATATAAAGACGGATGAGGAACCGCCTACTGGAGCGTTGGCAGACAGGCGAGCGCCGAAGAGGAAGCCATGGGCGTTGCTCATGCGGTAGTGGATGCCCACTGGAAGGTCGAAGAAGAGCAGGGTGCTGATTTGGTGCTGCGAGGAGAAGCTGCCGGTAGGCGTATTTTCCGAGACGGAGATGCGCAAAGGATAGCGACTGACAACCTTCAGTTGTGCCTCGGCATGCCAATAGGCTCGGGAGGAGAAGCGGCGGCGGGTGAAGTAGCTCATCGCAAAGGCCGGAGTGAGTACGACGGGCCGGCCAGTCGGGGTCAGCGCCAACAAGCCAAGGGCACAGCCGCTCTCAGAGGTGGGCAGGGAGGGGCGCGATGGGCGGGGCAACACCGCTCTAAGCTCAGGTGTATGCAGCAATGCTATGGGTAACGGCGGCAATTGGGCCAGCGCTGCCGCGGATGGGCTGGCCTCTGGCGCCTGCTCTGCCGAAGGCAAAGGGCCATCTGTGGCGGAAGAAGCCGTGCCATGAGGATACCCCGTGTGCTCTGCAGCCTGATGCACAGGTGCTTGTATGGCAGTACTTAGCAGGGCCGTTGTAGGTGTTGTGGCCGCTGAAGAGGCCCGGATGCGGCGTGCAATGCCGCCCTCAGCTGGATACGACGCCGCTCGGTGCTGGGCAGCACCAGGCAAACTTAGGGCAGGTGCTTTGCCTACGTCCCCAGGCCCTTCGTCTTGAGGGTGGCGTGGTCGTTTGTGTTCGGCCTCGAGGGCTACAGGCTCGGCAGGAGCTGCTTGCTCGGTGGTGTCTGTGTTGCCTAAGTGCTGGCGGAACCAGAACAACAGCAGAACCACTGCGAGGGCCAATATCCAGGGCAGCCAATGCCAACGCCGTTTGCCGGGAGCATGCGCAGTGCCTTTGGTCTGATGTTCAGCCAACAGGGTCTGCATGGCGTTCCAGGCAGCCTCATCAAAGGGAAACTCATGGCGTTGCAGCTGCTCACGCACGTACCTGTCCTGACTGTGTTGCAACGGTTCCATGTCTGTTAAACTTCAACGCGTAATGTGGTTTGAATTGCGATAATAGGGTTGCATCTGTGGCATGCCTGTTTACAGCACGGGCATTCGGTATTCTTTCTTCACCATTTCCTGCAGCAGGCGGCGCGCCTGGAAGAGGTGCCATTTAGAGGTGCCTTCGTCAATGCCGAGCATTTGGGCGATTTCGATGTGCTTATAGCCCTCGACGACGAACAGGCTGAACACGGTGCGGCTCGCGGGGGGTAGTCGTTGGATAAGGCGAAAGAGGTCTTCTGCTTGCAGGTGCTTAAGCGCTTCGTTGAAGGTGCTGCCTTCTGCGGTGCTATTGAGGTCAACTACGCGCCGGTATGTGGCCTGGCTGCGCGCGTGGTCAATGGCCGTATGGAGCACGACCTTGGCCATCCAGCCGGAGAATGAGCCTTTCCCGCTGTATTGCCCGATGTTGGTGAAGATTTTTAAAAATGCCTGATTAAGCACTCCGATTGGCTCCTCCCTGTCTGAAGTGTAGCGCATGGCAATGCCCAGTAGCCGTCCAAAATAGCGCTCGTAGAGGTACTTTTGCGCTAGTAGGTGTTGCTGCCTGCACCCTTCGCATAGCACTTCGTCCGGGCTGTTGATGGAATATGCCATTATCTGCTCCTTGTTTTGCGTGTCGAAAGGTAGGGCAAATAGGTTGGGTTGGGCGACAGACTTTCTGGGTTTAACTTAGTTTTAAAAAAACCTTCGTCGTCTATCAAGCGTAGATACTGGACTTGTACGGAGCCATCTTTGCAGGTGAGCTTTAAAATACAGCAAGGGAGGCCATCCATCTTTTCATTTCTCTGACCCATGCGCATCGTTATCGTAGGCAATGGTGTGGCCGGCATTACGGCGGCCCGATACGTTCGGAAGCTAAGCGACCATGACATTGTAGTCGTTTCTGACGAGACAGATTACTTTTTCAGCCGCACGGCGCTCATGTACGTGTACATGGGCCACCTGCGCCCGCAAGACCTGAAGCCCTACGAAGACTGGTTTTGGGCCAAAAACTGCATTGGGCTGCTCCGAGCACGGGTGGCAGGGGTGCGCTTCGAGGACAAAGCGCTCTTCACTACTGACGGGCATACCCTACCCTATGACCGTTTGGTGATAGCTACCGGCTCGTTGCCCAACAAATTCGGCTGGCCTGGGCAAGACTTGGAGGGCGTGCAGGGTCTCTATCACTGGCAAGACTTGGAGCGCATGGAGCGCTATAGCGTCGGCTTAGAGCGAGCGGTGATTGTGGGCGGCGGGCTTATCGGCGTCGAGATGGCGGAGATGTTTCACTCGCGCGGCATACCGGTAACTTTTCTGGTGCGCGAGCAGGGTTTTTGGGATGTCGTACTGCCTCCTGAGGAAGCTGCTTTGGTCGGTCGGCACATCCGTGAGCACGGCATTGACCTGCGGTTGGGCACGGAGCTGCGCGAGATACTACCCGACGAACGCGGCAGATGCCGGGCGGTGATTACCTCGCGCGGCGAAGAGATACCCTGCGGCTTTGTGGGGCTGACGGTGGGTGTGCGGCCCAATGTGGATTTCCTCGCCGGTACGCCATTGGAAATTGAGCGGGGCATCTTGGTGAACGAATACCTGCAGACCAACCTGCCCGATGTGTATGCTATCGGCGACTGCGCCCAACTGCGCCAAGCGCCTCCGGGGCGCCGCCCCATCGAGGCTGTGTGGTACACCGCCCGCGCCATGGGCGAGACGGTGGCCTACACCTTGTGCGGCCAACCCACCCCCTACGCTCCGGGGGTGTGGTTCAACTCCGCCAAGTTCTTCGACATCGAGTACCAGACCTACGGAAATGTGCCTGCCCAGCTGCCTGCCGAACAGGAGACGCTTTACTGGGAGCATCCGGACGGTCGCCAGAGCATCCGCATCAACTACGACCGCGACAGTGGGGCTGTGCGCGGCTTCAACCTGCTGGGCGTGCGGTATCGGCATGCGGTGTGCGACCTGTGGCTGCGGCAGGAAGCCCATATTGAGGCTGTGCTGCAACAGCTGGGCGCGGCTAATTTCGACCCTGAATTTGCCCCTGAATACGAGGCCGAGCTGTTAGCGCTCTATCGGCAGAAGACGGGGCGAAACATCGGTTTGCAACAGCGCCGAAGTGGTGCGGCGTGGCGAAGGTTACTGCGCGCTTCTCGTTCATAAATAAACCACTGTGTTGTCATGCAAGACTTTTCTCTCTCTTTTGCTCAGCCAGCGCCTGCCCTGACGTCTGGGCGGCAGAAGTTGGCTTCTGCCTTAGGAGCGTTGGGCGCCCTGTTGTTGCTCATCACGTGGGCGGGTGGGCGCGCGGTGGCGCCGGTGCCTGTGCTGCTGGCGTCTTTTGGCCTGATGGGTGCGGGCGTGTGGCTGTTCGTGCGCGAAGAGTATCTGAAGCATCCGGCGGGCATCCGCAACAACGGCGTGTGGTTTCGCAGCCTGACGGCGCGCGGCGTATGGGGCTGGGTGCTGGGCGTATGGCTGACGGGCTTCTACGTGTGTTTGTATTGGTTTCCTCAATACCTGAGGGGGCTGATAGACTTGTTTGGCCCCTTGAGCCAGCTGCTGCGCGCTCGCGCCGCTGACCAGTGGTTTGTCTATGGCACGCTGTACACTGCGGCTGTGCTGCTGATGGGCGTCAAGTTTTTCTTCAAATACCGCCACAACCGCTACCAACGCGTGCGCACGGTGTCGGTGGTCTTTTTCCAGTTGTGGTTTGCCTGGTTGTTGCCTGCCTTGCTGGTGCGCTTGCAACAGCCGGAGCTGTATTTCTCTTACTTCTGGCCGCTGTCTTATTACCAGGGCACGCCCATGGCCTACAAGGGCTATGCTTCTTCTGACCTGGGGCTGTTCTACTTCTTTTTTGGGCTGATCATGTTTTTCATCGGCACGCCGGTGCTTACCTATTTCTTGGGCAAGCGCTGGTATTGCTCTTGGGTGTGCGGCTGCGGTGGTTTGGCCGAGACGGCGGGCGACCCTTTTCGCCACCTTTCTGATAAAAGCCTGCGCGCCTGGCGTATAGAGCGCTGGATGATACACGGGGTGCTGGTGTTTGCTGTGCTCATGACGGCCTTGCTGTGGCTCAACGTAGCCACTGAACGCGGCATACTGCAGCAGTTTTCTGAGGCTTTCTATCGGCTCTATGGCTTCCTCATCGGTGTGGCCTTTTCGGGGGTGGTGGGCGTGGGTTTTTATCCGCTTATGGGCAGCCGCGTGTGGTGCCGCTTTGGGTGTCCGATGGCGGCTTGGCTCGGCATTTGGCAGCGCAAGAAGTCGCGCTTTCGCATCACCACCAACGGGGGGCAGTGCATCTCTTGCGGCAACTGCTCGGCTTATTGCGAAATGGGCATTGACGTGCGCGCCTATGCTCAGCGCGGGCAGGATATCGTGCGTGCTTCTTGTGTGGGCTGTGGCATTTGCGCTGCGGTTTGCCCGCGCGGGGTGTTGCGGCTGGAAAACGGCGACATAAGGCGGGAGTGATAGTGGCATGTATTGATTTCATAGAAAGCAGATAGTCGGCGTAATAGAGCAGACCCTCGCAAGTGCGGCGCTGTGTGGCTGCCGCCTCGCCATTATTAAGGCCCAGAGGCGGGACGAAAAGATGCCTACGGCCAAATAGAAGACGGCAGCACGCCGGTGCGCTGGCTGGTGAGGCAAAGCGGAGGAGCCGTTTTTCCCCAAAAAAACGGAGGTGAGAAAGGGCGGCAGTACCAGTGGGGAGATGGCTGAAATTTAGTTAGTTGTGAGTGTGGTTTGGGCGTGTAAATTAGCCGCCAGAACCAAAAGCAAATCCTATGGACTTGATTTTAGGCATAGACGTCGGCGCCTCGGGTGTCAAGGGTGCGTTGGTGAATGTAGAACAGGGGCGCCTGCAGGGAGAGCGATACCGGGTGCCGACGCCGCAGCCTGCTACGCCAGCGGCATTGAGCGCAGCTTTTGCCGAGGTGGTCGCTTTTTTTGACTATCACGGGCCGGTGGGGTGTGGCTTTCCGGCCATTGTGAAGGACGGGGTGGCCTGGTCGGCGGCTAACATTGACGAGGGCTGGGTGGGGGTGAGTGTGGAGGAGCAATTCGGGCGGGCGTGCGGGACGCCGGTGTTTGCGACTAACGACGCCGACGCGGCTGGCGTGGCTGAGATGCGCTACGGAGCGGGCCGAGGCGAGCAGGGGTTAGTGATACTCATCACCATTGGCACGGGCTTGGGTACGGCGCTGTTTTACCGAGGCATGCTGGTGCCCAATACGGAGCTGGGCCATCTGCTATGGACAAAAGGGCAGCCGGCGGAGGCCTATTGCTCGTCGGCTGCGCGCGAACGGGCCAAAATTAGCCGCCATGCGTGGGCGCTGCGCTTCAACCGGTACTTGCACCACTTGGAGCGGCTCTTTTCGCCCGACCTGTTCATCCTCGGCGGCGGCGAGAGCAAATACTTTGACCAATACGCAGAACACCTGAACCCACGGGCGCGCGTGGTACCGGCGCAATTGCTCAATAATGCCGGCATCATCGGAGCAGCTGCCTATGCTGTAGAGCGCGCGCACTGAGGCGCACTGCCTCTGCGAAACGGTGCGCCCAAAATGCCGCAAACGGTTCACCTCCAAATGTTTTTATCATGAGAAGTCTGTACGTTTTTGGATGCATAGCGGCCCTGGTGGGCTGCAGTGCTACTCTGTGGGCACAGGAGTACTCGCTGCGTTTCTATGGCAATGGGCCCACGGACATTGACCGGGTAAAAATCTCTATTGATAACCCGCACCGCCCGGTGGACGTCAGCCACAACTTTACCATCGAGTTCTGGATGCGCGCCCTGCCGGGCGAAAATACGGCCACCGTGTGCGCTGGGCATGAGTGGTACTTCGGTAACATCATCATTGACCGCGACATCTTCGGCGGCGGCGACTACGGCGATTACGGCATCGCTTTGGGCGACCGGCGCCTCATGGTCGGCGTGGAGGTGGGCAACAACGGCACCACAGGCGTGTGTGGCAGTACCATCGTGGACGACGGCCTATGGCACCACATTGCCGTAACGCGCAATGCCTCCAATGGAAGTGTGCGGCTCTACGTGGACGGGCAATTGGACGCCTCGCTGCCCAGCTCGGTCAATACCGGCAACATTAGCTACCGCGACGGGCGCAGCACCTCGTACCCTAACAGCGACCCCTTCTTGGTGCTGGGCGCTGAAAAACACGACTACCCCGGCTCGCTCTACTACAGCGGCTGGCTGGATGAGCTGCGCATCTCCAATGTCATCCGATACTCGAGCAACTTCACGCCGCCCACGTCGCCCTTCAGCACCGACGCCAACACCATGGGTCTGTACCACTTCAACGAAGGCACGGGCACCACACTAGGCGATGTGTCGGGCGCCTCAGGAGGCCCCTCCAACGGCGTGCTCATGGTGGGCGGCAATCCACCCGGCCCGGCGTGGAGCACCTCTTCGCCTTTTGCTCCACCCATGCCCGTAGAACTGGACGCTCTCACCGCCCTGCGCACGCCCGACAACACCGTGCGCCTGCAGTGGAAAACCTACACGGAGACCAACACCGCCCGCTTTGCCGTGCAGCGCAGCACCGACCACGCCCGCTCCTGGGAAGACATCGGGCACGTCAGCGCCCAAGGCTACAGCCGCCAAATACAGCGCTACACTTACACTGATGCTGCCCCGCCCACAGCACACCTGCACTATCGCCTGCGCACAGAAGACCTCGACGGCTCAGTGCAGTACTCGCCTGCCGTCGGCGTTCAGCCCTTACAAGACGCCTGGCAGGTCTTTCCCAACCCCTTCGACGTCCGGCTACACGTGCGAACACTCCTAAGCGGCCCCTGGCGCCTGATGCTGCTCGATGCGCTGGGCCGCGTCGTGCGCGTCCACACCTCTGAGCAGGGCACCGACACGCTGCTCACCGACGACCTGCCCCCAGGCGTTTACACCGCCACCATAGAGCAAGCGGGCACCTACAGCGCGCGGCGCCTCGTCAAACGCTGAGGCTACAGCCCAGCCACACACACGTACTTGAGCTCTACAAACTCATCAATGCCGTAGCGCGAGCCTTCGCGCCCAATGCCGCTTTGCTTCACGCCGCCAAAAGGCGCCACCGCCGTGCCCAAGATGCCCGTATTGACGCCCACCATGCCGTACTCGAGCGCTTCAGCCACGCGAAAGATGCGACCCACATCGCGCCCGTAGAAGTAGGCCGCTAAACCGTAGATGGTGCTGTTGGCCATGCGGATGACCTCCTCTTCCGTATCGAAAGCCGCAATGGGCGCCACAGGCCCGAAGATTTCCTCCTCCAAAATGGCCATGCCCGTCTGAACGCCCGTAACAACGGTTGGCTCGAAGAAGGTGCCGCCCAGCCGCCTGCCACCCGTGCGCACATAGGCACCCTTCAGCACGGCATCGCTCAGCAGGCGCTCCACCTTCTCCACCGCCTGCTGGTTGATGAGCGGCCCTACCGTTACGCCCGCCTCGGTGCCCGGGCCGGCCTTCTGGCGCCGCACCGCCTCCGTGAAGCGCTCCACAAAAGCCTCGTACACCGGGCGCTGCACAAACAGGCGGTTGGCGCAGATACACGTCTGACCTGTATTGCGAAACTTAGACGCCATCGCACCCTCCACTGCCGCATCCAAGTCGGCGTCGTCGAAGACGATGAACGGCGCATTGCCACCCAATTCGAGCGAGACCTTCTTGACCGTATCAGCACAGCGGCGCATGAGCAACTTGCCCACCGCCGTGCTGCCCGTAAACGACAGCTTGCGCACCACCGGGCTTTGGGTCAGCACCTGCCCGATGACGTCGGCATCCTGGCCCGTTACCACGTTGAATACCCCGGGCGGAAAGCCCGCGCGCTGAGCCAGCTCCGCCAAGGCCAAGGCCGATAGCGGCGTCTCCTCCGAAGGCTTCACCACCACCGTACAGCCCGCCGCCAGCGCCGGTGCCACCTTGCGCGTTATCATGGCGTTGGGAAAGTTCCACGGCGTAATGGCCGCCACCACCCCCACCGGCTCCTTGAACACCAGCAACCGCATCCGCGGCCCATGCGGCGGGATGATGTCGCCGTACACCCGCCGCGCCTCCTCGGCAAACCACTCCACAAACGAAGCCCCGTAGCGCACCTCTCCGCGCGCCTCGGCCAAGGGTTTGCCCTGCTCCAGCGTCATCAGCAGCGCCAGGTCTTCGGCGTGCTCCAAAATGAGCTCATACCACCGCCACAACACATTGGCCCGCTGCGCCGCCGTCTTGGCCCGCCAGCCCGCAAAAGCCGCCTCCGCCGCCGCAATGGCCCGCTCCGTGTCCTCGGCCCCGCCGTCGGCCACCTCGGCCAGCACCTCCCCCGTGGCCGGGTTGTACACCGCAAAAGTGCGCCCACTCCGCGCCCCTACCCACTCGCCACCGACATACATCTGCGTGCGCAAAAGCGCTCCGTCTTTCAGTGTCAGGTTCTCCATAGCCATCGTTCAAGTCGTTCAAAATTATACGCCCCAAAGTTCCGCAGCCCGCTCCATCGGTGGCCACCCCGCCCGCCGCAAATTTTTGAAAGCCCTGCTCGCCCTGTCCTCCCCCTTTCTCCCCTCCGTTTTTTTTGGGGAAAAACGGCTCCCGTTCCCTGCGCTTGGCTTCTCGTCCGAAGGCACAGCCGCATCTCCTGTTTGGCCCTGCGCATGTCTGCGGCCCGCGCCGGGGCTTTAATAATGGCGCAACGGCAGCGGCACAGCGCCGCGGTTGCATGGGCCTATGAGTTTAAAAATAAGTCGTGGCACCTGTCTTTATCACTTACCAGAGTTCGAACTCCGTCCGGCGGTTTTGAGCACGGCCTTCAGGGGTAGTGTTGGGCTGTATGGGCTTGCTTTCGCCGAAGCCGCGGTATCGAAGGCGTTCGGGGCCGATGCCCTGCTGCACCAGGTAATCGTACACGGCCTTGGCGCGGCGCTCGGAGAGGGTTTGGTTGCTGGCGTCGTCGCCCACGTCGTCGGTGTGGCCATTGATTTGGATGCGCAGGTGGGGCTGTTCGCGCAGCAAGGCAACGAGTTGGTCCAGCTCGAAACGCGAGGCAGGCAGCAGCTCAGCCGAGCCTGTAGCGAAGAAGACGTTGCGCAGCACCACCGGACGCGCGGAGGATGGCGTTGGGTTGGCCTCGTCAGCGAGTTCGATGGGCTGCAGGGCGATGTTGAGCAGGTAAGGTTCGAGGAAGGAGCCGCCCTCGGCGAGGTTGAAGTGTTCGGAGTGGAAGAGGTATCCCTCACGCGAGACGTGTAGGGCGTAGTCCTTGCCAGCGGGCAGGCAGATGAGGAAAGTGCCGTCGGCGTGGGTGCGGGCAGAGGCGAACTCTTGGCCAGAGGCTAAGTCTATGCAGGCTATGCGCGCCACCAAGGGCTGTGCGGTGCGTGCGTCGGTAACGACGGCCTTGGCGTAGGTTACGGGCTGAGGGCGGGCGTGGGCGGGCAGGTCGAAAGCGTAGATGTCGAGGCCACCGGCGCCGCTGGGCAGTTTGGCGGCGAAGTAGGCGGTCTTACCGTCGAGGCTGACGATGAGGGTGCCCTCGTCGCCTTTGGTGTTGATGGGGTAGCCTAAGTTTTGCGGCTGGCCCCAGGAGCCGTCAGGTTGGCGGCGGCTGAAGTAGAGGTCGTTGCGCCCCATGCCGGGCAGGCCGTCAGAGGTGAAGTAGAGCGTCTGGCCATCGGGGTGGATGAAGGGCGCCTGTTCGTCGCCAGGGGTGTTGATTTGAGGGCCGAGGTTTTGCGGTTCGGTGTAGCGGCCATTGGGCAGGCGGGTGGTAACCCACAGGTCTTTGCCGCCTTGGCCGCCGGGGCGTTCGCTGCTGAAGTAAATGGTCTTGCTGTCGGGGGCGATGGCGGGCTGGGCATCCCATTGAGGCGAATTGACGGCGGCGCTAAAGGGCACGGGCTTAGTCCAAGCGCCGTCTTTAAGTTGGGACCAGTAGAGGTCGCAGCTGCCCTGCGAGCCGTCGTTGCGGCGGTTACAGGCTGTGAAGACGAGCCAACGCCCGTCGGGGTTGACGGACTGCGCCCCTTCGTTGAGGGTGGTGTTGACGCCGCTCAGGTACTCAGCGCGCCCCCAGGAGCCGTCGGGTTGGCGCGTGCTTTTGTAGAAGTTCTCGTCGTAGTCATCGCGCCGAGTGAAGATGAGCGTATTGCCGTCAGCCGTCAGGGAGGGCAGGTACTCGTCGGCGGGAGTGTTGATGGTAGGCCCCACAGAGCGCGGCTCGAAGGGGACGGGGCGCTTGACGGCTTCGGCGGCGAAGCGGCTGTTCTCTGCCAGTCGTCGCGCGCGGTAGAGGAGGCGGGCGTCCTTGACGCCTGACTGGAGAAATATCTCGATGTAGGCACTGGCTTCTTCGAAGCGGTCGAGGTTCCATTTGCACAGGGCCAAGTTGAACGGCACGGAGGGGTGAAAAGCGTGGTTGAGGCGCAGCACGGTTTCGTAGGCGCGGGCGGCCTCTGCCCATTGCTCCTGGTCGAAGTGGGCCTCTGCCCACAGCAGATGCGCCTCGATGAAGAGGGAGTCTTCGCGCAGGGCGTCTTCAATGAAGCGAAGGCCGCGGAAGGTGTCGCCCTGCCGCAAGTAGCGCCGCCCTTCCAAGTAGGCAGCTCGGGCATTGGGCGAGGTGCTTTCGGCAGTGGTGTAGCGTTGGGCAAAGAGCGGCGTTACACTTAGGCACCAAAGGCCGACTAAGCACCAGTGTTTTTGGTGAAAGGAAGGCAAAATAGACATGTCAAATAACGGGGGTTGTGAGAATGTAGGGCATTTCGGCACAAGAAACGCCCAAGTGAAGATGGTGTTTTTCCTCGGCTTTGAAAGGGTACACATTTTCCGGCAAGGGCTGTTTCCCAAACTACCTGTGCTGTGACTAAGTGTCGGCGTGACTCGAAGTCCGCCGACACTAACACGCCACCGCCCTCATCGAGGCTGTTTTTGGGAAAAACGGCTCCAGTGCTTCGGCTTGGCTTTTGGGCGCACCTGCACCTGCGGAGCTCCGGCTTGGGCTTGAGCATGTGCCCGTCTCGCCCTGGGGGCTTAATAACGGCGTGAGCGGCACCGCAAGGTCGCCGTGCTTGCAGGCGCGGAGAGGGCATGCTGAGCTTCCGCCATTATTAAGGCCCGAAAGCGGGACGAAAACACGCACAGGGCCAAACAGGAGCCGCGCGCCCAACTACTACGCTCACAGCAGCCGCCCCGAAGCCGACAGCCGTTTTTTCACCCCAAAAAACGAAGGTGAGAAAGGCGGCGGCGCTAGAGGAAGTGGCCGGTTCTACTTTTCACTTCAAAATGGCAGGCTCTGAGGACGCTTCGGAAAATATCATTCATCATTCATCATTCATTCACTCCTCGGCCAAAAAGGGGATAGGAAAGCCGCAGCAAGGGCAGCGTTGCGCGCGTTGTTTGTGCCCTGGGGCTGTTATCGTTCGGAGTTTTTGAGGCCTACGACGCCGACGAGGATGAGGGCGATAAAGAGTACCTGTGCCCAGTCCCAGGCCTCGCGGAAGAGAGCGACGCCGACTATTTTGGTGCCGATGAGGGCTAAACCCATCCAGACGGCGAAGGCAGTGGAGGGCGGGATGCCTTTCATGGCGATGGAGAAGAAGTAGATGTTGGCCAAGCCAAAGGCGATGTATCCGATGAGAGGCAAGAGGGCGAGCCAGCCCTCCCATTCGAGGAAGAGGCGCTGAAAGCCGAAGCTGGCGATGCGGCGGAAGTCCAGGTATTTGAGGCTGTAAATCCAGCAGACTTCCATGCAGGAGGCGATGAAGAGAGCAGTCCAGTGGTTCATGGGGCGGCAGGTGCTTGGGGCGATGAAGCGGGGAGTGGAGCTGTCTCTGGTGGGGTGGCTGTGGGTTTGCGTTTGAGCTTGAGCCATTGGAGGAGGGTTTGCTGCCACTCGATGTAGGGTTTGAGCCAGGGGTGGTTTTCGACTTTTCGGACGTCGAATCGGTGGAAGGAGAACCAGTGCTGGAGGAAGTATTCGCACGGGTATTCGTAGGGTAGGCCGAACTCTTTGGGCTTGAGGATAGCGTACTTGAGTGGCTTTAGGCCGGGGAGGAATCCGGTTCCGAAGATCCAGTCGAAGAAGGCGAATTTGGTGGCGTAGTTGGCGTAGAAGACCTCGCGATGGTTGGCGTGGTGCCACTGGTGCATTTGCGGGCCGTTGATGAAGTACTGGAGTTTGCCCATGTTGACGTCAATGTTGGCGTGTATCCACATGCCCCACATGGCATCGAGGAGGGCTTTGATGGGCACGACTACGGCTGCGGTTTCGTTGTCGAGCAAGAAGACGATGGGGGCAAACTCGATGGTCTGATTGATGACTATCTCCAGGGCATGAGATCGGGAGCCGGCTAACCAATCTACGGTTTTTACAGAGTGATGGGCTTCGTGGGTACGCCAGAGGATTTTGTTATTGTGCTGCCAGCGGTGGAACCAGTAGATGTAGAGGTCGTGAGAGAAGAGGAAGAGCAAGACCAGCGCCCAGATGGGCCAATGGGAGAGGTAGCCGTGTTCGGCCAAGCCTAGGGCAGACTTGGCAGGAGCGATGATGTAGTCGAAGATGACAATTTTGAGGATGTAGCTTTGGATGAGGGTGTACCAGACGAGGTCGAGCCACCAGCCTTCTCGGAAAAGTTTTAGCCCTGGGGTGTAGGGGAAGAGACGCTCGAGGGCGATGATGAGCACCATCCAACCCAGCAGGATGGCCGTTGTGATAGTCAGCAGATCCATAGGCGCAAGTGTTAGAGTGGTTTACTTGACGCGGCGCAGTTTTTGGCGTTGGCCCATTTCGCTTTCATAGACGCGCTTGATGCCATCGCCGAGTGCCGCCTCGATGTCGCGAATATCGCGCACCAATTTAGCCATGCCCACAGGCTCCACAGAGGCTGCTTGGTCGGAGCCCCACATGGCGCGGTCGAGCGTTATGTGGCGCTCTACGAAGCAGGCGCCCAAGGCTACAGCGGCCAATGTGGGGGCTAGACCTGTTTCGTGCCCTGAGTAACCGATGGGCACTTCGGGGTAGCGCTGTTGCAAGGTGTGTATCATGCGCAGGTTGAGTTCCTGCACAGCACACGGATAGGCGGAGGTAGCGTGGGCAATGAGGAGATTGTCGGTGCCGATGGCGGCCACAGCGGCCTCGATTTCTTCCATGGTGGACATACCGGTGGAGATGATAAGCGGTTTGCCCGTGGCCTTTTTGCGCCGCAGCAGGGCGTGGTCGGTTAGCGATGCGGAAGCGGCCTTGTAGAGGGGAACGTTGAACTGCTCGATGAAGTCCACAGAGGGTTCGTCCCAACAGGAAGCAAACCAAAAGATTCCGTGCTTGCGAGCAAACTGGTCAATGGCCGCGTATTCGGCTTGACCTAGCTCGACCTTATATCGGTAGTCAATGTAGCGCATGCGCCCCCAAGGAGTGTCGCGCATGATATCCCACTGGTCGCGTGGGGTGCACAGTTCCGGGGTGCGTTTTTGAAACTTGACGGCGTCAAAGCCTGCCTTGGCAGCTTCTTCGATGAGACGCAGGGCCAGTTCAAGCGAGCCGTTGTGGTTAATGCCGATTTCGGCGATGAGGAAACAAGGTTGGCCCGGGCCGATAGTGCGCCCATTGGGCAGGGTAATGGTACTCATGGCAAAGTGCTTTTTGTTGTTTTCAGGTGAATGATGAGTTCTGCAAACTCCCGAAAGGCGCCGTGGCCGCCGGGGGTCTGGCAGACGTAATGAACCGCGGCCTTAATGGCCGGCATGGCATCGGAAGGGCACGCGCTCAGGCCGACGAGTTGGAGCACCTCTAGGTCGTTCATGTCGTCGCCAATGAAAGCAACTTCTTCGGGGCGCAGGTCGTGTTCTGACAGCAGGTCGTACAAACGCGCGGCTTTATTCTTAATGCCCAGATAGAGGTGCGACATCTGCAGCTTTTCGGCCCGGCGGGCCACAATGGCCGACTGCTCGCCCGTCATGATGCCCACCTCTACGTTGCACAATTGGCGCAGGCGCTCTACGCCCATGCCGTCGCGGATAGAGAAGCGCTTCAGTTCTTCTCCGCGAGCCGAATAATAGACGCCGGCATCCGTCAGCACGCCGTCGCAGTCGGTGAGCAGCAGCCGGATAGGCGCAGCTTTGTGCGCGAGGGTATCGTCTGTGTAAGTCATTGTTATTGGCACGATTATGCGACGCCTCACATGGCCGTCCAGCCTCCGTCCACAACTAAGTTGGCACCCGTCATGTAGGCCGAGGCATCGCTGGCTAAGAAGACGATGGCGCCGCGGTAGTCAGAGGGGTGGGCCATTCGGCCCAGGGCTGTCTTTCGGCTGTAATTGCGGATGAAGAAAGGTTCTTGGTTGTTCTCCACACCGCCGGGAGAGAGCGCATTGACGCGCACGCCGTTTTTGCCCCAGTAGGCGGCCAAGTAGCGGGTGAAGTTGAGTACAGCGCCTTTGGTGGTGGGGTAAGCTGGTGATTTGAAGAACGTTTGCTCGCCGCGTTCGTTCTGGTAAATGCTTTGGTCTGGCCCCACCATGCCGTAGGTGGAGGCAATGTTGATGATGCTGCCGCGCCCTTGGCGGGCCATAACGGAGCCAAACACCTGTGAGCAAAGGAACACACCTGTAACATTGACTTCGAGGGCCTTTTGCCACATGTCTAAGGGGTAATGCTCAAACATTGACTGCTGGGCTGCTAGCGCTGGGTTTTCGAACATGTCGTTGATGGCCGCATTGTTCACCAGCACATCAATGGCGCCGTAGCGATCCAGCACAGTGTCGCGCACGCGCTCCAGCGCAGTTCGGTCTGTTACGTTGGCCGCCAGACCTAAGTGCTGCTTGCCCAGTGCAGCAGCCAGGTTTTTGCAGGCGGCCTCGTCCACATCTAAGGCAACCACGAAGGCACCCGCGTCGGCCAAAGCACTGCAATGCTCGCGGCCCAACAGGCCACAGGCGCCGGTAACGATGGCCGTCTTGTTTTTCAGCGAGAAGAGCTCCATTAGTTAGTATTTGGTTTTGCGAAATACCATTTCCAGCACCTGGCCGCGCAAAAACCGCTCGGGTTTACCGCTATCTACAGCTTGTTTGAACACCTTGAAGGCATCCTCATAGGCTTCTAAGGTGTAGGCCACGTCGGCGTCCGAATGGCTGAAAGACATGTTGTGGAAGCCCCCCCACAATACGCCGCGCTTGAGCATCTCCTGCTGCATGAGCGTCTTCAATACCAGCGGGTCGCCACCCTTTCCACTGAAATTGATCACTGTGCGACAATCGAAGCCCGTGCAATGGGTAACCTCTTCCAGCCCAAACCGGGCTGCTATGGCGTTGTAGCCCTCCCTCAGCTTGCGGCCCTGCTGAGCCAAATAGGCGGGCACGTTCTTCTCTCGAATTTCGGCAATGGTGGCTATCGTGGCTGCCAGCGAGAGCGCCTCACCGCCGAAGGTGGTGAAGATGAACACATCGTGTTCGCCTTGGCTGATGACGTCTTTGCGCCCGACCAGGAAAGAGATGGGCATGCCATTGGCCACGGCCTTAGAGAAGCACGCTAAGTCGGCCTGCACGCCGAAATACTCCTGCGCACCGCCTATAGCCAGGCGGAAGCCCGTCCACATCTCATCGAAAATTAGCAGCGAGCCATTCTCCCGCGTCAGGCGCGCCACTTCGTGCAGGAAATTGTCGCGCGGGGCCTCAAACACCACCGGCTCTAAGATGACGCAGGCCACCTGCTCATCGAGCACAGCGCGCAGGCTGTCCAAATTGTTGTAGGAAAAGGTGCGCGTTAGGCGGCGCACCGCCTCCGGAATGCCGGCATTGCGCGGCGTCGTACTGATGTACCAATCGTGCCAGCCGTGATAGCCGCAGCACACCACCACATCGCGCCCCGTAAAAGCGCGCGCCAAACGCACCGCTGCCGACGTAACATCGCAGCCCGTCTTCGAGATGCGCACGCTCTCCGCATGAGGCACGACCTGCTGCACCATCGCCGCTGCTTCATACTCGAGCCGGTGCATGAGCGAAAAGGTAATGCCCCGCTCTAGCTGCTCCCGAATGGCTGCGTCCACGCGCTCATAGCCGTAGCCCAACGACAGCGGCCCCACGCCCATGGTGTAGTCAATGTACTCATTGCCGTCCACATCCCACACATGAGAGCCTTTGCCCCGCTCCAAGTACACTGGAGCCACCCCGCGGCTCCATTGGCCCGGCCCCTTGGCCAGCGTCTGCGTTACGGGGTGCATGATTTGCTCGGCCTTGGACAAGAGTTCCAGCGATTTAGAGATGTTAGGGTAATCCGCATTGAGCGCCACAGTATTAGGCATCAGTATTCAATTTTTTTGATGAAAAGATGTTTGGCAAAAAAGCAAGGGCAGCCCTCACACCACGACAGGTGCCGTAATACGTCGGGCGATCTGTTCGGGTGTAAAGCCCTCAAAAGCCAGCACATCGGCCAACAGCCCGGGTCTGAACCAACGCTCTGTTAGGGCCAATGGCAGCACGTCGGCCGTTTGGCGGTGTTTGAGGAGCGTTTCGGCCACGATGCTGTACAGCCCTCCAGTGAGCAAATGGTCTTCGATGGTAACCAGCCGCTCCGAGGTCTGAGCTGCATGCAAGATGGCCGCTTCGTCCACGGGTTTCAATGAGCGCATGTTGATGAGGCCTACCCTCAGCCCCTCTTGCTCCAACAAGCGAGCCGCCTGGCGCGCCTCTTCAAAGAGCAGCCCGTAAACAAGTAGCGTAATGTCAGCGCCTTCACTGGTGACCTCCGCCTTGCCAATCTCAAAGGGAGCGTGTGGATAGTCCGTTTTGCGGACTATAAGGCGCACGTAAGCTGGGTCAGGAGAGGCCCAAATAGCCGGTAGCATCGCCAGCATGTCGGCCTCGTCAGCGGGGCAGAAAACCGTCATGCCCGGAATGGCACGCATCAGAGCCACGTCCTCGATAGCCTGATGCGTAGGGCCGTTGGCTTCTGAGAGAAAACCCGCAATCCAGCTGCTCAATTTGACGGGCAAATGTGCGATGCCCACATCGGTGCGCACAAATTCGTAGGCGCGATAGATGAGGAAGGGCGCCAATGCATGGCATATAGGAATACGCCCGCGCAAGGCCAAGCCGGCTGCAGCCCCAATCATCGTTTGCTCGGCAATGCCTACATCCACAAATCGGGGGCCCAGCACTGGTGGCAGCTCGCGCAGCACGGCGCGGTTTTCAGCCGTCATCACGATGATGCGTTCGTCGTCGAGCGCCGTTTGGCGAATGAGTTCTTGATAATTCATGAGCATGGTCAACGTACAGTTAGGGTTTCGGAGGTCAGTTGGGCCTGTGCTTCACCGTGCAATTCGCGCAGCAAAGCATCCACCTCTTCGGCGGAGAAGTTGCAAAACCACCGGTCGGCACGCGCCTCGATACTGGGCACGCCTTTGCCGCGCACAGTATCCGCAATAATGACGCTGGGCTTGCCTGTCTCGAAGGGCAGCCGGCTAAAGGCCGCCTCCATTTGACCGAAGTCGTGGCCGTCAATGCGGGTTACGGCGCAGCCGAAGGCCTCAAACTTGGGCACTATTGGCTCCAGCGGGATGAGTTCCTCAGTGGCCACGTTTGCCTGGAAGTGGTTGCGGTCCACCACAATAACCAAGTTGTCGAGGCGATAAGCCGAGGCCACCAGCAGCGCCTCCCACACGGAACCTTCGTCGAGTTCGCCGTCGCCTGTTACCACAATGACGCGGCTGGTTCCTCCGCGCAATTTGATATCTAGAGCGATGCCCAACCCCACAGCGGGTAGGTGGCCTAAGGAGCCAGAGTGAAACTCCACGCCGGGCACGTGTCGGTTAGGGTGCCAATAGATGTGGTCGCTGGTTTTCAAGTGGTTGCTCAAGCGCTTGGCGGGCATCCAGCCCAGTTCCACAAGTGTGGCGTAAAGTGCGGGCACGTCGTGGCCCTTTGAAAGCAACAGGTAGTCTCGTTCTGGATCATTCAGCCGCTCAGGGCCGATACGCAGGAAGCGCGTATAGAGAAACACGAACAGGTCTGCACATGAGAGCGAGGCGCCGGTGAAGCAACCACCGTTGGTAGACAGACGCAGGATGTGTTCACGCACGCGCAGGGCCATGGCGGTCATTTCGGCGCGCGTCATTTGGGCGGAAGAAACATTAGTAGTACTCACACTTGTCGCGTTTGGTCAGCAGTGATGGTTTTGAGTTCGTGCAGATGGTGCCGGTACCAGTTGACACCGGCATAGCGGCTATTGAGGGCAAAAATATCGGGGCGGCGCTCCGTCAGGTCGAGGATGTCCTGCAGGCCGAAGCACGGGTTTCGAGGGTATAGTTCCTCATACACTGCGCGGATGAAGGCGTAATCTTCGGGGTAATCAATCGTCCACCGATGGGTCATTGAGTAGTCAAGGCCGGTTTCCCAGCGCACGTTTCCGATGCGGAAGCGGTCGGGGTTTTCCCATAGGAAGGGAGTGGTATGTTCGCGCTCGAGAGGCCGCTGGGCCTCGCGCCAGGCTGTTTGAAGGGCCTCCATGCGCATGATTTCCACGTCGTTGCCATCTGGGTAGGTAGCGGGGTGCAGGTTGCTGACGTAGTCGTAGTCATTTTGGAGAAAGACCTCGAAGACGCGGTCAATGATAGCGGGGTCAATGAGCGGGCAGTCCGATGGGATTTTGGCCACAGCATCGGCGTTCCACAGCAGTCCGGCTTGGTAATGGCGTTCGAGCAAGTCCTCCGTGCTGCCGCGATAGCAGCGCAGGCCATGCTGAAGACAAAGCGCTTCGATGGGGTCATCGGCGGCTTCTTCAGTGGTGGCTATCACAATAGTGCCTGCTAGGCGAGCGGCTTGTACCCGCTCTACCATGCGCACCAGAAGCGGCTGACCCACCAAATCGAGCAGCACTTTGCCCGGCAAACGAGTCGAGCCTGTGCGCGCTTGTATGACAGTAACGATATGGCTCACGCGGTACAAACAGTTGAATTACACCCTATGCTGTGCAAAAACGCCGGGCCATCTTTGTGTGGAAAGGCTATGTATCGGCGGCAAATGTCGGCGATACGCGCAGCCGAAGTACCACCATTTTGCAAGGGCGCCAAGCGGCGCAGATGTTCGACATCGAAGTAGGAGTGCACCTTTTTACCCAACACAATGCCGGCGTAAACGAGCGTGGAATACTGGCAAATCAGCTCAGTGCAGTTGGCAATCATAGCGTAAGGGTCGCCATCTGTAAATACCAAGGCATCTGGCCCCACCACCTCGCGGATTTCCCGAATGGCGCGCTCAGCGTTCTCGTTAGGGTGCAATTTGAAGATGAGCGGGCGCCCGGCTGCTATGCGCACGCATTCGCGCAGGAATGCCGGTCGGTTCTCATAGCGGAGGGTCTCGCGGATGTCCGAAGTTACTACCAAGACATAGTTGCGGTAGGAGAAGTCGTTATCTAGGTAGCGGTGCAGGTTGTCGTAGTTAGGCATCCCTGTTACCACAATCTTGTTGGGGTCTGTGCCCATGCGGGCGAAATGTTCCTTGTATCCATCCGAAGCCACGCAATAGATGTCACAGAGGTTGGATGCGCCGTTCAATGAGGTATTTAGGGTGAGATAGCGCGGCATGATGCGCACTTTTTGCACTACGCGAGTCATGAAGTTCACCGGGTCCGTCATGCCCTCCTGCACCCACACGGTCTTGATGTTTCGCAGCCGCCTGGGCACGATAAGGTCTGAACACAACACCGCCAGCTCGTAGTGATTGCGTTGGCCCATGTAGTCCACAGGCAGGTTGTGTTCGGCCAAGTAGCGGTCTGCCCTTTCCTTAAACTTCCCGGACATGATGGTATTTTCCAACAGGCCGGCGCACAAAGCCCATTTTTCCAGAAGAGAGTCGGGAAAGAATTGGGTGAACCAGCACTCATACTCATCTTGTAAGTGATTGGCTATCTGGTGCATCTGAGTGGTCTGGTTGGGGGAGCCTACCAGAAAAAGGATCTTCTTCTTCCTGCTCATGAGTAGTGTCTTGATGAAAAGCGAGGCAAAGGTAGAATGCACCTCAGGCCAATGACAGATGATTTTCGTCGGTACTGCACAAGCGTTCGACCAGCCGAGGCAATGCACAGTCTTTAAGTATCGAAAATCTTCTAAGCGTTACTCCACACGCAGAAATATGCGCACGTCTTCCAAGGGGCGGTCGAAAGCATCGCGCGGCAGAGCTGCAATGCGATCTACTACCTCCATGCCCGACACTACCTCGCCAAAGACTGTGTACTGCCCATCCAGCTGAGGAAGGCCGCCGAATGCTCTGTATCGCGCGCGCCATTCCGGGCTAAACTTGAAGCCTAAACGGCGCTCCCATTCATCAAGAGAGGCATCGTCTTGCCGCTGCCCCTGGACGATGTGAAACTGGCATCCACTCGAGGCGCGCTGGAAATTGACGGCATCCGGCATGCGCGCGGCGGCTACCGCCCCTCGGACGTATGGGAAGCGTATCTCTGCGGGAATAGTGTAGCCTACATCTCCGCCGCCTAAAAGAACTCCGGGTTGGGCATACTTCGACTCTGGGTCGCCGCCCTGTATGACAAAGTCCCGAATAATCCGATGGAAAAGCAGGCTATCGTAGAAGCCTTCTCGCACCAGTTTGAGGAAGTTATCGCGGTGTTGTGGTGTTTCGTCGTAGAGCCGCACCCGAATGTCGCCCATGGGCGTCTGAATGCGCACGATTGTCTCACGCTTTTGACAACTGCCCAATACCAAAGCCAGAGCAGCTAGCAGGCCGAGCATTCTCATAGTTGTTTTCGTTCTGCTTCCAAGTCTTTAAAGTATTGGATAATTTTCTCTTTCAGGAGTCGCTCCTGGTCAGGCAGCGGCATCAGATGAATGTCGCGCACCTGGCGCCAATGCGGCCAACCGTCGGCATCACGCCCGACGAATTCGTAGTAGCCGTCGTAGGCCAACAAACGGCAGACGGCTATGTGCATCAAATCCTGCTTTTCTTCTTTGGTAAAGCTCCTCTTCCATCGCCCCAATTCCTGAATGCCAATAAGAAAAAGGAGGGTGTTCAGGTCAGGCAAGGTATCGCGCTGCATGGCATCCTTGACTTCATGCCGAACGCGCAGCAATTCAAAGTCCAGTTCCCAATCTTCCATGGTTGGGTGCAAAGTTAGGGGGCAGCTTACGACTGTTCCGGCGCAGCATTGTGTATGGTGGCTGCTCCTTCAACACAGGCCGGACGTGATGAGTGCGCGGCGGTGTTCTCTCGTACCTGTTTTCTTATTCGGGACACTATTGCTTCCGGCACCTCCATGGCATCTGCTATCTTGCTATCGCTCCACTCTGGCTTATGGCGAAGTAATCTTGAAATAGCCCTCTGCAAAATCCTTCTCGTACTCCTTCGCACGGATCCACTCCGCGAATTCTTCCCTGTGGCTGTCTATGTAATCTGCTATGATGTCTTCCGGTATGGTGTGGAGTAGTTCTTCTACCATCTCCTCCCAAACCGAGCGAGGGTCAAGGGGTGGATTTTTTCGCCTCTTCGAAGCAGATTTTTTCGCCTTCATCACCTGTGATTATGAGTGCTTATTGGTGTCCTCTTGCTCTATCTGCTCCCTTATTCGGGACACTATTGCTTCCGGCACCTCAAAAATCTCTGCGACTTTACTATCGCTCCATTCCGGACACTTGCGAAGGAGTCTTGCAATACCAAGGAAAAGCCCTACCTCGAGACCTTCCTCACGACCTTCCTCACGACCTTCCTCACGGCCTTCCTCAAAGCCTTCCTTACGGCCTTCTTCACGCCCCTTTTCTATATATTCTTCTCGGAATTTTTCCATGTAATCCTCTACAAGGTCTTCCGGAACGGTATGAAGTAGCTCATTCACCATTTCCTCCCACGCCGCTCGGGGGTCGGGGGGCAGCTGTTTTTTCCAATTGGATACGCTCATTCTGTTCATGACTACAAGCTCCCTAATATAGTTTACAATTGACTGGCGCAGCACCCTTGTGCTTGGCGTTTCTATCTTCTTATCATCCCACGACAACGTTGTGAGAACGGGTAAACGCTGACTTAGCTCGTTCAAGTTTTGGGCAAATTTAAGGGTTAAAAGGAATGCGCGCAGATCACCGGCTTCTGATTTTTGTAAGATTTCCTCTTCGCTGATGGCATTGAGGTCAACAAGTATGTAGTGGAAGTCCGGCACGAGGTGTTTCCACGTGGGCGGAAGTTCATCGAAGAAATCGGCCAAATCTTTCTCTATCCAGGCTTGTTTCCCATGATAAAAGATGATGGGCACGACATGGGAAAAAGGTTTATTCTGCCGGGTATCCTGTTTCCACAGATGAGTCATGTATTCAAGCAGCTGCATCTGGACTGGGAAACGCGGTATATAGCTCTTGTGCTCAAACAAGAAGAGCACATGAGTGGCTCGGCCTTTTTTCAAGCGCGTCTTGTAAATGACATCACTAAATGAGGAGTCAAACCAGCTGCCAGTGTGCCCTGTGGGTGCCAGCTCCAGATGGTCCAGACTTACTTCTTTGCTTATGTATTCTGGAATGAAGTGCAGGATAAGCTTCTTGGCCATATCAGGTTCTCCCATGATGATTTTGAAAAACCAATCATGAGGTTTGCTTTTAGGGATACCGCGAAAACGGATTTTTCCGCGTTGGGACTTATTTCTTTTCATAGAAGAATAACGGTTTCGGTAAGGGGCGAAAATTAACCAAAACCGCTACACTGTTTTAGGATTCTCAAACTTTTTCCCTTGGCGCAGGGAGCAGCGCTATTCTTTCATTTTGACCAATGACGAAAAAACGTCGGCGTAGTCAAACGTATCTGCGTCTCGCCAGAAGTCGAGGGTTTGGCGCAATTGTGCTTCAGAGGAGCCCCCTAACACGATGCCATCCAGTTGCGGATGCAACGCGGCGTAGAGGATACCCACTTGGTAGAAAGCCGTGATGGGTGGGCGCACTGCGGCAGTGTTCCATTGAGGGAGGGCTTCTTTGAGCCTTTGCAGCAATGTCTTTGCGGTCGTTGGGTCTCCGCCGCGGACGCGCAGTGTGCTGGTGTCGGTGTATTGGCCGTCCCATTTCAATCCGCCGGCATTGATGCCATAAGCAAACCAACGGTGCTGCTGTCGGTCAAAGGCCGCATACCGGGGCAAGTCGGAGTGCAACAGGTTGTGTTTGAGTTGGATGTCGAACGACGTGTGCAGTTGCTCCAAGAGCGGAGCGTACACTTCGGGATGGCGAATACCTGAAAGCCCTGGGCGTAGCCCTTCCCGCTGACATACCTCTACCAAGGCGTGCAGACTTTCGGCGACAGCGCCGGGATCGTTGCGGTTGTCCCAGTGGAGCATGATGGCACTCAGATTTGAACCAAAGAGGCGGCGGTACTCATCGGTCATCATGTAAATGAAAGAGGGCGACAGATTTGGCTCCGGAGAGCGGAGATTGTCCAAGGCGCCGATTTTCATGGTGATCTGTAGGCTGTCTAAGGCATGAGCGCGGAGGTATTCCTGCAGCATTTGCTCTGCTGCGCGGAAGTCTGCTGGGTTTTTATTGATAGGATAGTTAGTAGCGCTGTCTATGGCGCGTTGGCCGGCGGCCAGCCAAGTATCGAGGAGGCGGAAGGCCGTTGCCCGGTTTACCGTCCAGCCCCACTGGGCAGTACCTAGGAGCAATTGCTTGGTGCTCATTTCGGTTTGTGTTTTTTCAATACAGCCATGGCCTTCAAGTATTGCTGGGCCAGTTTGGGGATGTTAACCTTGCTGCTGGAGGTATCGTCTGTCCATTGCACAGGCAATTCGCATAGACGCAGCCCTTGCCATTCGGCTACGGCGAGCAGCTCAGTGCTAAAGAACCAACCATCGCTCACTGCGCCGCCGGCAATGAGGGCGGGTACGTGTGCGCGCTTGAGCCACTTGAAGCCGCACATGCCGTCGGAGAAGTGTGTGCCCAAGTAATGGCGGACGATGAAGTTGAAGACGCGGGAGGTAATCTCGCGTTTAAGTGTGCGCCCTATCACTCTAGATCGCGGATGCAGGCGGGTTCCATACACCAAGTCGTATCCCTCAGTAGCCAAGGCATTGTAGGCTTGGATGAAGTGGTTCAGGTCAGTGGCTAAGTCGAGGTCCATGTAGCCTACGATGTCGGCCTCGCTTTGTGTCCAGGAAGTCTTCAGCGCCAGCCCTACGCCGCGTTTGGGCACGCGCACCAAGTGTACTTCGGGCAGGTCAGCGCCCAGGCGCAGGGCTATATTCGGGGTGTTGTCAGTACTGCCATTGTCAGCGACGACGATGCGCCACTGTCGGCGACGCGCCGGGAAGTGTTCGCACAGAAAGCGATGAAGAATGCGTATTTGGCGCTCTAGCGTGGCTTCTTCATTCAGTACAGGTATAGTTACGTCGAAGGTGAGCATACGGGCCTTATTTGGGCGGCAAAGGTAGCAGGCTAAGGTAGGGCTTACCCTTTTCAGCATACAGCGGCGAGTATTTTTACATACCTGCGTAACTTGTAGGCCAAAATGGCGTCCTTTGCGAACGAATGCTCGCTCCTCTCATATGAATGATTTGCTGAAGAATCCTATTGCTGTCTTCGTCGCCGGTTTGCTGCTGCTGTGGCTGGCATTCAAGGTGTTGAAAATCGTCGTCAATGAATTCTGGATAATCGTCCTGGCGTTTGTTCTGCTTTTTGTGCTGAACGCGCGCTTTCGCCATGCGATGCAGGCGTTTTTTACTAAAATATTTCGCTAACTTACCTAAACCACCGTCTTTTACCATGCACACCGAAATGCAACCACTAAAGCCCAAGAGTTTCTGGCAGCGCCCTGAAGGTATCACAGGAGCCATCTTCCTCATTGCCCTAGTCATGGGTGGTGGATATCTGTTTATGAAGGCCCTGCCTACTTTGATCAAGCTGGCAGAAAACACCCTGTATCTGGCTGGGCTACTGGGCCTGCTCGCCGGATTGCTGTACGTCATTCTAGACCCCAAAATGCGCAACCTTATTTGGTTCATGTACAAGTCTGTCATGCGCTGGATAACGGGGCTTTTCGCCCAGCTGGATCCTATCGGCATCTTAAAGAGCTACATCGAGGATTTGCAGAAGAATCTAGTCAAGATGAATGCCCAGATTAGCCAACTACGCGGCCAGATGCACCGCTTGGGAGAGATGATAAAGCAAAACCAGCGCGAGATTCAGACCAGTTTAGGTATGGCTAGCCGCGCCAAGGAGAGCGGCAAGGAAGCGCTCATGGTGTTAAAAGCGCGCCGAGCAGGCCGCTTACAAGAGTCGAACCTGAAACTGGAAGATCTGTACAAGCGCATGGAGGTGCTCTATCGCGTACTAACTAAGATGTACGAAACTTCCGAAATCATGCTCGAAGATCTCAAGGATCAGGTGGTCGTCAAGGAACAAGAGTACAAGGCCATCAAGGCCAGCCACTCGGCCATTCGCTCGGCCATGTCTATCCTGACTGGCAGCGGCGACAAGCGCTACATGTATGACATGGCCCTAGAAGCCATGGCTGAGGACGTAGGGCGTAAGGTGGGCGAAATGGAGCGCTTCATGGACCTCTCCAAGAGCTTTATGGACTCCATTGACCTGCAGAACGGCGTGTTCGAAGAGGAAGGTCTTCGCATGTTGGAGCAATGGGAAAAAGAGGGCGTCTCCTTCTTGTTGGGCAAAGAGAAGAGCGTGCTTATTGCACAAGCAGAAGACCCTAAAAACATCCTTGACCTGAATGCCTCCCCCCAGACGCCGCCCAAGGAAAGCCGAGGGCGCAATCAATACGATACTTTTTTTGACTCTTGATTTCAAGCCATTAAGGAGACTTACCGAGAGGATCGGAGGACGGACAAAAGCCGTTTTCTCATGAGTTACCTCCGCTTTTTATTTTTTTATGGCCAAAAACAAACCTTGCGTACTTTTCGCCGCAAAATCAACGCAAATCTTCGAAAGATGTGGTTAAGCCTATTAGCAGCGGGCATAATCTTCTCTTTAATCACAACGCACACCCTTTATGCGCATTCAGTTCAGCCTCTCATGCCAGAAGGGCACCGTTATTCCGATCAATTACCAGTCTGAAATTTCTAACTGGGTTTTTACGGTGCTATCCAAAGCAGGGCCGGAGCTTGCTCAACATGTACAGCAACTGGGATTCGACCTGGGCACGCGAACATTCCGACTCTTTACCTTCAGCCCATTAGCCATCTTTCCTTATGAGATGGACCAATCTCGCCAGGAGTTTAAACTGTTAGGACACCAAGTGAGGGTTACTGTCTCCATTTACTTAGACTCGTCTTTTGAATACCAGATCATTCAGCTATTTCGGCACACGCCGCTGAACTTAGGCACTTTTGAGGGCAACCCAGCTGTATTTAGCGTCAAACATTGGCAAGTACAACAACGCGCCCCCTTAAAGGAAACCATGCAGTTCAAAGCACTGTCACCTATCTCTATAACAAATGTGGAAGAAGGCAAACACGGCTCGCCCTTTGTCTTGCCCGACAACGAAAGCTACGACATCAGCTTCTTTCATCACGCTGTGCGCCGTTTCAAAGCCGCCAAACAATACAAGTCGCTGGCCGCCTTGGGGTTGCTCGACCCCTCTTTCCCTATGCAATATCGGCTGCTGGGCCAGGCGAAGTCCCGCCTTATCCACTTGAAGTCTAATCTAGACGGTCTGACCCAACTGCGCGGATTTACCTATGATTTCGAGGTGAGTATGCCGCTGCCCCTCATGGAGTTTTGCTATCACGCTGGTTTTGGAGAATACCCTCACCTGGGCTTCGGGTGTGTGGACATCAAAACCCCATAAGCAGGCGAGCAATACAGCTCGGTGCGACGAAGTTTTTGCCAACAGGAAGCGAAATGATGCCCCCTGCTTCACAACTCTCTGAATAGCGCTCGCCAAACGACATTACCATGTCTCTTTTCTATCGCACGTCCTTTTGTCTGTTCTCATTCGCCCTACTTTGCAGCTGCAATGGCTCCGAGAAGGCTCCAGTATCTGAAAAAAGCCTGGAAGGTCGCTGGGAATTGGTACGCGGCTTTCGAAACCAACGCGAGACGAAGACCTTGACGGGTACCTACTTCCTCTTCAGTGCAGATGGTCATCTGACCACCAACCTGCCCATAGGAGCAGAAGAACCTTTTCCCTTCAGAATTGTCAAAGACACCATTGAACACCTGACGTCTCCGCCACTCCAATACATCATAGAAAGCTACACCGATAGCACGCTGGTGCTTAGCTTTTCCCTTAGAGGGCTGCCGTTTGAGCTACACTTCAGGCGGGCAGACAGCATTCTCCTGCCGCACTAACCTTTCCTCACAGCATTGCAAACTTTTACACACACAGGTAAATAATACATAGGGCGGTAGTTCTCAACTTTGCCGCACACATATCGTTGTGCCATGCAAAACAATCCAGAAGTTTACGTAGCCATTATGGCTGGTGGCGTAGGAAGCCGCTTCTGGCCAGGCAGCCGCGAAAATCGCCCCAAACAATTTCTAGATATTCTCAGCGTAGGCAAGAGCCTGCTGCGCCTCACCTTCGAGCGCTTTTTGGGCTTATGCCCGGCCTCGCACATTGTCGTCGTTACCAACGCTGCCTACACCGAGTTGGTCGCAGAGCAACTGCCCGAGCTGCAGCCCCATCAAATCCTGGGCGAACCCACCCGCAACGACACCGCTCCTTGCATCGCCTATACTGCTCTTAAGTTGGCAGCCCTCAATCCCCATGCGACCTTGGTCGTCGCACCTTCTGACCACTTGGTACTGCAGCCTGAAACCTTTCTCCGCACGCTGCAGCAAGCCATTGATTTTGCCAATCAGCGCGATGCCTTGGTTACCCTCGGCATCCGCCCTTCGCGCCCCGACACCGGTTACGGCTACATACAGGTAGGCGCCTGCGAGGCTTCCGGCGTCTTTCGCGTGCAGCGGTTTACCGAGAAACCTAATGCCGAAACTGCTCGCCAATTCATAGACTCCGGCCAATACCTATGGAATGCCGGCATCTTCGTCTGGAGTCTGCCCGCCATCTTAGCTGCTTTCCAACAACACGCCCCAGACATCTACCAAATACTTGAAAAGGGCAAAAGCTTCTATAATACTCCTGAAGAAACTAATTTTCTCAAAGCCCACTACCCTACTACTCGAAAGGTCTCCGTAGACATCGCCATTCTCGAGAAGGCTTCCAACGTCTTTACTCTGCCGGCAGATTTTGGTTGGTCAGATTTGGGAACCTGGGCAAGTCTCCATCAAGAGTTGCCCAAAGACACGCAGGGCAATGTTGTGCAGACATCCACTACTATGCTCTACGAGGTGGGCGATAGCTTGATAAGAGGCCCCAAGGGCAAACTCCTGGTCATCGGTGGCCTGCGCGATTACATCGTTGTGGATGAAGGCGATGTCCTCCTGATATGGCCTAAAACCCAAGAGCAAGCCATCAAACAGGTGCGCGCCGACATCCTATACCGGTATGGCGAGGAATTTTTGTAATTCGGCAAGTTTTTTTTCTGCCACCTTCCTCCCTTTTTAAAAAGGTGCTTTACATTAGCCGCTGATTTCTTTCAATCCGATTGCCGTTCCTGATAAAGGAGCTGTACGGTCTGACCAATGCCGATTGTTTTTCACTAAACCGTAAACAGCAGCCGTGAGACAGTGTACATCCGTTACCGTACACCCCGAAATCCAGAAAGGAGCTCCCGTATTCAGCGGCACGCGCATCCGGATAGAGACTTTCTACGACTATATCCGCATCGGTGTCAGCGTATCCGAATTCTTAGACGAGTTTCCATCCATCACACCCGACCAAGCCATGGAGGTTTACGACCTCTATTGCAAACGATACACCCTGGAGCAAATCGCTGCCATAGCCAACGGGCCAGGCACCCTGCGCTCACACACTAACACCTACTGACGCTCTCCGCGGCGCCACCTGACCGCAAGCGCACCTCTCTTTCCGAACGCGCTACCCTCCTATTACCGCTCCATGCAGGCCCGACGCCTTCTGCTGGTCTCTAACAGCGCCTGGAATTTTTGGAACTACCGTCGGAGCCTCATCCGCGCCCTCCAAAAAGAGGGGTTCGACGTGTTACTGGCCGCTCCGCCGGACGACTTCCAAAGCCACCTCGATGCTATTTTTCTTCCCTTGCAACGTTGGCGACGCAGCCAATACTCGCCCTTGGGTCTGATGCGGGCAGGGCGCGAGCTGGTTCAACTCATGCGGCGCGTGCGCCCATGCCTTTGCCTCTTCTTCACCACGCCTATCCATCTGGTGGGCAACGCAGCTGCCCGCCTGACACACACCCCTGCTATCTCCGTCGTGGAAGGGCTGGGCTATGCCGGTTCTACGGCCCTGCGTTGGCACTTCGTAGGGCGCCCCTTGTTGCGGGCATCACTCCGCTCCACCTGGCGTGTGCTCGTCCTCAATGCCGATGACCGGCGCGACCTCGTGACCCAAGGTATTGTCCAATTGCCACAGGTCGTACAAGTGCCCGGACCGGGAGTAGATACTGCGCACTTTGCCCCTCAACCTGCTACACCGGGGCGCAAAGTGATATTCCTCTACTGCGGCCGATTGCTCAAAAACAAAGGGTTGCCGGCATTTGTGCAGGCTGCCCGCCTCATGCGCTTAGCCGACGCACACGCCGCTTTCCGCATCTTGGGCAAACCTGACGCGGGCAACCCCGCCTCTTTGCACATGGAAGAAGTGTGGCGGTGGCAGCGTGAGGGCATCGTCGAGTACCTGGGTGCCGCCGATGATGTGCGCCCACATATTGCCGCTGCGGATGTCGTCGTGTTGCCAACTCACTACCGTGAAGGTATGCCCCGCGCCCTATTGGAAGCCATGAGTATGGAAAAAATCGCTCTCGCCACAGATATGCCCGGCTGCCGTGAAGTCATCACACCTGGCCTAACGGGCTTCCTCGTGCCGCCTCTCAACATTCCCGCCTTGGTAGCAGCCATGCAAAGAATAATGTCTCTGACCCCACAACAGCGCGCAATCATGGGCCAAACTGCGCGCCAATGGGTTCTGCGGCATTTTGCCGATGAAGTCGTGTTGCCGCATTATTTGCGCGTTATTCAGCGCTTTTTTGAGGAAAACCACTCCTGACGGTCGGCGCTCTTTCTTCCTCATTTTGGTGGGGAAAAAACGGGGCGCCGCACTGCTCATTCTTTTCTTCTTCTACGCCCGGGTAGTGCATTTTCTGTTTGGTCTGGGGCGCGTTACTGCCTCGCCCTCGGTCTTAATAATGGCGAAACGGAAGCCTTGCCTCTTCGTGCTCGCCAGGGGTTGTCGGCGCAACGGCAAGCCACCCTGACAATAGGGCATAGGCGGAGACGCCAACGTGCCGCCGCGCCATTATTAAGGCCCAAAAGCGGGACGAAAACACGCCTGGAGCCAAGCAGGGGCCGCGCCCATCAGCCACACGCGTAGGAGCTGCGCCCCGAAGTTGGAGGCCGTTTTTCCCCAAAAAAACGGAGGTGAGAACGGAGGGAGAAAAACGGGGTGTGTGATTTTGTGCACCACTTCTGAAGGCATTACGCGCAGGGGTGTGTACAGCGCATCTCTCATAAAAGAAGCCCCTCGGCGACATTTCGCAGAGAGGCCAAATCACAAAAACCAATTGTTAATCAGTTTTTTAAACCCAAGGGCGCTTTATTGCGCTTGCTGGTAGATGTTGGTGTTCTGAATGGGTACGGGGGGCTTTTTGCGCTTGAAGGTGTAGGCCACGGAGAACTCGTGCGAGCCGGTGCTGTACTGTTGGAAGGGGCCGAAGCCTACGTCGTAGGTGTAGAAGAGATTGATGCGATTGTACTGGGTGCCAATGAGGAAGGCCATTGATCCTCTGGAGTTGGGCCGATAGGTGAGGCCTGCGATGAGTTTGTCCTCTAAGAAGCGCCCTTGCAGGTTGAGGTCTACCTGGAAAGGCACGTCGCGTACGCTGCGCACGGCGATGGAGGGCAGGAGTTTGAAGTTGTGCTCATAGAAGGTGAGGAAACCACCCAATTGCAGGATGAAGTAGCGAAGGCCGGCGCTGCTTTCGTTATTTACCTCATCGGTGGGGATTTCGTCTAAGCGGGCGCGTATGGCCGAAGGGAGTACGAAGCTGAAGAACATGGCATTGTCGTACACCACATGAGCGCCGAAGGAGGAAGTGAAGAGGCGTTGGCCGTCAATGATGGCGCCTTCTAGTACGCGGTCTTGGGCATCAATGATGGGGTTGGCCAATACATCGTTGTTTAGGCGGCGGCGCAGGAATTCTGTGGTCAGGCCCAGCCCTATTTGAGCGCGATCTACCTTGAAGCGGAAAGAATACACGCCCTGGATGCGATTGACGATTTGGTTGCCGACGTATTCTGTGAACAGGTTTCCGCCTAAGCCGAGTTTGTCGCCCACGGGGCCGGTATACATGAAGGTGTAGGTGCGCGGTGCACCTGGGAAACCGGCCCAAGCATGGCGCGCATTAGCTAAGAATACAAACTCATTGTCAAAACCGGCCACACCGGGGTTGATGAGGTTTTGGAAAACCTGATAGTGCGAGTAGATGGCTTGCTCCTGGGCTGAGGCAGCCGTGGCCAACAGGCCGAACAGCAGGGAGTAGATTGCTTTTTTCATGATAAACCGATAATGGGAGAAGGTGAAGGTGAGAGGATGAGCGGCTGCCCGGCACTTTCGCGCACTCGGCCTGGAGTGCCGGGCAACAACGGGTGTATGTCTGTTTATCGGATGAGGTTAATGTGGCCTTTGAATTCGTAAGGTTCGTTGCTGATGAGCACTTTGAGCACGTAATAATACACGCCTTCGGGCAGCAAGGCTCCTGAGGTAGTGCGGCCTTCCCAGCGGACGGTGCTATTGTTGTAGCCTTCGGCCCGATACACCAGCTGGCCCCAGCGGTTGTACACTTCCAGGGTGTTTACGGGATAGTCTTCGATGCAAGTGATGAGGGCGTAGTCATTCAGTCCATCGTCCACTGCTGGCGAAATGACAGGCCGCACTAAAAAGCAGCCATCGGGCGGATAGGGCACGCGTACTCGGCCTATAGCATTGCAGCCGTTGCCATCCGTAACGATAAACTCGACCATCTCCCCTGGGCAGAGGTTTTCAGCCCGGGCTTCGTTGCCGGTCTTACCTCCGCTGGAGGCCCAAGTGAAAGTGGCGGGCGATATGGCAGCGGGTACCGAGGCGATGACTTGCCCGTCGCATAAGGAGAAGTTTTCCGGCGGGAGAGTGGAAAACATGAATTCCAACGGGGCAGGCTCGCTCAGGGTGAAAGTGTAGAGCGTTTGCACGTTATTGGCGTCAATGATGGTTACCCGGTACTCGCCTCCGCACAGGTTTATTGCGGTAGAGAGGCCGCCCAACGGCACGTCAACGTTCACCTGCCCTGTGGGCCAGATGATGCGGTACGGCGGCACGCCTCCTACTGCTGATACGGCAGCATGTCCGTCGCAGAGGCCGTCGCAGCTGACGCCAAAGCCGTTGTAGTTGCTCAGGATGGCCGAGCTACCCACTACCGTTGGCGGGAACGACAGGTTGCCTTGCCACGTGGCGGTGCAGCCCAGTTGGTCGGTAACGGTTACGCTATAAGGGCCACCGCACAGTGTGCTGTTGGTAGGCGTGCTGACGCCGTTATTCCAGCTGACGGTGAAATTGCCCACGTGCCCCGACACCACCACGGAAGCCACGCCATCGCATACGGTAGCGCCGCTGACTTGGAAGCCGTTGTAGTCTGACAGGATGTTCACATTAGCCACTGTTACTTGCGACTGTGAGCCTACTGTTGCGGCAGGGCATTGGCGCGCAATGTTGCTCTCGTCAATGACGGTGCATGTGTAAACCCCTGGCGGAATCTGCGAGATGTTCTGCGTGGTAGCGGTGAAATTATTCGGCCCGCTCCATTCGAAGGTGTACGTAGGTCCATCGCCACCGGAGACCGAAATGGTGATGGCGCCATTGCTCGTGTTGGGGCAGGTGGCTGGCGTTACCTGCACGATGTTGCACTCAAAAGGCGCATAAGTGCGCACGAGGGTAAAAGAGTACACATTGGTGCAGCCCGAGTTTACATTTGTTACTGTTACTACGTAGGTGCCCGAGTCCAAGCCATTGACTGTTGCCGTCGTCGGGCCGTGTTGCCACACGTAGGTAAAGTTGGCATTGCCGGGCACTGGAGTGAGCGTGATGCTGCCGTTCTTCATATCGTCGAATGGATGCGTAAAGGACGGCCCTACCACTGCTGGTTCGCGCTGAGCGATCACAATACCCGTTATCACGAAGTTGTTGCTGGCCGCATCTGCAAGGCTTACCTCGTATTGCCCAGAGGGCAGGTTGCATATTTGGAAAGTATCCTGGTCTGGGAAGAGTATCTGGTTGAAGCCATTAGGCGGCAATTTGGTCAGGGTGATGGATACCGGAGCTGCAGCACCAGGCGGTATATTAACGGTCATGCAGCCGTCGTCGTTGCAGGAAGGCGTTACCGGGCTGACGGTGGCTGCCACGAGGATGTTGGTCGTAGGTACTTCGTAGGTGAAGGTCGCCGTGCATTGATTAGCATCCGTAATGGTCAGCACGTAGGTGCCATAGGAAAGCCCACTGAGGTTTTGCTGGTTGGAGGTGAAGTTGTTAGGCCCACTCCAGTTGAAGGAAAGCGGAGCCGTACCGCCGCTGACATTACTGAGTGTGATAGTACCCGGTATTAGGCCGTCTTGCGGCGTAATGTTGACACTACCCACTGAGAAGGGCGGCGGCACATTCACGTTAATCGTTGCTGTTTGTGAACAGCCCTTGTTGTCTGTGATGGTGGCCACATAGGAGCCGCCGGTTAGGTTGCTGAGCGTCGTACCGCTTTGGTTATTGGGCCAAAGAACGTTGTAAGGAGCGCCATTGCCGCCCGAGGGTGCTACTGTAATGGCGCCATCGGTGCCGCCGGGGCACTTAACATGTTGCACCGATGGGTTGGCGGTAATGGCTGTGGTGGGGCCGCCCACCACGATGGGGTTGTTGAGGGTGGCAGTGCAGTTGTTAGCGTCTGTTACCATCACCGTATAGGAACCGGCCTGCAAAGTGGTAGGGTTGAGGCCCGTGGCTATCGTCTGCGCGCCCAAGCGCCAAGCCACATTGTAAGGCGGCGTGCCACCCGACACCGTAACCGCTGCAGCGCCGTCGTTGGCACCAAAGCAAGAGGCTGCCGTGGGCGTACCCGTTGGCCCCAGCGTCAGCGGGTTACTGGGCTGTGAGACGGTATACTCAAAATTGCGCGAGCACATGTTAGCATCGCGCACGGTCAGCGTATAGGTGCCGGCTGTCAGGCCTGAGATGTTTTTAGTAGTGGCGCTGAAGCCCGCCGGCCCACTCCAAGAGAAAGTGTGAGCACCCGTACCTCCCGTGGGGTTGGGCAAGGCAATAGAACCGTTGTTGCCTCCGAAACAGGGCACATTGTTGATAACCACCAAGGAGGGCGCTATCTGTATTTGTTGCGGGCTGTTCACGGTGATGGCATTGGGCACGTGTGTGCAGCCCTTAGAGTCTGTAATCGTTACGGAATAGGTACCGGCAGCCAAGCCCGTAATGTTGGGGTTGTTCGTCGTCTGAGTGTTGAACGGAGGCGGCCCTACCCAGCTGTAGGAGAACCCAGGCGTTCCGCCAGAGGTAGAAAGGGTAATGGAGCCATCCAGGCCGTTGAAGCAGGTTACATTGACCACTGAGGCGCTTGCCGCAATCGGCTGCGGTTGGCCCACGGTAGCCGTTCCTGTTGCCGTCAGGCCACTGGCGACGGTTACCGTAATCGTGTACGTACCCGGAGGCAAACCCGTAATCAAGGTGTCTGTAGTGGTGCCATTACCACCTGGCCCAGTCCAGCTGAAGTTCATGGCTGGGCCGCCCTGAATGAGCTGCGCGGAGATGGAACCCGTAGCCGTACCGCTACACATGGCGTTGGTAGGGTTCAACTGAAGCACAGGCGGTACTACTGCCGTGATGTACACATGCCCGTTAATCAGGCCGGGGTTGACCTCGCCCTGGCCGCTTTGCGCTACTTCTACCGGAAGCCCTGGCAAGCCGCCGAAGTTTACGGGAGACTGCTGGCTGGTGTCGCCGATGGCCGTAAAGCACAGCGAGAAGATAATGGTGCTGTCTGGCAAGGTTACGCCTATTCCATTGACGTCGAGCCAAGAGAAGCGTATTTGCCCGGGCGTGTTGGCGTTAAAGTTGGCTGCAGTAAGCCCCAATGGGTTGGAGCCAAACTGTATGGGCAAGTTGAGTTGCAACAGCGCCGGGTTGTAGGTGATGCCGAACTGAACTGACAGAATGTCCTTGAAATTCTTCACTCGAATATCTACACACGTAGTGCCGCCCTTCAGCACGGTGTCCCTGTCTGCCATGAAATGTACGGCATTGGAGTCTGGCGCCGGCTGTACGACGAAAATAGTGTCTCGTATTGGCGTGCCTGCCTCCCAGAGGTTTTCGCCTTGGGTATTGATGGCCTCAGGCTCAGTGGCACCACCAGGCGGAAAGCCCACAGCATCCATGGTAATAACGGAGAAACTTCCCACTGGACCTTGAGCCAGGAAGCACACCTCGTAGATGGTGGAATCGTCCGGACGAGTTACCCCCATGACCGACTGGTCATCCCAGCTCAGGATGAGGTTGTTGGAGTTGACGGGTAACACGTTGAAACTGGAAGGCCCCAGAAAAGGCAAGTTGTAGGCACCTGTATTCTGATATTTCAACACGGCAGTATCCCAGTGCATGACGTAGGAAAGCGCCAGAAGGTCTTTAAAGCCCTTCACTGTTACGGGCATGCAGCCTACCTTGCCTTTTTCGATAAATAGCTTGCTGGCCCGAATTTGAAAGTCTGCCGGTGGCCCCCCCGAGCCGACCACCGTAGAACCTCCAGTGGCAAAGTTTACCTGAATGGGTTGGTTGTTGCGCGTTACTTCAACGCCCGGCGGCACATTGGCCAAGTTCACCTGGGAAGTACCAGCTTGGCGTATCCGAAAGCGCAGCGTCAGAATAGTCGTGCCATTAGCCAAGGTCAGGCCCGTCGGGTACAAGAACAAATCCGGAAACCACGAGACCGTTACCTTGCCCGGCTGAGAGTTGAAGTTCGAACTATTGAAGCCCGGTAGGGTCGTGGTGGTTAGCGAAATGAATTCCAACACCATATTGTCATAGGTGATGGGAAACTGCATGGAGGTAATGTTGGTGAAGTTTAGGACTTTTAGCTCCAGATTTATGGTGTCGCCAAAGTTTGCATTCACCGATGACGGCGTGAATGTGGTAACCAAGTTCTGGCCCGACATCGTCAGGCCGAATACCATCAGACTTGCCGCGAGAAGTGTAGGGAAGATCGGTCTCATCTTTAATAAGGAATAGGGATGATGAAAAAATAAGTAGTTCGTCATAGTCTAATCAATGGCTGAACGCTCACTTGTCTTTCAGTGCGTACCCATAGAAAATGAAGACCACGTCCGCAGCGAAGTGGGGCAATTTCTATGCCATGCCGCCCAGCGGGCAGGTCATGGCGCCACTCCTCCACCATGCGCCCTGTGGCGTCGGATAAGAGAAGCCGAACGACCTCAGCGCTGCTTAGCTCAAGCGTTATCATCGTCCGTTCTACAAATGGATTAGGACTTATCTGCACGCTCTTCTCCAGAAGAGAGGGAGGCCCATCGTGCGTGCTGACATTGAAGCCAATGGCCACGTAACCGTGGTTCAATCGGCAGTCTTCCATGCGCAAAGGAGGCTGCGTCGTATCAGCTTTGACGACCTCGAAAAATGTCGGCGGTATTTCTGTGAACACTACTGGCGTCCCCTCTCCATGCTGGCCTTTTGCACTGAATTTTATGAGAAAGAGAAAGGAACTATCAGGCAGTGAAATGCCCGTCTTGACCAAAGGCGTGTTCCAAGCAAAACGCAGAATGCCCTCATCCGTCTGGTTCCTCCCAAAATTCTCAATCGTCATGCCCGGCAGGTTGAAATTCAGCACCGTTAGGTAATTGATGACCTCGGGATCCCATTGGATGACAAATTGCACGCCGATGATGCTATCGAAGTTCAACACTTCTACCGGCATGGTAACCACCGCGCCCGGGGTTACATTGTTGACCACCGGCAAGGAGAAAGTTACTTGCGCACGAAGTATCGGGAAACTCAGCCACAAAAGGGCCACCCAAACCCAGCGGGAGCGTAAAGTCATGAAAAAACAACTGGTTGTGAATTTGTTTTTCTGAAAAGCTCACGGCTGCATGACAACCGCGCCTTCAACGGATTAAAAAAACAAGGCAGCAATAAACCACTCACGGGAAAACAAGCGGCTCATCTCCGTCTTCCCAAAAAGCGGGCCAAAGTTCGGTAAAAACCAACCGCTCTCGCGAGGTAAGTGTTAAACAGGCTCTCCAACGGGCAAGACTAAAGGCCCTCAAACATGCGCGGGCGGAGAATTTCGCGGTTGTAGCAGTCGTAAAATTCGCGCACCTCAAAGGTGCTGGGCAGCCCCTGCCAATCCATGTAGAAGCTGTTTTTGGGTAATGCTGTAGAGAGCTCCTCTACCTTTATTTCTAATAGGTAGCCCACACTCGGCATGTAGTCCCTTGCTCGCTTCCTCTCAGAAGAATAGCGGAAGTAGATGGGCAGGCCGCTTCGTTTCTCGATGCCAAAACACACGTAATGTTCCGTGCTGTGCTCGTCTTCTGCATCGTCCGCAGTCCAGTGGGCCACCACCAGCGTACAGGCGTCCTTCCCGATGAGGGTGTCGCCGAGGGTCTGATAAGGCGGGATGCCAAACTCCTTGCTCAGCCCGTAGTACTTATTGACGCTGGGAGTGTGCAGGAGCATGGGTATGAAGAACAGCAGCGAGCCGTTGTGAAACTGGTGTGTTTCCAGGCCAAGCCGCTGGGTGTCGTACCGCTGAGCCAGGCTATCGCCGTAAAGAACGTACTTGAAGCGCCCATCAAAGACGATGCGCAAGCGCTGCAGACTAGAAGGATATTGGGTTTCAACGTCGGCCTCATAACGCAGTCCAGGGCGACCATCCAAATGTTCGAAACGACTAAAGGCTACATGACCGCGGTAAAAAATGCTGTCCTTGCTGTAACTGTGCCGCTCCACGGCCGAAAGCCGATAAGAACCGTAGGCCAATCGCTCAGCACTATCTAAAGCTGCGATTAGCAGAGGATGAGTAGTTTGCGCCACCAGCAGGCTCGGCAACAAGACCCACATTGCTGTGAAAAAGAGAACTCTCATAATAACACCTCCAATAATTTTCCTTTGTCAGTAAATGAGTGAACACACTTCTTGTCCACCCGGGTTTTGAGGTCATCGCCGTTGCACGCATAGACGAACTACATGCCGCTTTGTTGTTTGACACAGTAACAAATGGGCGTGATTTCTTCGCCGCGCTGATAATGGCCCAAAATGAGACTGCTTACACTGGGGTATTGCCACACATTCAAGAGAGAGCCCTCAGTAACCACACTGGCCACGGTGCCTTTCTCGCAGCGGTTGCGGCACTTGGCCACCGTCTTAGCGTTTTTCACATACTGGCGCACACAGCGGTCGCGGTCCTCTGACCATGAATGCCTATGCGCGAGGTCGTACAGCCAATGCTCCAATGGACCTTCGGGCCTCTCCTCATCGAGAGGGCACAAGATGCGCGTTACCTCGAAAGCCCGTCCGGGATCATAGCCTATAACATGGAGTAGGAACACAGCGGCGATGTCGCTCTCCAATTTGTCTGCTTTGTTGCATAAGCTGGCCCAGCAGGCTGTCCGAAGGGCGCCGAATTGCTCGAGGAAATCACCGTTTTCCTCTGTTTATTCTCCAGAAAGCTTAGAATTCATGCAACAAAGCCGCACATCACGGAGAAAAGCCCAGGTGGTATACCTGTGTCAATGGGTTTATCTCAACAGTAAGGAAGTAGAACCTAAATCCCTTCCATAAGTAAAGGTGTTTGCAGAGGGTACATTTTCCAAAGTGTCCGCAAGGCCTCTCATTGTGAAGTGAAAAGTGATAAGTGAAGAGTGAAAAGTGAAAGGTAGAAGCAGCCACTCCCTACCCCCCATCGCCTTTCTCACCTCCATTTTTTGAGGTGAAAAAACGGCCACCCGCTTCGGCGCAGATGCTACGGGCGTAGTAGTTGGGTGCGCGGCTCCTGTTTGGCCTCGGGCGTGTTTTCGTCCCGCTTTCGGGCCTTAATAATGGCGAAACAGCAGCCTCTCGCCTCCGCGCCTGCAAGCACGGCGACCCTGCGGTGCCGCTCACGCCGTTATTAAGACCCCAGGGCGAGACGGGCACATACCAGGCCCAAGCCGGAGCTCCGCAGGTGCAAGTGCGCCAAAAAGCCAAGCCGAAGCACAGGAGCCGTTTTTCCCCCAAAAAAACGGCCTCGGTGAGAGAGGTGCAACTGGCAGCAGCCGCAGAGCAGGTAGTTTGGGAAACGGCCCTCGTCGGAAAATGTGTACCCTTTCAAAAACGGTGTGAAACCATCGTATGGAGTCATTGCAACCTCAACGGTTACAAATAGCCATAGAACCGAATATTCATGAGCGGCGTGACTCTATAATTTTTTCATAGGCCTCGTTGATTTGGCGAAACTTCTCGTGGGCATGCCGAATGGCTTCTGAAGAGCCTCCGCGTGCTTGGACGCGGTCGGGGTGCCATTGGAAGGCCAGTTGGCGAAACTTTCTTTTTATGACTTCCAAAGAGTCTGACGGAGAAGCGCCCAGAATAGCGTAGTGCGGGTCGAGTGGTGACCAAGAGGGCTGCTTTTGCTGATGTCCAAGTGCCTCAAAGTACCGGCTCTTAATGCGATCGAACTGCAGGCGGCTGATGTGAAACAACGCTGCAGCGCGCAACAACAAGGCTTCTTCGGCAGGATGGAGGCGCGTGCTATCGGCAGCAGCTAGGGCAAAAAGGAGGTCGAGCATGTCGAGCACCATATGCCGCTGCTGAGCGAAGTCGCGGTAAAAAGCTTGCGCATAGTCGTTGAAGGCTGTCTCGCTCTGTTTAGCATCGTTCCACACACGAATAGCATCTCGGCGGCCCTGCTCGCTGAGGCGAAGGCGTTGGCGCATGAGCTGCTCCATGAACTGGATTTCCTGCCGATTGATAGGGCCATCAGCCTTGGCCAAGCGGGCACAAAGGCACAGCAAATAATAGACAAAGGCGCCACGTCGGCGTTGGGTTTCGCGATGTGCCCTTTCGTCTTCTTCGAGGCTTTTGCTATGTTCATAAACGTGCCATACCACCACACCCATGATGAAGCCAACGAGGGCGCCAAAGGGCATTCCGGTAAGGTCCAGCAGTACCATCCCAATGATTCCAGCCAGTAGTTTGCCGTTGATATTCATGGCAAGTGCAAAGGTAGCGCCGCATAATGGCGCCTTTTGGGTCTATTCGACGCCGAAACGCTCGCGAAGTTGTTTTTTGAGGGCGAGCATTTCATCGCGTAATTGGGCAGCCGTCAGGAAATCGAGCTCTTTGGCGGCTTTTTTCATGCGGCTTTCGGTTTCGGCGATCATCTTCTCTAATTGTGGACGCGTAGCATAAGCCACCACAGGCTCGGCGGCCAAGGTGGGAGTTTCTGGCTCCACGTAGTAGTCGCTTGTTTCGCTTTGTCGGATGTCGAGGATGCTGCGCTGGGCCAGGATTTCCTCACGGCTGCGAGTAACTGTTCGAGGTGTGATGCCATGTGCTTCGTTGTACGCCATCTGGATGCCGCGGCGGCGCTGGGTTTCCTCGATGGTCTGACGCATGGAGTCAGTGATTTGGTCAGCGTAGAAAATAACTAACCCATTAGCATTTCGTGCGGCGCGCCCTGCCGTTTGCGTCAGGGAGCGAACGTTGCGCAGAAAGCCCTCCTTGTCGGCGTCGAGGATGGCCACCAACGACACTTCGGGCAGGTCGAGGCCCTCGCGCAAAAGGTTGACGCCCACTAAGACGTCGAACTCGCCTAGGCGCAGGTCGCGCAGGATCTCGACGCGGTCTAGCGTCTCTACCTCACTGTGAATGTATCGGCACCGGATGCCGATTTTGGTCAGATAGGCGGAGAGTTCCTCGGCCATGCGCTTGGTGAGAGTGGTTATCAGCGTACGCTCGCCGCGCTCAATGCGCCGCTGGATTTCCTCGAGTAGGTCATCTACCTGGTTGAGCGAAGGACGCACCTCAATGGGCGGATCAAGTAGGCCAGTGGGGCGCACCAATTGCTCTACTACTACGCCTTCTGTCTGTTGCAGTTCGTAGTCGCCCGGGGTAGCGCTGACGAATATAACCTGGTTGATGAGACTCTCAAACTCCTCAAAGCTAAGCGGGCGGTTATCTATGGCTGAGGGCAGGCGGAAGCCATAATTGACGAGCGTTTGCTTGCGGGCGCGGTCGCCGCCCCACATACCGCGCACTTGTGGGATGGTTACGTGGCTCTCATCTACGAACATCAGGTAGTCGTCGGGAAAGTAATCGAGTAGGCAGAAAGGGCGCGAACCTGGGGGGCGGCCGTCGAAGAAGCGAGAATAGTTCTCGATGCCGCTGCAATAGCCCAGCTCTCGGATCATCTCCAAGTCAAAGGTCGTGCGCTCGCGGATGCGCTGGGCCTCCAAGTAGCGTCCCTCAGAGAGGAAGTACTTCTCTTGCTCGATCATTTCGTCCTCGATGGCGCGGATGATTTGCGCCAAGCGATCCTTTGGCGCTACGTACAGGTTGGCCGGAAAGATGACGGCGTGGTCTGCCTCTGCGATGCGCTTGCCGTTTTTGACGTCAATGGTTTCGATGCTTTCCACTATGTCGCCCCAGAAAATGACGCGATAGCCCCAGTCGGCATAGGGCAGATGGATGTCCACCGTGTCGCCGCGCACGCGGAAGGTGCCGCGCGCGAAATCGCCCTCCGTACGCGAGTACAGGGCGTCGGTAAGGGCGTATAGAAACTGGGTCTTGGACATTTTGGCGCCGCGTTGCAACCGAATGATGCCGGTGGCGTAGTCTTCGGGATTGCCCATGCCATAGATGCACGACACAGAGGCCACAATGATGACGTCGCGCCGCCCAGAGAGGAGGGTACTAGTGGCCCGCAGCCGCAGTTTGTCCACCAACTCGTTGATCTGCAGGTCTTTTTCGATGTATGTATCCGTTACGGGCAGGTAAGCCTCGGGTTGGTAGTAGTCGTAATAGGAGACGAAATACTCGACGGCATTTTCAGGAAAGAAGGCCTGGAACTCGCTGTACAGTTGGGCAGTGAGGGTTTTGTTGTGGGTCAACACCAGGGTGGGCTTGTTCACCTGGGCAATAACATTAGCCATGGTGAAGGTCTTGCCCGACCCTGTAACACCGAGCAACACCTGCGCGCGCTCGCCACGTCGAATGCCCTCTACCAGCTGCTGAATGGCCTGCGGCTGGTCGCCTGTGGGTTTGTAAGGTGCGCAAAGGTTGAACTTTGTCATGGTCTTGCAAAACACAGGAAGGCAGCGCTAAGTTGCTAAAAAGACTAAAGGAGAACGGCTTGGTATCTCTCCAAGCATCTTGTTCATCAGTGGGAGGGCAGGTCTGTTTTACCTCCACAGCTTCCTGTATCTTCCATCTCCGAGAAATTCCAACAGGCCCAAGTCTCTCAGGTATTGCAACTGCTGCCTGATCTTGTCCTTGATGTGTTGATTGACTGGATATAACTTTTTTAAATGCTCTTCGTACTCATTGATCTCTCCAAGCGTAAAGGTTTGTTTGGGTATCTTGTCCGCGCATTTGAAAACCTCTAATTTCCATCCTGACAAGCTTTCAATAATGGCTTCCATCGGTATCTGAATAATATCCAGACTTTCTTCAGGTGTCTCGACTTCAAAACTTTGAACCCTTGGAGCAAAAGATGGAGGAATTCTTCCTATGATGCTTCTTACGGTCTCTAAATCACTTTTCTTTACAACACCTGTTATTTCATTAGAGTTGTTCTGAAATAAGACATTTTTTAAATATAGGCATAGTTTTGGCCTAATTCATTTGAGATTATGCCCTTTTTCTCGTTCTTTGATA
>FWPU01002144.1_pt1 | contig 56144 bp, 46 predicted proteins | sample 2228361 | NCBI WGS metagenome assembly FWPU01 (sample SAMEA103939777, study PRJEB20133) | metagenome | reverse complement strand
CGCACCAACGCAGGCTTCGAGCTGAAGGTCGTCGCGTCGCTCATCGCGCTAGCGATCACGAACGCTGACTAGCAATCAAGGTATTATTATAGATAATTTGGAGTAAAATATTGACATGGCTGACGCAAAATGTCAAGTAGTGATTGAGGCAGGCAATCGCTTACCTCCCGCATGTCATTGCGAGCCGCGCGCAGCGCGGCGTGGCAATCCCCATCTCAGACGTAAAGATGGGGCGCTGCGGCAGCGCTCTCGCTGACGCCGAGAATTGCTGCGGGCGCCAACGCGCCCGCGCACTGCCATTCCACCAGCGAACCCTTTGTGCCTCTGTGGTGCAACCTTCACCCACGCGCCCGCGCACTGCCATTCCACCAGCGAACCCTTTGTGCCTCTGTGGTGCAACCTTCATCCGCGCGCCCGCGCACTGCCATTCCACCAGCGAACCCGCTGTGCCTTTGTGGTGCAGCCCTCACCCGCGCGCCCGCGCACTGCCATTCCACCAGCGAACCCGCTGTGCCTTTGTGGTGCAGCCCTCACCCGCGCGCTCGATCAGAGCAATTGCGCGAAGACCGGTTTGAATGCTGCCAGATCGGCGAGGTTATCTTGCAGAACGCGAAAAACGATGCTTCGATCGATGTTCAGATAGTCATGGACGAGGATATTACGAAAACCGATCATTTTGATCCAGACTTCCTCTTGAGCGGCATCGATCAGTCCCGCTTCGCGCAGCCGACGCGGAATGTCGCTATACCAGTCAATCGTTCCCAAACCTTTCTCGGCAACGACATGATTTCCCAAATCGTTGAGCGATTCGATCGCCAGTTGCAGAAAACGCTCTGCGCTCCCGTATCGTTCGGGGTTACCGACGAATTCATCGTATGAGTACCGCTGCAACTGGCGCAAAATAGCCAGGTACTCATCCAGCCTCTCCAGCCGTTTGCGAATGACTTCGGGTCTGACCATGCAACACTCGCTGTTGATATGCCCGGCGTTGAACATCCAGATAGGGGCGAAAATCGAGAAACTGGCGCGCAATTCTGGAAAAATACGTTCCCCGGTCAAAGTCCTCGGTCTGATAGATCACGCGGTTGTGACGCACAACCTCATGCTTCAACACAATATCATCCGTGTCGAGGATGACCAGATCAACCCGGCAGAATCCGGCCCGTGCCAGATCGGTCAGAATATCGATACGAGGCAGTTGGCCGGCGCCCGGTCGCGGGACAATCGCCAGATCGAGGTCACTTTCGGCGTGGAGCCTGCCGGTAGCTGCCGAACCGAACAGATAGACTGCCTGAATGTCCGGGTATTTCTTGAAAATGTCGGGCAATAGTTGTAGATCGGGAAACATCGTTCAACGTTTTCGGAGTTTTACTTTTGCCGCTTTGCATGATACCACAGGCATAGGCAGGTGATGAGGCATCCCTTCCGCTGACGCCGGGGATTACTGCGGGCGCTGGCGGGCCCTCGCAATGACAGGGATGGCGGCGATGCAGCCCTCACCCCCGCCCCCGCTCCCGCTGGGAGAGGGGAGGTCGCTGAGGTATGACTCCCGCTGACGCAGGGGATTGCTTCGGGCGCTCCGCGCCCTCGCAATGACATGGGGGGGTCCGCTGACGCGGGGGATTGCTGCGGGAGCTTACATGCCCGCGCACTGCCATTCCACCAGCGAACCCTTTGTGCCTTTGTGTCTTTGTGGTGCAACCTTCACCCCCTCACCCCCAGCCCCTCTCCCGCTGGGAGAGGGGAGGTCGCTGAGGTATGACTCCCGCTGTCACAAGGGATTGCTTCGGGCGCTGACGCGCCCTCGCAATGCCATCCACCAGCGAACCCTCTGTGCCTCTGTGCCTCTGTGGTGCGCCATCCAACGATCCCGGTGACGGGGCAGATGCGGGGCGGCGCGGCAGCGCTCTCGCTGACGCGGGGGATTGTTGCGGGCGCCAACACGCCCCCGCAATGCCATCCACCAGCGAACCCTTTGTGCCTTTGTGGTGCAACCTTCACCCGCGCGCCCGCGCAATGCCATCCAGCATCGTAAACCGCCTAGAACTCCCACCATACCCAGTGGTACGATGTCACCGGCAGCGGGCGCGGCGGCATCGCTGCGCCGGGTTTGGGTAGCCTGTCGTTGAGCGGGTTGGCGGTAGCGCTGCGCGCATAGATGTAGGCCGGCTTGCCCGCATTCATATCAAACGCGGTCTTCACCCAGGCCTGCGCAATCGTCAGTTGCGCCCAGGGCAGGTCGATGCCCAAGACGGACGGCATGCGCATATTGTTGACGAATTGCCCGCCGAAGGCAACATCAGCCATATTGCTGTTGAAACCGAGCAGCATGTGCGCCCCTTGAAAGGCGTTGAACCAGCGCCGAATCGGTTCGTTCCCCGGCGAATATCCCTGCACGCGCAGCGTCTGGCACGAGGCAAATCCGACCCAGCGCAGAGTCTGGTAGCGGGCATTGCTGCCACTGAACCACGTGCTGTCTTTGTTCGAGGCCATAGAAATGCCGCCCGGCCCGCCATGCCCGGCGTAGTAGACGAAATCAGCCCGATCGACGCCGAGTGTGCAGTCGATCCCGCCCAGACTGCAATCGCGCCAGTCGCGTTCCCAGGCGTTGCCGTTGGCCCAGAAGAAACGCTGAGCGTAGCCGGTGAGCAGCATGCCCGCGCTAAACCCGTTCACATCTGGCACGACCCCCGGCAGATCGGAGCCGCCCGTCCCGGCTGGCGGGTAGTCCCAGTTTCCTTCCACGCCGAAGGTATAGGTAGTTCCACGCCTGAGATCGCTGCCGGACTGCCGCTGGCGCGGGTGATGACCGGAATGTAGGTGAAGCTGAAATCAGGGGTGAGTGCGACGCTGGCTTCACGCTGGACGCCGTTGTTGTCGGTGACGCGCAGGATGATGGTCACGACATCGGGCGAGTTCTCGCGGACAACCACCGGGAGCGTGACGGAACGGCTGACCGTGCCGGGCGCATTGAGGGTCGCCGGATCGCCAATCAGCGTTCCGTCGCCGAGCAGCCACTCGTAGGTGTAGGGCGCTGCGCCGTCGCCGATCGTTCCGGTCAGGTTGACCGGACTGGCGGCGTTGAACAGACTGCCGCTGGCTGGGCCGGTGATCGCGACGCTGGGACCGAAGCCGCCACTGCCGGTCGCAGCGAGCGGCACCGAGAATGAGCGCAGCGCAATGACTTCACCGTTGGGCAGCGTCACCGTAATATCGTCGAAAACCGCCTCTGGTTCGAGCACAGTCTGTTCGCGCGACGCATCATCAACCATGTACATCAAGACCGGATTCGGCACGTTGATCACGCTATCGGGATAGGCTGCCCGCACCTGGGCTTCCACATCGCTGCGCGCAGCGGCGAGTGAGCGCACCGGCACGGTGTCGAGGAACTCCAGACTGCGCCCGAAGAAGGGCATGGCAACTGCGGCCAGGCCGGGAACGGCGTTATCGAGTGAGACGTTTGCGGCTGGCGCGATTGTGGCATCGGTGGCGGTAAACAATAGCGAGATGTGTCCGCCCGCGCCGCCGATCGCAACAAATTGATCGCCGCCAAAGCCGATGGGCACTTCCACCACCACGCCAACCACCGTTTCGCTGACCTGGCCCAGCCCGGCGCCTGACACCGGCGCCTGCGCCGCGCGAATCAGCGTCGTTCGGCCAAAATCTTTCGTCGAGTCGCACGTTCCGGGAGCGGCACGGGTGCGCGCCGGGTAGTTGCTCGATTCATTCCCGGCCAGCACGCCGTCACGACGGGTGAAATTGTTCCCCAAGAGGAACTGACATGCCAGCCGCTTGGCAGCCTCTTCGTCAACCGGCCCGGCAGGTTCGGCGAGATTGAGACCGTCGATGGCGTGAGCAAAGAAACCGCCTGATGCCGCATACTGGGTCAGCACGGTGCGGTTTTGCTCGTTCAGGCGCAAGAAGCGCGGCTTGCCGTTGAAGGTGTCGTCAGCAGCAGTGGCAGCGCGACCGATCCCTTCCAGGACACCGCCCAACTGAAGTGTGGTGTCATTGCCGGCGGTGATTTTGGTCAGCCGGAAGACGGGCAGACGTTCGAGTGACTGGGCTGGCGCGGGCAGCGCAGGCCACATTGCGATGCCGATCAGACCAATGATGAGCAGGATCGGCAGCAACGGATAACGGGCCACACGGTTCATGATCGACCTCCTTGTGCGATAAGCGATCCCCGGTGCTGTCTGAGATGGCGGGGAAGAGGCGATCATGGGTGACCATTTCAGATATGCATGATCTTATACGCAGATCCCAACAGAATGTATCACCCAATTGTCCTGATCTTGTCCGGCACAGATTGCTCAAACCCGCGTATAATGCCATCAATCAGTTCACCTTTTGCAAAGTTTGTGCCACATATCACAACAACAGGTCAGTTCGTGCTATAATCGCACTACCACAAGATGGAAAGGCCTTCCGTTGCAGGTGTCCGACCGAAGGAGTGAAACGATGGCTAACAGTTTTGGCGCCCGCTCGACGCTGACAGTCGGTGGTCGCGCGTATGAAATCTATCGGCTTGCTGCGCTGGCCGACCATGGCATCAACCTCGCCCGCCTGCCCTACTCGCTGCGTATTCTGCTGGAAAATCTGCTCCGCCACGAAGATGGTCGCTCGGTCACTGCCGATGATATTCTGGCGCTGGCCAACTGGCAGCCGCAGGCTGAACCCGAACGGGAAGTGGCTTTTATGCCGGCGCGCGTGATCTTGCAAGACTTCACCGGTGTGCCCTGCGTGGTCGATCTGGCAGCGATGCGCGATGCCATGGCCGAGCTGGGCGGCGATCCGCGTCGGATCAATCCGTTGCAGCCGGTCGAGCTGGTGATCGACCACTCGGTGCAGGTGGATGCGTATGGTTCAGAAGCGGCTCTGCTGATCAACAAAGACCTTGAGTTCCAGCGCAATGTCGAACGCTATGCCTTCTTGCGCTGGGGGCAGACGGCATTCGACAATTTCAAGGTGGTGCCCCCGGGCAACGGGATCGTCCATCAGGTTAACCTTGAGTATCTGGCCCGGGTTGTGTTCACCAGCGATGAGAATCCGCGCGCCAGCGGCCCGGTGCAGGCCTATCCCGACACGCTGGTCGGCACCGACTCGCACACTACGATGATCAATGGTCTCGGTGTGCTGGGTTGGGGTGTTGGCGGGATCGAAGCCGAGGCAGCGATGCTCGGCCAGCCGCTCTCGATGCTCATCCCGCAGGTGGTTGGCTTCCGGTTGACCGGTCGCCTGCGCGAGGGCGCCACGGCGACTGATCTGGTGCTGACCGTCACCCAGATGCTGCGCAAGCTCGGCGTGGTCGGCAAATTTGTTGAGTTCTTTGGCCCCGGTCTGGCCAATCTGCCGCTGGCCGATCGGGCGACCATCGCCAACATGGCGCCTGAATACGGCGCGACCTGCGGCATCTTCCCGATTGATGAAGAGACGCTGCGCTACCTGCGCTTCTCTGGTCGCAGCGAGGAACGGGTGGCGCTGGTCGAGGCCTATTTCAAAGAGCAGGGTCTCTTCCACGACGAGCATACGCCTGAAGCAGAGTACTCAACGGTCATTGAGCTGGATCTGAGCGATGTTGAGCCGAGCGTGGCCGGCCCCAAGCGGCCTGAGGGGCGCGTGCCGCTGACCGAGGTCAATCGCACTTTCCACATGGCAGTGCCGACCATCATCAATCCGGCGCAGCCTGATACAGCGCTCTCGGCGGCTGACTTTGCCGCGACCGCGGTGGAAGTGCCTGGCGCTGATTACAAACTGCATCATGGTTCAGTTGTGATTGCTGCGATCACTTCCTGCACCAATACGTCTAACCCATCGGTGATGGTGGCTGCCGGTCTGCTGGCGAAGAAGGCGGTCGAGGCGGGTCTGACCGTCAAGCCCTGGGTGAAGACATCGCTCGCGCCCGGCTCAAAAGTTGTGACTGAATACCTGTCTAACGCTGGCCTGATGCCCTACCTTGAAGCGTTGCGCTTCCACACAGTCGGCTACGGCTGCACGACCTGCATCGGCAACTCTGGCCCGCTGGCGCCGGAGATCAGCCAGACGATCGAGCAGGCCGGGCTGGTTGCTGTGTCGGTGCTGTCAGGGAACCGCAACTTCGAGGGGCGTGTGCAGCAGGATGTCAAAGCCAACTATCTGATGTCGCCGCCGCTGGTGGTAGCGTATGCGCTGGCCGGTCGGATTGATATTGACCTCGACAAAGAGCCGCTCGGTATCGGCAAAGATGGACAGCCGGTCTATCTGCGCGATATCTGGCCGTCGCAGGCCGAAGTGCAGCAGACGATCGAAACCGCGATTCAATCTGACATGTATCGCCGCTCGTATGCCAGCGTCTTCGTTGGCGATGAACGGTGGGAGACGATCGATGTGCCGGCTGGCGATCGCTTTGCCTGGGATCCGGCCAGCACCTACGTGCGTCGGCCTCCCTACTTCGATCAAATGAGTCCGACGCCGCCGGAGCGGGTGGCCGAGATTCATGGCGCGCGCGTCCTGGCCTTGCTCGGCGACAGCATCACGACCGACCACATCAGCCCGGCGGGGAGCATCAAGGTCAACTCGCCTGCCGGCAAGTATCTGATCGAGCACGGCGTTGCGCCTGCCGATTTCAACAGCTACGGTTCGCGCCGCGGCAACCACGAGGTGATGGTGCGCGGCACCTTCGCCAACATCCGCCTGCGCAACAAGCTGGCGCCGGGAACCGAGGGCGGCTTTACCACCTACCTGCCGACCGGCGAGGTGATGACAATCTACGACGCGGCAGTGCGGTATCAGGCCGACGGCACGCCACTGATCGTCATCGCCGGCAAGGAGTACGGCAACGGTTCATCGCGCGACTGGGCCGCCAAAGGCCCGTACCTGCAGGGCGTCAAAGCGGTGATCGCCGAAAGCTTCGAGCGCATTCACCGCTCGAATCTGGTCGGTATGGGCATCGTGCCGCTCCAGTTCATGCCTGGTGAGAGCGCGGCCAGCCTGGGCCTGACCGGTCACGAAGTGTACGACGTGATCGGGCTGGCTGACGCAGTTGCCAGCGGCTTTGCCAGCGGTCGCATCCTGACCGTGCGCGCCACCGCCGGCGATGGCAGCGCGCGCGAGTTCCAGGTGCGCGTTCGCATCGATACGCCGCAAGAGGTTGAGTACTACCGCCACGGCGGTATCTTGCAGTACGTCTTGCGCCAGTTACTGGCCGAAGATCGCGCAACGCCCAGCGCATAACGCCAGCAGGCGCGGCATAGCCGCTTTATAACGAGCAGGGGCGGGCGTTGAGCCTTCCCCTGCTGTCTTATCGTATGCCCCGCTGCCATGACAAACCGCAGGCAACGCGGCAATCTCCTGCTCTGGCGAGTGACAGGCATCACCACAACGCTGCTCGTTCTTGCCACCACGATAGTCATTGTGCGCTGAAAGGATAGAACGAACACAGATCTGCAATCCATCAGCGCGACCCTCCTGGTAGATGAGCCTGCGCTTGCTGATCAGGTTCTGGCGGCGACCGCTGGCTGCAACGACAACGGGATGCGGCAATGCGCATCCCGTTTGCGGTGCCGGTATTAATGTCTTGGGCTGCTTAACCTTCGAGCAGCAGCGCTTCGGGGTCTTCGATCAACTCTTTGACCTTGACCAGGAAGCGCACTGCGGTGCTGCCGTCGATCAGGCGGTGATCGTAACTGAGCGCGATGTACATCATTGGCCGAATCACGATCTGCCCGTTGACGACGACCGGTCGCTCCTCGATCTTGTGCATGCCGAGGATGCCAACCTGCGGCGCATTCAGGATCGGCGTGCTCATCAGCGAACCGTAAACGCCGCCGTTGGTGATTGTAAAGGTGCCGCCCTGCAATTCGGCCAGGCTGAGCGTGCCCTCGCGGGCTTTTTTGGCCAGTTGAGCAATCTCGCGCTCGATCTGGGCAAACGTCTTGCGATCGGCATCGCGCACGACCGGCACAACCAGGCCTTCTTCAACGCCAACGGCGATCCCGATGTCGTAGTAGTATTTAATAACCACCTCGTCGCCCTGAATCTCGGCGTTGACCATCGGAAATGCCTTGAGCGCGCCGACCACGGCTTTGGTGAAGAATGACATAAAGCCGAGTCCGACGCCATGCCGCTCCTTGAAGGAGTCTTTGTGGCGGGCGCGCAGGGCCATCACCGCGCTCATGTCCACCTCGTTGAAGGTGGTCAGCATGGCTGCCGTGTGTTGCGCTTCGACCAGCCGGCGCGCGATCGTCAGGCGGCGGCGGCTCAGCCGTTGCCGTTCTTCGCGGCGATCGCCAGTGGCGGCGGCCACCGGCGCCGGTGTTGGCGTGACGGCAGGCGCGGATGCAGGCCGCGCTGGCGCTGGCGCAACGGCAGGCGCCGGGGTGGATGGCGGCGGCGGTGGCGGCGCTTCAATCACTGCCGGCACCGGATGGCTGACATGCACGCGCGCTTCATCCGCTTTCGCCACCGCTTCGCTGGCGCCGGCGCCTGACACCAGTCGGAGCACATCTTCTTTCGTGACCCGCCCGCCAGGGCCGGTGCCGGGGACAGTGCGCAGATCGATCGCATGCTCTGCCGCCATCCGTTGCGCTACCGGCGTGGCCATGACTTCAGTCGCCGGCGCAGCGGGAGTTGCCATCGTTGTCGTCGCTGCCGGCGCTGCCGGCGCAGATGCTGGCAATGCCCCTGCTTCAATCGTTCCCAACAGATCGCCGATCGCAACTGTGGATCCTTCTGGGCAGGCGATGCTGCTCAGCACCCCACTCTGATCGGCGGCCACTTCGAGATTGACCTTATCGGTTTCCAGCTCGACCACCGGCTCGCCGGTGGCCACTGCATCTCCTACCTGCTTCAACCAGCGCGCAACCGTCGCCTCTACAATCGATTCTCCCAGCGACGGCACTCGAATTTCATACGCCATGCTGCGCCCCATCTCTCTCTATGCATGTGCAGCGAACCTAGTGACGAACAACCGACTCACGACCTTCCACGGCTGGCGTTGGCGCTGCGGGCAGATCAGCCACCGCCTCGCGCAGAATCCGGGCCTGCTCGCGCACATGTGAGCTGTGCAGACCCTCTGCCGGGCTGGCCGATTCGGCCCGACCGACGTAGCGTAGCGGAACGCCTGCCGGCAACAACGACTGCAAGCGCGGCCAGACAAACATCCAGGCGCCCATGTTTTGCGGTTCTTCTTGCAGCCAGACAACCTCTTGCAGATTTGGATAGCGCTGCAACGCCGCGCGCAATTCTTCAGCGGGGAAAGGATACAACAACTCGAGCCGGAGCAGATCAACCCGTCCGGCGGCCTTTTCCCACTCAGCGCTGGCAAGAAGATCGATCTCCACCTTCCCTGAACAGAGGATCAGGCGGGTAACTCCTTCTGGCGCCGGCGCTTCATCACCCAGCCCCAACACAGGCTGGAACCGGCTATCGGTCAGATCGCGCAACGATGAGCTGCTGCGCGGATGGCGCAACAGGCTCTTCGGGGTCATCACGATGAGCGGCTTGGGATCGGCGTAGAGCGAGGCGACCTGATAGCGCAACAGGTGGAAGTATTGCGCTGCGGTCGTGCAGTTGGCCACGCGAATATTGTCGTTGGCTGCCAGTTGCAGGAACCGCTCCAGACGCGCGCTCGAATGCTCGGGGCCTTGTCCCTCGTAGCCATGTGGCAAGAGCAGCACCAGCGACGGATCCTGGCCCCATTTCGCGTGCCCGCTGACGATGAACTGATCGATGATGACCTGCGCGCCATTGGCAAAATCGCCGAACTGCGCTTCCCACAGCACCAGCGCATCAGGCGCGTGGCAGCTATACCCGTACTCGAAGCCCAGCACAGCCGCCTCCGAGAGCGGGCTGTTGTAGACAGCGAATGATGCGCGCGCCTGCGGTATGGTGTGCAGCGGGATCAGCCGTTCGCCGGTCATCACGTCGTGCAGAACGGCATGGCGATGGCTGAAGGTGCCGCGCTCGCTATCCTGACCGGTCAAACGGATCGGTGTGCCATCGGCCAGAATGCTGGCAAACGCCAGCATCTCGGCATGGCCCCAGTCAATCCCGCCTTCTTCGTAGATCGCCTGGCGGCGGCGTTGTAGCATTCGCTCTAGTTTGGGATGAACGGTAAAACCCTCCGGTCGATCAAGCAACGCTTCATTCAGCTCGATCAGCGTCTTGGCTGATACCGGGCGGGCAAAGATCGGCGGGCGACGCAATGATGTTGGCGGCGGCGGCGCGGGCGGGAGCATCGCCGCGAGGCGTTGCCGCTCGCGCACCTTGTCGAAAGCGTTCTGCAACTTCTCCATCACCGCATTGACGCGCGCCTGCGCCTCTTCGCGGGTAATAATGCCGCGCCGTTCCAGTTCGCGCGCCCACAGTTCACGAACGGTCGGATGGTTGCGGATTCGCTCGTACATCTTGGGCTGGGTGAACTCTGGCTCATCGCCTTCGTTGTGGCCCCAGCGCCGATAGCCAACCAGGTCGATCAGAAAATCTTTCTGGAACTGCTCGCGGTAGGCTGAGGCCATGCGCGCGGCAGCAATACAGGCTTCGACATCATCGGCGTTGACATGAACCACCGGAATCTCCAGACCGCGGGCCAGATCGCTCGCATACAGCGTTGAGCGCGAGTCGTTGCTATCGGTGGTAAAGCCGATCTGATTATTGATGATGATATGGATTGTGCCGCCGGTATGATACCCTTTCAGGCGCGAAAGATTGAGCGTTTCGGCAACAATGCCCTGACCGGGGAATGCGGCATCACCGTGGATCAAAATCGCCAGCGATTCTTTCTCGTCTTCTTCGGGAAAGCCAGGCCGGTTGCGCCGCTCTTGGGCCGCGCGGGCGCGCCCCTCGACCACCGGATTGATAAACTCAAGATGGCTGGGATTGGGGGCAAGGGTGATCGGCATCTCGGCGATGCCGCTTTCGCGGTACGCTTTGCGCGCGCCGAGGTGATACTTGACGTCGCCCGTCCAGCCCTCATACGTGTCTTTGGTGTAGTCGGGCGAATGGAACTCGGTCAGGATCATCGAGTATGGCTTACCCAGAATGTGGGCCAGCACATTCAATCGGCCACGGTGAGCCATTCCAATAACCACCTCTTTGGTGCCCGCAGCGGCAGCATTGCGAATAATTGCATCGATGATCGGGATGAGCATATCGCATCCCTCAATCGAAAAGCGCTTCTGGCCGGGAAACGTCTTGTGCAAGAAGCGCTCAAACGTCTCGACCTCGGTGAGGCGGTCGAGCAATTCGCGCTGCCGCTCAGCATCCATCCCGCCGAAGAAGCGGCGATCTTCCGCAGCTTCGCGGATCCAGGCTCGTTCACGGTAATCTTGAATCTGGTCGGTTTCATAGCCGATCGAACCAGAATAGGCCTGGCGCAGACGTTCAACGCCTTCTGCCGCATTGCGCACCTGAGCGGCAATCGGCCCGCGCACGATGTGCGCCGGCAGCGCTGCCAGATCGGCCTGCGTGACCCCGTGCGTCGCCAGCTCAAGCCCGGGATCGCCTGGCGGATCGCTGCCAAGCGGATCGATTCGCGCTGCCAGATGGCCCAATTCGCGAATGTAGCGGATCAACCGCGCTGCCCCCACGATGCGTGTCACATCCAATGGCGGATGGTCAGCGTCGGTGGTTGGCGTTGTGCCATCGCTGGGTGGCGACCATTGAGCGAAAAAGGCTCGTGTCGCTTCATCGACCGAGGTTGGATCGGCGCAGTAGCGCTCGTACAACTCGATCAGATAGCCAGCGTTCGGGCCGTAGAAGCTGTTCCATTGATTCATGCCGCGCCCGCTCCTCAGTTGCAGATACCGCTGATCTGTTTTGTTACTAATTTCACAAATAATGTAGAGCGCACAAGAGAATGCGCTTGCATTCAGTCTTTATTGTACCACGTTGGCTACACAGCGTTTCAAGGCAAAAAAAGACGATGCGGCTTGAACCGCACCATCTGCGCGCAACGAAGATGTGATAGCGCCTATACGCCGACAATCGCGTTACATGCCGCCGCGACCGCCAGCATCATGCTGATGGTGATCAGGACGGCCAGAAACTGTGCCAGTCGATAGGGCATTTCAATACGGTTGGCCTGCCGGGTCACCGGAGTTATTCGCTCTTGCTGCATCCTTGCCTCGCTTTGGTATGTTTTGCCAGATATGACAATGATATTCACTTGATATAATGCCGGCCAAGAGAGAAATGTTGTCGGCTGCCTGGGAAGATTTCCCCGGTTCCGGCGCGATCGGGGGCATGGATCATTGACCAGGGGGGTGGTTTTGCAAACCTGGCAGGAGCTTACTCTGGATGGAGCTGCAAGGGTGGCCGGAACATGTGAACGCTGAGGCGATGGACTGTTAAAGGTGTTTCAGCATCTGTCGCTGATCGCACCGCTCTTGCGCCGTGGCAGTAGGGTCGGAGATGGTACGACAGCATTTCATCCCCACGCCATCCTTACCCATTGTCATTGATACAATTTATCTGTCTCTGTTCAGGTCGAAAGCTCAGAGAGCGCTCGAACTTCACCGGAACGCCATGTTCGGTCGCTGAACGCGCATGTGCCTCTTCAAAGGGGTAGCAGCGCTCAAATTCGTTGCAAACTCGTGCTGGGCACATGGTACGATTGGCGCAAGAAATCGGCCACCGTTCTTCATGAATGTTCGGGAGTAACCATGGAAGCTGTTGTCGTTTTCGTTTGTCTTGTTCCATTCATCTTCATTGCAGGAGTGGCCGGTTTTGTCATTGGCCGCGCTACAGCGCGGCGGGCCGATCCACGTCGGCAGTTTGCCGATCTGGTGCAATTCTGGCGCCAGAGTCGCCAGATCGATGATGCTAGCGCTGAACAGGTGCTGCGCTTGTTGCGGATCGGAGATAGAGCGTCGCTGCTCGAACCTGTAGACCTTGTCGCGGCTCCGGCGGCAAGTGGCGCGCCGGCCATGCCAGCCATCACGGAAGTAGCAGAGGCCGCGGCTCCGGCGGCAAGTGGCGCGCCGGCCATGCCAGCCATCACGGAAGTAGCAGAGGCCGCGGCTCCGGCGGCAAGTGGCGCGCCGATCGCGCCAGCCGTGACGAATGCCGAGAGCGCGTCGGCGCAGGCGAACCCGCCGGCATCATCTGCGCCTGATCGGTTGGGGCCGCTGTTTGCGGCATTGTTGTCGTTGGGCACACGCCGTACGCTCCTCGTCATCGGCTCCTTTCTAGTCGTGATCTCAAGTCTGGTGCTCGTGATCTTCAACTGGAACAGTTTCGCGCCGTTTGTGCAGGTGAGTCTGCTGGCGGCGCTCACGGGCGGTTTGTGGTGGTTGGGGCGCTGGATGGAACAGCGTGACGATCTCGCCGCTGCCGGACGCAATCTGAGCGCCGTTGCTGCGTTGCTGGCGCCGGTCGTGGCCTTTTCGTTTACGCGACCGGGCGTGTTAGGGCTTGAGTCGCCGCTCGCTCTGCTCATCGTCAGTGGCTTCAGCGTCGTGTTGTACGTTGGCGGAGCCTGGCGCACCCGGCGCGTCTTCTACAGTCTGGCTGCCAGCGCTGCCGCGATCGCTGTCTTGATGAGCGCATTGTGGCAGTGGGAAGTGGCTGCTCGCTGGCAACCGGCGTGGTCGTTTGGTTTGTGGGCGCTGGCGCTTGTGGTCGCGCATCGACTGGCGCGAAGCAGCGCGGCAGCTCTGGCTATTGGCCCTCGCATCGCGCAATGGGCTGGTCTCCCGCTAGCATTGCTGATCAGTCTGAGTCTCCTTTTGGCTCACCCCACTCCCTCGGAAGCATTCGCCACAATCGTGACGCTCGCGCTCGGCGCCGGGTTTGGCGCTGGCGCTGCCTGGTTGGAACGGCAACCTCGCTGGATCTGGTTGACGGCCAGCGCGCTGCCGCTGGCCGTGGTAGCTGGAGGGGTGTTGCCAGATGCTGGTATCGCCTGGATCAACCAGGGACTGGCAGCGCTGGCGCTGGCGTACATTGGCGGTGCGGCCCTGCTCGAACGACATTCTCCTGCTTATGCCATGCCGCTGCTCGCCGTTGCGCCAGTGCTGGGGCTGACTGTAGTCAGCGCAACGCTCGATCGCGCTGCGGTGCTCAGACATTATCCGCTGCTCATCGGCGCAACCGGTCTGGCGCTGGTCTTGCTCGAACGTGGTCGCTTGAGCGTGGCGCAATCACACCGTACCCCGATCGGTGTCGGGCTGCTAAGCGCAACGATCCTGCTGCTGACCGGCTGGCTGGCGATGATGGGCGAAACCTGGGGACAGCGCGGTTTTATCGCCCTGGTTGCCGGCAGTGGCGCGTTGTTGCTCAATGCGCTTCCGGTGATGACCCGCATCCCGTATGCGCCGCGCACATGCCGGTATATGGGGGCCAGCCTGATGGCTATGTCAGCGCTCGTGGTTGCTCTGACCGATGTCGATCTGCGCTTGCCGGCGCTGGCTCTCGCGACGGTGCTGTATGGCTGGGAGGCCGAGCGCTCGCGCGCGCAGATGTGGGCGCTGGCCTGCCTGACGGCGGGAGTGATGGGTATCGCTGCCGGCTTATGGCGGCTTGGCTGGCTGGCAACCTTCGACCACTACCTGGTGACTGGCATGAGCCTGGCGGGCGCGCTGGGTATCGGCGGCAGCCTCGCGCGCGCCGGGTCGCAACGGTATTGGACAATGCCCGCGCTCGGCTGGGCCGGACTGCTGGGGAGCATCAGTTCGCTGCTTTTGCTTACAGCGCTGTATCTGCCGAGCTGGGCTGCGGTGGGCGCAGCTTTGATCGGTGGCGCAAGCTGTATAGTGATCGGTGCGCTCTGGCAGCGGTGGTGGGCAGGCTATCCGGCGGCGGCGCTGCTTGGAATAGCATGGATGGTGTGCATTGCCGGCGGTTTTGTCGTGTGGCGCGGCGATCTGGATGCGCTGGCCGTGTTGGCTGTGCCATTGAGCGCCGGCTATGGTCTCATCGCGCTGGCAATGCGGCGCTGGCCAACCTTTGATCGACCGTATGCTCACGCTGCGTTGGCCGTTGCCTTGGCGACTCCGTTCCCGGCGCTGGCGGCGCTCGATCCGGCCAATGATGTGACTGTCATCGCGAATCTGCCGCTGGCGGCTGGTGGTTCAACGGCGCTGCTTGCTGCTGGCGCGCTGATCTATCGACGCTGGCGGCTGCTCAGTTTGAGCCTGACACACCTGATGATCACTATTGGCGGTCTGGCGCACTGGCTGGCGCTGCGTGATAACGAAGTTACCGGCTGGGTGTTGCTGATCGCAGCCAGCGTGTCCAGTCTGGGCGGTTTGGCAGCGCGGCGCTGGTGGGCCTGGCCGCTGCCGCGTCGGATCGGCGCTGACAGTTACGGCATTGCTGGCGCAACCACGCTGGTGGCGCTGTCTTTGCTTTTCACCGGTCATGTTAGCAGTCTGCGACTGCCATTGCTGGTCGGCGCGATCGTCGTGGCGTTGATTGCCGCGCAGGAACAGCGTGAAATCGGTGCGTGGATCAGTGGGGCGGCGTTGATTGGCAGTATCGTTGGCTGGCTGGCGTTGCTGCCAGTAACGAACGCCTGGCTGGCAGCGTGGCTGGCGCTGACCATGGCGCCATTGATTGTTGTTGGCTGGATCGGGCAACGCTGGTCGGCTGGCGCAGTCTGGCAACGGCCAACACTCTGGTTGCCGCTGGCAGTAGGGGTGGTTGCGGTCACTCTCGCCGCTTTTGAAGTGCGCGCGCTGGTCGTGGCGCTGATCAACGCCGGCGTCGTTCTCGTCACTGCAAGCGCGCGTGAGCGGCGGAGCGAATACGGCTATCTGGCTGGCGCAGCCTTCGTTGCTGCCGGCCTGGGCCAGTTTCTCGTCTGGGAAGTGACTGAAATTCAGGTCTACGTCATGCCGGTCGGGATCTACTTGCTGATGCTGGCCAATGGAATCCGCTACTTCCAGCGTCGGGATGGTTTAGCGCGCCTGATTGATACCAGCGCGGTGATCTTGCTGCTGGGGGTGACACTGGTTCAGGCTGCCGGTTCGTCCGGCAATATCACGACGATTCTGCTGATTGGCGGCGAAGCCTTGCTGATAACCGGTTATGGCGCGCTGGCCCGCTTGCGCGCGCCATTCATTGGCGGTATTGCCGGTTTTGTGCTCAGTGTGCTCTGGCTGGCAGTCAACGCGGCCCAGGTTTTGAATCAATGGCTGTTGCTGGGTATTCTCGGCCTGCTTATGTTGCTGGCCTATGTTGTGCTGGAACGACAACAGGCGCAGCTTCGCCGGTTTGGTCGGAATTGGGCGTTGCGATTGCAGCAGTGGCGCTGATTGCCGATCAAAAACCGCCCGCGTCACCTGTACAGGTGACGCGGGCGGCGCGCTGAAGGGGTTGGTTTATTCAAACCGATCGGCAACCAGTGCGGTCAGATCGGCCACGCGCACCGAATAGCCCCACTCGTTGTCGTACCACGATACGATCTTGAAGAAGTCATCGCCCATGCTCATGGTCAGCGGCAGGTCAACCACGCTGCTATAGGTGGTGCCGATGAAATCGGTGCTGACCAGCGGATCGTGGCTGACGCCGAGAATGCCCTCAAGTTCCTCGCTCTCGCTGGCCTCGATGAAGGCCTGGTTGATCTCCTCAACGGTCGTCTTCTTGCTCAGCAAGACCGAGAAATCAACCATCGAGACCGTGGGGGTTGGCACGCGCACAGCGTAGCCGTGGAACTTGCCCTTCAGTTCGGGAATAACCAGCGCTACCGCTTTGGCCGCGCCGGTGGTGGTAGGCACCATATTGATCGCCGCAGCGCGCGCCCGGCGCAGATCCTTGTGGACGTTATCTTGCAGGTTTTGATCCATCGTGTACGAGTGAATGGTGGTCATCAAGCCCCGCTCGATACCGAAGCGGTCGTTGAGCACCTTTGCCACTGGCGCGAGACAGTTGGTCGTGCAGGAGGCGTTCGAGATGATGTGATGCTTCTCGTGATCGTACTTCGCGTCGTTGACGCCGAGACAGATCGTAATGTCCTCGCCTTTGGCCGGCGCGGTAATGATCACCTTCTTGGCGCCTGCCGCCAGGTGCGCCTTCGCCTTCTCGGCATCGGTGAAGCGGCCTGTCGACTCGATAACGATGTCAACTCCCAGCTCCTTCCAGGGCAACGCAGCGGGATCACGCTCAGCCAGCGTGAGCAACTCGTAGCGAATATCGTCCTGCTCAACCACAATCGCCTTCTCGGTAACGGTCACTTCGCCGTCGAAGGCGCCGTAGGTCGAATCGTAGCGCAGCAGGTGTGCCAGCGTATGGGCATCGGTGAGGTCGTTGATGGCGACAATTTCAAACTCTTCGGGGTAGTACTCCAGCATCGCCTTAAAGCTCTGGCGCCCGATCCGGCCGAAACCGTTGATAGCGACGCGAACCATGCAAGCCTCCTTAACACTCAAATGCCTGCTCAGGGCAATCGTTGCCGCGAGCCGCAATGGCCATAGCAGCGAGCCATTGTCTAACGCGGTCATTATAGCATCTTTGCGCGATGGTTCGCATGCGAAGTTTTTTCCAGGCGGTGAAGAAATGCCTACTCTGGCGACAGGATGGGTATGAAATACCGCTCTGTTCCATCCTTCCGCCAGGCTGTCGCGAACCGCTAATGGCAGGTTGCCCCTGACGACCGATCAGGGGGAAAGTCCCTAAACGAAAATACGTCAGGGTCATCTCTGCGCCGCGCAGGGTGACAGTCCCCCGCTCGCGGGAATGACCTGCATCACGGCAATGAGGCGCTTTCCGCTCGCGCCGTGTCATTGCGAGCCGCGCGCAGCGCGGCGTGGCAATCTCCGCCGCCAGCGTCCAGATCGCGGTTGCGGGAAATTGCTGAGCGATATGTCATGAAAGGACATCACTGCGCGCCGTTTGTCGGGATATCCGTTGCTTTCTCGGCCAAAGTGTCTACCCAAAGCGCGCAGCGTTTGCTACAATATGTAGTATTACTATGTCCAACATCAATCTGTCTGGAGGGCGGCATGATGATCGATGCGGGCGTGGCGGCAATCCTACTGATCTTTTGCTTCTTCGGCTTTCGTCGTGGCGGCTGGCCGAGCGGTTTCGCGCTGCTGGGAACTCTTATCGGCACGGTGTTGGTTGATCTGTGGCGTGAAGGCATTGTCGGCGTATTGACGGCCATCGGTCTTCTGAATGGCTGGACAGCCTTTCTGGCGATGAGTGGTTTGTTGCTGCTGGCGATGATCGTTGGCTACAATATCGATATCATCATCGAGCTGGGCCTTGAAGATGCTGTTGAATGGTCGTACCGGCTGGTGGGGGCGCTGATCGGGCTGGTGAACGGCGCGCTGGTTGTGACCTACCTGATCCGCTATGCTGAACTGGCCTGGTCAGCAGCGACTGTTGATGGCCTGATCAGCGCAACCGTTCTGGCATTGCTGGTGAAGGCGTTTCTCCCCTGGGGTATGCTGGCGCTCACGATGACGGGCGCACTGGTGCTTGCGCTGCGGTTCGCGCATTCATTGCGCACTCAGGCGGCGCTGTACGAGGAGCAGCCTCGCTCTCGTTATGAAGCCAATCTGCGCCTTTTAGAGCATATCGAACAGGCGCTCGATCGCTCGCGACGCTGAGCTGGCCTGATGAAGCTATTGGATGTGATAGACCTTTCTGTTGGAGTCGTTCCACAATACTTTCGCCAGCCGCTGATGGCCAGATTTCCATCGCCTGAAGGCCATGATGTCGATAACCAGTACTCATACCAACTTTAGGTGTCCAATCATCTTCAGATCAGCGCGCGGCGCTTCCCGCGCGCCCGTGCCATCCTTCGGTCTGGTCAGGAGCGTGTGGCGCCGTCCCGATCTACGTCATTGCGAGGGCGCGTCAGCGCCCGAAGCAATCCCCCGCGTCAGCGGGAAACGCTTCTCAGCGCCCGCTTCTGCTCTCCCCTCTCCCAGCGGGAGAGGGGACGGGGGTGAGGGCGAGCAGGAGATGGCCACGCCGTCGCCATCCCAGTCCTCCCAACACTCGGCGCGCGATCGGTGCTGCCCCAACAACCGCTCTTCGGAGTGCTCCCGCCGCATCCTGCGCACTGCAGCAGCGTTGACGTGGCTGCCCGATACGTGACAATCTATCTAAAGTCGGTATGAGACGAGTTTTTACCCTCTCTACAGAAGCCAGCAGCGGGCGCAGCGCGGCTGCGCCCGTTGCGCGTTCCTTCAATCAGCAGCGGCGAGCGGCTCGGCGAATTGCTGCTGATAGAGTTTGTAGTAGGCCCCGCGCCGGGCGATCAGCTCGTGGTGCGTGCCGCGCTCGATGATCTGGCCGTCTTTGAGCATCAGCACCAGGTCAGCGTTGCGAATCGTGCTGAGCCGGTGGGCAATCACGAAGCTGGTGCGCCCGGCCAGCATCTGGTCGAAAGCGCGCTGGATCACCCGCTCGGTGCGGGTATCAACGCTGCTGGTTGCTTCGTCGAGGATCAGGATGCGCGGGTTGGCCAGCGCCGCGCGGGCAATCGCGATCAACTGACGCTGCCCCTGACTGAGACCGGCGCCCCGTTCGCCGAGCAGCGTCTGGTAGCCGCGCGGCAGACGCTCGATAAACTCATGCGCGCCAACCAGTTTCGCGGCGGCAATCACCTCGTCGTCGCTGGCATCAAGCCGCCCATAGCGGATATTGTTGAGCACGGTATCGGCGAACAGAAAAGTGTCCTGCAACACAATCCCGATCTGGCTGCGCAGGCTGGCCGCAGTCACCTGACGCACATCGTGGCCGTCGATGGTGACGCTGCCCGCGCTGACATCGTAGAAGCGCGGAATGAGGTTAACCAGCGTCGTCTTGCCGGCGCCGGTCGGCCCGACAATCGCGATGGTCTGGCCCGGCTCGGCAACCAGACTGACATCGCGCAGCACCGGTTCACCCGGCCTGTACCCCGCCCAGACGTGATCAAACGCCACGCGCCCTTTGATCGGCGGCAACGGACGGGCGTCGGGGGCGTCAACCAGATCGGGCTGCACGTCGAGCAGGCCGAAGATGCGTTCGCCGCCGGCAATCGCATTCTGCACGTTCGTCCAGAGCGCTGCGATCTGCTGGATGGGCTGGTTGAAGCGCTGCACATACTGAATGAAGGCGAAGATGGTACCCAGTGAAATCACGGTTGTGCCGAAGAGGGGCGCATTGCGCAGCGCGCTGAAGGCGCCGACGACGACCACGATCGCAATGGCGACATAGCCGAGCGCTTCGAGCACCGGGTTGAGCGCACTGGTAAAACTGGCGGCGCGAATGCTGGCGTCGCGGTTGGCGGCATTGGCCCGCTCGAACTGCGCGATGCTCTCGGCCTCGCGGTTGAAGGCCTGCACCTCGCGCGCCCCGGCAATGCTCTCTTGCAGGCCGGCATTAACGTTGCCCATCTGCTGGCGGCTGACGCGAAAAGCGCGCCGGGCCTGCGTCGAAAAATAGAAGGTCGCCAGCATCATCAGGGGCACCACGCTCAGGCTGATCAGGGCATAAGGCAGATTGCTCAACGCCATGGCGTTGATCGTCAGACCGATCTGCAACATGCCGTTGACCACGCTCAACAGGGCAAAGCTGAGCGCCTGTTGAATGGTATCGGTGTCGCTGGTGATGCGGCTCATCACATTGCCGGCCTCGTTGCGAGCGAAGTAGCCCAGCGAGAGGCGATGAATATGAGCAAAGACATCCTCGCGGATACGGCGCAGGGCGCGCTGTCCAACCCAGTTCATGCTGAAGAAGGCCAGCCCCTGCAGGAATGCGCCGCCGACGAAGACCACGATCAGCCAGCCCGACAGGCCGGTTAGCCCGACCATCCGATCGGCCAGCGTCGCCGCCGGATCGACCGTGGCATACCAGCAGGCATCAGCGCGCGGAAAGAGGTAACAATCGACCGCCTGACCGATCAGCTCAGGCGCCGTCACCTGCAACTGGGCGCTGGCGGTGATGAAGATGAAGGTCAGCGCCACGGCCAGCCAGTAGGGGCGAAAATAGGGCCAGAAACGGGCAATCGTAGCCAGAACATGTTTCGGTTTCTGGACATCGGTATTGAGCATGCGGCCTGGGCCGCCCAACCCACCCATCATAGCAGGAACTCTCCTCTAGACAGCCCGCTCAGGCGACTGCGGGGATGACGATGGCAACGGCGCATCTTCAATCAACTGCGAAGCAAAAATCTCGGCATAGATGGGGCTGTTTTCCAGCAATTCGGCGTGCGTGCCTGCCGCCGCCAGTCGCCCCTGGTCGAGCACCAGAATCAGATCGGCATTGCGCACCGTGCTGATCCGTTGCGCGATCACGAAACTGGTGCGTCCGCGCATCAGTCGATCGAGGGCGCGCTGAATGAGGGCCTCGGTCGCCACATCAACGTTGCTGGTGCTATCGTCGAGAATGAGCAGGCGCGGATCGAGCAGCAAGGCGCGGGCAATCGCAATCCGCTGCTTCTGCCCGCCAGAGAGGGTCATACCCCGCTCGCCCACCCGCGTCTGATAACCATCGGGAAAGCTCATGATGAAGTCGTGGGCGGCTGCCGCCTTCGCCGCGGCAATGACCTCATCGTCGCTCGCATCAGGCCGGCCAAAGGCAATGTTCTCGCGGATCGTCCCGCTGAACAGATTCGTCTCCTGCAACACAATCCCGATCTGGCTGCGCAGGCTGTCGATCGTCACATCGCGCACATCATACCCATCGATCAAGACTGCGCCTTCGCTCACATCGTAAAATCGCGGGATCAGATTGATGATCGACGTCTTGCCGCTGCCGGTCGCGCCAAGCAGAGCAACCATCTGCCCCGGCTCGACGGTAAAACTGACATCCTGCAATACCGGCGCGCTGCTGCTGAAATAGCGGAAGGTCACATTGCGAAACTCAACCCGACCCTGCACGGGGGGCAAGACAATCGCATTCGGCTTCTCGACAATCTCACTCTGGGTGTCGAGCACCTCGAAGATGCGTTCTGCTGAAGCGCCGGCCTGGGCGAGCAAGGCGATGATAAAACCGAGCTGGCCGAGCGGGAAGAAGACGTAGACCAGATAGAGGCTAAACTTCTGATACTCGCCGAGCGCAAGGGTGCCGTTGAGAATCTGCTGACCGCCAAAATAGAGAATCGCGACCTGACCCAGTTGCGCGAGCAGAAAGATCACCGGAAACAGAAAGGCGAAGATGCGATTGACCCGGATCTGCTGCTCCATGAGCGCCGTCGCCGCCTGATCGAAGCGCTGTTCTTCATACGGCTCGCGGGTAAACGCCTTGACGACCTTTATCCCGGCAATATTCTCCTGCAAGATGGTATTAAGCCGGGACAATCGTTGTTGCACTTCGAGAAACAGTGGCTGACTGATCCGACCAAAGATGAAGAAGACCGCCAGCGCAATCGGAAGCAGCGGCAGAACCACCAGCGTCAGTTGCCAGTTGGTAAACGCCAGCACAATCAGCGCGCCGATGAGCAACAGGAAAGACTGCGCGGCCAGCACCAGACCCTGGGCGACAAAGGTGCGTACCCGCTCAACATCGTCGGTGGCGCGGATCATCAACTGACCGGTCTGGTTGCGATCGTAGAAGCTGAACGACATGCGCTGGAGGCGGGCAAAGATTGCATTGCGCAGATCAAACGCCAGGCCGTGCGACGTGCGTTCAGCCATGTACGACTGCAAAAACGAGAAGATGCCGCGCAGCAGCGCGAAGACCAGGATGAGCAGCGCGGCGTTGATCACAATGCTCTCGGCCTGGGCGGCATCGCGCTGCAACTGCTCGACAGTCAGGCCGAGCTGCGCGGCTGCCGCCGCCTGAAACGCTGCCGGCATATCGGTCAGGATGCGGGTAGCGATGATACTGCGCGTCACCGCATCGATCATGTTCTGCACCAGTTGCGGCACTGCCAGTTGGGCGAGCGTGGCAACCACCAGCGCGCTATACGCCACCAGCACGGTCTGGCGTTGCCGACCGAGGTAGCGAATAGCGCGGAGCAATGCTCCGGGAGCCGGACGGCCAGCAGGAGGGGCAACGCTGCGACGAGCTTGCATGGACAATCCTTTGCAATCAACTAATGACGGATAGCGCGATCGATCAGATCGAGAAACAACGCCTGTTCCGCATGACTCAACCCCGACAGCAGGTGCGCCATGCGGGCCAGCCGCTCCGACTCCAGATCGCGGTGCAAGGCCTGACCGGCGGCAGTCAGCGCCAGCAGGGTCACCCGACTGTCATCCGGGCATGGACGGCGCTCAACCAGGCCGTTGTGAACCAGCCGCCGAATCAGCGCGGTCAGCGACGGCGGCGTAATCCCCAGCTCTTCGGCCAGCTCGCGCATCGACACGACACGATCTGGGGCGAGCAGATTGAGCGCGCGCAAATGCGAGAGCGACAACCCCCAGGCGCTCAGTTGCTGGAAGAGCGGGCTGCGTTGCTGACCCGCGCGCAGGCAATCGAGCAACTGGAGAAGGCGTTGGGCATTGGCAAGCGTGACCTGATCCATGACGCTGAACGTTAGTTAGGCAAACTAATGAAATGGTACCAGAGGTTACTGATCGATGTCAAGGGTTGTCAAAATCGATCGAAGGGCAATGCGCGCCGCCGCAGACAGCGTGGCCATCCCCTCGCGCGCACTGGGATCGGAGCGGCGTGGTCATCCCTCCCGCTGACGTGGGGGATTGCTGCGGGCGCGGGCGCGCCCGCGCAATGACATGGTGGGTACTGGAAAGGGCTGCGGGCGCTGGCGCGCCGGCTTGACAACATGCTCGATAATATCAGAGGCCTACACCCAACGTGTTCCTGGTCGCGCGGTCACGCGGTGAGGGCGCTATTGAGAGCAAGCGTGACGCAGTTGAATGTTGAAGGAGTGAATGTATGCCACAGGCCCCAGCGCGAGTCGGTTCGATCGATACCCGTTATTTCACGCCGCTGACCCGTCTCGGCGCGGTGCAGGTGTGTGAGCGCGGCATCATCGCTGCGCTCGAGCGCGAATGGTTGCGGGTTGAGTTCATCCGCGCTGACATTGTTCGCTTCAAGATCAGTCGGGGTGGCCGTTTTGACGAGATGCCAACGTATGCGGTGTGTGTCGATCTGGCGCATGAGCCGATACCGGCGTTTTCGGTGACAGAAACTGAGACGCAGGTTATCGCGCGCAGCGCGCAGCTTGCGGTGATTGTCGAGCGTGAGCCGTTTGCGCTGCGCGCTCGCCGGCCTGATGGCAGTCTGGTGTTTGCGACTGCTCGCGGTCACGACGGTCGGCCATGGGCTTATGCGACCCTCAACGACGCTTTCGCCTTCCATCGGTTGTGTGAGCGCGATGATGCGATCCTCGGTCTGGGCGAAAAGACCGGGCGACTCAACCGCAAAGGGCGCGATTTTGTGCTGTGGAACAACGACGTGCTCAGCCCGCAAGCATCCGCTGAATTCATCGCCGGGCGCGATCCGGCAGACCCGCGCGCCGATCGAACCAGCATCGAGTTCGATCCGTATTATGTTTCGATCCCCTTCTTCTATCAGCTTGACCGTCATGGACGGGCTGCCGGCTTTTTTCTCGATAACAGCTTCCGTATCCACGTCGATGCTACGCCTGCCGAGACCTACGGTATCTGCGTGTTGGGTGGACAGTACACCGAGTATGTCTTTGCCGGGCCAGCGATGGCCGATATTCTGGAGGGGTATACCTGGCTGACCGGGCGCCTGACGCCGCCGCCGATCTGGGCGTTAGGGTTTCATCAGTGTCGCTGGCATCCGTATACCCAGGACGAGGTGCGCGAACTGGCGCGCCAGCATCGTGAGCGCGGCATTCCGTGCGATACGCTCTGGCTCGATATTGACCACATGGATGGTTACCGGGTGTTTACCTGGAATCGCAACCTGTTCCCCGATCCGTCGGCGCTGGCCGAGGATCTGCGCGCGCAGGGGATGCGCCTGATCACGATTGTCGATCCGGGCGTGAAGGTCGATCCCGACTTTGCGCTGTTTGCCGAGGGGCTGGCCAACGATTTCTTCTGTCGCACCGCCAGTGGTGAGATCTACATCGGTGAGGTATGGCCCGGACGCACCGCCTTCCCTGATTTTAGTCGCCCTGAGGTGCGGGAATGGTGGGGCGAGCTGAATGCCCGTCATGCCCGACTGGGGATTGCCGGAATCTGGAACGACATGAATGAGCCGGCCACCGGCGAGATCCCGCCTTACGCGATGCGCTTCGACCACGGGCGCGAGCCGCACGAGCGCTACCACAATCAGTATGCGCTGCTGATGGCAATGGGCACGGTCGCCGGATTGCAGCGCGCGTTTCCCAACCAGCGCCCGTTTGTGCTGTCGCGGGCCGGTTTTGCCGGTATTCAGCGCTACGCGGCAAACTGGATGGGCGACAACTGCGCGCGCTGGGATCACCTCTGGTTGAGCATGCCGATGGCAATGGGGATGGGATTGTCGGGACAGGCGTTCGTTGGCGCTGACATCGGCGGTTTTGCCGGCGATACGCATCCCGAACTCTTCGCCCGCTGGATGCAGTGCGCGGCGTTGACTCCGTTTTGCCGCAACCATAGCGCCCACGGGCAGATCGATCAGTATGTCTGGTCGTTTGGCCCGGCCATCGAACGGATTGCGCGCGCGGCAATTGCGCTGCGTTACCGTCTGATGCCTTATCTGGTCACTGCCTTCATGCGCGCAGTTGAGACGGGTGAACCGGTGCAGCAACCGCTCGTCTTTGCCTATCAGACCGACTGGCTCACCCGCGCGATCGATGATCAGTTCCTGCTAGGACGTGATCTGCTGGCTGCGCCGGTCTACACGCCGGGAGCCAGCGCCCGCCAGGTCTATCTGCCAGCAGGAGCCTGGTACGAATGGCAGAGCGATACGTGGCATGCGGGCGAGCAGTGGATCACGGCTAGCGCTCCGCTCGACCGGATTCCCCTCTTCGCGCGCGCCGGCGCAATGATCCCGCTCTGGCCGGAAGCGCCCGCCTCAACGATGGACTACTATCCAGCGACGATCGAACTCCATCTGTTCGTGCCGCCGTTCGATGGCGTCGTTACGTCTGAACTGCATGAAGATGATGGCCTGACCATGGACTTTGCGCAGGGCGCATGTTACCGAACGCACATACAGGTTGAGCGGCGCGGTCAGCGCGTGACCGTGACGGCGACGGTGCGCGGCGACGGCTTTACGGCGTTTCGCCGTGAGGCATTCACTCTGGTCTGGCATGGCCCGGTGCCAACCAGGCTGTGGATCGATGATCAACCCACCCGCCTGGAAGGCAACCGGGTCACGTTTGCCAACCGCGGTCAGGGATTCAGCGTGGTGGCAGAACTCTGATCGCCGGGCGTTTCCGCCTGGATTAACGCGATGAACGCGGCGCGATCCATCACGATGGCCTGATCGGCGGCGCGACGACGAACCTCGACCTGATCGGCAGCCAGCAGCTTCTCGCTGACCACCACGCGCCACGGCGCGCCGATCAGGTCGGCATCGTTGAACTTCACGCCGGCGCGCTCATCCCGATCGTCGAGCAGCACGGCCTGCCCTGCGTTGCGCAGCGCAGCGGCCAGCGTTTGCCCGGCAGCGGCTACCGCCTCACTGCGTCCCAGGGTGACGATGTGAACATCACAGGGGGCAATCGCTGCCGGCCAGACGATGCCGCGCTCGTCATGGTGGTGGTCAACAGCGATATGCACGAGCGGCTCCAGATCAATCTCGATGCCGACGAGGAACAGCGGACGGTTTTGCCTGTCTGCGTCCTGGGCAATGATTGCGGTCGGTTGCGGAGCCGTCAGCGCGCCCACCAGCGCGCCCGCACCTTCGACTCGCGCTGTGCCGCAGTGCGGACACGGATCGCCCGCTTCAGCCTGGGCAATGTCAGCCACTACGGTTGCCTGCCAATCGCGCCCAAAGACCACGTCGCGCAGATGGTAGCCGGGACGGTTAGCGCCTGCCACCAGCGGCGCGCCGTTTGCCACGGTTAGATCGGCAACGACCAGCGCGTCGCGAATGCCAACCGGCGAGGCGTACCCCGGTGTTGCCCCACAGGCCTGGATCTGTTCGGCGCTGGCCGGAACCAATTCCCCGGCGCCGATGGCCGCGGCCAGCTTGACCAGACTCGCCTCGCGATCACCGCGCACCACTGCGAAGACGAGCCGTTGACTGCGCTGATCGGTGAAAAAGAGCGCCTTGGCTGTGGCTGCGGTCGGAATGCCCAGGTACGCTGCCAGAGCCACGATGGTATTGGCGGCAGGCGTTTCGACCAGACTCGCTGCCGGCGTGGGGCCATCGTAGGCCGGTAGCGGCGGCAGCGGCGCCAGATCGCGCGGCCAGCGCAACCGGCACGCCGGACAGTCAAGGGTTGGCAGGGAAGCTGCTGGACTATCGACAATCAGGCTGGCAGTGGTCGATACGTCGAGAGTCGTCGCCACTGCCGCCAGACCGCAGCGCTGGAGCGTTGCCGTCAACCGCGCGCGCGTCTCGTCGAACATGGTCTGGGCCTGCGCTGCGTCAAGCGCCAGCCCGGCCCAGCTCAGGGTGGTGGGCGTTGGCAGATCGAGCAAACTGGCGCGATTGCGCCCCAGCGCCCGCCTGCGCCGGCGCCAGGCCCAGATCGTCTGGGGCAATTGACGGTACGAATCGAGATCGCGACGCACCAGATCGATCACTGTCTCCGGCCACGATTCACTGGCTGTTGTCGGCAACCAGATCTCTTGCGCGCCGGATTCACGCACAGCCGTAGCCAGCGCTGCCGCGAGTCGCCGCGCCACGGCGCTACCCAGCGGCAGGAGCGCAATACCGCCGCCAGCAAGCGCGCGCAACATTCCTGCGCGCCAGAGCAATTGTTCAGCGCGTGAGTCAACCTCGGCGGGGGCCTGTCGCAAGGTGCGCCCAAACAGAGTTGCAAGCTGCATCGTCATCGCTCCACTTCCCTTATGACCACAATCCCAGTTGCATCGGCGGTTCCGGCGGCGCGCCAGTCGGCTCGACCAGCGGCGCGCCATGCGCGCGCAACCGCGCCGCAATCTCGCGGCAGAGCGCGGGCGATCGCGCCTCGTCGGGACAGTGCATAAACAGGTAGATGCGAGCATCAGTCTTCACCCACTCGCTCAACCAGCCCGCCCATTCATCGAGAAAGGGCGCATTGCGCTCCAGCTCAGGATGACCGATATACCTCACCAGCGTCGGCCCGCGACTGCGCAGCAGGCGCAACGGCACATCGGGTTTTCGCTCACGCGCATCGTCGAGCAACGCGCCGCCGGGGTCAGCCGGATCGCGGATCGGACGCACGTCCATGATCACACGCCCGATTTCGTAGCGGTCGAGCAATTCCATCAGCGGCCCTTCCCCCACGGGCAAATACCAGTCTGGATGGCGCACTTCCAGCGCCAGCGCCACCTCAGGCGGCCAGGCGGCCAGAAAGCGGGTCAGATCGGCCAGCCGGGCCGGCCCGTAGGCAGGCGGCAATTGCAGAAAGAAGGGGCCGCAACGCGAGCCCAGCCCGGCCATGCGCGCAACGAACGCCTGTGCCGGCGCTACATTCGCCGCGAGTGAACCGGCATGGCTTACGTCACGCGGCATTTTGCAGCAAAAGTGAAACTCCGCCGGAGTGTCAGCCACCCACCTCGCTACGGTGGATGCCGACGGAGTGGCGTAGAAGGTGGTATTGCCCTCGACCGTTGTCAACTGCCGACTGTACAGCCGGAGAAAATCGGCGCTGCGAGTTCCCGCCGGAAAGAGATCGCCCACCCAGCCGCCGTAAGCCCACACCGCGCAGCCAATCCGGATCATGCGCGCCCTCCGTTGATCACCCCGGCAATCCGCTGTTGCCAGACGCGCCAGAAGATCGCGGCCTCGAACGGGCCGACGATCAAGAAGGCCAGCCAGACGCCCCACAACATCGGCGCCCACCAGGTCACGATGACCAGCGCCAGCCCGACGCAGATCCAGATGGCGCTGCCGCTGATAACCAGGGGCGAGAGCGTATCGCCAAGACCGCGCAGTGCGCCGCCGAGCGCAAAGGTCAACGCCCAGGCCGGCTGGGTCAAAGCGACAACCCGCACCGCGGCTGCGCCAGTGGCTACCAGTTGCGGGTCGCGGTTGAAAATGCTGACCAGCCCCTCGGCAAAGACGAGAAACCACAGGCCCAGCCCACCCATCCAGATCACCGTCCAGCGCAGCGCAATCAGGGCTACCGCGCGCGCTTCGTCAGAGCGTTGCGCGCCGATGGCCTGCCCAACCAGCGCCGTGGCAGCCAGCCCAAAACCGATGCCGGGCAAAAACGAGAGCGAGAGCACATTGATTGCCACGCGATGCGCGGCCAACGACACCGTGCCGAGCGTCGCCACCACCGGCGTCAGCGAAGCGATTGCGCCGATCACCAGCACCTCTTCGACCGCTGCCGGCATCCCGATCCGCAACACGTCGCGCAAGACGCCGATCCGCGGCCACCATGATCCACCGCCACCGGCCCGCACCCCGTTGCGTCCCTGCCAGAGCACACCGACCAGCAATGCCGCGCCGATCAGCCGCGCAATCACCGACCCCCACGCGCTCCCTACGGCGCCCAGCGCCGGCAACCCAAACCAGCCGAAGATCAGGATAGCGCTGGCGATCACGTTGATCACATTGGCCAGCGCAGTGACCAGCATCGGCGTGCGCGAGTCGCCCACCCCGCGCAACGCGCCGCCGATCAGATACATGACGGTCAGGGTGGTGATCGTGCTCATCGTGACCGCCAGATATTCGATCCCCACCTGAGCCACGTCGGGCACAAGGCCAAACAGCCCGATCAGCGTCGGCGTCAACGGTAACCCGACAGCGGTCAGCGGCAGCCCGATCAACATACTCCAGAGCAGACCTTGCCGCGCCAACTGCCCGGCCTCCGCCAGGCGTCCGCCGCCAAACGCCTGCGCCACCAGCACTGCCACACCCACCGATAACGCACTGAGCGCCGCTGTGGTCACGAAGATTACCTGCAAGGCTGCGCCAACCCCAGCCAGCGCCACGGCGCCGAGCGAAGCCACCAGAATGGTATCAACCACGCCGAGCATGGTCTGCAAGAGGTTTTCGCCGATCACCGGCCAGGCCAGGCGCAGCACCCGTCTTTCAAGCTGCGCGCGCGATGGATTGGTTGTGGTAATGATGGTGTCAGGCTGCATAGACGCCAGTATACCCGAAAAGCGCATGGCATTGGGCGCGGGCGATACCGGTATCCTCTGTCACCGTATGTGGCAACGCGGATGACCCTCACCCCCGGCCTCGGCTGAGAGCGAAGGAACGCGCAACCCAATGCAGGGATTGGCGTAGATGCTCGCGTATTGCGCGCGCAATACATCGCTTCCAATCGTCGCATTTGACGATCGGCCTGCTTCGCGGTACCATGAAGGCCAATATGGAAAGCGCCGACGAGGACGAGCACCCCGGTTCCAGCCACAGGGAGGATGCGCCGCGACTGAGAGCGCGTCTGGCCACGGGCCGGGCGAATACCACCTCTGAGCGCCTCCGGGAACGCCGCTACGGTCAGTATCGGAGGCCGGGATTCGCCCGTTATCGCGAGGAATGAGGCGCTACGCCGTTTACGCGCGGCATAGCGTGAACACAGGGTGGAACCACGAAGCAGCCCTTCGTCCCCGTGCGGACGGAGGGCTGTTTGAGTCAGGAGCCGCGTATGCGATCTGTTGGTCGTCGGTTGCCAGTCCGTCGCCGCGAGTCTGGAGGGTGCGCCGGCCAGTTGGCCCGCCTGGGGCTTGGCCTGCTGATCATCATCGCGCTCTACCTGCTGCTGGTGCGGCCCCAGATCAGCGCGGCGCTAGGGCGCAGCATTGCCGATCTGCTGGCGCCGACAACCATTGATGCTGCTGCGCCGCTGCCTGCCGTGATCGCCGCGCTGCCGACGGGCACAGTGACGATCAGCGAGGCTGAGATCAATGGGTATCTGGCCGAGGCCGGATCCCTTCTGCCGGTGGAGTCGGCCAGTGTGCGCCTGGTCGCCGATCGCGCGATTGTTACGGTGCGCGCGTATGGCCTCACCGGCACGGCAAGCAGCGGTATCGCAGTTGATCAGGGCGCCATCGTGTTGCGCGATCCCCAGATCGCAGGCCCGCTGGCTGCGTTGATTTCGGCCAGTGATCTGACCGCAACGCTCAGTGGGCGCATCACCGCCGAATTTGCCCGTCAGGGACGACAGATCGTCGCGGTTACAATCAGCGATGGCTATCTCAGCGTGGTGACAACATCAATCGAACACTAAAGGAGCATTCGTATGCCGGTTGATCCCAACAGTGATCCCTACTATCGGCTGCGCCACTCGCTGGCCCACGTCATGGCACAGGCCGTGCTGGAAATCTTTCCTGAGGGAAAGATTGCCATCGGGCCGCCGATTGAGAACGGTTTCTATTACGACTTCGACCTGCCGCGCTCGCTTACGCCGGAAGATCTGAGCGAGATTGAACAGCGCATGAAACGGATCATCGCCGGCAACCATCCGTTCATCTACCGCGAAGTCAGCGCCGAGGAAGCGCGTCAGATCTTCGCCAACCAGCCCTACAAGCTCGAATTGATCGACGGGCTGGCGAAAGGGCTGGATGAATACGGCGAGACCCATCATGGCGACACCGTGATCTCAACCTACCGGCAGGATACGTTCGAGGATCTCTGCCGCGGGCCGCACCTCAATCACACCGGCGAGATCAATCCAGAGGCGTTCAAGCTGTTGAATATCGCAGGCGCGTACTGGCGCGGCGACGAAAAGAATCGCCAGTTGCAGCGCATCTATGGCACCGGCTGGAACACCAAAGAGGAGCTGGACGCCTACCTGCACCAACTGGAAGAGGCGCGCAAACGCGACCATCGCCGGTTGGGCAAAGAGCTGGGCCTCTTCTTCTTCTCAGATGACATCGGCCCCGGACTGCCCATCTTTACGCCGAAGGGTGAGATCATTCGCCACGAAATGGAATCGTATGTGCGCGAAGTGCAGACTCGCTACGGCTATCAGCACGTCTGGACGGGCAATGTGGTTAAAGAACAGCTTTACCGCAAATCGGGCCATTACGACAACTATCGCGACAGCATGTTTCCACCGATAGTTGAGAGTGAAGATCTGGTCTTCCGCCTCAAGCCGATGAATTGCCCCAGCCACATGACGCTCTACAACCAGCTCGGCGTGATCAGCTATCGCGATCTGCCGCTGCGCTTCGCCGAGTTTGCCACGCTCTACCGCTACGAAGACAGTGGCGCTCTGAGCGGACTGACTCGCGTGCGCGCGCTGACCCAAGACGATTGTCATATCTTTTGTCGGCCCGATCAGATTGAAGCCGAGTTTAGCCTGGCCTTGCAGGTGATCCGCGAGGTGTTGGGAACGTACAAATTCACCGATTATAAGGTGCGCCTCTCGCTGCGCGGGAAAGAGGGCAAGTATGTGCAAGATGACGAGAAGTGGGAACTGGCCACGGCAGCGCTGCGCGCTGCGCTTGACGCCAATGGGGTCGCCTACTTTGAAGCTGAAGGCGAAGCCGCGTTCTACGGCCCCAAGGCCGACTTTCTCGCCCGCGATGTGCTGGGACGCGAATGGCAACTGAGCACGATTCAGGTTGACTTCATCCAGCCGGCCCGGCTCGGCTGCGAGTATATCGGCGAAGACGACAAACCGCACACGCCGGTCGTGCTCCATCGCGCAGTCACCGGCACGACCGAACGCTTTATGGGCATCCTGATCGAGCACTACGGCGGCGCCTTCCCGCTCTGGCTGGCGCCGGTGCAGGCTGTGATCATCCCGATCACCGATAAACAGATGGACTACGCCCGTCAGGTGCGCCAGCGCCTGTTCGCTGCCGGCATTCGGGTAGAACTTGATGACAATCGCGACCGCATGCAGGGCAAGATTCGCCGCGCTCAGTTGCAGAAGATTCCCTATATGCTTATAATCGGCGCCAGAGAAGAAGTTAATGGCGCCGTCGCGGTACGCACCCGCGCCGGTGAAGATCTGGGAGCTATGCCGGTTGAAGAGTTTCTGAGCCGCGCGCTGGCAGAAATCCGCAGCCGCAGTTGAGGAGCGACCCATGAATGTCGAGCATGAAGCAATCGCAGAGGTTGCCCGTCGTTTCGCCGAGTCGATCCATGCCGAACGCGCAGCGACGCTTGATGCGCTGGCAGCGGAACGAGAAGCGGCCCAACGCATCCTCGCCGCCTTGCGCCGCGAGCACGAACGTCAGACCGCATCGGCCACCGGCGCATTCGTCGCCGGCCTGCTGATCGGCGCTGCCCTCGGAGTGGCTGCCGTTGCCCTGCTCAACCCGCGTTCGGGTAATGAGAACCGCCAGCGCCTGGCTCATCAGGTCAATGAGGCGCGTCAGGCGTTTGCCAACCGGCTGCGCGCTGCGATTGCGGCTGGCCAGCAAGCCGCCGCCAGTCGTGAAGCTGAGTTGTGGCGCGAATACCGCAAGCGGATCAACGAACCACCCTCATCATCGCCCGATCAGTCTGGTTAGCGCTGGCGCCTGTCCGATACGGTCAGTCTGCGATTGTTCGCTACCGGGCACGGCGCGCCGTGCCCGCCTTTTGTTAGCTGCTATGCTTTCATTGCGCCGCTCAGACGCGAAGTTCGCAAAGGTCACGCTGATGGATCTTCGATCACAGTTCGTTTCACTCAATCGCCGGTGGCAACCTGTCTATCAGCGGCTCGCGGGAGCCTGACAAAATGGTGGAACGGAAAGGTGTCTCTCATCTGCGAGGATGCGCATGGATGCTGAAATTATTGCGATCGGTTCCGAACTGCTGCTCGGCGTGACGGTTGACACAAACAGCGCTTATCTCGCCCGCCAGCTCGCTGCCGCCGGCGTCAATGTCTACCGCAAAACAGCGGTCGGCGACAACGCCGAACGGATTGCCGCCGCAGTTCGCGAGGCGCTCAGCCGCGCCGACCTGGTGATCTGCACCGGCGGTCTTGGCCCGACTCTCGACGACGTGACCCGCGAAGCGGTTGCCGCAGCCTGTAACCGACCGCTTGAGTTTCACCCCGAACTCCTCGAGCAGATTGCCGCTCGCTTTGCGGCAATGAACCGCCCGATGAGCGAGAGCAATCGGCGTCAGGCTTACGTGCCAGCCGGCGCGCGCGTGATTCCCAACCCCCGCGGCACGGCGCCGGCCTTTTTGATCGAAGATGACCAGGGTACGGTGATAGTGCTGCCGGGAGTGCCGGCTGAGATGCGCTATCTGTTTGAGCACGCAGTGCTCCCCTACCTGCGCGAAGAGCGCGGCATTACCACCGTCATCCTTGTGCGCACCCTGCATGCGGTTGGTCTGGGCGAGAGTGTCATCGGCGAACGGATTGCCGATCTGATGCAACAGGCCAATCCAACCGTTGGCATCTCGGCTAAACGCGCGCGCTACGAGCTGCGCATTGGCGCGCGCGCCGAGAGTCAGGCTGAAGCCGAAGCGTTGATCGCTCAAACTGAAGCGATCATTCGCGAGCGGCTCGGCCAGTACCTGCTCGGCGACGAGGAACTGCCGGTTGTGGTGGCGCGCCTGCTCGCGGAACGGAACCTGACGCTCGCGATTTACGAAGGCATCACGCGCGCGCCTGCGCTGCATGCGCTGCTGGCTGCTCCCGCCGTCGAGCGCCATCTGCGCGGCATCGAGATCCATCCGCTTGACCGTCCCGCTGATGAACAGGCCGCCTCTGATCTGGCATTCGCCGGCGCAAGCACCGTCGCCGACCGCTGGCAGAGCGATCTGGGTCTTGGCATTCAGCCTGCCAGCGCGCCCAACGAGCAGGGATTTACCGCGGTGGCCTTCGCGCTGGTGACACCAAACGGGGATCAACGTCTGACCCGCCCCTTTGATCTGCGCTCCGCCGAGGGTTTTGAGTTCATCGGCACGGCAGCGCTCGATCTGCTGCGCCGGTATCTGTCTGAGGAAGCAGTCTAGTGTATTCAACCTTTTCGCCCCCGACCACTTTGCGCGCTGCGGTGACGCTCGTCATCCGCGATCCGACGTGGTGGCGCAAATGCCTCCTCCACGGCGCTCTGGCCCTCACCATCATCGGCCTGCCGCTGGCAGTCGGCTTTGTTATGGAAAGCTACGACAATACTCGTCGCGGCTTTCCGCTGCCGCTCCCACCGTGGCGCGATTGGACGCTGCGCGCAATCACGGGCATCTTTGCGCTGCTGATCGATCTGGCCTTTTTCCTGCTCCCGCTGATGATCGGGGGGTTGCTCATGGCATGTAGCGGTCTGGCGCTGGCGCTGGCCGCTCAACCGGCGCTGCTCGAACCGGTGTTCAGCGGGATCATCGGGCTGGCAGGCATCACCTGGCTCGTCTTTTTCCTGCTGGGCGTCGCGCCGATCGGTCGCCTCATCTTTGCGGAAGAGGGCAGGATCGAGCAGGCGCTTAGTCGCGCTCCGATCCAGCGCGCGCTCAGCCCGCGCTGTCGGCGCTGGTTCTGGCGAGCGCGGCTGGACAGTTGCGCGGCTTATCTCCCCGCCGGGCTGGGCGCAGCGCTCACCGGCGGCGCCATCACCATCAATGCGCCATGGCCAGTCATTGCCATGTCCATCTGGCTCACCTGCAGCGCCGGCGTCTTCGCTCAGCTTGTCGGCGCGCAGCTCTACGTCGCCGCCGACCGTCAATGCGCGCAGCGGTAGGTGTCTTGTGGTACAGTTGAAGCGAACTGCCGCCGCGCAGTCCCAACCTGATGCAGGCTGGCGCTGGCGCGGATTGTCACCGGAGAGAGACAATGAACATCACCCGCGCATTCAGCTTCGTGTTCGATGATCCTGACTGGATTTCGCTCATCGTAGTGATTGGTCTGCTGCAAATCGTGCCGGTGTTCGGGCAGATTGTCGCGCTCGGCTGCATATTGCTCACGGCGCGGGCGATAGCCAATGGCAGCGACCGCCCCTTGCCCCGTCTGCAACAATTTGGCGCTATCATCAGTGAGGGGTTGATCGGAGCGATGATTATCATCGGTTATTATGTGCCGATCCTGATCATTGCCTGCGGGCTGTTCTGTCTCATCATCGGCCTGGTAATCACCACCGGGCAGCGCGAACCTCCGGTGATCCCGATCATCATGCTTGTCCTGTGCGCCAACCTGTTGCTCCTCCCGCTGTCGCTTATCACCCAGCCGTTGCTCCTGGTCGGCGCCGGTCAGTACCTGAAAACCGGCTCACCCAGCGCGGCCTTCCGTCTGGGCGCGGTGCTGGCCGATGTTCGCCGGCATCCCGCAGAATGGCTGGTGCTCTGGCTTCTCTCCATTCTTTGTAACTTTGTCGCCGGTTTGGGTGGCATCGCGCTATTTATTGGCATCTTGTTCACCACCGCCTACGCTGCCTTCGTCTTCGGCCATCTGCTTGGCCAGACTGTTCGCCAGACTGCGCAGGCAACGCCGTCGCTCTTGTAACACGAGAGGAGGAAGCAATGGCGCTCCGCGATCTCATCCATCCCCGCGAACTCCTGTATCCCTCGAACCTGCTCACTATCAGTCGCCTGTTGCTGCTCCCGGCAACCATCTACTACATGCAGCGCAGCGACCGTCGTAAGCGCGCGCTGGTTCTCCTCGGCATCACGATGATCACCGATGCGCTCGATGGCCCGATTGCCCGTCGCCGCGGCGAAGTGTCGCGCCTCGGTGAAATCCTTGATCCGATTGCCGATAAGATGCTGATCGACTCGGCTGCGGTGATGCTCTCGCGCACGCGCGGTTTTCCCTGGTGGGCGACCGGGTTGCTCATTTTTCGTGATGTGGGCATTCTGCTCGCCGGGCTGGTGGTGCTGCGCCGCAAAGCGACCGTCACCACGGCTGAAAGCAGCGGCAAACTGACCACGCTGGCAATGACGATTGTGGCGTTACTGTATCTGGCTGGCGGGCCGCGCTGGGGTAAACCCGCGCTCTACGTGGCGTTGATCCCGTTTAGCCTGTCGTTTGTGCAGTACGGCTGGCGTTTCCTGGAGATTATGAAAGAAAGTGACGCTGATCGGTCTGCCTGATCAGCGTCATATATCTTTGCGCAAAACCGTTCATCTTCGACTATCAGTAGCAGCATTTGCCTCAGGCGCTACCTGAAATACGACAGCGGGATGTTACCGACAGACCTCTACGAGCCATCAGCATAACCCCTGTGGCGCGACCATCACCCGCTCGCTCGCTGAGGGATGCGCATCGCCCCTGGTTACCCCAAAATCGCCCGCATCACGGCTGCCGTGTCGCGCAGGTCGGGCAACAACACATCGGGCTGATGGGAGGCCAGCTCATCTAGCGTAAAGGGGCCGGTTGCCACCGCGACCGTGCGCGCGCCGAAGGCTTTGCCGCAGGCAACATCACGCGGCGTATCGCCGATGATCACCACATCGTCGGGGGTGAAATGCCGCTGATAGCGCGCAGCAGCGCGGGTCGCAGCGATCGGCGGCAGCGCCAGCCGGTCGATGTGATCGTCGCCGTAAGCGCCAGCCTCGATGTCGAGCCACGGCAACAGACCGGTACACTCCAGCTTGATGCGGGCCGCTGCCACCACATTCCCGGTCAATGGGGCCTGGTAAGCGTAATCGGTCAGCGCGCGCAAGGCTTCATTGACCCCGGCAAAGACGGTTGAACGGGCAATCAATGCCGCGCGCTGCGCATGCAACTCGGCGGTATACGCAGCAATGAACTCGCTTAGCCGGTGACGAATGGTCGTTTCATCGAACGACGGCAAACTCTCGCGCACAATCTGCCAGTCGGTTTTACCGGCATAAGAAGTGCGTTCGATGCGCACCTCCGGGCCAACAACCTGACGGAGCGCAGCCCGCATCGCGTTCGCGGCAATCCCGTCGGTCGAGAGCAATGTTCCGTCCACATCCCAAAGGATCAGATGTTTCTTCATAACGGCAACCATCCAGTGCAGGTCGAACAGGAGCGGCTAGCGAGACGCTTCTTCCAAGAGAGACGTAATCGTTAGCAGCAACTCGTCGAGATCGGTCGGTTTGGTGAGAAAGCGATCAAAGCCGGCGGCTATGGCCGCGCGCCGATCGCTCTCGCCGAGGCCGCTGAGGGCAATGGCCGGGCATTGGCGCAGCGCAGGACGAGCGCGCAATTGCTGGAGCAGCTCATATCCATCGCAATCTGGCAGGCGCAGATCGATCAAAAAGAGCGCGGGCAGAGTGATCGGCGCTGCCAGCGCCGCTGCCCCCGTTGGCGCGACCGTCACCTCAAACCCCTGCCCGCGCAGAAAGATTGCGAATAACTGCTGCATCAATGGGTTATCCTCGACAAGGACAATATGCATGCGCGCTCCTGCCTTATGTCATCAGGGATAGACGCCGCGGGTCTGGTTGGCGTTGGCTACCCGTTGCACCGCCAGCAGGTAGGCAGCGAGACGCAACGGTATGCGCCGTTGTTCAGCCATAGCATGCACCTGCTGAAACGCCCCCACAATAATCCGTTCGAGCTTCTCGTTAATATCCTGTTCGTCCCAAAAGAACTCTTGCAGCCCCTGCACCCACTCAAAGTACGAGACGATGACGCCACCCGCATTCGCCAGAATATCGGGCACAATCGGGATGCCGCGCTCAGCCAGAATCGCGTCAGCATCGGGCGTGGTCGGGCCATTTGCGCCTTCGACGATCAACCGTGCCCGGATGCGTTCGGCATTCTGAGCGGTGATCTGATTTTCCAGCGCTGCCGGAATCAACACATCACAATCCAGTTCGAGCAACTCGCTGCCGCTGATACGCTCAACCCCAGGCGCCTGATAGCCCTCCAGCAGGTGAAATGGGTGCTGCGCGGCATACGCGCGCATGGCGGGAATATCGAGGCCGCGCGCGCAGTAGTAGCCGCCCGACGCATCGGCCACCCCGATCACCCGGCAGCCGAGCTGATGCAGCAGGGAAGCCGCCGTGCTCCCAACATTACCGAAACCCTGCACCACCACCCGCAACCCGGCCAGCGGCCAGTTGAGCACATGGGTCATCTCGCGCACCATCAGCATTACCCCCCGCCCGGTGGCTTCCACACGCCCCAACGAACCGCCAACGTTCACCGGTTTGCCGGTAATCACCGCCGGCACGGTATACCCGCGATGCATCGAGATAGTGTCCATGATCCATGCCATGGTTTGCGCGTTCGTGCCGACATCAGGCGCCGGAATATCCTTTTCGGGACCGAGCAAGATGCTGATTTCGGTCGCAAACCGGCGGGTCAGACGCTCAAGCTCGCCTGCCGAGAGTTGCCGCGGATCGACAATCACGCCACCTTTGGCGCCGCCGTAGGGAATATTCACCAGTGCGCATTTCCACGTCATCCACATGGCCAGCGCGCGCACCTCATCAATATCGACACTGGGATGGTAGCGAATCCCTCCCTTCACCGGGCCACGGCTCAGGTTGTGCTGAATGCGATACCCGGTAAAGACCCGCGTCGAGCCATCATCCATCTGGACCGGGAAGTTGACCGTCAATTCACGCTGCGGCACGCGCAGGATCGCGCGGATGTCGGTGGGCAAATCGAGCAGCTCAGCCGCCTGATCGAACTGCTGTTGGGCGACGTGAAACGGATTGATCTGGTGTGACGCCATTGTCATTTCCTCATCGTTGACAATCAATGCTTGATACTCCTTAATGCTCAGCAGGTGAGCGATTCAGATCTTTGCGCATATAGATCCAGCCACTCAGCCCGAAGAGCATTTTACCAAGTAGTGAATGACGCGCGCGCACTGGTTGAAAACCGAGCTGCTGATACAGCGCGCGCGCGCCGTGATTGGTTTCGCGCACATACAGGCCAAGATATTCGAGCGCGCGCAGCCGCGCATCCTGTTCAGCCCGCTGCAACAGCGCGCGCGCAACCCCGCGCCGCCGATACGCCGCAGCAACTGCCACATCGGCGATAAAGCCTTCACCGTACCCGATCTGGTGATCCAGCAACGAAAGCGCAAACAGGGAGCGGATCGCTCCCCATACGCCCAGCACCTCGAAAAACGCCGACTCGGCGATACTGGCGCTTTCGGTGAGGGCATCGCGCGTGCGCAGACTGATCGTCCCGATCACCGTGTCGGCGTATTCAGCCACCAGCATCCCGCGCAGGGCGCTTGCTCCCTGCCGTCGCCAGCTTGTGGCCAGCGCGCGCGCGCCCCGCTCATCATCACGGCCAAACGCCGCGCTAAAGGTGTCGGCAAAGGCCTCGCGATGCAACGCCACAATTGCATCGATGTCACTGAAACGAGCGGGACGGATAAGTAGATCGCCAGCCTCAAATGGAGTCGGTGCTGCGGCAGAAGCGTACATAGGTAGATCGGATTAGTGAGCCTTCAGCTCAGCCAGTTGTAGTTCGAGCCGACTGGCAATATCGCGATACATGTCGCCCCGCCGCTCAGCGAAAGCCAGCTTTCGTTGCAGAATGACGATATAGCCCAACGCCGCAAGCAACGCTACCAGCAATGTCCAGCGCATACAACCTCCTTTTGCCTGTTGACAGGGTTATTCTAGCGCGGGCTGGCAATCGCTTCAAGTTACGATTCACTCAGCCGACGATAGCGCTGACGCCAGGCATGGTAGATGGCAATACTGCCCGCAATCGCCGCATTGAGCGATCCGACCTGACCCACAATCGGCAACCGCACGAGAAAATCACATCGTTCGCGCACCAGGCGGGCCATACCGGCGCCTTCGGAGCCGATCACCAGCCCCAACGGCAAATCGAGATCAACGGCATCGATGTCCTGCGCCTGTTCGTCTTGCTCCAGCCCAACCGCCCAGATCCCGGCGCGTTGCAGTTCCTCGATCGTCTGCGCAAGATTGGTGACCATCGCCACGCGCAGATGCTCGACAGCGCCGCTGCTCGCATTAACCACGGCAGGCGTGATCTCGGCAGCGCGCCGCCCAGGAATGACAATGCCGTGACAGCCAACCGCTTCGGCGGTGCGCAGCAACGTGCCGACGTTTTGCGGGTCTTGCAGATGATCGAGCAGCAGCAGCAATGCAGCCTCACGCCGTTCCTCGGCGGCCTGCAGGCAGGTTTCCAGCTCAACGTAAGGGTAGGGGCCTGTCTCCAGCGCTACACCCTGATGATTGACATCACGCAATTGCCGGTCGAGTGTCTGGCGCTCGATCCGCTCAACCGGAATGCCGGCCTGTTCAGCCAGGCGAACAATCTCGGCAATGATGCCGCTTTCCTGCACACTGCGCGACACAAGCAAACGGCGCAACGTCCGGCGGCGAGCGCGGAGAGCCTCGCGCACCGCGTTGCGCCCGTAGAGCACCTCGGTTGTCATATTCTGCTCACTTCAATCCATTCATCGGCCAGCGCGCCGATGAAGACCACATCGATTACAGACCAAAGGCGTCTTTGATCCGCCCAAACAGGCCATCGTCACGATGATCGTCGCCATCGCTGGCAAAGGTCTGCGCCAGCTCCTGGAAGAGACGACGCTGCTGATCGGTCAGTTTGGTCGGAATATCGACTCGAATGATGACCACCTGATCGCCCCGGCCCTGCTGACGCAGGAACGGCACCCCCTTCCCGCGCAGCCGGAAGGTCTGGCCGTGCTGAGTGCCCGGCGGCAACCGCAGCTTCTCGGTGCCTTCGAGGGTTGGCACGCTCACCTCGCCGCCGAGCGCAGCCTGCGCCACGTTCACAGTCAGGTTGAGAATCACATCATTGCCATCGCGCTCGAAGATGGGGTGCGGCTGCACATCGAGCGCCACGTAGAGATTGCCGGGCGGGCCGCCGCGCGGTCCGGCTTCACCCTCGCCACTGATGCGAATCTGCTGCGATCCGTCAACGCCTGCCGGCACGCGCACGGTAATCTTGCGCGTTTGGCGCACGCGGCCATCGCCGCGACACTCGCGGCAAGGAATTGGAATGACGTAGCCAGTGCCGCCGCAGGTGTCGCAGGTGGTAACCGTCACCATATTGAAGATCGGGGCGCGCTGCCGGATCTCGCCGGCGCCGCCACAACGCGGACAACGGGTTGGTTCAGTGCCCGGTTCCGCGCCCGATCCCTGACACGAGGGGCACGTCTCCAGACGCCGAAACTCAATCTCCTTCTCGGTGCCAAACACCGCTTCTTCAAAGGTCAGGCGCAGGGTATAGCGCAAATCCGCGCCGCGGAGCGGACCGCGCGCGCTGCGCCCCACGCCGGCGCCGCCAAAGAAGGCATCGAAGATCGTGCTGAAGGGATCTACTCCACTAAACGGATCAACCCCAACTCCACCGAAGCCGGGAGGGTTGTGGCCGAAGCGATCGTACATCGCCCGTTTCTGTTCATCGGAGAGCACCTCGTAAGCCTCGTTGATCTCCTTGAACTTCGACTCGGCCTCTGGCGATTTATTCACATCGGGGTGATACTGGCGCGCGAGCCGGCGAAACGCTTTTTTGATCTCGTCGGGCGTTGCGCTGCGGCTCACGCCAAGCACCTCGTAGTAATCACGTTTGCCACCCGTTGTCATACGGTTCCCTCATCGCGCGCTGCGCGCAATGCAATCTCCTGGCTCGATTGACACGCGGCGCCGGTTCGTAGCCATCACGCCTGTCGATGTAATGAACCTGCCACGTCCGCGCGTAGCCTTGATGACTGACATCCGCAAGCGCCCACTTGCAACCAGACAGTGACAGCGCAAGGGGCGCAATGGTCATCCGCATTCGGCGTAACTACAGCTTCGTATCGCCTGTGTCAGCGCTGACGTCGCTATCAGTGGCGGTCGCCACCGGCGTGATGTGTTGCAGCGCTACGGCCAGTTCCGCAATGCGATTCCGAATCGTCTGCTCGTCGTCTTCGCTCATGACAGCGCGCAACGCGCTCATCTTCTCTTCGACCTCGCTGCGCACTGCCGGATCGAGCGTCTCGCCAGCCTCACGCAGCGCCTTTTCCGCAGTATACAGCGTCGTATCAGCCTGATTGCGCGCCGCAATCAACTCGCGCCGCTTGCGATCCTCCTCGGCGTGCAACTCAGCATCGCGCACCATCTGCTCGATCTCTTCGGGCGACAACCCTGATGAGGCCGTGATCGTAATTCGCTGCTCCTTGCCGGTAGCCTTGTCGCGGGCGCTGACGCTGACAATCCCGTTGGCATCAATATCGAAGGTCACTTCAATCTGAGGCACACCGCGCGGCGCGGGCGGAATGCCCGACAGCTCAAACCGGCCCAGGCTCTTGTTGAAGCGGGCCTCAGCCCGCTCACCCTGCAAGACGTGGATCTCAACACTCGACTGATTATCGCTGGCCGTCGAGAAGACCTGACTCTTGCGGGTAGGAATGGTGGTATTGCGCTCAATCAATGGCGTCATCACCCCGCCCAACGTCTCGATGCCGAGGGTGAGCGGCGTAACGTCGAGCAACAGAACATCTTTCACTTCACCGCCCAGCACACCGGCCTGGATCGCCGCTCCGATTGCCACCACCTCATCGGGATTAACGCTGCGGTTCGGTTCTTTGCCAAAGAAGTTGCGCACAGCGGCCTGAATCGCCGGCATGCGGGTCTGACCGCCAACCAGAATGATCTCATCGATCTGTTGCGGCTGGAGACCGGCATCGCGCAGCGCCTGACGAACCGGCCCCATGCTGCGCTCGATCAGATCGGCGCAGAGCTGTTCGAGACGGGCGCGGGTTAGCGTCGCCACCAGGTGTTTCGGCCCACTTGAATCGGCAGTGATGAACGGCAGGCTGATCTCGGTCTGCATCAGCGTGCTCAGTTCCATCTTGGCCTTCTCTGCCGCTTCCTTCAGCCGCTGGAGCGCCACCCGGTCGGCGCGCAGATCGATCCCGTGCTCTTTCTGGAACTCATCGGCGAGCCAGTCAATGATGCGCTGATCGAAATCATCGCCGCCAAGATGGGTGTCGCCGCTGGTTGCTTTGACCTCGACCACTCCGTCGCTCAGTTCAAGAATGCTGACATCGAAGGTGCCGCCGCCCATGTCGTACAACACCACGACCTCGTCTTGTCCCTTTTTGTCGAGGCCATAGGCCAGTGCGCTAGCGGTTGGCTCATTCACGATCCGCAGCACCTCCAGCCCGGCAATCTTGCCGGCATCTTTAGTCGCCTGGCGCTGACTATCATTAAAGTAAGCGGGCACCGTAATCACCGCCTGGGTCACCGGCTCGCCCAGATACGCCTCGGCATCAGCCTTCAGCTTTTGCAGCACCATGGCCGAAATCTCCGGCGGCGCATACTCGCGCCCGGCCATGAGCACGCGCACATCGCCGTTCGGCGCTGCCGTGAGCTTGTAAGGAACCAGCTCCATATCGCGCTGCACCGACGGCTCGTTAAACTTGCGCCCGATAAAACGCTTCACGGAAAAGATGGTATTTTCAGGGTTGGTGACCGCCTGACGGCGCGCCACCTGCCCGACGATCCGCTCGCCAGACTTGTTGATTGCCACCACCGAGGGTGTCAACCGCGATCCCTCGGCGTTGGGGATCACCACGACATCGCCACCTTCAACCACTGCCACTACCGAGTTGGTAGTGCCAAGATCGATCCCGATCACTTTCGGCATGGAAACGCCACCTTTACTTTACTACTGGCTCACGAGCAGATTAGCCGCGCCCAACTTTGACCATACTGGGACGAATCACCCGATCGTGCAGCATGTAGCCTCGCTGCAATTCGGCGATAATCTTCCCTTCCTGACCCTCAGCATCTTCATAGATAACCGCTTCGTGCAGGTTGGGATCAAAATCACACCCCAGCGCCTCAATTGGCTTGACGCCTTCGCTTTCCAGGATCGTGCGCAGTTTTTGGGCAATCAGTTGCGTTCCCTGCCACCATGGCGTCTCGGCGATGTCGGGCGGAATGTTGGCAATGGCTCGCTCGAAATCATCAAGCACAGGCAACAGCTTCAGAATGAGCGCCGCGCCTGCGTTGCGGATCAACTCGGCGCGTTCGGTATCGGTGCGGCGCTTAAAGTTGCGATAATCGGCCACTGCGCGCATCCACTGATCCTTATACTCAGCAGCCTGCGCTTCAGCCTGGGCCAGACGAGCTTGCAGATCGGCGATTACCGCCGCCGGGTCATCCGTCGTTGTCTGCGCTGCCTGCTCCTGCTCCGCCTCAGTTGCAACCGATTCGGTTTCAGTAGGCGCCGGTTTGACTTCTTCAGTGTTCGACATACGATATCCTCACATTGACATGAAATGACACCCAGAAGTTAATGTTATTGATCAAGGTCGGCTTCATCACGCCGCGGCGAACGCGCATCGGCGTTATACAGCTCAGCCAACAGATTGCTCATCAATGACGCGATGTAACGCACCGTTGAAATCGAGCGCGGGTAGGCCATGCGGGTCGGCCCAATCACGCCCAGCACGCCGGCAATGGCGCCCTCGACGCCGTAGCGGGCCAGAATGACGCTATAGTCACGCATGGCATCCTCGCCGTGTTCACCGCCAATCACCACCTGCACCCCACCAGAAGCCAGCGCCTGGGGAATGAGTGGACCAAGACCGCGGCCACTCTTCAGGATTTCCAGCGTGCGACGCAAGCGCTCGATCGCCCGTTCTGCATCTTCGCGCCCGCTGGCGCTCGAGAATTCGGGCTGGCTGAGCATCTCCAGCAACCCATCTGAATAAATCTGCTCTTGCGCCTGCTCTTCAAACGCCGTCATCGCCCGGATCACCAGCTCGACCAGCGTCTGCTCGAAATCGCTCAGCGGTATGCCGTTATAGATCGCGGTTGCCGCCAGCTCTTCAGCTCGACTGAGCGTTGCTTCAGCCAGCAGATCGCTCACGATCCCGGCAGACCGGCGGAGATCGTCGGGCGCGCGACCCGGTTCGACCGGCAGGGTCTGCTGCTTGATGATCCCGCCGTGAAACACCATCACCGCCAGCGCCATCGTTTCGTGGATGGAGATGAGTTCGAGGCTTTTGAAGCGCAATTGCTCAGCGCGCGGCGCTGTCGCAACCGAAGCGTTGTGAGCAGTGCGCGCCAGCACGGCACAGGCCAACTGCACCCACTGATCGAGTTCGCCGCGCACCTGATAAAACTGGTGGCGGATCATGCGCTGCTCGGCAGGTGACAGAGTGCTGCGCTCCATCAGATTTTCGACGAAAAAGCGGTAGCCGGCATCGGTCGGAATTCGCCCACCCGACGTGTGTGGATGGGTCAGAAAACCGAGTTCTTCGAGCGCGGCCATGTCGTTGCGCACCGTCGCTGGCGATACAGGCAGTCGATACTTGCGCACCAGCATTTCAGAAGCGACAGGCGTGGCTGTATCGACAAACTCCTGAATGACCAGCTTGAGAATTGTCTGCCGACGTTCGGTCAGAGGTCCGCTCATCGCTGTATCCTGCCTCGCTGGTCGGTGATTAGCACTCGTGAGGCAAGAGTGCTAAGGCAACTAACGTAAAAGGGTGGCGTGCATCTGATGCACGCCGGTACAAAGTATAGCACAACTTGGGAAGGTTGTCATGTAGGAGATCGGGTCTATTCGTGATTGTGGAGGCGAAACGGCAACAGTCGGCCAGACACGGCGGGCGGATCATCAGGCAGGATGCGGCTGCTCGCTGCGCCCGCCCATGCCATTGACGCCATTGACCGCTATGCCATCCCCGTCGCCGCGATTCCCGCGCAGCGAATGGCAGTCTTGCCGGATCATCATCGCAAACCACCGTCGGCAGCGACGCAACCTCTACCGCCGGCTCGTCCCGCTGACTCGCAACGCTCCCCATCCTGGTACAATGTTGAATGCAAAGATTCAGGTATCAGCCCTGCTGAAGCGGCATCTGGCTCACCTGCATGCCTGGAAGAAAGAACTTGGCCCTGTTATGAGCGCGCCATCATATCGCCAACTCCTGGGTCGTCGGCTCAGCGCCGTACCATATTATCAGATTCTGCTGGCCGAACCCGATCGGCTCCACCTGCAATCACACCCACAGGCCAACCGCAGCGCTGCCGCAACACCGTTCATCGTTGGCGGACTGATGATGCTGATCGCCCTCGTCATCCTGTTCAGCGGCGCGCTCGCCTCACTGCAAGGTCTGGGTTTCGCTACCGCCGGCCTGAGCGCAGCCATCGCCGGCCTGATCGGCGGATTGGGCATTCAGCGTCTGATTGGCGGATACGCAACCGCCACTACCAGCAACGAGATCATGCTTGATGGCGAGACATTTACAATGCGCCAGACCAGCCGGATCGGGCGTCCCCGCGAGCAGCGGCTGGCGCGCGACGCGATCACCGGCTTGCGCCTCCGTCCTTACCGAATCGTGACCGGCGGTCTGGTGCGCCGTCTGCAACCCGTGTTGGCGCTGGAAATGCTGGTCGGTGATGAGGTCTGGATCATCGATAGCGCTGCTGTGCCAGCCGAATTGCAACCGCTGGTCAATGCGCTGGCGCTGGCGCTCGGCACGTCGGTAGAGAGGGCTGCGCCAGCTTCACCCACACCGACGAATGCTTGATATACGCTCACAGCTATCCTTCCCCTCAGCACGCAGAAGACAACGCGCATCCGCCAGCAAGCGATCGAGGGGCGATTGCATGACAAACGCGCGCATTCCACCAGGGTCATGCTCGCCTTCCGCCGCGCTCTCGATCACTCCTTATGGCCCGCGCGACCCCAGCGGCTGAGCAGGGGGGGATGGTCAATGAGCGAGCATGCGAGCGGAATATCCCGGCACCCTTCAGGTTCATTGCGCGCTCAAGCAGGGGATTGTTGCGGCGCTAGCGCGCCCGCGCGATACCCCCCTTTTACGGTGACCGAGAGGGATGGATAATGCGTGAAGGTATTATGCCAACGTAGCGCCAGCGCGCGCTTCCCAGCGCGGCGCGCAGCAACGGAAGAGCAACGAGCGGCCATGGATGGCGGTGGGGTACGCTGTCATTCCGCACCCCTGACCACGCTCCTGCGCCGCGCGCAATGCGCACTGCATGCCGGGCCAGCACAGCGCCTGCGGAGCGGGAGGCCGATGAGCAGCGCTGCGCGCGCAACCGCTAGCCTTCCCGCCCACACCTGATCGTTCGGGGCGGAGCGGGTTTCCATGGCTGTCCAAGACGTGACTATCGATCGAAAGCTGGTATCACAAAGCAACCGGTGGCAGCGAGGAGACGTTCGCAAGCGCTTCAGCAAATCCGCAGCGACGTTGCCGGGCAACGTCGCTGCGGACTGCATTCAAGAAGCTATCGTCACATCAAACGCTATCAGGGTACGGTCGGCCCCTGCGGATAGTTAATCCCGGCTTCGACACCCCACTGGAACCAATTATTGACGAAATCGGGCATCGAGAAGAAGACCCCTAGCGCGCCGGTGATGCCGCACAGCCAGGCGAACCAGAACGCCCACAGGTGGATCGAGTAGGCATTGGCATTGAAGCCCATGCACCATCGCCAGAAGAGTTGTGCCCGCTCGGTGCCAGTGCCAGGCGCCTGAATCTCATTCCACTCCTCGTGAGCCGCATACTTCTCAAGCGCCCAGATCGTGCCTGCGTGCATCGCCAGCAGCAGGGTCGAACCGAGCAGGAAGAAGATCGAAAGCATGTGGAACGGATTGTAGTAGAAATTGCCGTACCGCACACTGACGTTATTCGTCCAGTCGAGCAGCGCCTTAATCCCGTGCGATGGCGCCTCCGACCAGTCACCCATCCAAACAGGACGGATGATGTAAATTACCAGATAGAGCGCAATCGCGCCGGTGAAGCCATACGCCAGATACGGCTTGATGCCGAGCGCTTTGGCGCGGGTATAGATATGCATGTACCAGGCGAAGATCGATACCGTCAGGAAGAAGGTTGCAATCAACCACCAGCCGCCTTCATTGAGCGGCGGGAAGCTCAGGCCGTAGCGCGACGACGGCGGATCGATCTGAAGCACGACAAAGTACTTCACGAACGCCACCGGGTTGTAGTTCACCTGGGCCAGCATCACGAACAGCCAGATGAACGTAAAGATACCGCCGGTGATGTAGGCCACCGCATTCCAGAAGCCGAGGTAGAACGGGCCGAGCTGGCTGTCAAACCCAAAGTTCTCAAGCAGCGGAATCTCAATCGGCTTGCCGATTCGACCGCGATCACGACCCAGTTCCAGATCGCCCGGCGTCATATTGATTGTCGCCATAGTCCTCAGCTCCTCTCTAGACGCCGCTCCAGAAGGGGAAGTTATTCCAGAAGTTCCAGAAGCTCACCCAGTCTTGCACCGGCCAGCCTGACAGCAGGATGCACAGATCCGCCGACAGGATGCCGCCGCAGGCAAAGATGTATCCCAGCCGGTGAACGCCTGCTTCACCGACCGAGTAGTACTGCACATCACGGAAGAAGACGTTCTCGATGTCGCCGCCTTCAGGGCCGCGGTACTGCGCCGCGCTTAGAATAAGCGAACCGTGACAGGCCAGCAGCCAGGTTGAGGCAAACAGACCCGTGATGCCGATGGCATGGAATGGATTGTAGAAGAAGTTATTGTACCGGTAGCCGAAATTAGACACCCAGTCGAGGTGGGGCATCACGCCCAGCACGAAACCTTCATGCCACATGCCGAGCGCAATCGGGCGGATAACCTGCAACACCAGCCAGGCTGAGAAGACAACGCCGAATGCAATCGGAATGTGGTAGCCCATGTTCAGCTTCATGCTGATGTCAACCTGCCGCATCATCCAGCCGAAGAACGCGATAGTGGCAAAGAGCACGGTCATCTGCCAGGCAAATCCCGGCTCGCCCGGCGCAGCGAAACCCAGCCCCAGCTCTGCGGGCGGCGGATCAATGCGACCAGCGAAGAAATTCTGCGGGATCGAATACGGCCCGTTCAGGATCGTCTCATTCACGTAGAAGTAGGTGCCGAAGATGATCCCGATCACCGACACGAAGCCCCAGAAGCCAACGTAGAACGGACCAACCCAGAAATCGAAGGGATCGTAGCGGAACAGCGCACTGAAGGTCGTGCGACCTTTGATCTTGTACTCCGGTTCAATCTCTTCGATCGTGCGCCCGCCCGGTACCCGTGTTGCCCGCGCACCTTCAACGACAGTAAATGAAAAGTCGGGAAAGCGGGGGTCTTTCGCTTTTGCTCTGCTCATAGCGACTCCCTCTGCTGACGGTTGGCGCGGCGACCGGCTTCACTTCGCGCCTCTCCACTGTCGGGTTGCGACAGTGTAATGATAAGCAAAATCTCGCGCCCTTTTCGGCCAGTATAATACGGTTAACAGGCATTGTCAAGCTGCAAGTGTCGTTATTTAATTAGGCATTCCAAAGCGAAAAAACCGGATCTCTGACCACTGAACACCTCTTGTCCTCCTCTTGCATATAGAACAAGAAGGAGCTGTGGTATACTGAGCGCGAGTGTACGCATTTTGGCAGACAGGATCGCTGATGCAATGAGCAGTCTGGCCGTTGTCATTCTGAACTATAACCGGGCCGATCTCCTGGCCGATTGTCTAACCTCAATCGCCGCAGCGCCAACCCGCTGTGCGCTGGCGGTCTGGGTCGTCGATAACGCTTCCAGCGATGGCAGCGCAGCCATGGTGCGCGAACGCTTCCCGTGGGTGCATCTGATTGAAAGCCCGGTCAACGGCGGTTTCTCTGCCGGCAACAATCTGGCTCTGCGCCAGATTCTGGCCTTGCCGGATCCGCCCGCCTATCTGTTGTTGCTGAACAACGATACGATTGTGCCGCCCGGCGCGCTCGACGGCATGGTTGATTATCTTGAGGGTCATCCAGCGGTCGGCGCGGTCGGGCCGAAGCTGCTCTTGCCCGATGGTTCGCTCGATCTGGCCTGCCGCCGCAGCTTTCCCACCCCGACGATCGCGTTCTATCGGCTGTTCGGTCTGGCACGCCTCTTCCCGCGCAGTCGTCGCTTCGCGGCTTACAATCTGACCTATCTCGACCCCGATCAGGAAACGGAAGTCGACTCGGTGGTCGGCGCATGTATGATGGTGCGCACCAGCGTCGCGCGCGAGGTTGGCTTGCTCGACGAGGCGTTCTTTATGTATGGCGAAGATCTCGATTGGGCGTACCGCATCAAACAGTATGGCTGGAAGATCGTCTACTATCCGACAGTGACGGTGTATCATTACAAACGGGCTGCATCAAGCCGGCGTCCAATCCCCTCGATCCGGGCCTTCTATGATGCGATGCGCCTGTTCCATCGCAAACACTACGCTGCGACGACGCCAGCCCCCTTGAATAACCTGATCGAGCTTGGTATCACGATAAAGGAGCTGTGGGCACTTGGCCGCAATCTCCTCCTCCCACCCAACGCGCACCGCGTCGGTTAGACCACGCGCTCTGTTGCGACCTCGCGCATGGCGGGCGCTGCTCCGCCTGCTGCTCGTTGTGATCGATGTGGTGACGCTCAATATTGCTGCGCAGATTGCGTATGCGCTCGGCGCCGAGTCGCTGGCTGCCGCTGGCTTTCGCATACCTGCCGATCCGCTGACCCCGGTCCGCCTGGTGGTGCTGGGCAGTATCACGGCTGTGCTTGTCTTTGCCAGCCATGGCCTGTACGAGATGAAGCGAGGCGCCTCACGCCTTGATGAAGCAGTCAAGGTGGTCACCGCCGTCTCGTTTACGATGGTGCTCGTGATCTTCAGCAATGCGTTGATCGGCGAGTTCGGCGGTGAAGAGATGCCCTGGACGCGCGACATTCTCTTCCAGGGCTGGTTGCTCGCAGTCGGCGCTAACCTGACCGGTCGCATGCTGCACCGCGGCCTGGTGTTCTGGTTGCGTCGGCTTGGCATTGACACCCGCCGCGTCCTCATCGTGGGAGCGCGCGAGCCGGGGCGTCTGGTCTGGAATACGATTCGGCGTCGTCCAGAACTTGGCTATCAGGTGCAGGGGTTTTTGTCAGATACCGTCCCGATCGGCGAGCTGGTTGATGGCCTGCCGGTGCTCGGACGCTCAGCCCATATCCGCCGGGTGATCCGGGCGACCCGCGCCGATGAGGTGATCATTGCGCTGTCGGGGCGCTCGCCGCAGGATCTGGTTGAGGTGATCGCGCTGGCCGAAGATGAGACAGTAGCGATCAAGGTCTACCCTGATACGTTTCAACTGATCACCAACAACGAGGTTTCGATCGGCGATCTGCGCGATTTGCCCCTGGTGAGCGTGAAGAATGCCGCGCTTGATAACCCCTGGAATCAGGCGCTGAAGCGCGGTCTTGATCTGGTGGTGGCATCGGGCGTACTGCTCTTTGCCGCGCCGGTGATGCTGTTGATCGCGCTGGCGATCCGTCTCGAGTCACGCGGGCCGGTCTTTTTTCTGCAAGAGCGAGTCGGCCTTGATGGTCAGCCGTTCTGGATGATTAAGTTTCGCACCATGCGGCCTGACGCTGAACAATTAGGCACCTGGACGGTGCAGAACGATCCGCGCGTGACCCGCGTTGGCCGATTTTTGCGTCGCACCAGTCTTGATGAATTGCCTCAGTTGATCAATGTCTTGATCGGCGAGATGTCGATTGTGGGGCCGCGTCCAGAACAGGCCCGCTGGGTTGAGCAGTTCCGCCAGCAGATTCCACGCTATATGCGTCGCCATAAAGAGAAGGCCGGCCTGACCGGCTGGGCCCAGGTTAATGGCCTGCGCGGCGATACCAGTATCGAAGAACGCACCCGCTACGACCTCTACTATATCGAGAACTGGTCACTCCTGTTTGACATCAAGATTATTCTGCGCACGATCATCAACTTCCTGACCGGGCGGCAAGAGAATGCGTACTGATGACCGGCTTCGCCGCTTGCCGCGAAGCTGTCGCGCCGGGAACCAGCCTGCTCCGGCGGCGCCGGCATCGGCAATGTCCAGGCGGGCTAACCGCCTGCCGACCCCTTACAGAACTCCAGCAAGAACGCGGAACTCTCAATGCCATCCTTGCAGCAGTACCGGCATATCGTCTGGACATCGATCCGGGTCTGGACATCCTGCGCAAGCGACAGTGGCAATCTCAGGCAAGCTGTGGTATCATTATGACAATAGTTTCCCCCATAAGCGTGTAGCCCTGTTGCCAGCGCGCGAGGTTAAGATCCTCGATGGAGGAGGAGTGCGATGCAAGTAAACGCCCGTGATGCCGCCGCCCATGCCCGTCGGCTTGGCTACCAGGTTCTAGAAGCTGAACAACTACGCTCTACCCGCTGTTTGCTGGTATTAATTGAACCGGGGCGTGAACCGTTTGCAGTGATGGCGCAGCGCCGACATCTGATCACGGCTGCCGATGTGCAAGACTTTGCCGAAATGCTCTTTCTGCGCCGCCTTGCGCGTGGCATGCTGATCGCGGTCGAAGGTAGTTTTAGCAAGGAAGCGCAGCGCACGGCAGGTGAATTGCGCCACGCGACAATAACGTTAGCTACTGAATTGCCTGCGGCCAGCGCAGCGCTCAATCCCAGCCTGCGCCCGATTACCGATGCGAACTAACCCGACAAGGCTCTGCGATCAAGTATCGACTGAGGGGTGGCTTTTTCAGACGCTGCGCGACGTTGCTCGTCAACGCACACCCACCACGCCTACGAGCTATTGATGCTATCACGATACTGCAATCGTTGTCGTAGCGATCTTGCAGCATGATGTCGCCACGGTTATCATAGAAAACCAGATTGTTGTCCAGTGCGGGCTGTCGCCAGACGGCCCGTGTTTGTTGGCGTATGCGCGCTGCTCTGAACAGGCCGCAGACTATTGGTCACGAAGCGATATGGTACAATACAGGCATGACGGAACAACTGCTGCCGGCAGCGCAAACGCCGCATGATCTCGATTTTATCAGTCACAGTCCGGCGCAAACCGAACGGATCGGCGCCCGGCTTGGATCATTGCTGCGCGCCGGTGATGTTGTTTTGCTTTCAGGGCCGCTCGGCGCCGGCAAAACGCATCTCATCAAAGGCATCGCGCGCGGCCTCGGCTATGATGGTCTTGTCACCAGTCCAACCTTCGTGCTGATCAACGAGTATCAGGCTGACCGGGCGCGTGGCTCATTGACGATCTATCACGTCGATCTCTATCGGGTCACGGCGATTGATGAATTGGCAACGATCGGTCTTGATGAACTCTGGTTTAGTGATGGCATCTGCCTGATTGAGTGGCCCGAACGGGCTGGGCAGGCAATCCCAGACGAGCATCTCCAGATCACGATTAGCTACGTGAGCGAGACGAAACGGCAATTGCGCATGCGCCCCCATGGTGAACGGTACCGCGCGCTGCTGCAAACCTTCAAGGAGGCAACGTTCGGCTGATGTTGCTGGCGATTGACACTGCTACTTCGTTGACCGGCCTCGCCCTGTACGGCCCCCACGGCCCGTTAGCCGAGAGCGTGTGGGAATCGGGGCGCAACCATACGGCGCATCTTTTGCCGCAGATCGATGCGCTGCTGCGCTATGCGCGGGCAACCCCGGCAGATGTGACCGCGATTGCGGTTGGTCTGGGGCCGGGAAGCTGGAGCGGGTTGCGCGTCGGGTTGAGCATGGCCAAAGGAATGGCGCTGGCCGGCAATCTGCCCCTGATCGGGATTGCGACCCTCGATGCGCTGGCCTACCAGTACCTGCCAACGACCTTGCCGGTGTACCCGCTGATCCGGTTGGGCCGAGAGCGCTACGCGACGGCACCATTCGCCGCGCGGGATCGGCTGGAACGGCTTGGCCCGGATCGCAATCTGACGCTGGCGGAGTTGTGCGCCGAGGTGCAGGGCCGGGCGCTCTTCTGCGGCGATCTCGATGCGGCGACGATCGCCGGTTTGCAGCGAGGCCTGGGCGATCGCGCGGTCATCCCCGCGCCGGCAGCGCGTCTGCGCCGACCGGCGTTCCTCGCCGAGCTGGCCTGGCAACGCCATCTGGAACGACAGGCAGACGATCTGGCCACGCTCGAACCGATCTATCTCGGTGAACCGGTGCGCGCGCCCGCTGCCGGTCAGCGCGCGTCATCCTGAGACACTGTCGGGGGGAAACGATGTCGGCTCTGCGTCGTTTTGAACAATTCATGGAACGGATGGTTGAAGGCTCGGTCGCGCGCATCTTCCGCAGCCCGATCCAGCCGGTTGAAATTGCCCGCCGGCTCGAAAAGGCGCTGGAAAGCAATCAGAAGATGAGCGTCAACAAGCGGATCATCGTTCCTACCCTCTACCGCGCCTATCTCCATCCGCAGGATTTTGCCGTCTTCCAGCCGATTCGCCAGCAGCTCGAACAGGAAATGGCTGCCTACCTGAGCGAACTGGCGGCGGAACGCAACTTCACCATGCTCGCCGCGCCACGCGTGATCCTGGCGGAAGATCCCGCTGTGCCCCGCCGATCGATCCAGGTGGTGGCTGAGATGAGCGACGATCAGAGCGATCAGCCCAATATGACGATGATCATGCAGACCGATCCCGGCAGCGGTCGATCCTCTGGAGCAGTGCTGCTGCTCAACCACGGCCACGATCCGCAGGCGCTCCCAATTGCGACCACAACGGTCACGATTGGGCGCGGCCTCGATAACGATATTATTCTGGAAGACACGCGCGTGTCGCGCAAGCATGCCCAGTTGCGCTACCGTCAACGCCGTTTCTGGCTGATCGATCTGGGCAGCACCAACGGCACCTTCGTTAATGGCGAACGAATCGCCGAACGCGCATTGCGCGATGGCGATATCGTGTCATTGGGTGGGCTTGAACTGGTCTTCCGCGAGGGCTGATCGATGTTTTTCGATATTGCCAGCGTCTCGATCGGCGTCATTCTGCTCTTGCTCCGCGTTGCCGCCGTCTTTCTGCTCTACTTTTTTCTCTGGCAGGTTGTGCAGGTGATTGCGCGCAACATCACCCAGCTCCCCACGCCTGCCACTATCTCCAACCCTTACGGCCAACTGGTAGTCACCAGTTCTGGTCAGAGCGGGGTAGCCGTAGGCAAGATCTTCCCGCTCAACCCGGTGACACTCATTGGTCGCAGTCCTCACTGCGACATTGTCTTGAGCGACTCCTTCCTCTCAGGTGAGCATGCCCGGCTGGAACGACGAGGGCAGGTATGGATGTTGACCGATCTGAACAGCACCAACGGCACCTTCCTCAATGGCTTCGAGGTCAGCGGGCCAACCGAAGTTCACCACGGCGATCTGATTCGGGTAGGGCGGGTTGAGCTGCGCCTTGAGGAAGCGCCGGCCTGATGACTATGCCATTCCGTCGGCAACCAGAGGGCGATGCTCATCCGCCAGCGCAATCGCGGCCTGGTCGCGCCACAAACGCGCGACGTTCACCAACGTCGCGCAAGCGGGCGCTCGCGCGCCCGCAGCAATCCTCTGCGTTAGCGGGAGCCATGCCTCATCAGCCCGCGCCACGCGCTCTGGCGCAGGTATTCATACCAACTTTAGGTGTCCAATCATCTTCAGATCAGCGCGCGGCGCTTCCCGCACTCCCGTGCCATCCTGCTGTCTGGTCAGGAGCGCGTGGCGCCGTCCCGA
>FWPU01002136.1_pt1 | contig 56170 bp, 42 predicted proteins | sample 2228361 | NCBI WGS metagenome assembly FWPU01 (sample SAMEA103939777, study PRJEB20133) | metagenome | reverse complement strand
GACCAGGTCGGGTCCTGGGCATACTGGGAGGTGTTGGTGAAGTAGACGGTGAGCGACACCGGCCCGGAGGTCGGGCTGTAGTCGAAGGAGGCCAGCGGAAGCGGGTTGACGGTGACCGTGCCGGTCGTGGAGGCAGTCTGGGAGATGTTGTCTACCGTGAGGGTGACCTCATAGATGCCGGCCAAGGGGTAGGTATGCGTCGGGTTCTGCAACGTCGAGGTCACACCATCCCCAAAGTCCCACAGCCAGGAGACGATAGGCGGGTTGCCCTGGCTCCGGTCGGTGAAAGACACCTCCAGCGGCGCGCAGCCCTCGGTGGGATCGGCCGTGAAGTCGGCCACCAGGTAGTAAGTGGGGAAGACCTCTACCTGGGCCGTGGCCGTGTCCGTCCCGCATCCGTAGGGGCTGGTAACGGTCAGCACCACCGTGTAGGTGCCGGGCAGGGTGTAGGTGTGAGAGACCGTGTCGCCGGCCCCGTACGTGCCGTCGCCAAAGGACCAGGTCGGGTCCTGGGCATACTGGGAGGTGTTGGTGAAGTAGACGGTGAGCGACACCGGCCCGGAGGTCGGGCTGTAGTTGAAGGAGGCCAGCGGAAGCGGGTTGACGGTGACCGTGCCGGTCACCGAGTCGGAGCCTTCGGAGTTGGTGACCACCAGGGTGACGACAAAGTCGCCGGCCGAGGCGTAGAGGTGGGTCGGGTTCTGGAGGTTGGAGGTGCCGCCGTCGCCAAAGTCCCAGAACCATTCCGTTACCGGCGGGGTGGCCTGGCTGGTGTCGGTAAAGTACATCGTCTCGCCCAGGCAGACCGGGCTGTTGGACTCGAAGGAAGCCACCGGCGGGCCGGCCAGCGTGCAGGCAAAGGGGAAGTACTCCGGCTGCGGGAAGGGCGGGCTATCCGAACCGGAACGGCCGCCTACAACGAGCAGGGCGGGCATCAGGTCGGTGGAGTCATCCGGCGTGCAAAGCGGGATAAAGACGCCGGCGTGGTTGCGGCGAGCGATGTTCAGGTCGGAGAAGCCTTGGTTCCAGGCGTTCGCGGCCACGTCATACTCCATCGCCTCGATCGTCTCGGCCGGCCAGTCTCCGCCACCGGCGGTCCAGATCTTGCCCGCCGGGATGTTCAACCCCAGCGTATCCACATCCAGCCCAAAGGCCCGTCCCTGGGAGAGGGCCACCGGCATCGAGGCCTGCGCCTGCCACCCGGCGGCCGGGTTGGTGAGGTCCAGCCGCTCGACTACATTGGTCGGCACCAGGTCGGTTCCGGTGTACTGGTAGTCCCCGCCGATGGCGTAGATATAGTTCCCCTGCACGGCGCCGAAGATATAGCCACGGGCGATGCTCAGGTTGGCCGTGGTGACCCGCTGCCAGCGGCTTCCGGCCGACCGGGTCGGGTCATACTCCCAGGTCTGGTTGGAGAAGTAAGGCGCGGCGTTGCTCTCCCAGGCGCCGAAACAGTAGATCTTGCTCTGGTCAGGCGTGTTCACACAGGCTCCCGGGATGGTTCCGTAACCGCCGATCTGGACCGGCCAGGGGTCGGTGCCGACGATGCCCACCTGGCCGGTGCGCGGATAGTAGCGCTGGACGTAGTTGATGTAACTGGCACTTTCGGCATCGTAACCGGCGACGATGTAGATGGCCGGGCCAGAGTTGGCGCAGTTCTCGTCGCAGAGGATATTGGCGGTATAGTTCGAGACATCCTCGTATACGTCGTGGCCGGTATCCGACCAGGCCTGAGTCACCGGGTCAAAACGCCAGATGGAGGGGTCCTCGGTTGTGGAGCCGGTGCGGCCACCCGGGCAGTAGACCTTCTGGTTATAGGCCGAAGGGCCGGTGCCGTCGTCGTACCAGACGCAGTCGAGGCGGGTATAGTCAAAGGGGTTGTCCGGCAGAAGCGTCCACTGCCCCTGCCACTCCAGGTAAAAGTCCTGCACCGTCCAGGTGTCGGTGACGATCTCCACGTCCTGGACGGTCTGGGGGGCGTAGCCGGCCTTGGAGGCGGTGACGTCGTAGATGCCCGGGATGAGACTCATGGTGTAGTAGCCGTTGGGGTCGGTGACGGCCATAATGGCCCCGCCAGGAACGGCGGTCACCGAAGCGCCCTCGATGGGGTTGTTAGTAGCGGCATCGCGGACGTAGCCATGCAGGTAGCCGAATTCCAGGGTGCCGCAGCCATACATACCGGCCTGGTAGACATTCAGGTAGCCGTAGCCGTAGGTGTAGTTGCCCTCGCCATCGGGGGGCGCGCCGCAGTTCCCGGCCGGCGGGGTGCCGGCGTTGTCTTGGAGGAACTCAAAGGTCAGGTCGATCTGCCCGATGAGGCTTGGGTTACACGACCAGAGGAGCGCCACCGCCCCGGCCGAGTGCGGGCTGGCCATCGAGGTGCCGGAGTAGCCGCAGGACCAAGAGTTCGTGGGTATCGAGGAGCAAATGTTCACCCCAGGGGCGGAGATGTTCGGCTTGGTGTAGGGGTCGTGCCCAAAGCAGGAAGGCCCCCGGCTGGAGAAGGAGGCAATGTTGCCGGAGGAATCGTGCGCCGCCGAGCCGAACGACTCCTGATAGTCGCCGGGGCTGCCCAGGGTGTTGCAGGCAGAGCCCGAGTTGCCCGCCGAAAAGGCCGGGAAGGTCCCCGCCGCCCGCCAGGCCTGCACCTTGACCTGATACCAGGTATTGCAACCGGAGCCGCCCCAGGAGTTGTTGACCACGTGTGGGCGGTTGTTGGGGGCCCCGCCCGGGGCCAGAATCCAGTCGGCGCAGGTGTTCAGGGCATACTCGGAGCAGGAGGTGCTCTCGCAGCCTTTGCAGGCGATCCACTGGGCGTTGGGGGCCATGCCGGCCTGCCAGGTCAGGCCGGGGTCATCGTCGCCGACCATCGTGCCCATCACGTGGGTGCCGTGGCCGTTGTTGTCGCAGACCGTACCGCCGCAGACGTTGGAGGGGTCCAGCCAACAGGAGGGGTCGGTAGGGTTGGCCGGGCAGCGGTAGGCCTGGTCTAGAGCCGGGTGGTTCCACTGCACGCCGGTGTCAATATTGGAAACGACGATACCGTCCCCCTGGACGCCGAACTGTGTCCAGAAGTCGTCGGCCTGGGTGTAGCTAATGCCCCAGGCCAGGGCATTGGGACCATCGGGCACCGGCAGCACGGACTCATCTATGATCGGGTCAATGTAGAAGGTGCGGGGGGCACGGATGAAGGCGACCTCGGGGAGGTTGGTCAGGGCCTGGGCGGAGGAGAGGTCGCCGGCCCAGACGTAGAGTTCGTTGCCGGCGATAAAGGTCTGGTAGCGCAGGCCGTGGGCGTCCAAGAGGGCCTTGGCCCGGGCCTGGGAACGCCGGGCCGTCTCCGAAAGGGTATTGTAGACGAACCAGCCACGCTCCTGCCAGTTCATTTTGTAGGCCGGGGAGAGGTCGGCCTGCTCGGTAAAGCGGACGATGAAATCGGCCGTGCCCTCGGCCGCAAACTTGTCGAGCAGGGCCTGCTCGATCTTCTGGGAAGCATCGGGGCCCTGGGCCAGGGAGACGGGGATAACGGTGAGCGTGAGGACGAGGATTGTCAGGACGGCCAGGAACTTGCCGAAACGGTATCTGTTCATCTCAACCTCCTGAAAGATCCTTCCAACCTTTTACCGAATCCGCGGAATGTTCCCGATCGTTCACCTCCTTTCTGGGGAACGACGTCCGGCCAACCTCTTGGAAGGTACAGGACAAGACAACCACAAACAACGGGAGTGGCCTGCTCTTCGGTATCCCCATTGCGTCTGGTTGTCCATCGACCCGTACCTCCTCGCCAGAGCCCGGCTCGGTTCGGAGAAGCCTGAGGATTTCTCTCTCCAGAAGTATTTTATCATAGAAAGGGGGGCTTTGTCAAGAGGCATTTCCTCTCCGTTCCACTTGCGTTTCCCCGAAAACGGACTATAATCCAACCGTCTGATGGGGGAATGCGATGAGCCTTGCCCCCATTTTTACAGAACTGCGGGGAATTTTGCCCGGTGGATGTCACAAATGCCGAGGGAAAACATCCCTGTGCGGGCGGACGTGATGCCCTCAGGGACCTTGGGAAATGACCGAATCAATGGCGTCCCGATATACCATGAACCGGGCAATCGTTCCGGTGTCCGGGGGTAATCGGTAAGTTCTTGTGGGAGGCGGACTTGGAACGAGGACAGAAGGTGGGCTTGCCCATTGCCGGCCGGCTCCTCTGGACCATCCCGGCCGGCCTCTTTCTCCTGCATAGCCTCCTTTTTGCCTCCTGGCTCATCGACGACGCCGGAATCTCATTCGCCTATGCCCGCAGCCTGGCTTCCGGCTATGGGCTGGTTTCCCAGCCGGGTCAGATTCCGGTGGAGGGATATTCCAACTTTCTCTGGACCGCGTCCCTGTCCCCCTTCTTCGTTCTGGGTATCTTCTCCCCCCCTATCACCCCCAAGGTGCTGAGCATGACGCTGGTTCTGCTCTCTTTTCTGGTCCTCCACAACCTTCTCCTCCTTCTGGATCGGCGGGGAAAGGAAATGGCCGCCGTGGTCCTGACGTTTCTGGCCATCAATACCCCCTTTGTGGTCTGGACGACCTCCGGACTGGAGAACCCCCTGTACGTCCTTTTGCTCTGCCTTTTGTTGTTCTGCGCCCTTCGCAGCACCGTCCTGGGGGAGACGACGTTGCATGCCGGCCTGCTTTGTGGACTTTGGGCCGGCGGCCTGGCGCTGACGCGCCCGGACGGGGTGACCTTCCTTCCGGCCTTTCCCATCCTGCTCCTGGCACGGGCGCTGCGTCGGGAAGCGCCGTCGTCCCGGCTGTGGCCGGCCCTCGGCGCCTACCTGGGCCTTTTTACGGCGATCTACGGAGGCTTCCTGGCCTTTCGCTGGAGTTATTACCACGATTGGGTGCCGAACACCTACTATGCCAAGGGAGGACCTGCCCCGCAGGACTTTCTGAAGCTCATCTTGCTCCGGCCGGAGGCGCTTTCCAAGGCCCTCGATGGCCTCTATGCCGTGGCCGGCCCCTTCGGAGGATTAGCCCTCCTGGCCCTCGGGGTGATGACCGTGGTCCTGTTGACCTTTCGCCGCTTCCGAAGTGAACACCTGGCCCTGGCCGTTTTCCTGCTCCTGTCCCTGGCCGATTACATCCTTATGCCTGCCGATTGGCATGGGGAATTCCGTTATGCTACCCCCCTTGTGGTGCTCTTTTACCTGTATGCCGTGGCGCTCGCCATGGCCTGGATCCGCGGGCTACGGCGTCCCCCCGAGTTCAAAAAACGCCTGGCTTATGCCCTCCTGGCCGTATGCTGGGGCATCAGCCTTTTACAGTTTGGGGCCCGTTCGCTCCACTTTGCCCGGTCTCCCTCGGTCCCCTTTGCCGAGGTTGCCCACTTCGCCCATCGTTTCAACCGTTATGCCCAGGCCCTCGGTCTGGAAGAGGCCTCCGTCCTCCTTCCCGATGTGGGCGGCACCCTGTATTACAGCCGGCTTCGGGTCTATGACCTGGGCGGCCTGACTGACCGCACGGTTGCCCTGACCCTGCTCCACCGGCAGGACCTGGCAGCGTTTCACGACTATGTCTTCGATACCCTCCGCCCCACCTTTATCCATACCCACGGCCTTTGGGCCTACCTGACCCGTCTGGACGATGACCCTCGCTTTCGCCGCGACTATGCAGCGATCCGAGAGGAGGCCGACCCCTGGATCCGAAAAAAGTTCGGCCTGGAGATATACTCCGGAGATTACGTCCGCCGGGAATCCGTCGGGGAACGAATCGAGGAGTTGCGGAAACTGTGGCCATAAACTCCCGCCCGGGCTTTCCCTGGCCGGTGGACCGGTGGGAGGACGAGGACGACCGCGTGACACATCCAACGCACCACGAGACCTTTCACAGGGCGCAGGCTGCCATCTACGGCCACGGTTCGCCATCGCGTCCCAACCCGGCGAGCACACTTGCCGACGTGGTTACCCTGCCTGGAGCGAGCGGGGGGCCGCGTCCCCGAGATCCAGGCTGGCCAGCCACGAATCGGGCTACAAAGACACGAAAGGTAGGGCACACGACAAGAGTGTAACCAAAAACAGAAGAAAGGCAAACACAACTTGCGGGCCTTTTGCCACCCATAGCCTTCTCCCTCGCTGCATCGGAGGTCTCCACCCCTATTCGCTTCTGCTCCCCCCAATGGCTGGACCCGGGGGTCGGTTTTATCCGTAATTCAAGGCGAAACTTGCCGATAGAGCAGGGGCGGCACCTCGAACGGTGCCGCCCCGTCTTCCTTACTCCTTCTTCGTTCCCTCGATGGCATCCACCGGGCAAACCTCGACACAGGAATGGCAGTCGGTGCAGCAGTCCGGATCGATGACGTAGATTTCCTCGCCCTCGCTGATGCAGCCGTCCGGACACTCCGGCTCGCAGGCCCCACAGGCGATGCACTCGTCGGTGATGAAATGCGGCATTTCCAACCTCCTCGCTCTTTCTTTCCCGACGGAGGATCGTCCTCCAGGTCGGGGCGGACAGATTTGAACTGTCGACCTCGCGGTCCCGAACCGCGCGCGCTCATCCAGACTGCGCCACGCCCCGCTCGCCGATACTATACCACAACTTGCCCGTCCTGGCAAATATCAGCGCTCCCCCATCTTACATACCTTGGGGCAGGCGGACTCGGCTAACGCCAGGGACAAAAGGTCTCAGCGATAGCGCCGGATCACCCCGACGACCTGCCCCTGGATCTCGACATCGGAGGGGCGGACATAGATGGGAGACATCTGGGGATTCTCCGGCTGTAGCCGCACGCGCCGGCCCTCCTGATAGAAGCGCTTGAGGGTCACCTCCTGCCGATCGCGCAGCCAGACGGCCACCATATCCCCGTCACGGGCCGTATCCTGGCGGCGCAGGATGACCACGTCGCCATCGGCGATATAGGCATCGATCATCGAGTCCCCACGCACGCGCAGGGCATAGAGACCCTCGGCGGAGTCGGGCCAGAGGTTGGCCGGAAGTTCCAGCATCTCGGCGGCTTCACCCCGGGCGGGTAGGTCGTCCGGCACGGGGACGGGCTGACCGGCGGCGATGGTGCCCAGGAGGGGGATGGTGCGCCGGGAGAGGAGCATTTCCCCGGCCAACGTGATGGACCTTGAGGCACGAGGCCGGCGGCGAATCAGCCCCCGTTTTTCCAGGACGTCGAGGTTATAGTCCACCACCGAGGTGGAGGAAATGCCTAGGGCCACCTGTATCTGGCGAATGGAAGGAGGATAACCGTTTTCGCGGATGAATTCTTCCAGGTAGTGGAGAATCTGCCGCTGTCGTTCGCTCATCTTTCTCATCGCTGCCCTCCTCAGTATCGTTCACATGTTTCGCGTTCGCATGAAGCCGGATGTCTTGCCCAGGAAAAAGAACCTATCCAATCTTCGGACGCAAGTTCTATTATATTCTCGAACCCCCGTTCTGTCAACTCCACCAGGCGATTTTCTTACGGCTTCCATCTCCAAACCTCGGAACATCTGATCGTCCGTATATCCAAAATGAGGCCCAAAAGCAAATCGGCTTCAGGGCTTTTCACGGGAGGCCCAACCGCCGGTTGAGGGTATAGCGCGCGGTGTCCCTGGCAGCCCCCGATTCTCCGCCGGAACAACCGGAAACCCTAAACCGGCTTCCAATCCGGTTGACGGGGAGTGCCGGGTGTGTTATGATATTTGATGAAATGGACCGGTCCTATTGAAATCCGTATGGCAAAAGGAACATCCGGCCGGGGAATGTGGCAGGACCAACGCACAACTTCCGGCTTGCTGTTGCATTGGGTCCGTGAAGCCCAATCATATGGGCGATGTGGATGACGCGATGGAAAAACGGGGCAGGAAGAAGACAGAAGGTACGGAGGCGCTGGTCAGCGCGACCTTTTGGGTGCGCATCCTGGGCATGTTCCTCTTTGGCCTCCTGGGACTGTGGATCGCCCTATCCATTTCTGGGCGGCCCATCCGTGGTGAGGACTGGCGCTACATTGCTACCCTGACCTTGGCCGGAGCCGGCCTGGGCCTCCTCATCACCCCCTCTCTAACGATCGTTCCCATTCGTTACCTCAGCGACCGACTGCGCACCGTAGCCCTGGAGGACCTGGTAGCCGTCGCTCTGGGGCTGCTGGTCGCGCTGGTCATTTCCGCCCTCCTGGCCCTGCCCCTTTCTATGCTCCCTTCACCTCTGGGCCGGGTATTGCCCTTTGTCCTCAGCATTCTGCTCTGCTATATCAGTGCCTCCATCGCCCTGGTGCGCAAGAACGAGATCTACAGTCTGGTGGCAGGCCGGCGGGAAGCCTTCGGCATACGCGGACCCGCGCCGTCCGGCATCCTCCTCGACTCCAGCGCTATCATCGATGGCCGCATTGCCGACCTGGCCGGCAGCGGCTTTATCGGCGGGCCCCTCATCGTGCCGCGCTTCATCCTGCGTGAACTCCAGCGCATCGCCGACTCCGATGACGTCATCCGGCGTAAACGCGGCCGACGAGGGTTGGATGTGCTCAACCGGTTACAGAAGGAGGCATGGGTCCCCGTCCGCATCACCGATCTGGATGTGGAAGAGGTCGCCGACGTGGATGGAAAACTCATCCAACTGGCCCGGCTGTACCATTGCCCGATCCTGACCACCGACTACAACCTCAACCGGGTGGCCGAACTTCAGGGCGTCGCCGTCCTCAACATCCACGACCTGGCCCAGGCCGTGCGCCCGATCGTCCTGCCGGGGGAGGAACTGACCGTCCAACTGCTCCACGAGGGCAAGGAATACGGCCAGGGCGTCGGCTATCTGGATGATGGCACAATGGTCGTGGTGGATGAGGGCCGCACCCATATCGGGCAGAAAGTGAACGTAACCGTCAGCCGTCTCCTGCCGACGACGGCCGGCCGAATCGTTTTTGCTCACCTTTCTCCCCGCGGTGGGACGGAGGGAGGGTAAGGGGGTGTTTCGCGGGGAACCCGTCTTCGCCCTGGTGGTAGCCGCCGGCCTGAGCCGACGGACGGGGGGAAGGGATAAACTTTTCTCCCCCCTGGCCGGTGTGCCCCTCCTGGCCTACACGGTGGAACGGCTGCTTTCCTCGCCCTGTGTGGACGAGGCCGTGGTCGTGCTACGCCCGGAGCGGCTGGAAGATGGCCGGCAACTGGCCCGCGAACGGGGCTGGCAACGGGTGCGCTTCTGCATCGGCGGTCCCCGACGCCAGGATTCCGTGCGTTTGGGGTTGGAGACGCTGGAAGGCGAGGGCTGGGTACTCATCCATGACGGCGCCCGCCCCTTCCTTACCCCGGCCCTGGTGGAGCGAGGGCTGGAGGCAGCGGCCGAAAAAGGGGCGGCCGTGCCGGCCCTGCCGCTGTCCGATACGGTCAAGCGGGTTTTGCCATCCGGCCTGGTGAAAGAAACGCTTCCCCGAGAAGCCCTGTGGAGCATCCAGACACCGCAGACCTTTCGCCTTTCCCTCATTCGAGAGGCACATCGCCACTTTGCTACCAGTCCCCAGACCTTTACCGACGACGCTGCCCTTCTGGAGGCCCTGGGCCACCCGGTGGCCGTCTTCCGGGGCGAGGCCGAGAACTTCAAGGTAACCTCGGCGGAGGATTTGCGGCGGGCCGAGGCCATCCGGCGAATCCAAGAGTGGCCTGCGGAGGAAAGGGGCCCGCTCCGCATCGGCCTGGGCTATGACATCCACCGGATGCGGGCCGGCCGCCGCCTCGTTCTAGGCGGCGTGGAGGTACCTTCCCCCCGAGGGCTGGTGGGCCACTCGGATGCCGACGTCCTCACCCACGCCGTGATGGATGCCCTGCTGGGAGCGGCCGGCTTGGGCGATACCGGCACGCACTTTCCCCCGGACGACCCGACCTGGAAGGATGTCTCTAGCCTGGACCTTCTGGAGCGCGTCGTGGAGATGTTGGCCACGGCCGGCTGGACCCCCTGGCAGGTCAGCGCCGTCCTGGTGGCCGAGCGGCCACGCCTGGGACCTTTTATCCCGATGATGCGCGCCCGCCTGGCCGAGCGCCTCGGACTTGCCCTCCAGGAAGTCGGCATCCAGGTGACCACCAACGAGGGGATGGGTGCCCTGGGGCGCGGAGAGGGCATCGCCGCCTGGGCCGTGGCCCAGATCGGCCGGCCACAGGGCAAGAGGTAGGACGATGTCCGAAGACTTCTACGCAAAGGGCCGAGCCCTGCTTCGACAGAGCCGCCGGGCCGTCGCCCTGACCGGTGCCGGCATCAGTACACCCTCCGGCATCCCCGACTTTCGCTCCCCAGGCACAGGGCTATGGAGCCGGGTGAACCCCATGGAGGTCGCAACCATCCAGGTTTTCCGCCATAATCCAGCCGCCTTCTACCGCTGGTACGGTGCTTCGGCCCGGCAATTCTTTGCCGCCCAGCCCAACCCAGCCCACCACGCCCTGGCCGAACTGGAGCGACGCGGTATCCTGCGAGCCGTAGTCACCCAGAACATAGACCGTTTGCACCAGCGGGCCGGCTCCCTACGGGTCCTGGAACTGCACGGAAATTGCCAGACAGCCCACTGCCTGGGTTGCGGAGCAACGTTCGAGGCCCGCCCGGTTCTGGAACGCTTCCTGGAAACGGAAGAGATTCCCCGTTGCCCTTGCGGCAGCCTGATCAAGCCGGACGTGGTCCTCTTCGGGGAAATGCTGCCTCCGGATGTACTGGAGGAAGCCCGCGAGGCAATCGCCCACTGCGACCTCCTCCTGATCGTCGGTTCTTCGCTGGTGGTTACCCCGGCGGCAGAACTCCCCTGGCTGGCCATCCAGGCCCGTGTTCCCCTGGTCCTCTGCAACCGGGAAGCAACCTGGGCCGACCCTTACGCGGCCGTCATCCTGCGGGACGACGTTGCCCGCAGCCTACCCGCCCTCCTGGAGGGGTGGTGAAGGAGAATGGCCGGCCGCTTCCTCTGTCCGTCGCTCCAGCAGGGCCTTGATGCGGACCATCAGGTCTTCCAGTTCAAACGGCTTGACCATATAATCGTCGGCCCCGGCCCGGTAGCCCCGGGCCATCGCCTCGCGTTCGGTGTGCACGGTCAAAAAGATGACCAGCGGGTTTTGTTCGGCCTTGAGCCGGCGGCACATCTCCACCCCGTCCATACGGGGCATGTTGAGGTCCAGCACCACCAGGTCGGGACGAAATTCCCGGGCGACCTCCAGCCCCTCCACCCCATCCCGAGCCACCTGGACCTGGTAGCCTTCCCGTTCCAGCACATAACGCACCAGGGTGACGATGTGGCGGTCGTCCTCGACGATCAGGATCTTCTCGGCCATCGGCATCCCCCTTACGGCAGAAATCCCAGGGCAGAGGAAAAGAGGCGCAGCAAGATCAGGCTGCCGAACAGGGCCAGGGCCAGGAGGGCAATGCGGACAAGTTCCCCGCGGATGTAGCGATACTGCCTTTCATCGGTGAAGGAGGTTAAGGTGGTATCGCGCTGGAGCGAGCGGCGATAGCGTCGTTCAACCGTCGGGGGTGTCTCCGAAGGCGAAAGGGGCATCCGTCGAAATTTCCGCCCCATGTTGCTCTCCCTGGAGTTATCTTTCTTCCGACTGGAGGGAGGCGATCAGGACCGCCGCGCTTCCCTCGTTGAACCAGTGCAAGGTGGCCGACCGGCGCCGGTAGAGGACATCGCCTTTCCTCAAACGGATGGCCTGTCCACCCAGGTTACAGGTCAGTTCTCCTTCAAGGACGTAGTATAAGGCCCGGGAGGAGGCGGTCGGCAAAACCGTTTCGGCCGCACCGGGCGCGAGCGTAACGATCTCGGCCTGCAGATAAGCCGCTTCCCGTGGGAGAAGGGAGACACGGTAGGACTCGTAGCCATCCTCCTGGACAATACGTTCATCGGCCCGAACGACAAAGCCGTGAGGGTGCAGTTCCTCGGTGAAAAAGAAAGTAATCGGCACGCCGAAAAAGGCGGCCACTTTGCGCAGACTGCCCACAGAGATGTTGACAATGCCACGTTCCAGCCGGCTGAGAAACGAGGGCGTCAGGCCCGACCCCTCGGAAACTTCCTGGAGGGTACATCCACGTTCACGTCGCAAACGGCGCAACCGCGCTCCCAGCGTCATCATAACCTGCCTCTTCATCCATCTCGGTGGGGCGCCACCCACCTTCGCAAAAGGTTTGTGCCGGACAGATTACTTGTATTATACTCCTTTTTAGCCTTCTGCGCAACTTTTGGCGCGGCGGGGTCTACGATGGGGCGGGCAACGTCCCATCTGCATCTATCCCGACCTACTGACCGGGGAGTTCCGGCTATGCCCCCCGGAAGACCATATGGCGCATGATCAGACCGCGTACGGCGATGCCTTTCTCATCCACCTGGAGTTCGCCCACCTGGCGGTACATTTCCTTCAGGGCCGCCCGATTGGCCTCGACGTAGCGCGGGAAGCCGGCGTATTCCCGTGCCGCCCGGTCGTCGACGCACTTGGCGTCGGGCAGGTAGATGTCCACCACGCCGTCCAGAAGGCGCAGCGTCTCTATCTCTTCGCAGCCGCTGGAGTTATAGACCAGCGGGAGATGCAGCCCCCTGCGGGCGACCAGGGCCAGGGCAGCAAGAATCTGCAAGAATCTGGGGGAAAGTGGGTAGGGGTGACCAGATTGATGTTACGGCAGCCCCGGTGCGAGGTGGACAGAGCCGGCAGGAGGATAGACGGATCGGCGCCTCCTCCGCCCGGCGCTCCAGTTCCCCGTTTTCCAGAAGGCGAAAAAGGGTGGCCCTACTCCCTCCCGGGGACGTTCAGTATCCAGACGTGCTTCTCCTCGAACGGCTCCCCCAGCACCCGAACGGTCAGGGTGATGGCATCGGGGCTTATCGAGCGTGGGACGGTGCAGGTGCCCTCCACACGCTCCCCAGGGCGGGCCACCAGCACCGGTGGTCTGGAGAGGCTTTCGTCCACCAGGTAAGAATTCAGAATGTTATCATTGATGGTAACATTTTTGCCGTTCAAAGGAAAGCGTACCGAACGATGACCCCGGTTTTCCAGTGCCCAGGTCAGGGTGATGCGGTCGCCGGAAAAGGCCACCCAGCGCAGGGTGACCACGACCTCCCCATCGGCAAAAGCGCTTTTCCGGGCGATTGCTTGCTCTACCTGGGCCACCTGGGGCGTCGGTGTCGGGATCGGGTGAGAGTTCGGCGTGGGCAGAAACACTACGGTTGCCGTAGGTTGAGGCGTAGGCGCGCTGGGGGACGAGGAAAAGAGTCCGGAGGCCAGCCCGGTCACGGCCAGGAGGAGCAGGACTAGGGCCAGGAGGCCGTTGCGCAGGAGATGGAAAGCCAGCCGCTTCCTGGGGATCTCCACGGCCCGGCTTTCACGCTCGAGAAGCGCCGCTTCGGCCGGCGCTTTCTCGCCGACCAGGAGATTGACATCACGCCACGGCTCACAACGCAGCAGGCGCGGGATGGCCAGCAGTTCGTCCTCGCTCAGACTGATCTCCGAACAAACGGTCGTGACCAGGTAAGTGGGAAGTTCGTCCAGCCCCTTCAAGTCCACCTTCCAGTCCAATACGATCTCCGACTCGGGGTGGATGGACGGAGCGATGACCACCAGCCGCTTGCAGGTGCGGAAATTCACTTCGGTGGACCGATGTGGGGAGAGGAATTCGGCGCGGTGCTGGTTGAGGAAGTTACTCAGCCGGTAGAAGTAGGAGATCACCTGGTTGTAGGGGTTACGGCGGCCGGGGTTGATGATATGCACCTCGCCATTGGCGTCAATGACCTGCCACCGGCCATTGACCCCGCCGATGACCCGGCCGTCGCAATGCTTCAATTCGATGACAAAACCGGCGTTGCGCTTAAAGATAGCCAGGTCCACTGCCTGGCCACCGACGGTAAAGTTGGCCAGAATCAGGTAAAGGTCGTCCAGCCGGGACAGTTCCCGGGCCAGAGTCACAATGGCTTCCCGTTCTTGGGCGTGCTCCGGAATTTCACCTACCCAGACCTGGACAGCCAAAAGTCTCCTCCGTTCGGCAGCGGGCCGATCAATACCTCGTTTCGCTCTCCGCTTCCCCGGCCGACCTGACGGCCGGAATCCCTCTTCCCCTACCCTTGCCCCGCAGGCGGGCTTCCACCGGGTCCTGCTCGACCAGCGCCCGCAGTTCGAACAGCCGGTCGCGCAGGAGGGCTGCCTTCTCAAACTCCAGTTTCCGTGCCGCCTCGCGCATCTGGCGTTCCAGTTCCTGGATGAGCCGGCGGGCCTCATCGTGGGGGATGACCGGTAGGCCGTAGGACACCCGCTCCTCGGCCACGCGGCGCACCCGATCGGTCAGGTCGCGCACCTCCTTGACGACGCTTTGCGGGACGATGCCGTAGGCCTGGTTATAGGCCATCTGAATCTGCCGCCGGCGGTTCGTTTCGGCAATGGCCGCTGCCATGGAAGGGGTAACTGTGTCGGCGTACATAATGACCGTTCCCTCCACATGGCGTGCTGCCCGGCCGATGGTCTGAATGAGCGAGGTGGTGGAACGCAGGAAACCCTCCTTATCGGCGTCCAGGATGGCTACCAAGGAGACCTCCGGCAGGTCCAGTCCCTCCCGCAGGAGGTTGATGCCCACCACCACGTCGTAAACTCCCAGGCGCAGGTCGCGCAGGATCTCCACCCGTTCGATCGTTTCGATCTCCGAATGCAGGTAGTGGGTTTTGATCCCCATCTCGCGCAGGTAGTCAGCCAGGTCCTCGGCCATCCGCTTGGTGAGCGTCGTCACCAGGGCGCGTTGACCCCTGGCTACCCGCCGGCCGATCTCCTCCAGGAGGTCGTCGATCTGCCCTTGCGTCGGCCGTACCTCCACCCAGGGGTCCACCAGTCCGGTCGGGCGAATAATCTGCTCCACCACCTGCTCAGAGTGCTCCAGTTCGTAGGGACCGGGCGTAGCCGAGAAGCAGATGACCTGGCGGATGCGCTCCTCAAACTCCTCAAAGGTCAGGGGACGGTTATCCAGCGCCGAGGGCAGGCGAAAGCCGTACTCGACCAGTGTCTCCTTGCGCGAACGGTCGCCGTTGTACATGCCATGTAACTGGGGGATGGCGATATGCGATTCGTCGATGAAGAGGAGAAAGTCGTCGGGGAAGTAATCCAGGAGCGTCCAGGGGGCCTGGCCGGGCCTGCGCATGGAAAGGTGGCGAGAATAGTTCTCGATACCGGCGCAGTAGCCCGTCTCGCGCATCATCTCGACGTCGTACCGGGTACGCTGCTCCAGCCGCTGGGCTTCCAGGAGTTTGCCCTGTTCGCGCAGTTCTTTCAGGCGTGCTTCCAGTTCCTCCTCGATAGCCTGAAGGGCCATCTCCAGTTGTTCGCGGCGGGTGATAAAGTGGCGGGCCGGAAAGATGCGCACTTCCTCCGGTTCCGAACGTATCTCTCCGGTGAGGGGGTCGATCTCGGCCAGGCGTTCCACCTCGTCGCCCCAGAACTCGACCCGAATGGCGGTATCGCGGTAGGCCGGGAAGATGTCCACCGTGTCGCCGCGCACGCGGAAGGTGCCCCGGCGAAAATCCAGGTCGTTGCGGTCGTAGTAGATGGCGGCCAAGTGGCGCAGAAGGCTATCCCTGCGGCGCAATTCTCCCCGGCGCAACACGACCACATCCCGGCCGTACTCCTCCGGCGAGCCGATGGAGTAGATGCAGGAGACACTGGCAACGATGATGGCATCCCGACGGGTGAGAAGGGCTTCGGTAGCGGCCAGACGCAGCTTTTCGATCTCGGCGTTGATGTCGGCGTCCTTTTCGATATAGAGGTCCTGGGCCGGCACGTAGGCCTCCGGCTGGTAGTAATCGTAGTAACTGACAAAATACTCCACGGCATTTTTGGGGAAAAACTCCCGGAACTCGCTGTATAACTGGGCGGCCAGCGTCTTGTTCGGAGCCAGCACAAGTGTAGGTCGCTGGACCTGGGCAATCACCTGGGCCATGACATATGTTTTCCCCGTCCCGGTCGCTCCGAGCAGGGTCTGTATCCGGTAACCTCGCCGTAAGCCTTCGACCAGTTTGGCGATGGCCTGTGGCTGATCCCCGGTGGGCTGAAAGTCGGAAACCAGTTCAAAATGCCCCATCGTTTCCCTCGAAAAACCGGTTTTCTATCCATTATAGCGCACTTTACGCCGCTATGCCAATTCAGGTTCAACCGTATTGGCAACTTGACAAAAAGGCTAAATCCAGGTATGCTAAAATAACTAGCATTCGGAGGAAAACGATGCCTTTTTTGTATATTATCCCCTGGCTGGACATTTTCCTGGCCCTCCTTTTCCTGGGCCTGGTGGTCGTGGGCTTCTGGCAAGGGCTACTCAAAGAGATCTGGCTTATTCTTTCCTTTTACCTGGGCACCATCGTGGCTGCCCTCTACGGGGACTATGTGGGAAGCCTGATTCGGCAACAGGTCAGCAGCCAGGGGCCCGAAGCCGAACGCATCGCTAGCGCCTGCGGCTTTTTTATCGCCCTGATCGCCTCCACCGCCATCTTCTTCATCATCCTCTCCCTCCTGGTTGGCCACCTGAAACTGCGGTCTTCCCTTCTTGCCCTGGACAAGATCGGCGGAACCGCTCTGGGCCTGGCCAGCGCCTTTGCCATAACTGCCCTGACAGCCTTTATCCTCAAAGCGCTTCTGGCGAGCATCGGCGTTCCCGAATCGTCCTTTGTGGGCGTGCGTCAGCGACAGGCACCAACCTCTCCCCTTCTCAACCTCTTTAACGACACCCGTTCGATCCTCCTCTCTACCTTTCGCTTCTGGCTGCCCGAACTGCCCACTTTCCTGGTTCTGCCGGCCCCATAACCATGCACGAGCCTTCGCTTATTGCCCTGGAATATCCCAAAATCCTGGAACGGCTGGCCCGCCATACCTCCTTCTCCGCCGGACGTGAAAAGGCCATCTCCCTCCGCCCCAGCGCCGATCCGGAAGAGGTCCGCCGCCGACAGGGCGCCACCAGCGAGGTTGTCCGCTTGCTCCGAGCCGGCTCCTCCCTCGGCATCGGCGGCGCCCACGATGTCCGGCCGCTCGTGGAACGGGCCGAGCGGCAAGGAGTCCTGGATGCGCATCAGTTTCTGGATATCCTCTCCACCCTCCAGGCGGCCGGCCAACTCCAGCGTACCCTCCAGCGCCTGGATGAGACCTTCCCTATGCTGCGCAGCCTGATCCCCGACCTCTATCCCCTGCCGGCCCTTCAGCAGGCCATCATCCGCTGCATCGGCCCACAAGGAGAAGTGCTCGACGGTGCCAGCCCCCGCCTGGGAGCCATCCGTGCCGAAACCCGTATCCTTCAAAACCGCCTCCAGGAGCGGATGCAAACCCTCCTCCAGCGCCATCGGTCCATCCTCCAGGAGCCTATCATCACCCAGCGCCAGGGCCGTTACGTGCTGGCGGTGCGAGCCGATAGCAAACGCCGGCTGCGCGGCCTGGTCCACGACCACTCCGCCAGCGGCGCCACCCTCTACATCGAGCCGCTGGAAGTTGTGGAAATGGGGAACGAACTCCGAGAACTCCAACTGGCCGAAGAGGAAGAAGTCCGCCGCATCCTGACCGAACTCTCGGAGCAGGTGGCCGGAGCGGGAGAAGCCATCCGCCGGACGGTGGAGACGCTGGCCCAGATGGACTTGATCCTGGCCCGGGCGCGCTTTAGCCTGGAATTGGAAGCGACCGAGCCGGCCCTGGTCGTACACCGGGAAGGACGATATTTCCTCCTGCCGCCGACGGAATCTGCCCCGGGCGAGTGGCCGGCCGCTTCCCCCCTTCCCTCCGGAGAGCCACCGCTCTTCCTGAAACGGGCCCGCCACCCACTTCTGAACCCGGCCACCGTCGTGCCGATCGACGTCCACGTCGGAAGAGACTTCCGCGTCTTGGTCATCACCGGGCCGAACACCGGCGGCAAGACGGTGGCCCTGAAAACGGTGGGCCTCCTCAACCTGATGGCCCAGGCTGGGATGCACTTGCCGGTGGAACAGGGCTCGCGTATCCCTCTGATGGGCCAGGTCTTTGCCGACATCGGCGACGAGCAATCCATCGAGCAGAGCCTTTCGACCTTCTCCGCCCACATGACCCGCATCATCGAGGTGCTCCAAAGGGCCGGGGCCGACTCCCTGGTGTTGCTGGACGAACTGGGGGCCGGGACGGACCCGGTAGAAGGCTCGGCCCTGGCCCGCGCCCTCATCGAGGCGCTCCTGGAGCGGGGTTGCCTGACACTGGTGACCACCCACCACTCCGAACTCAAGGCCTATGCCTATGCCACCCCGGGCGTGGAGAACGCCTGCGTAGAATTTGACGTAGAGACGCTGGCGCCTACCTATGTGCTAACCATCGGGCTGCCCGGACGCTCCAATGCCCTGGCCATTGCCGGCCGGCTGGGGCTGAATCCGGCCATTATCGAACGAGCACGCCACTGGCTACGTCCGGAGGACCTCCAGGTCGAAAACCTCCTCCAGGAAATCCAGCGACAGCGGGATGAGATGCACGCCGCCCTGGAGGAGGCGGCCGCTTCCCGCGAGCATGCCCGTAACCTGGAGAAACGTCTGGAGCGAGAAATTCACGACCTGGAACGCCGCCGACACGAGATTCTCGCCCAGGCCCGGGCGGAAGCGGAAAAGGCCCTGGAAGAAGTGCGGAGCCAGGTGGAGGCCCTGCAGCGCGAGATCGCCCGAGCCGGCCTCACCCGCGAAGAACTGGGCCGGGTTCGGGGACGCCTGGAGGAAGCGGAAAAGGCATTGCCGGAAGTCCCTCCATCTCCGCCGGAAGAAGTCATCCGCGAGGAAATCGGTCTCCAACCCCTGCGGCCCGGAGATGGCGTCTGGGTGGAAAGCCTGGGCGCATCTGCCGAGGTACTCTCCCCACCCGATGCGGAGGGCCAGGTGGAACTCCTGGTAGGGCACTTCAAGATGCGCCGTCCGCTCGGAGACCTCCGCAGAACCGGCCGGTCGGAGATGCCGGCCCGCTCAGCCGTGCATCTGCCGACCCCCCCCTATCCCGTCCCTCTGGAACTGGAGATCCGTGGCCGGCGGGTCGCCGAAGCCGAACAGACGCTGGAACGCTACCTGAACGATGCTTATCTCGCCGGCCTGCCCTTTGTCCGGGTCATCCACGGCAGGGGCACCGGAACCCTGCGCCGGGTGGTGCGGGAAATCCTGGCCTCCCACCCGCTGGTGGCCTCCTTCGAAGGCGCCCCCGAACGCGACGGCGGAGAGGGGGTAACCATCGTCCACCTGATCGCCCGCTAGTGCCCCCTCCTATCGCGCCGCCTGGGCGGCACGCTCTCGCTCCGCTCGCTCCCGCATCTGCCGGCGCAGCACGGCGATATCCCCCGGCACCAGGAGGGCAGCAAAGATGAAGCAAAAGGCACACAGGACCCAAGCCGGGACGCAAATAAGGAGGATGGCGTTTTGCAGCGAGGAGCGCACGGCGATCAGACCGGCCAGAAGCGGTGCCGTTGCCGCCCCGGCCGACTCGATAAAGTACTGGACCGAAAGGGCCGTGCTTCGGACCTCCGGCAAGGTGATGTCATAGATGGTGGAAACCACATTCGGGGCGGCAAAGGGGATAAAGAATGCCGTCAAGCAGAGCATCACCAGGAAGACCGGCTTGATCCAGCCCGGCTCTGGAGGGATCGGATGCTCCAGGAAAAAGGTCCGCAGCCAGAAATCCTGGGCTTGCCGCTCTACCTGCTTCAGAAGGGCCGACTCCGGAACCGGGATGGCCAGTACGGTAACGAGGAGGAGGAGTGCTCCCACCAGCACGGCCACCGTAGGCACGATCAGCCGGCCCCGGGGTGTCCGGCGGAAGAAACGGTCCCCCAGCGCTCCGCCGACAAAGTAGCCCGAAGCCAGCACCAGCACCGCCGGAGCCATCGTCAGAAGCACGTCATCGGGGCCGTAGAAGCGCTCCGTCTCTAGGTAGCGGAAGAACCAGTAGGTGATGACCTGCCAGGGAAAGACACCGAAAAAGCCCTGGATGAACATCAGGCGCAGCGTGGGTTTGTGAAACAGCCCTCGGGCCACCTTCCAGTCGAAGCGGTAGGTACGGATCTGCTCCAACCCCTCCATCTCCGGTTCGCTGCGCCCCCGGGGTGGCTCCCGCACCGCGAAGAAGATGGCTCCGGCCAGGAGAATCCCCAGCAACCCGGTGAGGTAAAAGATGTTTCGCCAGCCAAGCCGCGGAGCCAGCATCGTAGCCAGCACCGTCCCCCCCAGGTAGCCCAGCGGCATAGAAAGTTCCAGAAGGCCGATGATGCGGCCGCGCATCCGCGGCTCAAAGTAATCGGAGACCACGCTGTAGAGGCCGGGATAACTGGAGTCGTCGATCCCCGTTGTAGCCCGGGTGGCGACAAAGATTCCGTAGGTCGGAGCCAGGGCACTGAGCCAGGAGGTCGCGCCCCAGATGAAAGAGGCCAGCGCCAGAAGTTTGCTGCGCACAAAGCGGTCGTAGAGGTAGCCCCACAGCGGATAGCATACCGCTCCGACGATCAGGGCTCCGGTAAAGACGGCCCCCATCAGGTCTTCCTGGATGCCAAAAGTTTCCATAATAGGCGTGGTCAGGGGGCCGATCAGGAGTTTGTCCACCTGGTGTAAGAATATGAAGGCAAAAAAGAGGAGAACGACCACCCAGCGGTAGCGTGAAGAAGTCATGGCTCGCTCCTTGATTTACCCGCCGATTCTCCCCATCGCCACCCGCCCCAACTTTTCCAATAGTTCATAATATCGGACCAATTTCTGAACATCCCGCCGTCCGCACTCCTGCTCCACCCGGTCGGCAATCTGGAGCAGGGTGCGCCGGCCATCGGTCCAGTACAGGGCCAGGATCGGGACCACATCCATCCGCCACTCTTTCAGGGTGGACCACCAGGCGTCGCGCTCCTCCGGTGAGAGGAGATACAGGTGGTTCTGGGGGGAAATGGGGCCGCGCTCAAGACGCCGGGGCACCATCGCGGCAGCACGCTCTTCCCATTCGTCACGGGGTCGTGGGGGTAAAGGAGCGATTTGCTGTGTCCCCAACAGGTCGAGCAAGGCGGAACGGGCCCGTTCCACCTCCCGCCGGCCGGCGACTTCCAGTTCCTCCTGCCATTCCGGAAGACGGGGGAGGGGTTCCCCGGCCAGACGCTCCAGAAGCATGAGGGAAGCCCGACGATGCTCGAGCACAAGTTCCACCCGACCGCGGAACTTTTCCAGCGCCTCGGCCTGCTCTTCGGGAGAGGGGGTCGGCTGACGGGCGAGGAGTTCGTCCAACCAGGCCTGGCGTATCTCTCCCAGCCGGGCTTCCGTCCGCCCGACCATGGCCTGCCCCAGCCATCGGGCCTCCCGGGGACCGGCCGTAGCCAGCCACCAAAGGTAGGCCGCCGCCACCACCCCCACCCGCCCCAGCATAGCGGGGTCTACTTTGTCCAACGTGTCGGCCGTGGTGTGGTAGAAACGATCGGGCCACTGGAGAAGCATCGGGCAGGGGATGCCTACCGTCGGATCGGCCAAGATATAGTGGTCGCTCCCGCCGGAGAACGGTGCCTCTACCCAGCGGAAGAGGGCGTAATCGGAGACGCCCATAAAGCCCTTGCCCTCCGCCGCCACCTCCTTCAGGATAAGCGCCAGAAGGTCATCGCTTATGCTGGGCGTGGAAAGGGGGGAAGAAGACAGGTTCAGGGTGCTGCCGCAACGGGCCTGGTCCTCGCCGACCATATCCAGGTTCAGGGCGGCTACCACCTGGGGAATGCGCTCCTCGTGGGTCGCCAGGTAGGCGTAGGTGCCGGTCATCTCCGGCACCAGGAGGAAGCGGATTCCCCGGCGGGGTCGGGGTAACGTCCCGGCCTCCAGGAGACGGGCGATGGCCCCGGCCACCTCCAAGAGAACTGCCGCGCCGGAGGCGTTGTCGTTGGCAGAAGGCTGAGGGTGGCAAAGATGGGCCACCAGCCAGACCTCCTCGGAGACTTCGCCCGGCAGGAAGCCCTCCACCACCTCGATGCTTCCGGCGTAGAAGGAAGCATCCACCTCGGCGTGTACCCGGACCGTGCGTCCCCGACGGGCCTCGCTTCTCTGAAGCCGGCGCAGGGCCTCCCCCTGGTGAGGGGTAAGGACGAAGCCGAAGCAGCGGGAGGCCGTCGGGCCGGCCTGCTCCCACCAGAACGAAGTGTACTGGCGGGCTTCCAGGCTCAGGAGGGAACGCACCGGCGGCGTCTCACGCATGCCGTCGAAGAGGAGGCCGATGGCTCCGTGCCGTTCCACCGCCAGTTCCCGTACCCGCTCCACATCCCCCCGGGTGAGGACCACTTTGCCCTTCACCTCCAGTCCCTCGTACTCGGCCTCCTCCTCGCCGTCCTCCAGGACGACGAGAGCGGCTTCCACACCGCCTGCCGGCGTAGCCAGGCTGCGCTGAATCAGGGAAATCTTATCCTCGCGGTAATCGGCCAAGACGCGGGCCTCCTCCTCCGGAGACACCAGACGCAATGTCGCCGCCTGTGCGCTCCATTCCTGGGGCACGGGGTGTCCCCAGTATTCCGTCACGCCGTCTCCGGGGAAAGAAAGGACCTGGGCCGGGATGCCGGCGGCGCGCAGCCGTTCCAGGCAAAAATGGGCCGCCTGGCGAAAGCCTGGGCTAGCCTGGATACGGTGGTAAGCGATGATGCCGGCCAGGTCCTGCAGCGCAGCCGTTCCGGAGATGGCTTCGCGGAAAAGCGCAATCGTTGTCCGGATCACCCCAACCTCCTGCCCGAGCAGGGGCGTACTTCAAACGTATACCCCTTTTTCTCAACGTTCCAGGAGCGGCAGCGGGTCAATGAGGGCACCGTTGTGGCGCACGGCAAAGTGCAGGTGCACTCCGGAGGCGTAGCCCCCCTTGCCGTAGGTACGGCCCATCGAGCCGATGGGCTGCCCTTTTTCCACCCGATCTCCAACCTGAACCAGGGGGCGCTCGGCCAGGTGGCCGTACTCGGTGCGGAAGCCGTTGCCGTGGTCAATGGCCACATACCAGCCCAGGGAGCCCCAGCCGGCCTCGACCACCGTGCCGGCAGCGGCCGCATAAATCGGCGTGCCCCAGCGGTTGGCAATGTCTATGCCGCGGTGGTAGCCGCCGTAGACCCGGCTCCAGCCAAAAGGAGCGGTAAGGGTGCCCCAGGTGGGCCAGCGCAACTTTTCTCCACCGGGCATCTGCACCAGGATCGGCCTCGGCCTTTCCCCTTCCGCCACGGGACGGTTGGGAATTTCCACGGTCGCCCCGGGCACAAAGATTTCCCGGCCCGGCTCCAGATGGTAGGGGTAGCGAAGCCCGTTCGGCGGATAGCCGACGATGTTCCCGGGCCGCACACCGTACCTATCGGCGATCGACTCCAGCGTCTCCCCGGGTTGCACCAGGTGCGGTGCCCCGGAAAGTGGGGGGATGGTAAGCACCATGCCGGGGCGAAGGTCCTGCGGCGTGCGCAGCTTGTTGACCCAGAAGATGGTGTAAGAAGCCACGCCGAAGCGTTCGGCCAGTGCTTCCAGGGTATCCCCGGCGGCAACCGTGTAGGTGATCACGTCCTCCATCAGGGGAAGGCCCGCCTCTTTCCGGGGGGATGCGTCGGCCGTGTCGAGAGGATCGGGTTCCTCCGTCGGGATGTTCCGCCGCATCACCGTCAGCGGGCCGATCGCGAAGTCAAAGGGGGTTTCCTGAGGAGAAGAAATTTGCCCAAAGAAGCGGCCGCCCTCGTTTCCGTCCTGGGGGGAAGAATAGACGATGTAAGGACCGAAGCGGCCGGCCAACGTGGAGCAAAGGAGCAGAAGCACGGCCAGGGTGGCCAGGTGATGGAGCAGGATAGACCATCTCCAGGAAGGAACGGAAATGGAGATTTTCGGGGCGACTCGAAGAGAAACCTTCCCCAGCCGTTCCCATAGGGCATCTTGGGCAGGTTCTCCTACCCCTGCGTGCTTTCTAAGCGCCTCTCGCGCCTCCTCAATCGCTTCCCCAATCGGCCGTTTCTTTATCCATGGCTCTCTGCTCGACCCCTCGCGGGGCGAATCTATCATGCCTGCTCCTCGGCGACCGGACGGGATCATCTCATCGCACATGATCGGCTATTTCGATTGCTAATAGTATACCATGAACCTTTCTCTTCGTCAAGGGCGGTCGGGCTGATTTCGGCCATATCGGGTCACTGTTCGGCCACACATCAATTTTCACCGCCGAGGCGCAGAGTTTTCATCTTTTTATAGACGACAGACCGGTTCTCTTTGGCCCCAACAGGGGCACGGCGGCGCCGAACCCCTCTACGTGCTCCGCGACTCGTGAAGTCACCATCCCGAATGAGTTGCACCGGCCGGCGGGTTCGGATATAATGGCGGCCGACGGTACGCTCCGGAGGTCTCTTATGGAAAACGCAGAGGTGAAGAGGCCGATTATGTCGGCCGAGGAAATCCGGCGTGCCCTGACGCGCCTGGCCCATGAGGTGCTTGAACGCAACGCCGGAGCGCAGGAACTGGCCCTGGTGGGCATCCGGGCCCGAGGGGTCCCCTTGGCCCAGCGCCTGTCCCGCATCATCGCCGAGATCGAGGGGCTGGGGGTGCCGGTGGGCGCACTGGACATCACCCTCTATCGAGACGACCTGGCCATCCGGCCGGACCATCCCGTCGTCCGCCGCACCGAAATCCCCTTCTCTGTGGACGAGCTTTCGATCGTCCTGGTGGACGATGTCCTCTACACCGGTCGGACGGTGCGGGCTGCCCTGGATGCGCTGATGGACCTGGGCCGGCCGCGGCGCATCCAGCTGGCTGTGCTCATCGACCGCGGCCACCGCGAACTGCCGATCCGGGCCGATTTCGTTGGCAAGAACGTCCCCACGGCCCGCGATGAGGAAATCCTCGTCCACCTCCAGGAAACCGATGGGGTGGACGAGGTGGTGATCGTGAGGAGGGAAGCATGACCGTCCATCCCTCGACCGGCCGCCGGCGCCACGTCCTGGACCTGGATGACTTCACCCTTGAGGAGTTCGAAGAGGTCTTTTCCCAGGCCGAAGCCATGGCCGAGATCCTTTCCCGGCCGATCAAGCAGGTGCCGACGCTGCGCGGCGTCACCGTGGTGAACGCCTTTTACGAACCCAGCACACGCACCCGCATTTCCTTTGAGCAGGCGGCCAAGGCGCTCTCGGCCAACGTGGTCAACTTCACCGCCCAGACAAGCAGCGTGGTCAAGGGAGAATCGCTTGTGGACACCGTGCGCACCCTGGAGGCCCTGGGCTGCGACATCGTGGTGATGCGCCACAGCATGTCGGGAGCACCCTATCTGGTGGCCCGGCATTTTCACGGCCCCGTCCTCAACGCCGGCGATGGGCAACATGCCCACCCTACCCAGGCCCTACTGGACCTCTACACGATGCGCCGGCATTTCGGGCAGATCTCCGGCCTGAAAGTGGCCATCGTCGGCGACATCCTGCATAGCCGGGTGGCCCGCTCCAACCTCTGGGGACTGAGCAAACTGGGGGCCCGGGTGGTGCTGTGCGGGCCACCCACCCTGCTGGGGCCGGCAACCTACTGGAAAGCCCTTTTCCCCAGCGTGCAGGTTACCCATCGTCTGGAAGAAGCCCTCGATGGAGCCGACGTCGTGATGGCGTTGCGTCTGCAGCGGGAGCGACAGGAAGCCGGGTTACTCCCGACGCTGCGGGAGTATACCCGCCTCTTCGGCCTGACGATGGACCGGCTGGCCCCGGCTGCTCCCCACGCCCTGGTGATGCATCCGGGACCGATGAACGAAGGGGTGGAGATCGATTCCGAGGTGGCCCGCTGTGCCCAATCGGTGATCGAGGAGCAGGTGACCAATGGCGTGGCCATCCGGATGGCGCTCTTCTATATCCTGGCCGGGCCGAGGAGGGAATGATGCGTCTGCTGATCAAGGACGGCTGCGTGCTCGATCCTTCGCAGAACCTGGGGACAGTGGCCGATGTGCTGGTGATCGACGGCCGCATCGCCGAAATCGCCACGTCCCTGAGCACGGCGACCATAGATCCCCGCATTCCGGGCACACAGGTCATTGATGCGGCCGGCTGCATCGTCGCGCCGGGCTTTGTGGACCTGCACTGCCACCTGCGCCAGCCGGGGGAAGAGGATAAGGAGACGATCGCCAGCGGTACACAAGCGGCGGCCCGGGGCGGTTTTACCTTGCTTTGCGCTATGCCCAACACGACACCGCCTCCGGACACGGCGGCGGGGGTGCGGCAGGTACTGGAAACGGCCGCCCAGGAGGGGGTGGTACGGGTCCTGCCGGTGGGAGCGCTGAGCAAAGGACGGGCCGGCCGGGAACTCACAGAGATGGCCGAACTGGCCGAGGCCGGGGCGGTGGCTTTTTCTGATGATGGAGACCCGGTGGAGAACGGGCAACTGATACGCCACGCCCTGCTCTACAGCACCCTGGTTGGGTTGCCCATTCTGGCCCATTGTGAGGATCGCGCCCTGAGCCGGCAGGCCGATATGAACGAGGGGCCGCTCTGCACCTTGCTGGGACTGCGGCCTTACCCGGCAGCGGCAGAGGTGGCAGCGGTGGCCCGCGAGATCGCCCTGGCCGAACTGACCGGAGGCCGGCTGCACATCTGCCACGTAAGCACCACCGGGGCGGTGGAACTCATCCGTCGGGCCAAGGCCCGGGGCGTCCGGGTGAGCGCCGAGACAACGCCGCACCACCTGACGCTGACAGAGGCATGGGTAGCCGGCCCCCTCTATCGGGCCGTTTCCCTTCCGGAAAGCGAGCCAATCCTTATGCCGCCGGCCGATTTCCCTCCCTATCACCCCAACACCAAGGTCAACCCCCCACTGCGCCGGCGGGCCGACCTGGAGGCCCTCTGGGAAGGCCTGCGCGATGGGACCATTGATGCCGTCGCTACCGACCACGCTCCCCACAGGTGGGTGGATAAGGAGTGCGAGTTTGCCCTGGCCAGCCCGGGTTTCTCCGGGTTGGAAACGGCATTGCCGCTTCTCCTCGCCCTCTCCCACCAGAACTTGGTGGACCTTGCTACTGTGGTGGGGGCGCTTTCCTGCAACCCGGCGCGCCTGTTGGGGCTCCCCTACGGCACCCTTCAGGTAGGCCGGCCGGCCGACATCACCATCTTCGACCCGGAGGAGGAATGGACCGTCCGGCCCGAGGACCTGGCCTCCCGGGGCAAAAATACCCCTCTGCTCGGCATGACGCTGCGCGGCCGGGTGCGCTGGACACTCCTGGAGGGGCGAACGGTCTGGGGGCCTCCCCCTATTCCCGGAGACCGATACCAACCCCGGTCCCAGGTCTCCCGTCTGGAGGACCTACTGGGGAAGACCGGACTGCTCCCGCCCCGGGATTAGCCAGGGGGCGGATCCCCGCTCACCGGGCGGCCGGGGAGCAAGGCCGGCCGTGAAGGGGAACATGAATTCTTTGGAACGGAACGGCCCCCACAGCCCGGTGCATCTGCTCCGTTTGTGGAAGGTCGATCCCCGGAAGAGACGAGGCCAGGCTTCCTCGGTGCGTCCCGGTTCCCACTGAACAGCCTGCGGAAGGCCGGATCATCACTCCTCCTCGTCCTCCGGCGGAAGGAGCACCTCCCGAGAGCGTCCCTGTTCCTCGGGCCCCACGATGCCCTTGCGCTCCAGAAGTTCGATGAGCCGGGCCGCCCGGTTATAACTCACCCGCAGTCTCCGCTGCAGGAGGGCGGCCGAGGCCCGGTTGTGCCGGCGCACCAGGGCAATGGCCTCCGGAAGCAATTCATCCTCCGGCTCCTCCTCCGGCGCCTCACGCCAGGAAAGCGGCATCGTCAGTTGTATCGGCGAAGGGGGAGGACTTTCCTTCGGCTTCTGCTCTTTCCAGAAGTTGACCACCCGCTCGATCTCCTCGTCAGCGACGTAACTGCCCTGGAGACGGATCGGCTTGGCGACCTCGGGGGCCATATAGAGGGCATCGCCCCGCCCCAGCAGTTGCTCTGCCCCGGCCATATCCAGGACAACCCGGCTATCCACCGAGGTGGAGACGGCAAAGGAGATGCGGGAGGGGAAGTTGGCCTTGATGAGGCCGGTCACGACGTCCACCGAGGGGCGCTGGGTGGCCAGCACCAGGTGGATGCCGGTGGCGCGGGCCAGTTGAGCCAGCCGGCAGATCATCGTCTCGACCTCTTCCGGAGCCACCATCATGAGGTCCGCCAGCTCATCAATGACGACGACGATAAAGGGCATCGGCGGCAGGTTGGGGTTGACCTCGGCACGGGCGGCCTTGTTGTAGCCGGTAATATTGCGAAAGCCCTCACGGGAGAAAACGCGGTAACGTCGCTCCATCTCCTGGGTAGCCCAGTAGAGAGCCTTGAGGGCATCCACCTCACCGGCCGGTGCACCGACTCGCCGGCCGTTAATTTCGGTCACCACCGGGAAAGCCAGGTGCGGGATGTCGTGGAAAATGCTCAACTCCACCCGCTTGGGATCGATCATGATAAAGCGCAGGGAATCGGGGCTGTGCTGGTAAAGGAAACTGACCACCATGGCGTTGATGCAGACGCTCTTGCCCGAACCGGTCGTTCCGGCAATGAGCAGGTGGGGCATTTGGGTCAGGTCCTCCACCACCGGCTGGCCGGAGACATCCCGTCCCAGGGCCACCTTGAGCGCCCCCCGATGCTCCTGGAAGGTCGGGCTTTCCAGGATCTCGCGCAGCGATACCAGGGAGATGGCGGTGTTGGGAATCTCGATGCCGATGAACGGCCGGCCGGGCACAGGTGCTTCGATGCGGATGCTGGGGGCAGCCAGCGCCAGCGCCAGGTCGTTGGCCAGGGAGGTGATCTTGGAAACCTTGACCCCCACCCCCGGCTGCAGGGCAAACTGGGTCACCGTGGGGCCACAGTTCACCTCCACCACACGGGCATGGACGTTGAAACTGTCCAGGGTGGATTCGATGATGCGGGCGCGTCGCCGGATCTCGGCCTGGCTGATCTCGGCCTCGCCGGCCGGCTCCAGGAGGTCCAGCGACGGCAAACGCCACTCGCCGGCCACCGGGGTAACCGCCGAGATGCCTCCCCGTTGCTCCCCACGGCCGATGATTCGCGGGATGGGAACTTCTTCCTTCTCTTCTTCCTCGGCTTCCTCTACCACTTCCGGCAGAGGCGGAAAGGGGCGTGCTTCCTCCCCGGGAAGGCGGATCACCATCCTGGGCCGATGGGTCAGCCGCCGGACCCATCGGACGGCCACTTGCCCCAGAGCGGCAAAGGGTCGGACCACCTGGGGAAGAGAGATGTCAAAGGCCAGCATCGCCCCGATCAGGCCGACGATGAGGAGGAGGAAAAAGGTCCCGAAGACGGTCAGGTGGGCATCCACCGCCAGGGTATGGGAGATGAAGTAACCGACCACCCCTCCACCGCTTGCCTCCGGAATCTCCGTCGCATAGGCCGAGCCCAGGCTGAAGAGACCCAGGATGGCCACCAACAAAAACATGCCGCCCAGGAGGTCGTTCCAGTCCAGGCGCAGCTCCCCCCGGAACTCGCCCCAGAGGATGAGGACGGCCAAGGCACCCACCCCAAGCGAAACAAAGAGGCCTCCCCAGCCGAATAGGTAAAAGGCAGTTCCCCCAATGACGAAACTCACCAGGGAGAGGATGGCCAGGCCTAGAAGCACCAGCCCGAGAATCTGGCGCCGGGTGCGAGGATCGATGCGGAGATACAGGGGCTGGGCCCGCCGCATCCGTCGAGAAGGGGCGCGACGCCGTCCGCTCCGCGAGGCGTTTCCCCGAGATTTACGAATCACCCGTCTCTTTCCCATCGAACCGATTTCCCGGGCGGCCCGCCCGCCCTATCCTCATTTCTCAACACGCCAACGTGCAAGCGACTCACACCTCCATCACCAGCGGCAGGATCATCGGCCGGCGCTGGGTGCGGCGGTAGAGGAACTTGCCCAAGCTATCCTTGATCTTGCGATTGGCGAAACTCCAGTCCGAGGGGACATCGCCGCCGTGGTCCAGGGCCTGGCGCACAACCTCGCGGGCTTCCTCCAGAAGCTGTTCGCCGTCACGTCCGGGGACAAAGCCCCGCGAGACCATATCCGGGCCGGCCACCACCCGTCCGGTGCGCCGGTCCACGGCGATCACCACCATGAGGATACCGTCGCGGGCCAAGAGTTGCCGGTCGCGCACCACTACATGGTCCACTTCTCCCACCGTCAACCCGTCCACAAAGATATTTCCCGAAGACACCTTCCCGCCGATGCGTCCCCCCTCCCCGTCGAACTCCAGGATAGCGCCGTTCTCCGGCATGAGCACCTGTTCCAGGCGATATCCCAAGGCAGCGGCCAGTTTGCGGAAGAGGGCCATGTGGCGATAATCGCCGTGGATCGGCACAACGTAGCGGGGGCGAATCAGGCTGAGGGTCAGTTTCAGTTCCTCCTGGCTGGCGTGCCCGGAGACGTGCACCTGGGCCAGGGCGCTGTAGATCACTTCGGCTCCCTGCTGGAAGAGGCTGTTGATCACGCGGTGGATCGATTCCTCGTTGCCGGGGATGGGGCTGGCCGAAAAGATCACCGTGTCGCCCGGTCGGATGGTAAACTGGGGATGGTCGCGGTTGGCAATACGGCTCAGGACAGACATCGGCTCCCCCTGGCTGCCGGTGCAGAGGACGACGGCTTCTTCCGGAGGCAGGTGCAGGACGTCGGGCAGACGGAGGAGGGTGTCCTCGGGGATACTCAAGTAGCCCAGTTCCTGCGCCATGCGCACGTTGCCTTCCATACTGCGCCCGACGACGGCGACCTTGCGGTAGTGGCGGTAGGCGGTGTCCAGGACCTGCTGGATCCGGGAGATATTGGAGGCAAAGGTGGCGATGACGATGCGTCCCTCCGCCCGGGCGAAGACGGCGTCAAAGGTATCGCCGACGACCTTCTCTGAGGGAGTGTAGCCGGGGGATTCGACCCGCACACAGTCGCACAGATAGGCCAGGACGCCGCGTTTGCCCAGTTCGGCCAAGGCGGCCGTATCGGTAGGCCGGCCGTCCACAGGGGTGTAGTCAAGTTTAAAGTCGCCCGAGTGAACCAGCAGACCGACCGGCGTGCCGATCACCAGGCCGACTCCATCGGGGATGCTATGGGTCACGCGGTAGCATTCAAGGCGGAAGGGGCCGAGCATTATTTCTTGGCCGGGGCGAAGTTCGCGCATTTCCGAAAGGCGGTGTAGCCCGGCCTCCCGCAGTTTGACCGTGATAAGGCCCTGGGTCAGGCGGGTGGCATAGATCGGCGGAGTGCCCAGGTCGGAAAGGAGGTAGGGCAGGGCCCCGATGTGGTCCTCATGGCCGTGGGTGATGACCAGGGCGCGGATGCGTCGGGTGCGCTCGCGCAAGTAGGAGATGTCGGGCAGGATGAAGTCTACCCCCAGCATATCGCTTTCCGGGAACATCAGCCCGGCATCCACCACCAGGATGTCCTCCCCGTACTCCACGACCCACATATTCCGTCCCACCTCGGCCACCCCACCGAGGGGAATAACGCGCAACTTGTCCGTCATCGTCGTACCTCAGGTTGTTCCGCTTTCTGCTCCTGAAGGACCGGCCGCCTTCGCTGCCTCTGTCTCGCTCCCTTTCTCCCCGGCTGCCAGGTGAGCACGGATGCGCTCCAGGAGTTCCTCGCGTTCTTCCAGGCCGCCGTAAATGGGGAGGCGTCGCCGGCCATAGGCCTGAGCATGCAGAAAGCGCAACAGGGGATTGCGGATGGAAAAAAGGCGCGAACTTTTCAGGAGGATTTCGTCCAGCGGCTCCTCCTCCGCCTCTTCGTCCACCGGACGCAGGGAGGCCACTTCCGACCAGGGGTAGAAGAGTTCGATACCCAGGGAACGGAAGGTAATCCCGGCCGGCCCAAGCGTATAGGAGGCCCGCAGTTCCTCGACAATGTTCCAGATAAGGAGGGGAACAACCGGCACCAGCACCAGCATGATGATGGCCGGTATCAGTTCTTCCGCCGTCATCGTCCCGGCCGTCCCGGTCAGCCGGCCCCAGAGGGCCTGGAGGCTGGGGAGAAAGGTCTGCGGCCGCAGCCCGATCTTGAGCGTGTTTTTGAGCGTCCAGAGGGCAAAGAGCCAGATGAGGAGGCTGCCGGCCAGGAGGAGGTAGGCCATGCGTCGGCCACGCCGGCCGAGGCGATAGGTCTTTTCTACATGATGCTCTTGTTCCACCATGGTTCCTCCATTAGAGCAGCCGCAACTGCTTCGGGCCGGCCTCTTCGGCCGGTTCGGCGGCCACGGGCGAGACGGCCTCCTGGGCCAAGACCTCTTTCAGCCGGGCCAGGAGTCTGGGGATCTTCTGGAAGTCGGCTTCCAGTTCGGGTATAAGGGCCGTATTGCGCAGGACGTAAGCCGGGTGGTAGAGCGGCAGATAGAGGCGACGGCCCTCACGACGGGCCCGCCCGTGGACCTGGGAGATCTTGACCCCTGGAAAGTAGCGCTCCATCGAGTAGCGTCCCAGGGTGACGATGAGGAGCGGCTCCACGGCCTCGATCTGCCGGTCGAGAAAATGGGCGCAGGTGGCGACTTCGGAAGGCAGAGGGTCGCGGTTTCCGGGCGGCCGGCACTTGATGACGTTGGTGATAAAGACCTGCTCACGGGTCATCCCGATGGAGGCCAGCAACTTTTCCAGGAGGTGGCCGGAGGGGCCGACGAACGGCCGGCCTTGTTGGTCTTCGTAAAAGCCCGGCCCCTCCCCGATAAAGATGATTTCAACCTTCTCCGGCCCTTCGCCGGGGACCGGATGCGTACGTGAAAGGTGCAGCCGGCAGGCCGTACAGGCGGCGATCTCCCGGCGAATCTCGTCCAGCGTAGACATGGGTCGCCTCTTCTTCTTTCCAAAGGCCCAGCCCGGAACGGGAACCGGCCTTCCCCCTCCGGAATGCCCGGAAGAGTGCTTCATAAGGATTATACCCCAATTCGCTTCCGTCTTCAACTTGCCCCTGGCCCGACCGACGGGGTGGAACACGCCCGTGGGCTCCGAAGAACGACCTGCCCTCGCTCCCATCGGACAGAGGCGGATGGCAGAGGTGATCAAAATGCCGGGTGCCATCCGGCTGCTGTGGACGCGAGGGGATACCGACCGGGAAGCCATTTTGTCAGCGATTTCCAGGCGAGGTGTCGATGACATTTCTTCCCACCGGACGAAATTCGAGGCCGGTTATGGGAACTCAACCCAGCGCGGCGGCGACAAAGTCATGCGCCGGGGCGCGGAAATGTCCCCAGTCGCGCCAGGGTGGGGGCAGATGGCAAAGATGTTCCGCTACGCGGTATAGGGCCCTGGGATTCACCCAGCGATAGCCGCCGATGCACTCGCCCGCGTCCCGGGCGGCCGGCCGGCCTCCTTCGGTGCGGAAGAGAAAAAGGGCAGAGGCAAATGACACCTCTCCACTCTCGCTTCGCAACGTATAGGTGAGCACTCCCAGGAGGCGCTCCAGGCAGGCAGGTAGGCCGGTTTCCTCCCCCAGTTCCCGGCAGGCGGCTTCCTCCAGGCCCTCCTGGGGGCGCGTGCCACCGCTGGGCAGGCGCCAGGTACGGGGCGGATAGAACGGCTTGGTGTGAAGGAGAAGGCGACCGTCCGGCCGGCGGATGGCCAGGACCACTTCCCCGTTACATCGAGAGACCTTTCCTACCATAAAACGGTAAAAATCTGCTCCCACATGGATTTCCTGATGCCTTATGGGAAAAATTTTGCCTTTTAGTTCCGACCAGGGGAGGGGAAGGCATCCCATCTTCCAACCTCTCGGACGGGCTACAGGCCGGTGGGGAGGTCGAGAAAGGTGGTCACCAGGCCAAAGCGCTCGGTCAAGTGTCTGCCCAAGGCCTGGAGACCGAGCGTCTCGGTGGCATAGTGGCCGGCGTAGAGGACGTGGAGACCTCGTTCCTCGGCCTCGTGATAGAACGTATGGCTGCGTTCCCCGGTGAGGAAGAGGTCCAGCCCCGCCTCGGCGGCCTGGCGAATGAGCTCCGCACCGCCTCCGGAGGCGATCCCTACCCGCCGCACCAGGGGCGGGCCGTAAGCCTGGAGTGTCACCGGGCTGCCCAGCCGTTCCTGGAGCCTTCGGGCCAGTTCTGAGGCCGGGAGCGGTTCGGCTGGATGTGCTTCCAACCCGATGGATACGCCGTGGTACGTCCCGAAGGGGCCGGTCACTTCCAGTTCCAGGAGACGGGCCAGGCCGACGTTGTTTCCCACCTCCGGATGCGCATCCAGGGGCAAGTGGGCGGCATAGAGCGTGACTTCGCCTTCCATGAGGGTACGGATGCGCCGGAGGAGAACCCCGGCGAGGGGATGGTAGGATTGCCAGAAAAGGCCGTGATGGACGATGAGCAGGTCGGCCCCCACCTCGACGGCCTTCCGAAAGGCGGCAAGACAAGCATCCACCGCCAACGCCACCTGCCGAACCATCGGCCGGCCCTCTATCTGCAGCCCGTTCCGCGAGTCGTCGGAGATTTCCCGAACCTTCAGGTATTCATCCAGATAGCGTACCAGTTCATCGCGATCCATATCACCGCCTCCTCATCGTATTCCTATGTCTCCGTCCCTTCTTTCCCATCCCGTCCGGGACAGTCTCCGAAACTTGCTCTGTCCCTCGTCTTCCTCAGATCTCGGCCGGCCTCACTTCCGATGCCCCGTTTTCCTTTGCGCTCTACCCCATCGCTCCGTCCCACTCCAGGCCCCGGCTCCCGAGCCCCATCCTACCACCACTCCATCCTCCCGTCAAATCCTTCGTTGACATACACCTTTCCTCTGTGCTATGATAGAGACAAAGATTCGGTCGGCCGATTGACGGAAAAGAGGACCGATGGCGGAAGAAGCTGCGGATCGGGAAAGTCGTCTCCTGATGCGTCGCCTGGTTCTGGCCCACCTTCGCCAGGAGGGCGAAACCGCGTTGCGGGCCGGCCGAAGGCTGCAGGCCCAAGCCTGTTTCCGGCAGGCCCTGGCTCTGGACGACCGGGAGGCCGACCTGTGGGCTCTCCTGGGAGCGACTTTTGTAGAGTCGGAGGACCGAATCGCCTGCGTCCGACGGTCCCTGGCCCTGGACCCGGAAAACACCCGGGCCAACGCCCTGCAAAGGGGCGAGGACATCTCCTTTTCGCCAGTGCGCTCTCCCGGCGGCTCTGTTCGCCTCCGTTGGATGGTGGGGTCTTTCCCTCGGCCGGCTTTCAGAGCCCATATCCCAGGGCGTATCCTGGCAGCCTTGTTTCTCCTGCTGGTCCTGGCCTCAAATTTGCTCTTAGGAAGGGGCTTCGCCTGGCGGTATGAGGAGACTTTCTTCCCCGGCGTGCGCCTGGCCGGACTGGAGCTGGGCGGCCTCTCCTACGACCAGGCCCGTCGCCTCCTGGAGCAGCATCTGTCCCCCTTCTTGAACCGGCTCCTCCTCCTGGAAGCCGGGACCGAACAGTGGACGATGACGGCAGAGGAGGTGGGCCTGCGCTATCGGGTGGACGACGCCCTGGAGGAAGCCTGGGCATTGGGCCGGAGCGGTTCGCCCCTCTCCTGTTGGTGGGAACAACTGCACCTTGCCCTTGGGGGAAAAGACCTGCCCCTCCTGGCCGCCCTGGAAGACGAAGCGCTGGTGGAGACACTGCAACGCCTGGCTGTCCCCCTGGAGCGGCCGGCCGGCCCGCCCAAACTCGCCTGGAACGAAGGACGATGGGCGGTCCTTCCCGGACGGGATGGCCGGCACCTGGACCGGCCGGAGGCCGAGGCCCGGCTGCGGACGGCCCTCTCCCTCCTGGCCGAGGGCCGGGGGCCGACGGGGGAAGTCCCCTGGGTCATCGCCTTGCCGGTCGTAACCGAGACGATGGCCCTGACCGCGGCGGAGGTGGCCCCCCTGGTGGAGGAAGCGGGGCGGGCCGGCCGGCCGCTCACCTTGCGCTGCGGCGAGCACGTCTGGCAGGTCGAAACCGCCGAAATCGCTTCCTGGCTGCAGATCCGGCGTACTTCGCCCCCCTCCGTCCAGGTAGACCGAGAAGCACTCCGGGCGTACCTGAGCGCCCAAGCCCCCCAGGTGGAGCGGCCACCCCTGTACCCTTATCTGGAGATACAGGATGGACGGCCCGTCGCCTTCCGACCCGGCCAGGACGGCCTGGCTCTGGACTTGGAACAGGCTCAGGAAGAACTCGCCGGAGCTCTGGAACGTCGCCTGCAGGGGGAAGATGTCGAAACGGTCGAACTGAGCACGATCGTCCTCCCGGCCGGAAACGATCGTGTCCTGGCCGAACTGGGGGTACGGGAACTCGTAGGAGAAGGCACCTCGACCTTCGTCGGCTCTTCCCCGGAACGGGCCGAAAACATTCGCATCGGCGGTCAGGAGCTGCACGGCCGGCTGATCGCCCCCGACGAGGTCTTTTCCCTAAACGAGGCTCTGTACCCCATCACCTGGGAAAAAGGCTACCGCTACGCCCCGGTGATCTCCGGCGGTTACCTGGTGATGGGGCTGGGAGGCGGCCTCTGCCAGGTGGCCACTACCCTCTACCGGGCCGCCCTCTACAGCGGACTGGAGATTGTCGAACGCCACCCACACCTGTGGAGGGTGGAATATTATGAGCAGGATGCTCCACCGGGCTTCGACGCCACCATCTTCCAGGGGGGGAGCGACCTCCGCTTCCGAAACAATACCGGCCAGTACCTCCTCCTTCAAGTAGAGACCGACCTGGGGCAGGCTCGCCAGACGATTCGCTTCTACGGCACATCGCCGGGCTGGACAGTCACCATTGACCGATACGAACTCGGCAACGGGGGCAACACCGTCTCCTACCGACGGACGGTAAGCCGGGATGGGAAGGTTCTTCTTCAGGAGACGATCTATAGTTTCTATCGCTGACTGTTCCGGGGAAACGGCCTCCCCAAAGGCCAAAAAATGGGAAAGATTCTCCGGCTCCGGGGCAAGCAACTTGCGTTCCTCTTCGCCGTATGATAGAATGGTTTTAGGAGGATACAATGCGGCGGAAATTGGTGCGGATCGCCTTTTTCCTGGCCCTCTTTTCCCTGGAGTTGATCGTCTCCTCGCCGGCCCTGGCCCAGGAGACACACGTGGATGTGCTCACCGTGGACGGGGTGATCAACCCCGTGACGGCCGGCTATATCTCCTGGGGCATCCGCACCGCCCAGGAGGACGGTGCCGTCTGCGTGATCCTCCGCCTCGATACCCCCGGCGGCCTGATGGATTCCACCAACCAGATCGTCCAGTCCATCCTGAACGCCGAGGTGCCGGTGGTCGTCTACATCTCCCCTCGCGGGGCACGGGCGGCCTCGGCCGGTGTCTACATCACCTACGCCTCCCATGTGGCGGCCATGGCGCCGGGCACACGCATCGGCGCGGCCACTCCGATTTCCATCAATGAACAGGGAGAACCGGAGGAAATCCCTGAGGAGTTACAGAGCAAGATCGAGCAGGATGCCCTGGCCAGCCTACGGGCCTCTGCCCAGGAACGCGGACGCAACGCAGAATGGGCAGAAAAGGCGGTAAAGGAGGCCGCCTCGGCCACCGCCAGCGAAGCCCTGGAACTGGGTGTGGTGGAGATCGTGGCCGGCAACCTGGAGGATCTCCTGACCCAACTGGACGGCCGGACGGTTGTTCTGGCTTCCGGAAAACGGGTAACGCTCCATACGGCCGGTGCTTCCGTCTCCGAACTGCCGATGTCCTTCATCACCCGCTTCCTCCTGGTGATCACCGACCCCACCATCGCCTATCTTCTCCTCAGTCTGGGCCTGCTGGGGCTATGGGTCGAGTTCTCCAACCCGGGGGTTTCCTTCCCCGGTGTCCTGGGAGGCATCTGCATCCTCCTGAGCCTCTACGCCCTGGGCACCCTGCCCGTCAACTGGGCCGGTGTGCTCCTGATCGTCCTGGGCTTTATCTTCTTCGCTTTCGATATCTTTACGACCAGCCACCTCGTGTTAACTACAGGAGGAATCGCGGCGTTCATTGCGGGATCGCTCTTGCTTTTCCACTCGGCGGAACCCTACCTGCGGGTGGAACCATGGGCTATTGCCCTGGTGGCCGGCCTGGTCCTCCTTACGGTGGTCCTTATCCTCTACGCCGCCATCCGGGGACAGCGCCGCCCGGTCGTCTCCGGTCCGGAGTCTCTGGTGGGAATGCTCGGCACGGCGCGGGGGGATCTGTCCCCAGAGGGGATGGTCTTTGTGGACGGGGCTCTATGGCGGGCCCGGTCCGAGGAGGGGCCGATTTCGGCCGGCGAGCAGGTCGAGGTCGTTTCCCTCACAGGGCTGCTCCTGCACGTGCGCCGGCCTCGGGAGAAGCAGCCCTGACCCTGCAGGTCGGTTGATCCGACCAACCTGCGACGAAGGATAGGGGTACCCTTGAGTGGCCGGCAGTTGAAACAGCGACCTGCGTGGGAACAGGATCGCGGTAGCAAAGAAGGAGGAAACTATGGAAGTCGGCGGTTGGGTTATCCTGGGGATCATCGTTCTGTTCGCGCTCTGGCTGATCACCGCGGCGGTCAAGATCTGCCGAGAATACGAGCGGCTCGTCATCTTCCGCCTGGGGCGTTTCGCCGGAGTGCGCGGTCCCGGCTGGGTCTGGATCATCCCCTTCATCGAGCGGGTGGAGCGACGGGTGGATATGCGCGTCCTGACCATGGATGTGCCGGCCCAGGAAATCATCACCCGCGATAACGTCACCATCAAGGTCAACGCCGTCCTCTACTTCAAGGTCGTAGACGCCCGTATGGCCGTCATCAATGTGGCCAACTATGTGGCCGCTTGCCTCCAGATTGCCCAGACCACCCTGCGGGATGTGGTGGGACAGTCGGAACTGGACGAACTTCTGGCCCACCGCGACCGTATCAACACCCGGCTGCAGCAGATCATCGACGAGGCCACCGAGCACTGGGGGGTCAAGGTAACCATCGTGGCCGTCAAGGATGTGGAACTGCCGGCCGGGATGCAGCGGGCCATGGCCCGGCAGGCCGAAGCCGAACGCGAGAAGCGGGCCAAGATCATCCACGCCGAGGGCGAGTTCATGGCGGCCCAGCAACTGGCCGAGGCGGCCCGGGTCATCGGGGCCATCCCGGCGGCAATGCAGTTGCGCTACCTGCAGACGCTTACCGAGATCGCCGTGGAGAAGAACTCGACCATCCTCTTCCCGTTGCCGATTGACCTGGTGAAGCCGTTCCTGCAGATGGCCAGAGGCGAGGGCTAGGATGTTCATCGCCGGCCGAGGAAACCCCACCCCATTTGAGGAGTGGCACGGCACGGTCGGCGCTCTGCTTCTGCACGGCTTTCCCGGCTCGCCGGCCGAAATGCGCGAATTGGGCGCATACCTGGCGGAGCGGGGCATTAGCGTCATCGCTCCACTCCTTCCCGGCCATGGTCGGCAGCCGGAGGCGCTGCGAGGGGTACGCTGGTCGGCCTGGGTACAGGAAGCAGAAAAGACATTGCAGCGTCTGCAGGAACGCTGCACCTCCGTCTTTGCCCTCGGTCTCTCCGCCGGGGCCGCCCTCAGCCTCTACTTGGCCGGCCGGGGACCCCTGGCCGGTGTCATCGCCGTCTCTCCGGCTGTCAAGTTGCGCAACCCGCTGGCCCCCCTTGCCCCCATCGCCCGCTTCTTCCTTCGCTGGGTTGTCCTGGGCGAGGATAAGGACCTGGCCGACCCCAGCGGACCGGAGCGCCAGTGGTACTATACCCGAGCGCCAGCCTCGGCCGTGGCCGAGATGTATGCCCTGCTCCGGGCTGCTTGGAAGGCGACGGGCCGGCTAAGAGTGCCCGCGCTGATCTTCCAGGGCCGACGCGATGGCGTCCTGCGCCCGGAGGGGGCCGAAGCCCTCTTTCGGCGACTCCCCGCGATGGAAAAGCGCCTGGTATGGCTAGAACGTTCCGGCCACAACGCCCTGGTGGATGTAGAACGAGAAACGGTTTTCCGCGAGACCTATGCCTTTATGGAGACAGTGGCAAGGAGATGATGCCCTAAGCACCTGAACGCACGTTGTTGGCTCCTTGACACCGAGAAATTCAAAGAGGAGAACACCCATGGTCAAGAAACTCTTTCCGGTTTTTCTTCTGCTGGCCCTGTTGGCCGCCTTCTTCCCCTCGGCCGTCCGGGCCGATGAGCCCTACACACTGACCATCCTTCACACCAACGATACCCACTCGCACCTGGAGGAGTTTGACTCCAGCGGCACCTCCTGCGATCCCGGGGAAACCTGTTACGGGGGCGTGGCCCGGCGGAACTATATGATCAATACGATCCGCAAGGAAGGCGGAAACATCCTCCTGGTGGATGCCGGCGATGCCTTCCAGGGCACCCTTTACTTCAACCAGTTCCACGGCATCGCCGACCTGCACTTTATGAACCACCTGGGCTACCAGGCCATGGCCGTGGGGAACCACGAGTTCGACCTGGGACCGGGACCGCTGGGCCACTTTGCCAACTACGCCAACTTCCCGATCCTCAGCGCCAACCTGGATGTCTCCAAAGAGCCGGCCCTGGTCGGAAAGATCCAACCCTATACGGTGCTGGAAATCGGCGGTGAGAAGATCGGCCTCTTCGGTTTGACCACCGAGGATGTGACGGTTATCTCCAACATCGGCCCCAACGTCAAGGTGAAAGATGCTTTTGCCTCGGCGAAGGAGGCGGTCGCCGCCCTCCAGTCCCAGGGAGTAGACAAGATCGTCGCCCTCTCTCACCTGGGTTATGACCTGGACAACCTCCTGGCGACCACGGTTGCCGGGATCGATGTGATCGTCGGCGGACACAGCCATACCCTGCTGGGGACGATGTCTGGGGCGGTTGGGCCGTACCCCAACCCGCTCGTCTCTCCGGCCGGCGAGCCGGTGCTGGTCGTCCAGGGCGGCCAGTGGGGGAAGTATTTGGGCCGGCTGAACGTAACTTTTGATGCCAACGGCATCCTCACCGGCTACAGCGGCGCGCCGATCCTTCTGGATGCCTCGGTGCCCCAGGATGCCCAGGTCCTGGAGATGATCAACACCCTCTTTGCTCCCGCCCTCTCCACCCTCAAGGCCACGGTCGTCGGACAGACGGCGGTGGAACTGGTCGGAGAGCGAAGCAAGGTGCGCAGCCAAGAGACGAACCTGGGCAATCTGGTCTGCGATGCCATGCTTCGGGCTACCCAGAGCGACCGAACCCAGATCTGCATCACCAACGGTGGCGGCATCCGGGCCTCCATCAAGGCCGGGAATGTAACCGTGGGCGATATTCTCACGGTGCTGCCTTTTGGCAATAGCCTGGTGGATATGGACCTCACCGGCGCGCAGATCATCGAGGCGCTGGAGAACGGTGTAAGCCAGGTGGAAGCCAAGGCCGGCCGCTTCCCCCAGGTCGGTGGACTGCGCTTTGCCTATAACCCCAACCTCCCGGCTAACTCCCGCATCATCAAGGTCGAGGTATGGGTGGGCGGCAAGTACCAGTTGCTCGACCGGAACAAGACCTACCGTATCGTCACCAACAACTTTATGGCGGGCGGCGGGGACGGCTACAGCGTCCTCACCCAAGGGACCCACCGCTATGACACCGGCCTCCTTATGTCCGACGCGGTCACTGACTACATCCGGGCCTACTCCCCGGTCAACCCACAGGTAGAAGGCCGCATCACCGTCTCGGCTGCGCTCCTTCCGGAGACGGGCGCGGTGCTGGTGCTGCCCTGGGCATTGGCGGGTGCGGGTGTGCTGACCGGGGCCGGCCTGGTGTTGCGGCGTTGGGCCGGCCGACGCCGGGCGGCGTAAGGCCGTTGAAGGTTGATCGCTCCCATGGTCGGGGCAACCCTTGCAATTGCCCCGGATGGGCGACCCCGTAGGGGCAACCCCTATGGTTGCCCCTACGGGCCATCAACCCCTGGGGTTGCCCCAGAAGCGAGGTTGTACGTTGTCCGCTTCGAGAGGTGCTCGGCTTGTTCGGGTCATCGGCCTGCTCCTTGCGCTCCTTCTGCCGACCTCCTGTGGGAGCGACCGTCGGCCAACACCTCCCCCTTCACACACCCTTCCCCCCACCGCCGGCCTCCAGCCGACGCCTACCCGGCTCTCATCCGACCTGTCGCTCGCCCCGGGCGATGTGCTCATCTACCCGGGCCCCGAACGCTATAGCGGAGACATCCTCACCTTCGACGTTACCCCCCGAAACGCCGATTCCATCGCCTCGACCATCCTGGTCCGTCTCTATTACCTGGTGGATGGACATCGGCTGGCCATTGCCGAAGGGCCGGTAGGCACGCCGGGATTTGACGGACAGCCCCGGGCCCGCCTGATCTGGGCTTGGGATACCCACGGCCTGGTCGGAGCGCAGACCCTCATCGCCTGGATCGACCCCGACGATGACATCCAGGAAGGAGACGAGATTCCGACCAACAACCTCCTCACTTTTACCCTCTATCTTTCCCCGGCACTCGACCTTCTTCCGCCGGAACGCGGAGCAACCTGGGTCACGGAGACAACGGCATGCTGTATCCTGCATTACCTGAGCGGGAGCGCTGCCGCACGCGACATGCCAACGCTCACCGTCATCGTGGAGGAAACGACGGCCGAAATCAGGGGACGTCTGGGCGTCTCGCCCACCGCGCCGCTGGAAATCTACTTTCTCAGCCGGGTAATCGGTCAGGGAGGATATGCCTACGAAGAGCTTGCCCTCTCTTACTTCGACCGGCATTATGCCGGCTCCAACCTGCGGCTGGTGCTGCGCCACGAAATCGTCCATGTCCTGGATGCTCTGCTCCTGCAGGTCTATCCACCAGCCTTGCTCCGCGAGGGGCTGGCGACCTACCTCTCCGGCGGCCATTACAAGGAGGAACCTCTCCCCCAACGGGCCTCCGCTCTCCTGCAGACGGGACGATATATCCCCCTCAGGACGCTGGCCGAAGACTTTTACGCCCAGCAGCACGAAGTCGGCTATCTGGAAGGCGCTGCCTTGATCGCTTACCTGGTGGATCGATATGGCTGGGATCGCTTCCTTCACTTCTACACTTCCTTTGAAAGTGACCTTTCACCCCCGGAAGCCCTGGCGCGGGCCCTGGAGGAAAATTTTGGCCGGGGGTTGGAAGAAACGGAAGCGTCTTTCCGGGCCTGGCTGGAGGACCATCCTCCTACGTCGGAGCAGGTGCGGGATTTAGAGGATACAATTCGCCTTTTCGAAACCGTGCGCCGCTACCAGAAGCGCTACGACCCGGGGGCATACTGGTGGAGCGGCTGGATGCCCGATCCGGTCGCGGGCGAACGATTGGGCATTGTGGCCGATTTCATTCGGCACTCCCGCTCTCCCGAGAGCATCGCCCTGGAGGCTATGTTGATCGCCGCTCAGGAGAATCTTACGGCCGGCCACTTTGAGCAGACGGAAGCGCTCCTGGACGGCGTGGAGCGGGTGCTGGAGAGCGGGGTATTTTCCGGCCGCCCGGAGACCGACTACCTGGCGCTGGTGGAAGCAGCACGAAAGGCCGGCTACGAGGTCCAGCGGATCTCCATAGACGGCGATCGGGCGGCGGTATGGGCCATTGCCCACTGGCCCTACCTGGAGAAACGGATTTTCCAGAAGACGGCATCCGGGTGGACACTGGCGGCCGTTGGTCAATAAAAAGAGGAGACCTCTATGGATCGTCTATCCCTCATTCGATCCCTGGTGATTCCCAACACGACCAAGATCCTCCTCCTGGTACTGGATGGACTGGGCGGGTTGCCCCGGGAAGAGGGTGGCCCAACTGAACTGGAGGCCGCCCATACGCCCAACCTGGATGCCCTGGCCGCCCGAGGCATCTGCGGGCTGAGCACACCGGTTGCTCCGGGCATTGCTCCAGGCAGCGGTCCCGCCCATCTGGCCCTCTTCGGCTACGATCCGCTGGCTTATGAGATCGGCCGAGGAGTGCTGGAGGCATTGGGCATCGGCTTTGAACTCCAGGCCGAGGACGTGGCCGCGCGGGGAAACTTCTGCACCCTGGACCCCGAGACGGGGGTTATCCTGGACCGGCGGGCCGGCCGTATCTCCACCGAGGTCTGTGCCCGATTGGTGGAAAAGTTGCGGGCCATCCACCTCCCTGGAGCGGAGGTCTTTGTCGAGCCAGTGCAGGACTATCGCTTCGTCTTGGTACTGCGCGGCCCGGACCTCGCCGACGGCCTGACCGAGACCGACCCCCAGCGCACCGGCGTCCCACCCCTTCCGGTGCAGCCCACCCGGCCGGAAGCCACCCATACGGCCGAACTCCTCAACCGCTGGCTGAGAGCTGCCTTCACCCTCTTGGCCGACGAGCACCCGGCCAACGGCTGCACCCTTCGGGGTATCGCCAAAAACCCCGGACTTCCACCGATGCCGGAACTCTACGGCCTTCGCTGCGCCGCTATCGCCACCTACCCGATGTACCGAGGATTGGCCCGCCTGGCCGGCATGGAGGTCCTCCCCACCGGAAGCACCGTCGAGGACGAAGTGCAGACGCTCCACGAGCACTGGAACAACTATGACTTTTTCTTTTTCCATGTGAAAAAGACCGACAGCGCCGGCGAGGACGGCGACTTTGCCCGCAAGGTACAGGCCATCGAGGAGGTGGACCGGGCCCTGCCGTCCATCCTGGAACTCGGACCCGATGTGGTGGTGGTCACCGGCGACCACGCTACGCCGGCTCTGTGGAAAGCCCACTCCTGGCACGAACTGCCGATCCTCCTCTGGTCGCGTTATGTCTGCTCGGATGGGGTCACCCGTTTCGGCGAACAGGCCTGTATGTCCGGCGGATTGGGGCACATCTACCATGTGGACATTATGCCGCTGGCGCTGGCCTATGCCGGCCGGCTGACCAAGTTCGGAGCCTGAAGTGATCAAAATCGGAAATTTGAAGTTTGGTATTGGGGATCTGAGCCTTCTTCTGCCGGCCCTCGCTGCTCTTCTACTTTACTTGCCGACCCTGAACTTTCAACTGGTCTGGGATGATACCATTTTCCTGCGCGATTATCCGACCTACCGTGACCCCACCCTCTGGCCGACGGCCATCTTCCGCAACTTTATTCTCTCCCCCAACTACTTTCGCCCCCTGGCCCTCCTCACCTTTGTCGCCGAATTGGGTCTGTGGGGAATCAACCCGACCCCGTTCCATCTGACCAACGTTCTCCTCCACGTCCTCAACACCGTCCTGGTGACCCTGCTGGCAACACACATTTTCGGCCTCGTCCGCACCTCCGGGCTTCGTCCGCTCCTTCCGGCGCTTGCCGCCGGGCTGCTCTACGGGTGCCATCCGGCCATTCTGGAAGGGGTAGCCTTTATCTCCGGCCGCTTCGACCTCCTGATGACCACTTTCCTTCTCCTGGCGCTCCTGGCCGATGGAAAGGTGCGCTCACGCGGGCTGCGGCCGCTCCTCGTGGGAATCGCCTTTTTCCTGGCCGCGCTCTGCAAAGAGATGGCCGCGGCGCTGATACCGGCGCTCTTTTGCTGGCATCTGGCCCGGCCGGAAGAGGAGGGTAACCGCTTGAGATGGCGCAGGTTATGGGAACGCGGAGACCTCTGGGTGTATGCGGCCGTCCTTCTCGCCGGTGCCGTCTATCTGGGGCTGCGCTACGCAGCGCTGGGCTATTTATGGCTTCCGGAGACCGGGAGGATGGTTTCGGTCGGAACGCTGCCCAACCATCTCCTCCTCATCCTGAAGTCGCTGGGAACGTACATCCTGCTCGTGGTATGGCCTTTTACCCTCCTCAGTCCAATTCACTACAGCGAACGGCCGGTGCCCCTGGGCGATCCCCTGGCCTGGCTCAGTCTGGCATTGCTCGCTCCGGTCGTGCTGGGGGTAGTGTGGCTGGCCCGTCGGGGGTATTCGACCGGCTGGCTGCTCCTGGCCGGGGTACTCACGCTCCTGCCAGTCGCGAACATCCTGCCGCTCGAACTGGGCGGAGGGGCCTACGCAGCCGAGCGCTATTTGCTCTTCCCGCTCCTTTTCCCGGCACTGGCAGTCGGGCATCTCTTGAGGATAGGTCCGGCCGAGGGAAAAACGACGGCCCCCCGGCGCTTCCCCCGGAAAGAGGCTTGGCTCCTCCTTTACCTCCTGGCCGGCCTAGCCACCGTCCAACTCACCCTGCCTCACTGGCGCGACGACCCGACCCTCTGGCTCTGGGCAGAGCGTCGCTCCCCTCGCTCTGCCCTCCCGCCCACCAACCTGGCCCTCCAGTACGTCTATCAGGGCCGTTACGAATTGGCCCTGGCAAAGGCCAACCAGGCCATCGCCCTCGACCCTCAGAACGCCGAGGCCTATGATAACGCCGGCCTGGCTCTCTTCCAACTGGGCCGGTATGCCGAAGCCCAGAAGGCCTTTGAGCAGGCAACGAAACTCTGGCCAGAGAGCGCACTCTACTGGAACAACCTGGCCGGGGCGTTGCGCGAGCAGGGCCGGTTAGAGGAGGCAGAGCGGATCATGCAGGAGCAGGCCCTGGTCCGAGATCCCACGCTCCCCGTCGGCCACCTCAACCTGGGCCTGATCTATCTGCGGATGGGCCGGTTTGAAGAGGCCGCCGGGGAACTCCGTCAGGCCCTGACCCTCCTCCCGCCGGGCGAGGACACGGCCGACATCTGGAGTAACCTGGGACAGGCCCTCTTTGCGGCCGGCCGCTACACCGAGGCCCAGGAGGCCTTTGAAGAGGCCACACGTCTGCAACCCCGGAACGCCCTCTTCTGGGCCTGGGTGGGGCGGACCCTCCTGGAACAGAACCGGCCGGCGGAAGCCGAAAGCGTCCTCCTCCAGAAAGCCCTGCCGTTGGACGCCTCGCTGCCCTTCACCCGACTCGTCCTGGGCGACCTCTACCTGCGGGCCGACCGGCCGGACCTGGCCTCCCAGCACCTGGCTCAGGCAATGAGCCTGCTTCCGGAAGGACAGCACGCCTCCGCCGAGGAGATGCTGAACCGGACCCGGGAGCCGGAACGCTGGCTTCGGCTGGGCGACCTCCTGCTTGGACAGGACGATTTCCAGGGGGCACTGCGCGCCTTCAACCAGGCGGCCGCCTTCGGAGCAAGGCCGGCCGACGTGGCAGTGGGATTGAGCGCGGCTTACATCGGGATGCAGGACTGGATTTCGGCGAAACGGGTGCTGGACGAAGCCCTCCGATCGGCCCCGGAGGACGCCCGGCTCTACAACAATGCCGGCGTCGTGGCCCGCGAGCAGGGCGATATCGAGGCGGCCCGGCAGTACTTTGCCCGGGCGGCAGAACTGGCCCCGGATTGGGAATTGCCGCGCCGGAACCTGGAGGAGTTGCCCTGAGCGGAATTCTGACCTTGGGGGTCCCTTGTCACCCTTGTACAACCTCCCTGTTCCCCAATCTCACCCCGTCAACCCGTCCACCGTCCCCCGATCCAGCCTCTTTAGCACGGCCAGGAGTAACTTCAAGGTGTTATCATAGTCGTCGCGACGGATGATGCCGGCATGGCTGTGGATGTGGCGGGCCGGAACGCCCAGCACTACACAGGGGACACCGGCCGCGTGCATGTGGATCATCGCCCCGTCGGTGGCTCCGCCGGGCATAACGCCAAACTGGAGGGAGATGCCTTCCGCCTCGGCTGTCTGGATGACCAAGTCGCGCAGACGCAGGTTGGGAATCATCCGGGCATCGTAGAGGAGGAGGGTAGGCCCCTTCCCCAATTTGACCGCCGACTCCTCTGCCTTGATGCCGGGAACATCACCGGCGATGCTCACCTCCAGGATAATCGCCACGTCCGGGTTGATCCGGTGGGCTGCAGTCTTGGCCCCACGGGTGCCCACCTCTTCCTGCACCGTGCCGGCGATGTAGAGGGTATTGGGCCGTTCTTCTTCCGCAGCCATCGCCCGCAACGCCTCCAGGGCCAGGGCACAGCCCACCCGATCGTCAAAGGCTTTCCCCAGGTACGATTTTTCCCGGCCCATCACCGTGAAGGGGCAGACCGGAACAACGGGGTCTCCCAGGCGAATGCCCAGGGCGACCACCTCATCTTTGCTGGAAGCGCCCACGTCCAGGTACATATCCTTCTTCTGCACCACTTTGGAGCGCTCCTCCTGGTCCATCAGGTGAGGCGGCTTGGCTCCGATCACACCGATCACCCGCCGTTGGGAAGTGATGACCTCCAGACGCTGGCCCAGCATGACCTGCTCCCACCAGCCGCCAAGCGGCTGCAACCGGAGGAAGCCGTCATCGGTGATGTGGCTCACCATAAAGCCGATCTCGTCCATATGGCCGGCCAGCATCACCCGGGGGCCGCCTTCCGGCCCCGGCAAAGCAGCGATGAAACTCCCCAGTTGATCCTGGGTGATCTCGGCCACACCCTCCAGGTATCTCCGCATCATGGCACGTACCTCTTCCTCGTAACCGGGAACGCCGGCCACCTCGCTCAGTTCCTTGAGCAACCGCTCTCGTTCGTCCACCGCAGTCTCCTCGATTCCTCAAAAAAGGTCCTCGTACCAACCAACCGGTTCAGATCTCGATGGGGCCTTCCAACAGGGCCACCAGGAGGCGTGTGGCATGCGTAACATCATCCAGGTCTACCATCTCCGAGGTGGTATGCACATATCGGGTGGGGATGGAAAGCGTCCCGGCCGGAACACCGCTGCGGGCGGTCTGGATGGCCCGGGCGTCGGTCGTCCCGCCCAACAGCACTTCCCGCTGGTAGGGAATCTGGTAGGCCTCGGCCGTGCGGATGAGGAGTTCCTTCACCCCGGGGTGGGCCAGCATCCCGCCGTCCATCACCTTGACGGCCGGCCCTTTGCCCAGGACAACGGCCATCGGGCGGGCTTCGGGGGTGTCCCCGGTGTCGGTCACATCCACGGCGATGGCCAGCTCAGGGTTGACACCGTAGGCCGAGGTCGTTGCTCCGCGTAGCCCCACCTCCTCCTGGGCCGTGAAGACGAAATAGATCTCATGGGGACTGCGAGAGAGGGCCCGTAGCACCTCCACCAGCACGGCGCAACCTACCCGGTCGTCCATCGCCTTTCCCACGGCCCGATTGCCGACCAGGGCAAACTGACGGTCCATGCAGGCAACGTCCCCCACACGGACCATCTTCTCCGCTTCTTCTCGACTGCCGGCCCCGATATCAATGTACATCTTGCGCAACTCGGTCTCGTTCTTGGACTCGATGGGCTCCAGCCCGATCACCCCGATCTGACCTGAGGCGAAGCGGACCCGCTGCCCGGTCAGGGTGAGCGAGGAAAGCCCGCCAACCGGGGCAAAGCGGAGGAAACCCTTCTCATCTATATGGCTGACCACCAGGCCGATCTCGTCCATATGGGCAGCCAACATAATGCGTTTCCCACCTTCCGTCCCGGCCTTGGCCCGCACGATCAGGTTGCCTAGAGCATCCACCCGGACCTCGTCGGCCAGGTCGGCCACCAAACCGCGCAACGTCTCGCGCACGCCATCTTCACGTCCCGAGGGACCGTAGAGTTCGCATAACTGCTTCAGCAGTTCCTGCAAGGGAAACCTCCTTGTTCTGCCAAAAGTTCGGCCTTCAATGCACCGGCTCTCCTCGCCGGTTGGCTTCGGACTGCAGTAACTTCAGATCGGCATCCACCATCATATGGATGAGTTCCTCAAAACCCACTGTGGGTTCCCAGTGGAGAACACGCCGGGCCTTGCTGGGATCGCTCACCAAAAGGTCTACCTCGGCCGGCCGGTAGTACCCCGGATCCACCACGACATAGTCCCGCCAGTCCAGACCCACATGGGAAAAGGCGATCTCGCAGAGTTCACGTACCGAATGGGTCTCCCCGCTGCCGACCACATAATCGTCCGGATGCTCCCGCTGCAGCATGAGCCACATCGCCCGGACGTAATCGCCGGCAAATCCCCAGTCCCGTCGGGCATCCAGATTGCCCAGCCGTAACTCGTTTGCCAGCCCCCGTTTGATGCGGGCCACGCCGTAGGAAACCTTCCGCTCGACAAACTCCAGGCCGCGCCGAGGCGAACCGTGATTGAAGAGGATGCCCGAACAGGCAAACAGCCCATAACTCTCCCGATAGTTCACCGTGATCCAGTGGCCGTAGACTTTGGCCACACCGTAGGGACTGCGGGGGTAGAAGGGGGTATTCTCGTTCTGGGGAACCTCGCGGACCTTGCCGAACATCTCCGAAGAACTGGCCTGGTAGAAACGGATCTTGGGGTCCACCAGACGGATGGCATCGAGCAAGCGGGTCACACCCAATGCCGTAACTTCGCCGGTAAAGACCGGTTGCTTCCAGGAGGTGGGGACAAAGGACTGCGCAGCCAGGTTGTAGACCTCGTGGGGACGGTACTCCTGAAGGATGTCCAGCAGCGAGGCCTGATCCAGGAGATCTCCTTGCACCAGGGTCAGGCGGTCCTGAATATGGGCAATGCGGTCAAAATTGACGGTGCTGGAGCGGCGCACCATGCCGATGACCTCATAGCCCTTTTCCAGCAGAAATTCGGCCAGGTAGGAACCGTCCTGGCCGGTGATGCCGGTAATCAGTGCTCTGGGCATTCAGACCTCCTCGTGTAAGCCGCGCTCATTATACCACAAAGGGTAAGAGATGCAAATGGGCTGTACCCGGTACACCACTCGGGCGGCTGGGCCTGAATCGTCGGTAACCAAGTTCATTGGCCCGGCTCTGGACTCTGTGGTATAATCCGGTAAAGACATAGGATTGATGTCCTGATGGACAGGGGGATCAGGTGGCCAAACCGCTTACCATCCAAAAGGACCGCACCATCCTTCTGGATGTCCACCATCCCCTCTACGCAGAATTGCGCGACTTTCTCTCCTGCTTCGCCGAACTGGAACAGAGCCTCCAGCATATCCACCTCTACCGCCTGACCCGTCTTTCCCTCTGGAATGCCGCCGCCGGCGGTCTGACCTCCGCCGCCATCCTGGAGGGACTCTCCCGCCATGCTCGCTACGGCTTCCCGGAAGAGGTAGCCCGTTGGATTCAGACGACGATGGACCGGTACGGCCGGATCGCCCTCTTGCGCGGGGACAAAGCCCTCCTTCTGCGCGGCGACGATCCGGCCCTCGTCGCCCACCTATCCCGAAGCCCGCTCCTCCGCCCCCTTCTGCAGGGTGTCCAGGACCCCCTTACCCTGCGCGTTGACCCGGGCCACCGTGGCCTCCTGAAGATGCGCCTGCGCCTACTGGGCTACCCTCCGCTGGATCGGGCCGGCTACCTTCCCGGCGCTCCGCTGGCCATCCGTCTCCGGGGAACCCTTCCGGACGGCCGGAACTTTGCCCTGCGTCCCTACCAACAAGAGGCCGTACGGGCCTTTCTGAACGGCCCCCACGGCGGAAACGGCGTCATCGTCCTGCCCTGTGGGGCCGGCAAGACCATCGTCGGATTGGCCGTGATGGCCCACCTGCGTTGCCAGACCCTCGTCCTCTGTCCCCACACCGCCGCCCTGCACCAGTGGCGGCAGGAACTCCTGACCAAAACCACCTTGGAGGCCCACGAGATCGGCGAGTACAGCGGGGAGCGAAAGGAAGTGGCTCCGGTCACGCTGGCCACCTACCAGGTGTTAATCCACCGCACTCCGACCTCTTTCCCCCATTTCACCCTCTTTGAGGAGCGGGATTGGGGACTTGTCATCTACGACGAGGTCCATCTCCTTCCGGCTCCCGTCTTTCGCCTCACGGCCGAACTGCAGGCGCGCCGCCGGTTGGGGCTGACGGCAACGCTGGTGCGCGAGGACGGCCGGCAGGGCGACGTCTTCTCCCTCATCGGTCCCAAACTTTACGAGGCCCCCTGGCGCGAACTGGAGGCCCAGGGGTGGCTGGCTACGGTTTCCTGCCGGGAGATACGCGTGCCACTCTCGCATGCCGGCCGGCTGGACTATGCCCAGGCCCAGAGCACCCAGGCCCGTTCCCGCCTGGCCGCCGAGAATCCGGCCAAGACCTCCCTTGTCCGTCGTCTAGTCGAACAACACGCCGGCGAACGCATCCTGATCATCGGACGCTACCTGGACCCGTTGCGGACCATCGCCCAGACCCTGGGCGCACCGCTGGTTACCGGTCGGACGCCGCCAGCCGAACGAGAAAGGCTTTACCAGGCGTTCCGACGAGGGGAAAAGCCGCTTCTAGTCGTCTCCAACGTGGCCAATCTGGCCCTGGACCTGCCCGAGGCCGGCGTCGCCATTCAGCTTTCAGGCACCTACGGCTCCCGCCAGGAAGAGGCCCAGCGCCTGGGACGGATCTTGCGCCCCAAGCCCGACGGCCGGCCGGCCCATTTCTATACCCTCGTCTCCCAGGACACCCGGGAACAAGAGTTCGCCGCCCGACGGGAACGTTTTCTCATCGAGCAGGGCTATCGTTACACCATCGTCCCGGCCGATGCCCTCCTGGCCGACGAGGAGGCCAGCCGTTGAGACGCCGCCCCTCCTTACGCACAATCTTGGACATGATGTTCCATGCAATCCGGGAAGCCCAATAGAGCCTATCCGAAAACTGCCACCGAAAATGCTTGGACCGTGGGTCTTCGGATAGGCCCTTACCTGTGGGAGGCGCTCTGAGGAACCTGCCCAACCCAGGCGCGGCAGGTCTGGAGGGCCTGACGGAGGACGGAACGGAGGGCCGGCCGATTCCAGATGCGCAACGCCACCGGGCTCAGTTCCAGGGTGATCAGCCCGCCGTAGCCGTCTTGCCCGATTTCCTGTAAGAGGGCCGCCAATGGGAGACTTCCCGTGCCCGGGAGGGCATGCTGGCCGAAGATGGAGCGAGAATAGGAAAAGCGATGCCACCAGCGTACCGCCTGGACATCGCCCAGGTGGATGTTGAGCAGAAGGGGACGCACCTCCCGGTAGATGTCCAGGAGAGGAAACGGGAGGGTGCTGGCATGAGAGGTGTCCAGGACGAGGCCGCAGCCGAGACGCCGGCCGGCTTCCAGCCAGGCTTCCGGACAGTCCATCAGGCCCAGCGGCTCGCCCGGCCGGCGGTTGCGGTTCTCCAGCGCCACGGCGATGCCGCTGCCGGCCAGGCCCTCCTGAAGCACCTCCAGCCGGCGGTAGAAACGGGCAAATCGGGGATCGGCCTCACTGCGGACGGGGGGAAAATGCAGGACGACGATCCGGCAGCCCGGAAGGCGACGGGCCAGATCGGCCAACCGGCGCATAACTTTCCGGGGACGCACCCAGCCGGGAAGAGGAACCGTCGGCGGATGGAGGCTGGCCACAAGGAGGTCCGTCTTCTGAGCCAGGGCCTGGATGCGCCCAGAAGAAGAGGAGGTAAGTGTAGGGGAAAGTTCAAGTCCATCGAAACCTGCTTCGCGGGCCAGCCCCAAAGTCTGGGACAAGGAGGAGAAGTAGAGGGAGGCAGTGGAAAGCAGGAAACGGAGGGACATCGCGCACCCGCATGTCGTATCGGAACTCCCGAATTTCGAATCGGAACCTGCCATCAATCAACCAATCCATAGCCCCAGGGGGATTCGAACCCCCGATCTCAGCCTTGAGAGGGCTGCGTCCTGGGCCACTAGACGATGGGGCCGCGTATAAAATATTATAAAGGGTATGTCCCCCTTTGTCAAACGGCTGTCACCCCCTCAAGTAGCCCTTCGGCCGGTTTTGTGGTAAAATAGAAACAAGGCCAGGGCGTATGGCCGGCCTTTCCGGCCCGCCGGGTGGAGGACGGATGTTCAAGATCGAAACACCGCTGGAACAACTGGAGGAAAAACTCCTCTCTTATGAGAATTTCAAACGGGTCCTCCAGGAGTACCTGCAACGTCTGTTGACTTCGGACCAGGATACCTTGGCCGTGGTCTCGGAGATGCTCCGCGCCGTCAAAAGCCTTTCCACCGCTCCACTCCTGGCCGAAACCCCGGCAGATATGCGCCGGGCACTGGAACTGCGCACCGAGGCCCTGCGACGTTACGGAGGCATCGCCCGCATAGAAGATGTTTCGGCCCCCAACCTCCTCGACGGCGGTGTGATCAAGGTGGACGACCCCCAGATCTACGGCCTCTCCCTGATCAGTACCTGGCTCGACTGCATCATCTCCAACCCCGAGCAGGGTTTGGATAGCCTGCGTAAAGTCTTTCTCCGGGCCACCGATCCCTGGAGCATCGAACTGAACCGTACCTTCCATGTGGACCTGGGACGCATCCAGCCCATCGGAAACCCCCAGGCCTGGTTGACCGACCTCCTGCGCGGAGAGGCGGCCTCCGGACTGCACCTGGCCCGGGTGACCAACATCGTCCAGGCCTTGGGATTGGAAGCCCCGATCTCTTTGGGAACACTTCCCCTCCCCGTCTGGCGGCGCATCCTGGAGAGCCGGCCGGTCTATGACCTCACCGCCCGGTTCGGCCGGGCCGGCCGCGATACGGCCCGTGCCCGACTGGTGGCCTGGCAGCGGGAGCAGGGCAAAGAACCACCCTGTCTGTACCGCCTTGGTTTGGACCCTGTCCCGACCCTTCCCATCCCTTCCACGCCCATCACCCTGGGCGAACTGCAGATGGCCCTGAACTGCACCATGCCTACCCCTGTCTGTCTGGAGATGATCGAAAAGGCCGAACACCTCAGCGGCAGCACCCCTTCCACGTTCTGCGCTTTCCTTCCCCTGGGAAGCCTGCCGGCCGCCTTCTCTCTGATGCTGAACCATCCCCCCGCCGTCGTCATCCACGACCTCACCCCCGAACCCAGCCCCTTTGCCCCCCGCCTCCTGCGCGTTGCCTCGGCGGAACGACCACAGACGGCCGTCCGCCTCTTTCGCCTTCACGTGCTCCCCCAGAACGAGTGGCCCGGCCGGCAGGGCTGGACCCGGGTCTATCGTTTCCACGACCTCGGCGACATCGGGGTCACGACCTGCCCATCCGCCGCCTATCTCCAGGTCTCCCTGCGTGAGGAAAGTGAGGGGAGTGACGAAGCCGAGGTTTACTTCCACCGCTGGGGAAAGAAGCGGGCCTCCCTGCGTATCTCGGCCCGCGATCTTCGCCGAACGGCCCAAACCGGCACCCTGATTCTCCTGGGCGCAGATGGGGAGATCGCCCTCGACCTTCTGGAAGCCCTACAGGGCCTGATCGGGCCGGCCGCTCAGGAAATTCACCCGGTTATCAGCCTGCTGGAATGCCAGGTGCGCTGGCGACCCCAACTGGGGGCAGAACTCTTCCACAGCGAATAAGGCCTCAACCGGTCGAAGCGCCCATCGCCCAGGAAGGCTAAAGCTGCACTCCCTCAGAACGGGTTGAAGAAAGCGTACACCGCCCAGGACAAGGCGGCGATGCGCGGGTTGCCCTCGCGATCGGTCAGCGAAGCCGGCTCCCAGACAAAGATGCTCACCACATAGGTGCCGCCGGGGGAGAAGACGATCCCGGCATCGGCCTTCATGTCGGGAATCCAGCCGCTCTTGTGGGCCACAGGAATGCCCTCCGGGATACCGGCCACCAGGCGCTCCCGGTCTGCGTTCCGGAGCATCAGATCGATCATCGCCTGGCATTCTTCCGCCGTAACCTCGTCGGGAAAAGTCTCCCGAATCGGCCCACGGCCCAGGCTACACGTATAGATATAGGCAAGCAGGCGGCCCATATCCCGAGGGGTCGTTTGAAGGAGCGGATCGGGGTCGGTGACCGGCTCCTGTCCCCAGGGGGCAGCCCGTCCCGCCGGCCGACCCCCGGTCGGCTCGGCCCAGCCGTAGATATCTCTCATAAAGGAATCCTCCAATCCCAGTCGGCCAAGCATCTCGCTCATACGCCGAGCCCCACGAATACCGTCGCCCCCTCCGGCTAAAGCCAGCAACCGATCGGCCGCATCGTTATCGCTGTAGACCATCATGGCCCATAGATCCCGCTCCACCGCTCCCTGGGGAGGAGCGTCGAGCACCCGATAGGTCTGCAAGAGGATGGCGATTTTGATCACGCTGGCCCCCGAGAAGATTACCCCTTCATGCACCCCGATTTCCTGCCCACTCCCCAGGTCTTGCACATAGATGCCCACCACGCCGGGCATCTTGTTCACCTGGTCCCGCAAGACTTGCTGCAAAAGCGTCATATCGGTCGGCGGGGCCGGCACCTCCTCCACCGGAAGCACAAGCATTCCCCGCCTTCCTTCCTTCAGCGCCTCCTCCACGATGGGCAGGGCAGCCTCCACCTCCAGACGCCGGCCGGCGCAGGGAGGCGCAAAGGCCACCACCGATACCCCCGGCGACCAGGTCGGCGTATGCACCCCCATCGCCTCCAGGACGGCCGTATCCGTCAGCGCGACCGGCCGCAGCGGAAGTGCCTCCCGGTCGTAGCGCCGGGCCAGCAGCTGGAGTTGCAGGCGGAGTTCCCGCTCGTTGAGTTGCACATCGAGAGGCACATCCTCCCAATCCGGGATTTCCCAGTCTCCCATTCCGGAGACCAGGTAAATACTGCCGGCCGGGGGATGCCGGAGAATCCGTTCCTTTGCCTGGGCCAGCGCCCGGCTACCG